>Ga0075276_10000105_pt1 | contig 25178 bp, 25 predicted proteins | sample SF_Rice_5C_80N_4_FD_69770 | JGI IMG/M metagenome (GOLD analysis project Ga0075276, IMG submission 69770) | Rice paddy soil microbial communities from Twitchell Island, California, USA - SF_Rice_5C_80N_405 | ecosystem: Environmental > Terrestrial > Soil > Paddy field/soil | place: USA: Twitchell... | reverse complement strand
CCACCTGCGCCGCCTTTCCGGCCAGCCTCGCAAGGGTTTTCAGCAGGCGCGCGGGCAGCGGCAGCAGCCACGCAGGCTTGCCCAGCGCCGTACCCAGCGCGCGCACCAGGGCGGGCGTGGAAATGTCCTCACCGTCGCTGACCAGATAGATCTGGCCGGCGGCAGCCGGGTGGGTCGTGCAGGCGATCAGCGCATCGGCGAGATTTTCCACATAGACCAGGCTGCGCAGGTTACGCACCGAGGCCAGCGGCAGCGGGACGCCGCTTCCCAGCACCTTGAGCATCTGGCGGAAATTGCCCTTTACCCCCGGACCATAGACCAGCGGGGGGCGCACGATTACCACCTCCAGCCCGGTTTCCGCCGCCACCCGGTGCAAGGCCTGCTCGGCCTCCAGCTTGGACACGCCGTAGGGGTCCTGTGGCGCGGGTGCGCCGTCCTCGCTAAATTTCCCGTCGGGCGCGGTTTCCTCGCCATTGACCTTGATCGAGCTGACATACACCAGGCGCTTGACGCCGGCCGCCGCCGCCGCGCGCGCCAGGTGTTCGGTGCCGGCCACATTGACGCGCCGGAATGCGGCCAGCGGGTCGCCCGCGCTTTCCTGCATTACATGCACCCGGGCCGCGAGGTGGATGACGGCGTCCACGCCCTGCAAGGCGCGGGACCAGTCGGTGTGCTCGTCGATGTTACCGAGGGCGATCGTGCCTTCCTGTGCGCCGGAATGGCTTGCGGCATGCCGATTGCGCACGGCTTTGCGGACCGCATGGCCGCGCCTCTGCAGTGCCGGGCACAATGCCTGCCCGATGAAGCCGTTCGCCCCCGTCACCAGAATATTCACCGTACGCCTTCTCCTTGCGTCGTGCGCCTCAATGTCCGGCCGCGCTTCACCGGCCCGCCAACCTGCGGTATTCGGCCAGCACCGCCGCATTGACCGTGGCGGCGTCGTATGCCGATACCGCGCGTTGCCGCGCCCGCTCGCCCATCGTCCGCCGCCGCGCATCATCCGTCAACAGCGCCAGCATGGCCTCGGCAAGGCTGGCAACATCCCTGGGCGGTACCAGCACGCCGGTCTCACCGTTCACGATGGCATCGCGCAGGCCCACGATGTCGGTCCCGACCGACGGCACGCCCATGGCCGCCGCCTCGATTACCACATTGCCGAAACCCTCGCGATAGCTGGGCAGGCAGAGCAGGTCGCTGATGGCAAGATAACGCTCCGGCTCGGGGGTATAGCCCACCAGGCGCACGTTCTCATCCTGCCCCTGACCCGCCGCATGACTGAGCGAACCGTCGGCAGTCTCATTGGGGCCAATCAGCAGCAGCACGCAAGGCAGTTGCGCGCTGACCTGATTGAACGCTGCCATGAGTTCGCCCATCCCCTTGTCGCGCGTCAGCCTGCCGACGAAGGCGATGACCTTTGCGCCCTCGGGAATATTCAACGCCCGGCGCAGGGCAACACGTCCTCCCGCCCAGCGGTCCAGGTCGAACCGCGCCAGATCCACACCGGCCAGCGAGCCCGCACGCAGCACGTGGATGTGCTTGGCCGTGCCGACCGCTTCGCTAACGATGAAATCGCGCTGCGAAAAACTGTCCGCATAGCACTGTGTATCCAGATGCGCCGTCAACCAGTCCCCGCCCTTTGCCAGCAGGCGAGCCATCCCGCCCAGTTCTACCCAGGCCTGCCCGGTAAAGGTATGCAAACGGATGGGCACGCGCGCCAGCCAGCCTGCCACAGCGCACAGCATGCCGGCCTTAGGCGTGGTGGAGTGGACGATGTCGAAGCGCTCGCGGCGAAAGAACAGGAACAGCCGCCACAGTGCGCGCAGGTCGCGCAGCGGCGCGATCTTGCGCGGGATGTCGATCTCCGTGAAGCGCACGCCGGGAATCGTCCGCAGCCATTCGGTTTCGGGGCCCGCGCTGGAGATCAGCACGATCTCATGCCCTGCGGCAGCGGTTGCCGCGATCTGCTCGCGCAGATGGCTATAAAGAAAGAAGGGCACGGTGGCGATGCGGGCGATCTTCATGTCACTAGGCTGACCTTTGTCACGCGGACGCCCCGCCACCGTGTATCAGGCTGGCAATGACCGCCACTTGCCGCCGGACCCGCGCCGGATCACCGCGGCTTTCCACGTTGAGCCGCAGCAGGGGTTCAGTGTTGGACATGCGCAGATTGAAGCGCCAGTCTGGAAATTCCAGACTGATGCCGTCGGTGTCGTCGCGCCTGATGCTTTCGCCTTCGAAATACGCCAGCACTCTTGCGATGCTGGCTTGCGCATCCTCGACGCGGTAATTGATCTCGCCGCTGCACGGGAAGGCGGCAACACGCTCGGCCACCAGCGCAGAAAGCGGCTTGCCTTCGAGCGAGAGCAGCTCGGCAACCAGCAGCCACGGGATCATGCCGCTGTCGCAGTACGCGAAGTCGCGGAAATAGTGATGCGCGCTCATCTCGCCGCCATAGACGGCATTTTCCAGGCGCATGCGCTCCTTGATGAAGGCGTGCCCGGTCTTGCTCTGTATCGGCTGGCCACCGGCATGGGTCACGACATCGATGGTATTCCAGGTCAGGCGCGGGTCGTGGATGATCTTCTCCCCGGGGTGCTTCTTGAGGAAGGCTTCCGCCAGCAGGCCCACGATGTAGTAACCTTCTATAAAGTCCCCATGCTCGTCGAACAGGAAGCAGCGGTCGAAGTCCCCATCCCAGGCGATGCCCATGTCCCCCCGGTGCTGTTTCACCGCCTCCGCCGTGGCGGCGCGGTTTTCCGGGAGCAGGGGGTTGGGAATTCCGTTCGGGAAACGGCCGTCCGGCTCATGATGGACCTTGATGAATTCGACCGGCACGGCGGCGCGCCGGAACGCCTGCTCGAGGGCGTCAATCACGTGCCCCGCCGCCCCGTTGCCCGCATTCACCACCAGCCGCAGCGGCTTGAGATTTTTGAGGGCGATGTAGCCCAGCAGGTGCTCGACGTAAGGCGTGAGGATGGAAAACCGGGTCAGCGTGCCTTGCCGTTCTGCGGGAGTGAAATCGTCTCTTTCCGCCAACTGCCGGATGGCGTTCAGGCCGGAATCAGCGCTGATGGGTACAGCGCCTCTTCCGACAAACTTCATGCCGTTGTAGTCCATCGGGTTATGGCTGGCGGTCACCTCGATTGCGCCGTCCACGTCGAGATGGAAGGCGGCGAAATAGATCTCCTCGGTACCGGTCATGCCGAGGTCGATTACGTCGGCCCCTGCATCCATCAGCCCGCGCGCCAGCGCCTGCTTGAGAGGCTCACTGGTAAGGCGCACATCTCCGCCGACGGCCACGCGCCTGGCATTCAGATGCCGGGCGTACGCCCGGCCGATGCGGTAGGCGACATCCCCGTCGAGGTCCAGGCCAAGCTTGCCGCGGACGTCGTAGGCCTTGAAGCAGGAAAGTGATCGGCTCATATTGCCCTACGAATGAGCGGGCACCTGGTGGTGCCGCTCTTTCCATGAATTTACCAGAGACTGCATGGCGGCTTGCAGCGTAAGCCGGTGAGTATAGCCCAGCGCGTTTTCAATGGCATCCGTGGGGTAGCGCACGCGCGTGGTCATGGCATCCACCCGGGACGGCGTGAGCGGAAAGCGGCGGGTCAGCGCCGTCCCCGCCTCCGCCAGCACGCGCACAGGAAACTCCGGCAGGCGCCGCCGCGGCGGGTCCTTGCCGAGCACGGCGGCGATGATGGCCACAAAATCCTCCAGCGTAGCGTAATCGGACAGGTTGAAGGTTCGTCCGGCGGCCGCAGGTTGCTGCGCGCACAGCAGCAGGGCGTCGATGACATTGTCCACGGGTATGTAGTTCGCACTGGCGCCGGGCTTGCCGATGAAGAAGAACCGCTCGCGGTCGATGAAACGAATTAACTGGAACAGGGACTGATTCGGCATGGCCTCGCCGAACACGATGGACGGCCGCAGCATGGACCATTCGAACGCGCCGGCTTCGCCCGCCCGCTGCACGAGGTCGTCGGAAAGTCTCTTGGTGGTTTCATAGGGACCTCGGGGGTCGAGCGGACTAGCCTCGGTGATGCGACCGGCGCGCGGCTGGCCATACACCCCCACGCTGCTCAGCTGTACCCAGCGGCCGATGCAATGGCCGGCCTCCGAAATCAGGCGGCGCGTACCTTCCACATGGAGCGCGGCCATGCGTGCCGGGTCGCGAATTTCGCCCGCGCAGTGGTAGAGCACATCCGCCTGGTCCACGAAGGCGCGCAGATCAGCGTATTGCGCAAGATCGCCAACGAATGCAGCGACCCCGGCCGGCAGGTCCCCCTGATGCACCGGCCGCCGCGTGAGCACCCGAACCGCATCGCCGCGCGCAAGGTGCCGCTCCACCAGCTTGCGGCCAATGAATCCGGTGCCTCCGGTAATGGCTACGATCATGGCCGCCGCCTTGCTATGCCAACGCTTCCCACTTAGCGCGCCCTCAACAGCCTGAGCAGCAGCAACAGCGTTTGCACGAAAAACGAACGGCCGGTGGCGAGCTGCACCCGGAACACCTCGGTCGCGTTGCCTATGCGGTCGATGCTGCTCACGCCGCCCGTACCGAATTCGCCGGCGATGAAAGCAGCCTCGTGGCGGCTCGCGCCCCCGGCACAGGCACGGATGATGAAATACTGGTCCGCGGCGATGGGAAAGCGCCGCGTGTAGTCGCCATAGCGCGCGTGCAGGTCGCGCCGGATGGCGGTGGCCACGGAGTGCGCAGCGATCAGGGCGAACTGGCCGTGCAGCCACACCGGCCCTCGTTTGACCTGCATGATTCTGTCGCCGTAGCGCACGCGCGCGGCCACAATGTCCGCGCCTGAATCGATGATGGCGCGGCGGTAATTGGCGACTGCATCGGGCGCGAGCCGGTCGTCCGCGCCAACGACGATGTAATAGTGGCCGGAAGCCGTCTGAATCGCGTGGTTCAGTCCATCGTAGGTGCCGAAGTCGGGCTGGGAACGGATCACGATATTCAGGTCCGTGACCGACTGCAGCAGTGCAAGGGTACCGTCGCTGGAGGCGCCGTCGGCCACCACCCACTCGAAATTGCGGTCGGTCTGCGCCCGCAGGCTGGAGAGCAGCCCGGGCACCTGCCCGGCCGCGTTCAGGGTCGCCGTTACGATACTCAGCCTGGCTGTCCGGTCCATGCTTGCTCCGCCTTGTCGATTTGCCGGTGTCCAAAGTTCATTGGTGCAGGGCCCCCAGTACGATTTCCTGGTAGCGCCTTCCAAATGCCAGCTGCCGCTGCAAGAACACGCGCTGCGCCGCCTGCCGGCTGGCCGTGTCGGACGCAACGTCGTATTCAGCCCATGCTTCCCACATCGCTTCTGCAAGCGCCTCGGCGTCATGCGGCTTGAAATACCGCGCGTATGCCGGAGACTGTTCGCGGTGAACCGGAATGTCCGAAAGAATGATGGCCTTTCCCAGGCTCTTGGCCTCTTCCACTGCCGTATTCCACCCCTCGAACTCTGATGGGTTGATGACTGCGACTGCCCCCCGCATCAGCCTCGCCAGAACAGGCGCTGGCACCATGCCCGGCACGCTGAAGTTGTCCGTCACCCCACGATGCTGGGCATACGCCAGCAGTTCCGAATAGAACCCGGGCTGCCGGTAATCATGGGTATTCCCGGTAGCAATGACCGCTACATCCCTGCCTGCCGACTTCAGCAATGCCAGCGCGTCGATAACCACCCGGTGATTCTTGTGCACCCAGAACTGGTTGGCCACAAGGAAATACTTGCCGTGGACATCGCTGGCAGGCCTTTCTTTGCCGCTCGCGGCGTCGGCCTCCGCGGAAGCAACCTGCGACACGAATTGCAGTACCTCCAGACGCGCCTTGCAGTCGGGGTACAGCTCCTGCATATCCTGTCTCGCGTCATGACTGCTCAGGATGATGGCACTGCAGTTCCTGCACCACGAGCCAATCGTGTGGTCACGCAGCAGTCTTTCGCGGCGGCGAAAGAATTGCGGCATGCGCCTATGCTGAAGGTCCGAAACCCAGCTGATGCTGGGAATGGCGCTGCGCTTGCCCAGGCAACCTGAATGCGACAGCACGTCGACGCGATGTCGCTTCAACAGGCGCTCCAGCAATATGTCGCGTGACAGGATTTTCAACAGGAACTTCCTGACCAGCCAGGACGGGGACTTTCGCACCGCCAGCTGGCTGTATACGATCTCGCCAATGGGCAGGTCCGGAATGTTTTCCGCGTCCTCTTTCAGGCCAAGAATGATGACCGGCTCAATTTGCCGATCCGGCAGCGCGGCAATCGCTGCCAGCAGGTTCCGGTAATAATTGACGCCTCCCATCCACTGGCGATCATGCTCAAAGACAAGGCCCACTCGAATCACGGTGCGCCCTCCGCGAACCAGCGCGCGTAGTCGCGCAGGCCATCCCGCAGGTCCACCCGGGGGCGCCACCCCCAGGCGTGGATGCGGCCAGTGTCAGCCTGAAGGTGGAGCGGGTCACCTTCGCGCACCACGCCGCTGAACGCCGGCGAACCACCGCGCCCCAGGGCGCGGTACAGTTCGTCGAGCACCTCGCGCACCGTCACCTGAACGCCCGTACCACCGTTGACAACCGGACAGGTGTCATCTGCATGCTCGGTAGCGAGCAACAGCAACTTCGCCGCATCCTCCACGTGAATCCAGTCGCGCGTTTCGTTGCCCGTTCCGGAAAAAACGTGCATGTCTTGCGAAGCCTTATGACAAGCGTCCCACAGCAATTGCTTGCGCAAGCCCGTGCCATAAACCGAAAACAGGCGCACCACGCTCACCCGCACGCCAAAGTTGCTCGCGTAGTCGTCACACAGCCATTCCGCCACCAGCTTATGCACACCATAGGGCGAGACCGGCTGGCATGGGGTCTGTTCCGACAGGGGCATCCGCGCCGCATTGCCATACACGCTGGCGCTGGAGGGAAGCGCGACGCGTGCCCGTGGCACGGACAGCCTGACAAATTCCAGCACGGCCGCCGTGGTATCGACGGTTCGCTGAAAATCCTGGTAGGGACTGGAAATCGAAAAGCCCACTGAACCGCTCCCCGCACAGTGAATCACGGCGTCTGGCTTGCCGCCATACGTCAGGAGCGACTCCAGCGTAATGTCGGCCGCGTGCCACTCCGACAGGCCCCATTGCCGCCACTCGGCGCGCGCCCAAGAGCCGTGGCCCAGCCCGGTGACAGTGCAGCCCGCGGCAGCACAAGCCCTCGCCACATGCCGGCCGATGAAACCATGGGCGCCCGTGATCAGTACACGCTCGGCCATCACGCTTTCCGCCCGACAAATGTATAAAGACGGCCGGGTGCCCGGCTCAGGCGCCCGATCCAGTCCAACGCCCAGTCCGGAATGAAGGCGGCCGGCAACCGCAGCCGCCTGGCAATGGCGCGCCTGATGCCTGATCGGGTCTGGGGGAACAGATTGATGTCCGATTGCATGGGGTTAAGCACCGCAGTCAATTCCAGGCCGGCGGATTCCAGGGCAGTTATGTATTCGGCCGCCCGGTAAGCATTTTCGCCGCCATATAACTGATGCAGCGGGTGGGCTGCCTGGAATTTGGCCAGTTCTTCCGGCCGTGAGATGACGTGTTCCCGGGTTGCCACCAGCACCCCCCCTTTCTTGAGCACGCGCACCGCCTCCCGGCACAGCTGCGCAAGGTCGCGCGCGTGGTGCAACACCTGGCGGGCATGAACCAGGTCGAATGTCTCGTCTTCGAACGGCAGGTATTCCCCCCAGTTCTCCTCCACCCTGATCTGCAAGTTGGCCTCGCTGGCCAGGGCACGTATCGCGCCTGACCCGACCAGCATGCTGGGATCCGGCTCCAGAGCCGTCACCTCCCACCCGTCCATGGCGAGCGCAAACGAGGCAATTCCCCGCCCCGCACCCAGGTCCAGCGCACGTCCCTTCTCGCCCGGCAGATACTCGCGCACTGCGGCCCACTCGCTGGATTGCCAGTAGCGTTTTGCCGCCTCAAGCAGCGGGTCGTCATAATAGCAGGCGCGCACCAGGTCCATCTGCCCGGGCTGCGCCTTGAGCCAGGCAACAGCGCCCTCCCACGTCTGCTTGCTATCGCTCATCTGGCGTAAGTTCCCTGATGATCCGCGCGGGGTTGCCCGCGGCAATGGTGTAGAGAGGAACGTCCCCGGTCACCACGCTGCCCGCGCCGATTACCGCGCCCCGCCCGATGGTCACGCCCTTGAGGATGACCGACATGCACCCTATCCACGCGTCATCTTCTATCGTGACCGGCTCCTCTGCAAGATCGATGGCGCGCGGCTGGCCGGAGGCGATGATCGCCCGGAACTGCTGATGGCGCATTTCCGGATTCAGCGGATGAGTCAGGCTGTCAAAGATGCTGACGTTATGGGAGATCAGCACGCGATTGCCGATCGTGATGTTCGCCGCAGACCAGATATGGCTCTGCTCGCCGACATAGCAGTACTCGCCCAGCGTGATGCGGCCGCCATGGCCGAAGGTAAGCAATTCACCCCTTATGTGGGAGTATGCCCCCACGTGAATCGCAGACCGGTCCGTCAGATTGTTCGCAATCCGTGCCGTATCGTGCAGAACGACACCCTGCGCGCATATGCAATGATGTCGACGCAGGCGCCGCATGACTTTGCCGATCCAGTTCACTTTGTCATCTCCAGGCAAACGATGGCGCGTGATGCAGCGGCAAAGTCCGGGTCATATGATCTCTGTACATTGATGTCGAAATAGGTGGCGTCTCTGGATTGCTCTCTCGAGGAAACCTTCCACCCATCCACCTCATAGCGGTAGTGAAACTCCTGCACCTGGCTTGGGCTGAAGGCTTCGATGACGCGATCCAGCATGGCCGCATCGAAGATCTGGAACCAGCCGTGGTTGCGGCGTTTCCCGAACGGGAAACTTAGATAAAGCTTGCCGCCTGGTTTGAGCATCCGCCGGTATTCCGCGACGGCCTGAAGGCAGGCCTCCCCCTCCTGTTCCTTTTTTGACGCGTCAGCTGTGTACAACAGCGTATTATCCAGCCCGATATGCTCAATAGTGGATAAACTGGCAATCCAGTCAAAATATCCGTCCCTGAAGCACGAGGCCCTCAGGTCTTCATACACGTATGAAACCCCCTGCTTCCAATAGCAGTGCCGCTCCGGCGCCAACGTCGAGATAAAGACCTGCTTGGATTTCAGCGCCGCCTGGCCCAACAGGTAGCCGTAATTCAGCACCGATCCGGCATCCAGCAGCTTGCCGCTTGCATCCTGCGGCAGCCGGGAAAAAAACCATGGATATTCAACAATTCGTTCATCGATCCGCAGCCCATAATGCCGGGGCACGCTGCCGGGATCGAATGACGCTTGCTCAAGAACTCGCCTGATGCGCCTGACCTTGTGCTCATGATAGCCCCTGCGCCAGGGTTTCCTGCCGGTCATGAGGTACAGGCACTCGTTCAGGAGGTGATAAAGGTTCATTACCCACGCCATGACAATAATTCCTTCATCAGATTACGTAGCGCTCCGGGCCGGTTTTTCCGCAAATATCTCGTCACGGCATCCAGATTTTCCACGGAAACAGCGACCCGATCGGGAAATTCGATTGCATCGCCCGTAGTGTCGACACCTGGTCCGATTGCCCTATTTCTCCCGTGCGTTCCGCTGCCATCGAAGCCTATGTTCTGAACCAGCGACCTCGCGGGATAGAGAACCAGACCATCACGGAGGAACACGCTCAACCACCAGAGAATCGCCCAGGAATCCAGCTTTCCCCCCAGTTGTGCCGCCAGCATCTCGAAATAGGGGTAGGCGCCTCCCAGATCGAACGCCTTCCGCTTTACCGGGTCTTGCTCCAACGTCGCATAGCCCTTGGCCTCCTGATCGAAATGGCGCCATGCGCGCTGCCAGGTTGCCCACCCCCATGACGTCGTGAGCGGCAAAAAGAATGCCTTGCTGCCCTGTCCGCCAGCCAGGGTGTAGCCCGACACCTGCATAACCTTTTCACTTTCCGCATAGTTCTCGAGAGAGCGATTCATGTATTCCAGAAACCCCCTGGAAACCACCAGATCATCCTCCAGCACGATGACTTTACCGTACCGTGCGCATAGATCGGTCACGCCGCTTATGATGGACTTGGCCAGCCCCCAGTTTGTATCCCTTTCCACCAGCGTGATCGACCGAAATCCGTCCAGCCCCCTGGCCCACTTCCTCACCGCCTGCACGGCCGAGTCTGCCGCGGGGCTCTTCGGCGCATCCGAAAACACAAATAGTTCGCTCTCCGGCGCGAGGGTATTCTCCTTGAGCGCCGCTACAGTTCGCCTGGCATGTTCCGGCCGGTTATAGACAAACAGTGCAATGGGCGCTAGCACGGCCTGCCTCCCGGGGCGACCATGGCCCTGAAGATGTTGCGGGCCGCACCTGCCCATATCCGGGCGAGGTTCAGCACGATCCACAGAGGACTGCACGTCAGCATCACGAATGACGACCAATAGACCGGATTCCCGGGCGATTTCTTGGAGAAATACCTCCCCATATAGGCCCGGAACGGCCGTTCAGCAATGCTGTGATAGCCAGTCGTCTCCTGATTGGCCTCGATTACAAGCTCGGCGCTGGTTTCACAGCTGAATCCCTTGCGCCGCGCGCGCATCGTGTACTCGTAATCGGACAGATAATGCGGCAACAGCCGGGGATAAAAGTCACCAATGGCCTGCACGTCCCCCCAGTGTATGAACAATCCGCGCGTGGATAGGCAGTTGATGTCTTGGGCCGAGCGCGCCACCTCGAACCGCAAACGCTTCATGTCGGCGGTGATGCCCGACTCGCCGATGTTTCCGTTCTCCAGGCTGCGAAGCCTGGACAACATAAGCACATGCCGCCGCCCGGCCATGACCTTTTCAGCGCGCGCGAGGTAGTCCGGATGAAAACGCACGTCGTCGTTGATGAAGAGAATAAGCGCGTCGCGGTCGGTGACGTTTTCCTTCAGCCAGTCGAGTCCCCGCTGCAGACTGCCCGCCCACCACCAGTCTCCGTTCCCGCGCAATACTGTCGCATCCGGGATATTCTCCCGGACCATGTCCGCCGTTCCGTCTGTCGAACCATCGTCCATCAACACGAGATGAAAGTCCCCAGCGGTCTGGGCTTTCAGGCATGCTACAAAGTCGCGCGTGACTTCCCTGCGGTTATGGACGGGCAGCAGGATGTATATCTTCGCCATCACGGTTTCCTCAGAACAAAGACCCGGCTGTCGCCCCGGCCCAGCGCATCGAACAGGCGCGTAACCACATGGTTGACTTTGCAGCGATGCAGGAGCTGGAGAGCCCCGAGCGCCAGCTTCTGTGGGAGGGTCCACGGGCCGCCGGATGCCCAGAAGACCGACGACCGCCCTTCGGCGGGATAGGACAGGAGGTGTATCCACTGGTAGTGGAGCCAGGCCGAGGGGGTGACGGTGACTGCCCGCTGCACGGTCAGCCCGACCTGCTCCGCCGCCAGTTCCATCGAACGGTGCGTGAAGAACTGCAGATGATACGGCGCGTGCCAGTTGATCCAGCGCCTGCCGAATACCGTCGCACCCCAGCCATTGGCGTTGGGCGTGCTCAAGATTGCCTTCCCCCCGGACCTCAGGATGCGGGCGACCCCGCGCAGGGTCTGAACCGGGTCCACGACATGCTCAATGACCTGGCTCATTGTCACATAGTCGAAATAGTCCCGCGCGTACACATCCGGATCGAACAGGCCAACGTGAACCTGGTACCCGAAGGCATCCGCGACGCGGCGTATGTTCTCATCCACCTCGACGCCATACACATCGCATCCGCGCGCCCGGTGATAACCCAGCGATTCGCCGAAGCCGCAGCCGATGTCGAGCACGCGGACATCGCGCGGCACCCAGCGGAAGGGGGATGCCCGGTCGCCATCCAGCCAGGCTCCGATGCCCTTGCGCTCGGTATATGGCCTGTGGTCTTCCAGACTGAAGTTCCGGCGGGGATAATGGTTTGTATACAGTTCGCCGAGTGCGGTTGCCGTAAAGTTCACGCCTAGAAATCCATGCCCGCAATCTGCGCACTGCAGCAATGGGTAGCTTCCAGGATACCCGTAACGGTCATCCCGCAACAGCATCCTGCGGCCGATTGACGCCCCAGAGCAGATCGGGCAACGATGGAACCGATCGGTCATGTCAACACCACCAGCGCGTGATCCGCGCCGAGCGACGGCAAACCCGTATAAGGGCGCCGTCGCACCGCGCTTTTGAGCATGCTCACAGCGGCTCTGTATACCGGCAATTTATATCCCCTGGAGGCATAGGTTGGAAGCCATGCGTCAAGGCGGAACCCGGAAAATTCGGCAAAGAACTTTTTCGACGGAAACACGATATGCTCCGGGTATTGGGCATACCACCAGTTGATTCCAGCCACTCTTGCGCTCACTGAACCGACGTTTCCCGTCAGGATGGCCAGCTTTCCCCCGCTGGCCAGCCTTGACCGGCACGCAGCGAGGAAACCCCGCACATCGTACAGGTGCTCAAACAGATCAAATGCCGTGATCAGCTCATAGGTTCCGCTCACATCGTCGAGTGATGCGTACGATTTGTGCCGCTTGAACTCAAGCACGCTGCGGCTTTCGGCCGACAGCTCCACGCCCGCTGTTTCACATCCCAGGTCGCGCGCGTAGTCCAGCAGCTCCCCGGTGTTGCAGCCCACATCCAGCACATGCCCACCTTGCTTGAACAGCTGCGTCATCACATTCACGGCTTCCGGGGTTTTCGCCTCTGAAAATTTTTCTGCAGACCAGCGCTCTCCTGCCCGCCCATCCGCATAGAGTTGCCGTGCCGCTTCCTCTGTCACCGCATGCTGAACGAAGCGGGACGTGCATTGGCCGCAGAACCACAGCTCAGGCACATATTCGAGTTCAATCATGCCGGAAGAAAATTCAATCTGCCCGCGGTAGGCCAGCGGCCCCACGAGCGTGATGGAACCAGCACCACACAGCGGGCAGCGGTCACGCAACAGGCTATTGCTCACCCGCATGCAGTCACCCGGCTCGTCCTCATCGACCGCCGCGAGATTCGGACCCAGCCATGGGCCGCGTCCACACGGGAGTCCGGCATTTGTATCCTGGTCACACTCATCAGCCTCAGCCCTGCTCCAGCTTCCTCACCGATGCCAGGATATTGAAGCCGCCCTCCGATGGAAGGGCCGCAATCCTCTCGGACAGGTTGTCGATCGGTCGGAAGTCCCCCTCCTGATAAAACGCATAACCCAGAGTTTGCAGCATTTTCAGTATATCCCTGACATCGTCGCCCCGCATTTCGGTCCATGCAGGCGCCACCTCCATGATGATGTCCGGCAGGAATCGCTTTAGCGTCTGGAGACCGCCGCGAATCACCTTGCCCTCAAAGCCATCCACGTCGAGCTTGATAAGATCAAGGCGGTTGATTTCGTGGCTCGCGACGTAGTCATCCAGTTTTTCCAGACGGACCCTGACCTGCTCGCACTCATCCCACCAACTGCCGTCTATCTTGCCATCTTTCCCAACTCCGGACTTCGAGCCAATCTTGAAACTGACCCTGAACTTCATCTCCTTTTCTTCGTTCACGTCGCTGAGTGCGATTGGCTCGAGCACCAGGTTCGCGAACGTATTCAATTCAACATTCCGGCTCATCCTGTTAATGGCCCACGGGACAGGCTCGAAGGCGTAGACTTTTCCGTCGCTTCCGACATAGCTCGCAATTGGCAGGGTGTGGCTACCGACATTGGCGCCAATGTCGAACACGACGTCCCCGGGCTTGCATAACCGCTTCAAGGCGCGGGTGGTTTCCGGTTCTCGCGATCCGGAAACGTACATCGCATAGTCAATCGCCTCGCGCAGATCCAGCTCGTAGTTAATTCCGTCAATGTTCTTGATGACGAGGCTGTGTCCATTTCCGGAATTGAGATACTCGCGGTACGCACGTGCGAGCCATTTGTTCAGGGGCTTGACCGGCATGCGCCGATAGAGGGTGGCAAGCCATACGACCAGTCTTGCGCCCATTCCACGTTTCATTAGTACCATCGGACGGCCCTTGCCCCTTTAACCCATATCACTAGAAACGGAACGCGCGGTTAACCTGCGCCCGCAACTGCTTATTGCCGACGGCGAATCCGATGAATGGCACCAACTGCCCGAACAGGGCTGCCATGGCCGCCCCATTGACCCCCCAGTGCGGAATCATGACCAGGCACCCGGTTACGGTCGACACGATGGCCACCAGTGAAAAGGCGGGCGTGAGACGCTGCAGGTTTTCCGTCAGCAGCCATTTGCCGAATACGCTCGAGAAACATATCACCAGCAGGTTCCACACGTAGATTCTCAGGACCGTGGCCGACTCGTCAAAACGATGCCCATAAAGGAGGCCGATGATTTCCGGCGCAAGGAGCGAGACGAATGCGCTCGCAATTGCACCGAACACCAGCAGGTACTTGTAGAGCATGGAAATCCGCCTGTTGTATTCGTCTTCCGAACGCTGCTTGGCATTAACCATGGCCGGGTAGACTGAATTTGTGATGAGCCGAGGCACCAGATAGAGAGGAAGCACCAGGGCCGTGGCTGCCGTATATATTCCCACCGCGCGGACGTCAGTCATTTCCTTGAGAAGAATGCGGTCGATGTTTACATAGACTGCAACCAGGATGCTCGACACGAGCAGAGGCCCGGCGCCGCGCAACAGGTGTTTCGCAATTTCCACATCAAACACTGCCAGAAAACTGCTGTTCTTCTGGCTGAGGTATGCGTAGAGCAGCGCGGCGGCCAAGGTTGCCTGGTCGACGACGCTGACCGCCACAAACCAGACCAGATCGGCGCCGGTCGCCACGAAATACAATTTCAGCAGCGACGAAATCGATAATTGGATGATCTTGCAGATCGAGACATAGCGGGCCTGCACCTGAGATTGGAAGTAGAAATCCACCACTTCCATGGATTGAAATATCAGCCCGCCCGCAATGATGGAGATATAGAGCTTCGTGCTGTTTGGGTTGTCGATTCCGGCCAAAGCGACAGCGACACACGCCCCCGCCAGCAGTGCACCCATCGCTTTTAGCCAGAATGCCGTCCCCAGATAGGCGTCCTGGCGTCCAGGATTCTTGACCAGATCCCTGACGACGATACCATCCAGCCCCAGTTTGGCGACCGACGCAAACAGCGCAACAAACGCGATCGCGTAACTGAATACACCGTACTTGTCCGGCCCCAGGTAGCGTGTAACATAAACCCCGACCAGAAGTCCGGCAACGATGCGCAGTATCTGCTCCCCAAAGAGCCAGGCAGTGTTCGTGAAATATCTGCGAAATCCCGGGTGGATGATCGCCCTGTGTAGTGAATCACGCACGTCGGCCAGCTTGCGTGGTGTATTTCTCTGTCTTGTGTACATTATGGCGCCCTGTCCGCCCGGGATTTGTCCCGCGTCGCGATAGCGGTTAGCGTGGCCGTCCTCAGAAGGCCCGATGTCAAAGATCAGCACACTGAGCTCGAAGTGCCCGGATCCGATCGCGCGACCACCAGGGCAGGTGGTCAGGAAGGCGCGCTTCAATGCTGCGGGTGCGCGGCATTGCACCCATCACTTTCCCCAGTTCGCGCCCGCGTCATGCGGGTGCAGGCGTGCGCGCTCAACGACATACCGGAAGATGACACTGGCGCCATCCTCCGGGTTCACCTTCCCCGTTTCAACGTGAAGCTCTGGCGCGCTCGGTGGCTCATATGCGCTGTCTATTCCCGTCATATTCGGCAACTGGCCCGCACGGGCCTTCTTGTATAGCCCCTTGGGGTCGCGCGCTTCGCACAACGCCAGCGGCGCGTCGATAAACACCTCGGCGAAACGCCCGTCCTCGAACAGGCTGCGCGCCATCTCGCGGTCCTTGCGGAAAGGGGAGATAAACGCGGTAATGACGATCAGCCCGGCATCGACCATCAGCTTCGCCACCTCGGCGGCGCGACGGATGTTTTCGATCCGGTCGGCGTCGGTAAACGCCAGATTCTTGTTCAGGCCGTGCCGGAGGTTATCCCCGTCAAGGATATAGGTGCGATAGCCTTCGGCATGCAGCGCCAGTTCCAGGCAGTTGGCGACGCTGGACTTGCCCGCGCCGGAATAGCCGGTGAACCAGAGCACCATGCCTTTGTGGCCGTTCAGTTGCTCGCGTTCGGCGCGCGTAATGTCATGCGCATGGTGATGGATATTTTGCGCACGCTGCAGGGTATGGGGGATGGCAGTCCCCCCTTCGGCGTTCAGTATGCCCGGTTCCACGTTCTGGTTACTCACGGTTCCTCCTCCAATGTTCCCTGCCGCGCCGCCTCGCGCGTCAGTTCGTCGATTTCCGCCTTCAGGCGTTCGTATTCCTGTACCTTGTATTTCAGGAACTGCACCGTCATTTTGGCGCGCATCTCAATCCCGCGCGGTGTCAGCACATAGGCATAGGCCAGCTTGTTGTTGCTGTTGCGGAAGTTGTTGATTTTGAGGAAGCCTTTCTCAACCAGCGCATTCAGGCAGAAATTGACCTTGCCCAGGCTGATCCCCAAGCGCTTGGCAAGATCGCGCTGCGATAGGCTGGGGTTGTCCTCCAGCGTCTTGAGCAAGGTGTAATGTGTGGAATCGTCGGCCATATGAGTGCGTTCAACGGTTGAACAGTGTGCATTACACCAGCCGCCAAGGGCGTATGTCAAGGCGAAATGGGGACGGTTGTGGGCACAAAACAGCGAAACGGGCGCCATGCCGCTTTCACTCGCCCGGCGACATCCGATAAGATGCGCCATTACCCTGCTCCACTCATACGACACAATCTATGGCGCTTTCCCTGGCCGGCCTGGCCGCTCCGCGTATATTGCTGGTAAAGACCTCTTCCATGGGGGATGTACTGCATAACCTGCCCGTGGTAACCGACATCCGGCGGCATTTCCCCGCGGCCCGGATAGACTGGGTGGTGGAGGAGACCTTTGCCCTGTTGCCTGGCCTGCACCCAGATGTGAAGCAAACGCTCACTGTGGCGCTACGCCGTTGGCGCAAGGGCTGGTGGAGATCGCGCGGGGAGATCCGGGCAGCCTGCGCCGCCTTGGGCGCAGCACCCTACGATGCCGTGGTCGACACCCAGGGCCTGCTGAAAAGCGCGCTGGCCGCCCGTTGCGCACGCGGGCCGCGCTGCGGCTTCGACCGCAACAGCGCGCGTGAGCCCTTGGCCAGCCTGCTCTACGGCCACACTTTCCCGGTCGCCCGGGCGCAGCATGCGGTGGAGCGCAATCGGCAGCTCGCCGCACTGGCGCTGGGCTACGCGCCGGAGAGCGCCCCGGCGGACTATGGCATACGCGCGCCAGAGCTTGCGCTGCCCTGGCTGCCCGACGCTCCGTATGTGGTCTTACTGCACGCCACGAGCCGCGACGACAAGCTGTGGGCGGAGGAAAACTGGGTTGCGCTGGGGCGCGATTTGCGCGAAGGCTGCCTGCGCGCCGTGTTGCCGTGGGGCAGCGAAGCGGAAAGGGCGCGCGCCGAGCGGCTTGCGGCAGCCATTCCGGACGCGCTGTGCGCACCCCGCCTGGCGCTCACCGAGGCTGGCGCCCTGCTGGCGCGGTCACGGGGCGCTGTCGGCGTGGACACCGGCCTGAGCCACCTTGCCGTCGCGCTGGGCGTCCCGACCATAGGCCTGTATACCGCCACCGACCCCGGCCTTACCGGACTTTATGGCGGCGAACGCGCCATCAACCTCGGCGGCAAGGACCGCAGCCCCACGGTCGAGGAAGTGCTGGCGGCGCTGGGCAAGGCAGGTGTGCATGGCTAGGCTGCTCTACAATATGGGCCTTTGGCTGCTGCTGCCGCTGGTGTTTCTGCACCTGTTGCGGCGCGCGCTGAAGCAACCGGAATATCTGCAGCATGTGGGCGAGCGTTTCGGATTTTACCCACCGCATGGCGGGCAACCGCTGATCTGGCTGCACACGGTGTCGGTGGGCGAGACGCGCGCGGCCGCGACTCTGGTGCAGCGCTTGCGCGGCGCCTATCCCGGCCACCGCCTGCTGCTCACCCACACCACGCCCACCGGACGCGCCGCCAGCGAGCAACTGTTCGGCGACGATGTGTTGCGCGTATACCTGCCTTACGACTATCCCTTTGCCGTGCGGCGCTTTCTGCGCCATTTCCGGCCCCAATTGGGGGTACTCATGGAAACCGAGATCTGGTTTAACCTGATCGGGCAGTGCCATGCCGGCGGCATTCCGCTGCTGCTGCTTAACGCGCGGCTTTCTGAGAAATCCGCGCGCGGCTACGGGCGCTTTCCCGTGCTGACGCGCGCCTGCCTGAAAGGGCTGGCGGTGATTGCGGCGCAGACCCGCGAAGACGCGGCTCGGCTGACGAAACTCGGCGCACCGAATGTGCAGGTGATGGGCAACCTGAAATTCGACATCGAGCCGCCGCAGGCCATGCTCACGCTGGGGGCCCAACTGCGCATCTCGTTCGGGCAGGACCGCAAGGTGTTCCTCGCCGCCAGCACGCGGGATGGCGAGGAGGCGATGCTGCTGGACGCGATGCAGGGGCGCATGATTCCGGGCCTGCTGATGGTGATCGTGCCGCGCCATCCGCAGCGCTTTGACGAAGTGGCCGCTTTGATTGAAAGGCGCGGCCTGCGGGCGCAGCGCCGCAGCGAAAACTGCAAGATAGACGGCGCGACCCAGGTCGTGCTGGGCGACAGCATGGGCGAGATGTTCGCCTACTATGCGGCATGCGATGTGGCCTTCATCGGCGGCAGCCTGTTGCCGCTGGGCGGGCAGAACCTGATCGAGGCCTGCGCAGTAGGCAAGCCGGTCCTGATCGGCCCGCATACTTTCAATTTTGCGCAGGCCGCAGAGGATGCGGTGCATGCAGGCGCGGCGCGGCGGGTGCAGGATGCAAGGGAATTGGGGTGGAATGTCGAGCACCTGTTCGCGCATCCTGAGGCAATGGAGGAGATGGCGCAGGCCGGCACACGCTTCGTGGCCAGTCATCGCGGTGCGACAGGGGTTGCACTGGAGATTATCCGCCGCCACCTGCCCGGCTGACGGTCGCCGCTAGCCGCGCGGCACGCCCTCCATACACAGGCGCAGGTTGTCTTTCCAGTCGCCTGCGCCCAACCCGAACACGCGCGCCAGTTTCTCATTGGAGAGCACGGAATTCTTGGGCCGCTGTGCCGGGGTCGGATAGCCGCTGGAGGGGATGGGCAGCAAGGCGGGCAGCGGGTCTATGCCGCTGGCGGCGAGGATCTCGGCCGCGAAGCCGTGCCAGGACACGCTGCCGGAAGAGGTCATGTGGTATACGCCGCTCACCTCGCCTGCGTCCACGCCCGGGCGGTGCATCTGCGACAGAATCTGCGCCGTCATCTCCGCGAGCGAACGGCACCAGGTCGGCGCGCCGATCTGGTCGTCCACCACCTTCAGTTCCTTGCGCTCGCGCGCCAGCCGCAGCATGGTGAGCAAGAAATTGTGTCCGCGGCTGCCATACACCCAACTGGTGCGGAAGATCAGGTGCCGGCCGCCCGCGGCGCGGATCGCTTCTTCGCCCGCCAGCTTGGTGCGGCCATAGACGCTCTGCGGGTTGGGGGCATCGTCTTCAACATAGGCGCCCTGCTTTTCCCCGTCGAACACATAGTCGGTCGAATAATGCACCATCCAGGCGCCCAGCGCCTTGGCTTCTTCGGCCAGCACGCCGGGGGCGTCGCCGTTCACGGCCTGCACCAGATCTTTCTCAGCCTCGGCCTTGTCCACGGCGGTGTACGCCGCAGGGTTGACGATGATGTCGGGACGGATGGATCGCACCGCGTCCCGGATGGCAGCCGGTCTGGCGAGGTCGAGTTCCGCCGCGTCCAGTGCGACGACGCGACCCAGGGGCGCCAGCGTGCGGCACAGCTCCCAGCCCACTTGCCCGTTCTTTCCGGTCAGCAGGATGGTTTTCACTCAAACACCTCGGCGTCGGCGAAGGGTTTGCCCGCGGCATCCTTGGCCGACAGCAGCGGCTCGGCGTGCAGAGGCCAGGCGATCGCCAGTTGAGGGTCGTTCCAGACAATGCAGCGTTCGTGTTCAGGCGCCCAGTAGTCGGTGGTCTTGTACAGGAATTCGGCATGGTCGCTCAGCACCACAAAGCCATGAGCGAAGCCCGCCGGAATCCACAGCATTTTCTTGTTTTCTGCCGAAAGGCGGAGGCCGAACCATTGCCCGAAAGTCGGCGAGGCGCGCCGGATGTCCACGGCGACGTCGTATACCTCGCCGGCCACGACGCGCACCAGCTTGCCCTGCGGCTGCTTGATCTGGTAATGCAGGCCGCGCAGCACGTTGCGCGCGGAGCGCGAGTGGTTGTCCTGCACGAAAGCGTCGTTTACGCCGGTGAGTTCCGCAAAGCGCCGTTGATTGAAGCTTTCGAAGAAGAAGCCGCGCGCGTCCCCGAACACCTTGGGTTCCAGCACCAGCAGACCGGGTATCCCGGTTTCCGCCGCCTGCATCAGTACACCCGCTCGGTGAGCAGGCCCAGCAGATACTTGCCGTAGGCGTTCTTAGCCAGCGGCTGCGCCAGCATTTCCAGCCGGGTCGCGTCGATGTACTGCTTGCGGTATGCGATCTCCTCCGGGCAGGCGATCTTCAAGCCCTGGCGCTTTTCCAGGGTCTGGATGAACAGGGAGGCCTCGAGCAGCGATTCATGGGTGCCGGTATCCAACCAGGCGTAACCCCTCCCCATGACCTGGACGTCGAGCAGCCCGCGCTGCAGATAGATCTCGTTGACCGTGGTGATCTCCAACTCCCCGCGCGCCGAGGGCTTGATGGATTTGGCGATTTCCACCACATCATTGTCGTAGAAATACAGGCCGGTCACGGCATAGTTCGACTTGGGGTTGACCGGCTTTTCCTCCAGGCTGATGGCGCGTCCACCGGCATCGAATTCCACCACGCCGTAGCGCTCGGGATCGTGCACGTGGTAGGCGAACACGGTGCCGCCGGCCTGCTTTTGCGCCGCGGCGCCGAGCAAATACTCGAAGTCATTGCCGTAGAAGATGTTGTCGCCCAGCACGAGCGCACAGCCGTCGCCGCCGATGAATTCTTCGCCGATGATGAAGGCCTGCGCAAGTCCGTCAGGCGAGGGCTGCACCGCGTAGGAGAAATTCATGCCCCACTGCGAGCCGTCGCCGAGGAGCTGCTCGAAGCGCGGGGTGTCCTGCGGAGTGGAGATGATCAAAATGTCGCGGATGCCGGCCAGCATGAGGGCCGACAGCGGGTAGTACACCATGGGCTTGTCGTACACCGGGAGCAGCTGCTTCGAGACCGGCTGCGTCACCGGATACAGGCGCGTACCGGAGCCGCCCGCCAGAATAATGCCTTTCATTTTGTTCCCCGCTTCCCGTAGTTCTGGCTGATCCAGTTTTGATAGTCGCCGCTGGTGACACCCTTTACCCAGCGCTCATTTGTAAGGAACCACTCTACCGTCTTGCGCAGGCCGGTTTCGAAGGTTTCCTGCGGCTTCCAGCCCAATTCGCGCTCTATCTTGCCGGCGTCTATGGCATAGCGCTGATCGTGGCCGGGACGGTCGGGAACGTAGGTGATAAGGCGGTCGTGCGGCTTGCCCGCGGGGTGCAGTTCGTCAAGGATCGCGCAAATGGCCTTCACGACCTGGAGGTTCGTCTTTTCGTTCCAGCCACCAATGTTGTAGGTTTCACCAACCCGGCCCTTTTCCAGCACCAGCCGCAGGGCGCGCGCGTGGTCGTCAACGTATAGCCAGTCACGGATGTTGTCGCCCTTGCCGTAGATCGGCAGGGGCTTGCCATTGACCGCGTTGAGGATCATCAGCGGGATGAGTTTTTCGGGAAAATGATACGGTCCGTAGTTGTTGGAGCAGTTTGTCGTCACCACGGGCAGGCCATAGGTGTGATGCCAAGCGCGCACCAGATGGTCGGACGAGGCCTTGCTCGCCGAATAGGGCGAGTTCGGCTCGTAAGCGGTGTCTTCGGTGAAAAAGCCGCTCTCGCCCAGCGAGCCGTACACCTCGTCTGTCGAGACGTGGTGAAAACGGAAGCCGGCCTCTTTTGGGCCGTCCATGCTGTGCCAATAGGCGCGCGCAGCTTCCAGCAAGGTGTAGGTGCCGACGATATTGGTTTCGATGAACGCCGCCGGGCCGCTGATGGAGCGATCGACATGCGACTCCGCCGCGAGGTGCATTACAGCATCGGGCTGGTGCTCGCGGAAAACCCGCTCAATCTCCGCGGCATTGCAGATGTCCACATGTTCGAACGCATAACGCGGATTGTCCGCAACCATCGCGAGCGATTGCAGATTACCCGCGTAGGTCAGCTTGTCGACATTGACCACCTCATCCGTGGTGTTGCCGATCAAGTGGCGAATGAGCGCGGAGCCGATGAATCCGGCTCCGCCAGTGACGAGAATTTTTTTCATAGCGCGCGCATTATAAAGCCCACGCGCGAATGTTCAAAATCGCCGCGCTAGGGATGGGCGGTGGCCGGAACCGCGGACGCCGGCGCCGCCGGGGGAACCGCCGAGGCGGGCGTAGCCGCCGCGGGGGCCGGTTGTGGCTTTGCCGCAGCCGGAGCTGCCGGAGCTGCCGGAGCTGCCGGAGCTGCCGGAGCTGCCGGAGCTGCCGGAGCTGCCGGAGCTGCCGGAGTTGCCGGAGTTGCCGGACTAGACGAGTGCAGCGCACGGTTGACGGCGGCGACGTCGTCTTCGCCCACCACGCCGGCCGCAGCCTTCAGCTGCAGCTGGCTGACGAGGTAGCTATACTCCGCCTGGTAAAGGTCGCGGCGCGTCGAATAAAGCTGCTGTTGCGCATTCAGCACGTCGAGGTTGGTGCGCACGCCGACCTCTTCGCCCAGCTTCGTTGAATCCAGCAGGCTCTTGCTCGAGGTAAGCGCGGCCTGCAAGGCCTTGACTTGTGCAATACCGTTGACGACACCCAGATAGGCCTGGCGCGTCTGCAGGGCAACGGTGCGGTCGGTGTTAACCAGTTCGCTCTGGGCGCGATCGCGGTTGGCGGAGGCTTCGCGCCACCTGGAAAGACCGGCGCCGCCCTCAAAAATCGGCACGTTGAGCTGGACGCCCACCGTCTTCATCGCAGACTGGGTGCCGATATAGCCGAACATGCCGCCATTGGCGTAGCTCTTATTGTATGTCGCCACCAAATCAAGGGTGGGGTAGTTTCCCCCCCGGTTACGGTCCACTTCCTTGTCGGCCATTTCCGCGCCCGCCTGTGCGGCCGCGATCTGCAGGTTGCCCTGCTGGGCGGCATCGACCCATTTTTCCATATCGGCGGGCTGGGGCATTTCCAGCTTGAAGTCGTCACCCAGGCGGAACAGGTTGTCCGCGCTGGCCCCAGTCAACTGCTGCAGCATGCGCTTCTTGATCTCGAGGTTGCTGCGCGCGGCGATCTCCTGCGCGCTCACCAGGTCGTAGCGCGACTGCGCCTCGTGCGTATCGGTAATGGTAGCGGTACCCACCTCGAAATTGCGCTTGGCCTGTTGCAGTTGCTGCGAAATGGCGGCTTCTTGCGCCTCGGCGAGTTCCACGTCATCCTGCGCCATCAGCACGTCGAAGTAGGCGCGCGCCACGCGCAGCGCAAGGTCGTTCTGGGCAAGCTTGAACTGAGCATCGCCCTGGACGACCTGCAATTCTGATTCGCTGTAGAGCGCCCAGTTCTGCTCGCGATAGAGCGGCTGCACCAGCGTTGCTCCATAGCCATGGCTGTTGTAATTGAACTGGCCCTGGGGGAGCGGCAGTCCGGGCGGAACGTTGAGGTACTGGACGTTGTACTGGTTGTACGTCGTGTTGGCGGTTGCGCTGATGGTGGGCAGCATCAGCGAGCGGCCCTGGGTCAGCTTTTCCTGGCTGGCCTCGTGCTGTGCAATCGCGGCCGCGAAAATCGCGTCGTTTGCCTGTGCCGCATGAAAGCTCTCCAGCAGGTCGCTGCCATACGCCGGGAAGCAAGCTCCCAGCGCGGCTGCCAGCGCAAGCCCGGATGGACGCATCATTTTCATCGTCATGCCTCGCATATTCATATATTAGAGGTTGCTAATATACATCCTTATGCGCATAAATTCAAGCGCCCATCAAAATACAAAACGTTCCGGCTGTTCGGCATTCTGCAGGGAAGCGATGTTGGTCTCGAACAAGTTAGCGCTCACCACTGCGCCCGAGGCGTCTTTGGTCAGCAACCGGGCTTCCATCACGGGCGCATCGCCGACCACGGCGAACAGCCGTCCGCCGGGTTTCAGCGTATGCAGGAATGCATCTGGCAGCACGGGCACAGAGCCCGTGAGCACGATGACATCGTAGGTCCCCGTCCAGCCGCAGGCGGCATCGCCCAGTTCCACGGTCACATTGCTCATCTGGTGCGCCTCCAGGTTTTTCGAGGCAAAAGCGTGCAGCTCCGGCACGATTTCCACCGTCGTGACACGCGCGGCCTGCCTGGACAGCAGCGCCGCGAAGTAGCCGCTTCCCGAACCGACTTCCAACACCTGATCGCCGCCCCTTACCTTCAGAACCTGCAGGACGCGCGCTTCCACCTTCGGCTGCCACATGAATGCGCCGTGACCCAGCGGGACTTCCACATCCATGAGCGCCATCGCCTGCAGCGCAGGCGGGACAAACTGCTCGCGCCTCACCTTTTTCAGCAGCTCCAGCACCCGCTGATCCAGCACATCCCATGGCCGGATTTGCTGCTCTATCATGTTGTTGCGTGCCAGTTCCATATTGCCGTTCATCATTTACGCGCCCCCAGCCTATTATCTATCGTGATTATCTGGTGATTCTTATTGAGACAGAACGCCCAGTATAACAAGACCCTGCATTCCCCTCAAACGGTGCAGGCGGCTTGCCTGCACCGTCAAGCCGGCAGGTTTTTCCGGAAACTGTTTGACGCCACACATTTGCTTTGCTATAGTTGCGGTCTTCGCTGACGCGGGGTGGAGCAGTCTGGCAGCTCGTCGGGCTCATAACCCGAAGGTCGTAGGTTCAAATCCTGCCCCCGCAACCAACCGAAGCACGTAGAGTTCAAGTCAGTCAGTTGTGCAAAAACTGGTTGACGCGCAAAATGCAATCTGTATAATGCGCCCCTCTTCGCTGCTGACGCAGCCTGTTCTTTAAAAGTTTAAGACAACCGACGAGTGTGGGTATGTGTATTGGGGCGTCATGGTCTATATGGCTGTGATGCGTGACTCGATATATATGTAGTGACTCACACGAA
>Ga0075276_10000104_pt1 | contig 25188 bp, 22 predicted proteins | sample SF_Rice_5C_80N_4_FD_69770 | JGI IMG/M metagenome (GOLD analysis project Ga0075276, IMG submission 69770) | Rice paddy soil microbial communities from Twitchell Island, California, USA - SF_Rice_5C_80N_405 | ecosystem: Environmental > Terrestrial > Soil > Paddy field/soil | place: USA: Twitchell... | reverse complement strand
AAGAGCTAAGAGCTAAGAGCTACTGCTTCCCACTCGCTGCAGCCGTCATCACCGGCAGCACGATGTGAGAGGGATATTGCGGCGAGCGGTATACACGCTGCGTGGCCTCCTGATAGTCGGCATCCGTTGCCTGGAAGATGTTGGGCACGAATTTCTGCGGGTTGCGGTCAATGATGGGAAACCATGTGCTCTGCACCTGCACCATGATCCTGTGCCCCTTCAGAAAAGTGTGATCGTTGGTGTGCAGGTCAATTTTGTATTCGGTGACCTGGTTGGGGGCGATGGGTTCGGGCGTTTCGAAGCTGTTGCGGAAACGCCCGCGGAAGACTTCATCGGAAATCATCAACTGATAGCCGCCCAGCTTGGGATCGGGCAGGTAGTTTTCCGGGTAAACGTCAATCAGCTTAACCACCCAATCGCTGTCAGTGCCGGAGGTGGAGGCAAACAGGTCAGCCACGATGTCCCCGGCCACGGTCACATCCTGCGAAAGCGTATCCGTTTCCCAGGTGGCCACATCGGGCCGCGATTGCGCAAAGCGCTGATCTTCGAGCAGCCACGTGGGCCAGCCCGGGCCGGGATAGGTGGGGGAAATGGGCCGGTGGCGGTAGGGAACCGGATGCGCGGGATCGGAAAGGTAGCTGTCGTAGGGCAGGTCGTAATTTGCCGTGGGCGGCTCGAATGACAGCTTGCCGGATTCGCGGAGATACAGGTATCGCGGACTTGCCTGGCGCGGCGGCCAGGAGTCGTACTGCTTCCACTGGTCGCTGCCGGTTTCGAAAGTAAGAGCCTCGTGCAGCGGCAGTTGTCCCTTATCTTTCAGCCAATACGCAAACCATGGCGCCTGGATGTTGGCGCGAAAATATTGGCCGGTATTGCTGCCAAAATCAATGGGACCCAGTTTGTTACCTGGTCCACGCGCCCAGCCGCCATGGTTCCATGGGCCTACCACCAGGTAATTCAGGTGCTGGGGGTCGTTTCTTTCAAGCAATTCATAAATCTTTACTGGCCCGTAGAAATCCTCCTGGTCCCACCAGCCGGCCACGTTCAGGTCGGGCACGGTCGGATTTTTCAGATAGGGCCGGAACGCCAGCTTCTTCCAGAAGTCGTCGTAATTGGGGTGCTCAACAAAGTCATCCCAGGTGGGCAGTTTGCCGTGGAAGTAGCGGGCGTCGGCGTTGGAGAGCGCGCCCAAGCGAAGATACCACTCGTAGGTGTCGTACCTGTCGAACTTGAAGGAGAAATTCTCGTGCGTGGTTTCCATCAGCGCCGCGTATTCGAAGCCATAGCTGAGGCGGAAAGCGCCGTTGTGGTGGAAGTCGTCGCCCAGGAACTGGTCTTCCGGCGAAGCCTGCTCGGAAACCGCCTTAAGCGCCGGGTGCGGCTCGAGCATGGCCATGCTGGTCAGCCACCCGCCATAGGAGATGCCCAGCATGCCGACGCGGCCGTTGTTGTGGGGCACGTTTTTGAGCAGCCAGGCGATGGTGTCATAAGTGTCGGTGCCCTCGTCAATGGCCTTGGGATCGGAGCGGTCGCGCGGCGGGCGGTTCATCACAAACTGGCCTTCGGATTTGTAGCGTCCGCGAATATCCTGCAGAACGAAGATGTAGCCTTCGCGAATGAGGTCGTCGTAGCTGGCCAGCGCCCGGCTAAAGCCTTTCTTATCATCCGCCAGACCGTAAGGCGTGCGCTCCAGGATGAAGGGCAGCGCGGCGCGCATGTTTTTAGGGATGTAGATCTCAATGTGCAGGCGCGCGCCGTCGCGCATGGGAACCATCACGTCCTGCTTGCGGAAAACGCCGCTGTAGTCGGGGGATTTTTGCGCCCCGGCGGTCAGAGGGAAAAGAAGAAAAGCAAGTGCGATGAGAAGGGGCGGCGTGTGACCGCGCTGGAATGTGGTGGACACGTTTGTCCGCTCCGTCAACATAGAAATTTGTGGCGCGGGCGCCCTTCGACTTCGCTCAGGGCAGGCTCATCGCCCCGCGGCCTTTCAAGTTTTTGCGTGCGATCGAGAACGCAAAACCATATCACAGCGGCTCAAATGCCCGGCAGCGATGTCGCCTCCCGGGCCTCCTGGTGCCAGTAGAGGCCTCCCTGTATCATGAACGGCTCAGCATCTCGCAACTTAACGGGAACAATTCATGCGTGGACTGAAAGATAAGCGCGTGCTCATCACCGGGGGAGCCAGCGGCATCGGAGCCGCCACCGCCGCCCGCTTCCTGGAAGAGGGGGCGCGCGTGGTGGTGCTCGACCGGGACACCAAAGCCGGGCAGCGCATACAGCGCGAACTGCCGGTGCTTTCGGGAGTGGTCAATGCCGACGTTGCCAGGCTGGATGAGGTAAAAGCCGCCTTCGCCAAAGCAATTCAACTGATGGGCGCGGTGGACGTGCTGATCAACAATGCCGGCATCAGCATCCGCCACAACTTCCTCGAGATTACCCCGGAGGAATGGGACAAGGTGCTGGCGGTGAACTTGACCGGTGTCTTCTTCGTGGCCCAGACCGCGGCTCGGCACATGATGGAGAAAGGAAGCGGTGTGATCCTGCAGACCGCCTCCACCAACGGCATGATGGGATACCCCTACTACGCCGATTACAACGCCACCAAGGCGGGCGTGATCGAGCTGACGAAATCCATGGCGCTGGAACTGGCGCCCAGGGTGCGAGTGAACGCGGTGGCGCCCGGGTACGTGCTCACTCCTATGCAGCGCGCTGAGTATACGGACGCGATGCTGGCCGAGGTGAACCGCAAAATCCCCATGGGTCGCCACGCCAAACCGGAGGAGATCGCCGCGCTGTTTGCCTACCTCGCTTCCGACGACGCTGCTTTCGCCACCGGGCACGTCTATGTGATGGACGGCGCCGAAACTGCCGGCGGGCTCGCCAGTCGTTAAGAAGCGGAAAACATCGCAGCAGTGTGGAAGCGCAGGGCTTTAGCCCTGCGACAACAACGGGAAAAATAGCTGGGCCTCAGCCCCGGTGCCACAGCGGCTAAAGCCGAGATGAGTGGCGGGCAGATCGCGGGGCTGAAGGCCCGCGCTTCCACGGTGGCGCGAACGACGGTTCGGCATGTGATGACGAGAGCAAAACCAGAGGCGAGCCTGGCCGGCAACTGCCGCCTGCAGGGCAAGGTGGCGCTCATCACGGGCGCAGCCTCCGGAATTGGGCGCGCCAGCGCCCTGCTGTTTGCCAAAGAAGGCGCGGCCGTAGCTGTGGTGGACATGAATGAGAAGGCCGGCCAGGAGGTCACGAAGGCGATTACTGAGCAGGGTGGGAGGGCTTTTTTCGCCCCCGCCGAGGTGACCCGCGCCGCCGATTGCCAGCGCGTGGTCCGTGCCGTGGCCAAGCAATTCGGCGCGCTTCACATCCTGTTCAACAATGCCGGCATCATCCGCCGCGCCTCGGTGCTGGAGTTGAGCGAGGCGGACTGGGATCGGGTGATGGAAGTGAACGTTAAATCCATCTTCCTGATGTCGAAGTTCGCCATCCCGCTGATCGAAAAGTCCGGTCGCGGCTGCATCATCAACACCGCCTCAGGATGGGGACTGGCCGGCGGCCCCAAGGCGGTTGCCTATTGCGCTTCGAAAGGCGCGGTGGTTCTGCTCACCAAGGCCATGGCTATTGACCACGGGCCGCAGAACATTCGGGTCAACTGCATCTGCCCCGGCGACACCGACACTCCCATGTTGCGCGGCGAGGCGCAGCAACTGGGGACGGCCACAGACAAGTTTCTTCAGGAAGCGGCGCAGCGGCCTCTGCGGCGGGTGGGCACGCCGGAGGAAATCGCCCAGGCGGCGCTCTACCTGGCCAGTGACGCCGCCTCTTTCGTCACCGGAACGGCATTAGTGGTGGATGGCGGCGGCCTGGCAGGAACGCTCTAAGCCCGCCGGGCGTTGGCCCGCGCCCGAGCCATCCCCGCCCGCACCCCGCGCTCGACCCCACGGTAGTAGCCGGCGTCATCCATGGTTTTCATCACTGCGGCGGCGATGCCGCCGGGCGTAGCCGCTTCGTGGATCAATTTTTCCAGAGGCAGCTTGCCCTCGGTGAACGCCATCACGCCGCCGGCCAGGGCGTGGGCCGCGGCCGCCAGTGCGGTGCGCCGGTCGAGACCCAGTTTTTCTCCGGCCTGCGAGAGGGCCGCCAGCGCGTGGTAGCCGTGGCTGGAAGAGTAAGTCGCGGTGAAGACGTCAAACTTCTTTTCTGGAATTTCCAGCACGGTGCCGACCTGGGCGAAAAATTCGCGCAGCCGCTTGCGGTCAGCGCGGGAGATTTCCCGCGAAAACGCCAGCGCGGTGAAACCGCGTCCAGTGCGGCAAGTGGGGCTGGGCATGGCCCGCGTCCAGCGCACCGGCGGGCCCAGGCGCCGCCGCAAATTGGCCAAGGGAACGCCCGCCGCCAGGCTGACCGCGATCAGCGGCCGGTCCAGCCTGCCGAGGTCGCCCAGCAGTTCGCGCACGGTATCCGGTCGCACCGCGATAACCAGCAACCCGGCTTTCGCCACCGCCCGCCGCAGGTCGCGTTCCACCTCCACGCCAAACTCGCGCTGCAGTTGCCGCAGTTTGGCGGCATGGCGGTCATGCACGACTATGGTCTGACTGTAGCCGGCCAGGCGCAACCCGGAAATCAACGCGCCCGTAATGCGCCCGCCGCCGAGGAAGACTGTGGCCTTCATGTGAGCCGCGCGCAGGCCCGATCGGCGGCGCGCACCAGCGCCTTGATATCAGCTTCGCAATGCGCCGTGCTGATGATCCAGTGCAGCCCGTTGGAGGGCGTCATGTAGATGCCTTCGCCCAGCAGCAACTGCACGAAGCGCGAGTAGCGGGCCGCGTCCACGTGAGCGCAATAATCACGGTAATCGTGGATGGCCTCGCGCCCGGTGAAGTAGATCTGGAACATGGGCCCGAAGCCCTGCACGATGGCCTTGATCTTGCGCCGGGCAAAAACGTCGCGCAGCCCGCTGATGGCCGTGTCGCCCAAACCGCGTAGTTTGCGGAAAGCGGCGCCTTTGTCGGCGGCGAGCAGGCCAAGGCTGGCGGCAATCACCTTCATGGTCAGGCGATGGCCATTGAAGGTGCCGTAATGCAGCACCATGGGTTCGCCCCAGCGCATCTGTTCCAGGATTTCGCGCCGGCCGGTGACTGCGCCCACGGGGAAGCCCGCGCCCATGGCTTTGCCGAAGGTGCTAAGGTCGGGCTTGAGGGCCCACAACTCCTGGCAGCAGCCGGGCGCGTAGCGGAAGCCGGTGACCACTTCGTCGAGAATGAAGAGCGCCCCGTGTTGTTGCGCGAGTTGGCGCAGGCGCTGCAGGTAGCCCTCACGAGGAGGAATGCAGCCCATGTTGGCCATGATGGGCTCAGTGATTACCGCTGCCAGTTCATCGCCGTGCTCCCGCATCACCCGTTCGAATTGAGCAACATCGTTCCAGGGCGCAATTACAACGTCGTCAAAAACAGCCGGCGGAATTCCTTGCGAATCGGGAATACGTGCCGGCTTCTCCGGGGCGCCCAGCTTTTCCGGCGGATGGCCGTGCGCGTTCAGCAGGTAAGGATCGTACCAGCCGTGGTAATGGCCTTCGAACTTGAGGAACTTGTTGCGCCCGGTGAAGCCGCGCGCCAGGCGCAAAGCCAGCATGGTGGCTTCGGTGCCTGTATTGGTGAAGCGCACCGCTTCCGCGGTGGGCACCATGCGGCAGAAACGCTCGGCCGCTTCCAACTCCGCCGGGGTAGCTGCGGCGAAATGTGACCCGTCGGCCATCGCCTGGTAGACCGCATCCACTATTACGGGGTGGGCATGCCCATGGATGAGCGCGCCAAACGACATCATGAAGTCGGTGTACTGGTTGCCGTCAATGTCCCAGACCTGCGAACCCTGACCGCGCTCCAGCACGATGGGTCCAGAGGCATAGACGGAACTGCCACGTGACGGCGAATTGACACCTTCAATCAGATATTTTTGCGCACGCTCATACCACTCCTGCGAGTGGGACCGCCGTCGCGTGACTGCCGGCATTTATCCTCCAGACTCACGGAGTTGTGAGCCGCCATAGTAACAAACGAACCTACAGGGTGATTGGGAGGTGAGGTGAACAGCGGGCTAGAACACAGTTACGGATTTGCGGTCATGGGAGCGGAGGGCGAAGGCAGGTGTCCCCAAATGCATTCTTCCGGTTCCAGGCATTGCAGCCCGGCCTGGGCGTGCAGGGCGGTGCCATAACCGCCGATCCAGACTACGCGGTAGCGGGCGCGTCGGCCTCGGTGCTGCACCTCAATTACGGCGGTGGTATCAATTACGCAGGGAGTGCCGTCCAGGCGCGCGCCTCGGCGGCTGATGTCCCGGGTATACGCATCTTGTTGAAAAGGATGCCCAAACGAGTCTATTCCGCGGACGCGCACACGCAGCCGCGCCGAATATCGAGGCTCAGGACGGAATGCCATGCGCCACTATGACACCGCGAGCGACGACAAGGGTCAAATTACTGAAGGCTAACGCGGGACATGCCCGAAGCGCCCTGGCTTCAGGGGGCCATTTCCAAGTCCTCAGCACGGCGGGAACTTACGCGTGCTCAGGCCCCTGGCGGGCTAACGTACTGCTGTGGATTGCGCTCGAATTCCTCCCTGCATTCGTTGCAGCAGAAATAGAAAAGGCCCCTTGTGTTGGGAGCGCAACTCCTGTGCGGCTTTGTTCTCATCCACTTCCATTTCACATACAGGGTCTATAGGCATGATGTCCTCGGTTCCTGTTAAACTAGGCCAATCCCAACTGGCCGAATGAGTCCCTTCATTGTTGGGAGGCCGCGGCAGCGGGGGAAGTAAGTCCGCGCCCCCCTTTCAAGACCCTGCGCCCCTTCCCGGTACCGCCATGTACCCGGCGGGTCAATAGGCGGAACCAACAAACGTAATGTGCGCCATCCAGCGGGAAAGTGTTTACTGAAAAGGCAGAGCTTTCATGGCGGAAAGATTGCACAGATCCTGGATCAAGTTCCTGCGCCTGCTGGCGGCATTTGCGGCCGCCGTCTGGGCCATGCGCGCTTCCATGGAATGGATCCAGGGCGGGCCTGGCATAAAGCAGCTGGGCGGTTGGCTGGTTCTGCTGGTCGCCAGCTTCGCGCTGGGCATGGCGGTGAGCGAAGAAGTTCGCCGCGACGCACTCCGGCAGCAGTAACTCGCGATTTCCACATGACGGAATTTCCACAGCTTTTGTATCGTGCCCGGTATCTATTGACATCTCTTGTGCTACTTTTGCTTTCAGCACGCCGGATTGTCCTGGCAAAGCTTGGCGCGAGCGCGCGGATATTTTCTGCTGCGGAGGCCTGCGCCGTCTTTTCCGTCGAATCCACAGCGTCGGAAGGCTGACGCATCTTGTGTAGGACAGCTGATCAGCAGGGCTGACATGCTGGTCTGAGCGTTTGTGTTACTCCCAGTGTGACGGCGGTCACAGATTGGAACGCCGGGGTATGCCATACACTTTCCGGGAACGGGAACTCAGTTCAGGTTTGGAGTTGCAGCAACCCGGGTAGCGCGGCTGGGCTGTTTCTGCCAGCCAGCAGTCTGATTTGTCCCGCCAAACCGGCCATGAGTTCCAGGGCTCCTCTCGCAATCCGAATCCACGTCCTGCGGAGGGAAGCATGCATTTTCGAATCGGCAAGCTGCCTTTCCTGTTTGTCCCCTTCCTGCTCATAGCTGCGAGTCCTGTGCAGGCGCGAAACGTGGAGCAGACCGCAAGCCAAAGCAAGGATTCCGGGCAGTACGTGGGTTCTGAAACCTGCAAGGGGTGCCATGAGGACATCTACAAGGCGATGGAACGAACGTCGCACTACAAGATGGGATTTCAACCCGGCGCGCCAGGCAAAGGGGTGAATTGCGAGGCCTGCCACGGTCCGGGGAAGGCACATGTGGAAGGGGGAGGCGACAAGAGCAAGATCATCGTATTCCAGAACCTGAGTATGGCGGATGCGAACAAGCGTTGCCTCAGCTGTCACACCTACGGCAACGAGCATGCAAACTTCACCCGTTCGGCGCATGCCAGCAATGACATTGGCTGTATCAGTTGCCATTCACCGCACCATGCCAAGACGGAAAAAGCGCTGCTGGTGGAGAAGCAACCGCAGCTCTGTTACCAGTGCCACACCGAGGTCAAGGCCGAATTCAGCCGTCCCTACCGGCATCGCGTAAACCAGGGATTGGTGCAGTGTACGGATTGCCACAACGAGCACGGAGGGTTCCTGCCCAGGCAGTTGCGCACCAGCGTGGCCCAGGATCAAGTCTGTTTCAAGTGTCACACCGAGAAAAAGGGACCGTTTGTTTACGAGCACCTGCCGGTAGAGACGGAAGGTTGCACCAGTTGCCACACGCCACACGGCTCAACCAACCCGCGTCTGCTGAGAGTAAGCCAGGTCAACCTGCTCTGCCTGCAGTGCCACACCCTGGCGATGAGCAACGTGCCCTCGCAACCGCCCATTGGCCCAGCCCACAACCAGGCCCAGAAATACCAGGCGTGCACCATGTGCCATGCGTTTATTCACGGCTCCAATTTCAGCGAGGTCTTCTTCAAGCCCTAGAAGAAGCAAGGAGCTCAGATGATCAGAAGAGGTAGACCCGCAGACATCTTTGCCGGCGCGCCGGTGCGGCCAGCCCGCGGCCTGGACCGTAAGGAATGGTTTATGCGAAAGCGCCTGTGGCTGCTCGCGGCCCTCCTGCTGGCCCCTTCCTGGGCCCTGGCACAAACCGGCGCGACGGGAACACCCGCAACCGACGCCGCCGCCGCGGAAGGGAAAGATCTCAGCGATTATCACGTCGAACAGAGCATTGAACTGGGCTACCGCTTCAGTGAGGTTAACGGCAGTGGCTCGATGTTCGACACCTTCATCAATCAACACGCGGGTCCTCGCTTCCTTGATCAGACGCTCTCCATGCACTCGCTGAACAACGATGGTGTATTGTTCGACGACCTCAACGTAAGCAGCTTCGGGTGGGGCGGTGACCCGGAAAACGTCGGACGGATAGGCGTCTCGAAGAACAAATGGTACGACTTCAGCTTCCTGTTCCGGCGCGACCAGAATTTTTTTGATTATGATCTGCTGGCAAACCCGTTGAATCCTCCCACGTCGGACCCCAACCTTCCAGTCGGATTTTCTCCGCATGAAATGCAGATCCGGCGGCGCATGTACGATACCGGCCTGACACTGATGCCGCAGTCGAAGGTCACGGTGCGACTCGGCTATACGCGCAATCGCTCGGAAGGCCCTTCATTCTCAAGTTTTCATGAAGGCACCGATCCGCTCCTGGACCAGGCGTGGAACGTCACCCAGAACGACTACCACTTCGGCGTAGATTTCAAGATGCTGTCGAAGACCACCCTGAGCTATGACCAGTTCCTGGAATACGACAGGAATGACACGGATTACGCCTTGAACCCGTTTAACGTCTTCCTGCTGCCCGATGGCACTCCCGTTTCCCTCGGCCTGCCCATCAATTCCGATGCTGCCCAGCCGTGTACGCCGGTTTTCAGAAATGGTTTTGTCAATACTCGTTGTAATGGATACTTTGCCTATACACGCAACCAGCGAGTTCGCACCACCACGCCGACCGAGTCGCTGAGCCTGCAGTCAACCTATCTAAAGCGTGTGAATCTGGTCGCGCGCGGCACTTACAGTTCCGCCGACATGAACTCGCCCTACGCGGAATTCTTTGATGGCCTGGTGACACGCACCAATGAGCGGCAGTTCACATTTTCCGGTCCCGCGTCCGCGCGGCGGATAGCCGCCACTGCTGACTTCGGTGTAACCGTTGAGCTGACCAGCAAGATTAATCTGAGCGACAATTTCCGTTACGACAACTGGCACATGCCGGGCACCTGGAACTCACTGGCCACAGCGACGGTTGGGACTGGCGCGCGGGTCACCCTGCTCAGTCCGCTTGGTCCCACAGAAACAACCATGGCCTTCATCGGCAACTTCCTGGGGCAGAAGTCCTTCTTCAACCTCATGCAGGTGGAATACCTGGCGTCGAAGCACTTCGGGGTGAACGTCGGTTTCCGCTTCCGCCACCGCCGGGTGTTCAAGGCAGAGCCGGAGACGGTTCCCGATCCCGAGTCTGGCCTGCCGGAATTTGAAGGCGACACCATCAGCGTAAACGAGTACGCGCCCGTAGTTGGAGTCTGGTTCCGGCCAACATCATCGTTGCGCATCAACCTGGAAGCGGAAGCGACCTCGGCGGATAATTTCATTACCCGCATCAGCCCACGGCAGCGGCAGAACTATCGCGCGCGCACCAGTTACCGCCCGGTGCGCTGGGCCAACCTTGCCGGAAGCCTGAATATTTGGGAAAGCCGCAATGGTGAGTCCGACACGCAGTTCAAGCAGCACTATCGTAACCTTGGTTTTGTCGCCTCTCTGCTGCCCAAGGAACGTGTTGGATTCGATGTGAGCTACAACTATACGAATGCGTTGCAGCAGGCGTTGATCTGTTTCAACTTCAGCGATACCGTTATCCCTGTGGGCACGGTTGTGGACGGGTGTCCGACTTTTAATGCGGATGAAAATAACAATCCCGATCACATTCTTTCCACTTATGTGAACCACACGCATTACTTTATGGCTAACCTGATGGTCAAGCCGGTGAAACAAGTCACGGCCAAAGTGGGCTACGGCCTCACCAGCGTGAACGGCACCACGACCTTGCTCAACCCGCTGCAGCCACTTGGACCACTGGATTTCACCTACCACCAGCCCTTGGCGGAGCTGAGCTATGACGTCGCCAAGTACTGGAGTCTGAATGCCTACTGGAACTACGACCAGTACAATGAAGGCTCATTTGTCGGCCCCACCAGTCCTCGCTACTTCCATGACAACCGGACTACCCTGTCGGTGAAGTACGCGTTCTAGGGCTGAGGTCAGGGGCTGAGGGTTTCATCCGCAATGCCTGGTTGAAAAGCCGGTGCCACCGCCACTTGGTCGAACTGCAGTATCATCTTCCCCACGGTTCGATGGGCCAAAGCCGCGTGGAACTTATCACGGCTAGGGCGAAAAGAAGGGGCCTGGGTCCGATGCTGCCTCGGAACTTCCGTGCCAACGCCGTGACGCTATCCACCATTTGCGCCTTCTAAGTTCGACCGACGAAGAGGAGCATGAGCACAGGAGAAAACGAAACTTCATCCGCCGGGAGCAGTGCGCCGGGGCTGACGCGAAATCTGCTGAGCATCATCGGTCTGGCCATGGCGGTCGTGGCCGGCGCCAATATCGCCTTCCTGGTTTTTCTTGAGGCGCTGCGTCCCAATCCCTACATCGGCATTTTCGCCTACATGATTCTGCCCGGCATCATGGTGCTGGGACTGATCCTGATCCCCATCGGCATGGGGCTGGAAAGGCGCCGCCGCCGCCGAATGGCGCCGGGCGAGGTGCCGCGCTTCCCCCGCCTCGACCTGAACGTTCCCTCGCAGCGCAGCGCGGTGGCGTTCTTCTTCAGCTTTACCGCGGTGTTCATCAGCCTGAGCGCCGTGGGCAGCTATCGCGCTTACGAATTTACCGACTCGGTGCAGTTCTGCGGCCAGCTCTGCCACGCCGTCATGGAGCCGGAGTACACCACCTACCTCAAGTCGCCGCATGCCCGCGTGGACTGCGTAGCCTGCCACGTAGGGCCGGGGGCCGGCTGGTATGTGCGCTCCAAGCTCTCCGGCTCCTACCAGGTGTATGCGGCCATAGCCCGCGTTTACCCGCGCCCCATCCCTACGCCTGTGGCCAACTTGCGCCCGGCACAGCAGACCTGCGAACAATGTCATTGGCCGCGCATGTTCTACGGCGCCCAGCTCAAGGTGTTCACCCATTACGCTCCGGACGAGAAGAACACGCCGCGCCAGATCCGCATGCTGCTCGACATTGGCGGCGCAGAGCCCAGCGCCGGCATCCCTTCCGGCATTCACTGGCACATGAATATCTCCAACCAGATCACCTACATCTCCACCGACAGCCAGCGCCAGGTGATTCCCTGGGTGCAGCAGAAAGATGAGTTCGGCCATGTCACGGTTTATCAGTCCAAATCATCTGCTTTGACTCCGCAGCAGGTGGCGAAAGCTTCCAAGCGAGTTATGGATTGTGTGGACTGCCACGACCGGCCCAGCCACATCTTCCTGCCTCCGGATGAGGCTGTAGATAACGCGCTGTTTGCCAAGCGTATGGATGCTTCCTTGCCCTTTATCAAGCAGCAGGCGATGGAGGTGCTGACCAAAAACTACAGCAGCAAGCCGGAAGCGCTGAACAGCATTGCTTCCGCGTTGCGCACTTTCTATTCCAGTAAGTATGCTCAGGTTTACGGAGCTCAACACACGGCCGTGGAGGCCGCCATCACCGAGGTGCGGAACATCTACGCCGCCAATTTTTTTCCCTACATGAAAGTGGACTGGCGCACTCACCCCAACAACATCGGGCACTTCTATTTCCCGGGATGCTTTCGCTGCCACGACGGGCAGCACGCGAGCGCCGACGGCAAAGTGATTCCCAACACCTGCAACACCTGCCATACCGTGTTGCAGCAGGTGGAGAGCGGGGTACCCGTGATGGGCAATGTCGCCGGGGTGCAATTCAAGCATCCGGCGGACATCGGCGATTTGACCCAGGTCACTTGCAGCGACTGCCACACCGGCGGCACCGGCCCGTAAACAAGGCATCCGTCCCAGTTCAGGCTTTTTTGAGCCCGATCCGCACTGCACCACGGTGAAGATTTTCTTTACATTCAAGCAGGCCGAGGCCAACTCCAGCGCGGCGTCCTGGCGCAAGATTTGTATTCCGTGACGCAACAATCTTTGCTGTGCCGGGTTTGCAAGTTGTTTCGTGTCCATTGTGAGATGTGAGATGATTAGTGCTATTTGACCGCGAGTTTAGAAGTACAATTCCAATGTTTTCAACCAGTTCTGTACATCTCTATGCATCGGTACGCACCTGGGCGGCATCGTAAGGTGGAAACAGAACCGCCCAAGTGGCGTGAGAGCGCGGCGAGTTTGCGGCAAATAGGGGGAGGGTTCATTTGAGAAAGCTGAGCGCAGTTGCCATTTTTTTCGGCTTGTTCGTGATGGTGAGCACTGCTTATGGGCAGCAGTTTGATGCGGCGTTTGGATTGGGCGGCCTGTCGGCGCCTTCCAGCACCAACGCCAATGCGGCCGGCACTCCTGTTTCCCAGGGCGGCGGCGTATATCCCACCTTCAGCGGCGATTTCCTGTTCCACAAGAATTTCGGTCTGGGAGCTGAAGTCTCCTGGCGCGGCGGCCAGGCTTCCTATGCCGGCATCGCGCCTTACCGGCCCATTTTTTACGATGTGGACGCGGTTTATTCGCCCACGTTTGGCAAGGTAGCGCCGGAACTGCTGGCGGGATTCGGCGCCGAGAGCCTGCGCTTTTACCAGCCCTACTTCAACTGCGGCTTCACCGGTTGCACCAATTACACCAGCAGCAACCACCTTATGGGTGTAATCGGCGGGGGTTTGAAGTTCTACGTTTGGGGACATATGTTTGTGCGTCCGGAAGTGCGGGCTTACCTCATCCGCAATAACGTGGAATTTGATACCAATCACGTCATCCGTTACGGCGCCTCCGTGGGCTATACCTTCGGCAGCTTTAATCCGTAGGGCGAAGCAACAGCGGGCATAACCGCCCCGGAAGATCTGTCGCGCCGATGAAACTTCGAGCCGTACCTGATGACATGTCAGGTCCGGCTTTTTATATGCCTCTGGGCCTTTTTGCGTTATGCTTGCGCCTGAGCCATGAAGTCAAAACTCCTTTTGCTGGCTGCCCTGTTAGCTTTCTTCCTCGGCCTGGGCGTGCTGATTGTTTCCTGGCAGGGGAATTCATCGGTGTCTGTAGCTTGGCCAGTCAGCGGCAGCACGGTGCAAGTGACCGGCAGCGCCAAAGGATGGCGGGCGGTAATTGGCCTAGCTGGTCTGCTGCTGGCACCGATCCTGTTTCTGTGGGGCTTAATCAGCGTGGCCACCGGCAGCATGCGCCGGGCAGGCAAAGAACAGCTGGCAGAGCTGCCTTCTGACTCCGGCGTCAAAAAAGAAGCCGCCTCTCACTAACCGGCCATTCCGTCGCCGGGTTTATTTTTGCGATGGCGAATGCCCTGGTTCGGCCGCAGGTGCTGGTCCCAGCGCTTTTTCCAGAAACCGAACCATGCGTTGGCGCGCGTCGAAGCCATGCCACGGTTCCAAGCTCGGCCGGCCCAGCATGCCGATGGCCAGCGGCCCATGATTGTCGCGGGGATACTGCACCATCTCCACCGGCACTCCCATCTGGCGCAGAGCGCGGTACATTTCCTGCGATTGGCCAAGCGGGTCGGTGGTGTCGCCTTCGCCCTGCAGCAGCAGAAAAGGGGTGCTGGCGTGGGCGGCGTTGGCTAGTGGGCTCTGCCGCCAGGCGTCTGCCATATGCTCCCAGGGTTTGCCGAAATACCAACGGTCGTACCAGGAATCACCTTCCGTCCCGTACTCGCTGAACTGGTCAATTACCGGCGCGCCGCTCACGATGGCTTTGAAGCGATTGGTTTTTCCTTCAGCGAAGCCCGCCATCTCGCCGCCGTAGCTGTAACCGATCAGCGCCAGGCGGTCGGGGTCAATGGGAAACTGCTTCAGAACGGCGTCAACGCCCGCCATAATGTCGCGATAGTCTCCGCCGCCCAGGTCATTCTTGTTGGCGGAGGCGAAGGCAGCGCCTCGTCCCGAGCTGCCGCGCGGATTCGCCCGCAAGACGGCCCAGCCCTGTCCGACCAGGAAATTGGTGAACTGGTTGTAACCGTCGGCCCACGCCCCCAGCGGCCCGCCGTGTACGTCCACCACCAGCGGCACACGCGCTTGCGCCGCCTGCGGAGGCAGCGAGAGCAGGCCCTCAATGACGCGGCCGTCGCTGCTCCAATGCACGAGTTGCGTCGCCACCGCCTGCATTTGAGGCGGCGTGATGACCGGCGTGGGCAGCGCCCGTCCTGCCGTGTCCAGTTTGTCCGTGTAGTAAAGCGTGTCGGGCTGGGTGCTGCCGCTCGCCAGATAAACCCAGCCGGTGCGGCGCGCGTTGCTATCTAAGCCGCGCACTTCCGGGAGAGCAAAATGCAGAAGCTGGGGAGATTTTCCGGAGGCGAAGCGTCCTACTGTAACCTGCGTGTGATTTTCCACTGCAACCAGAACGGAGCCATCCTCCTCTGCCAGCGGGTTCTCGTAGCCAATGCTGCTTTGCAAACCGTTGCTGAGGTTGCGCAACGTGTCACCGGCAAAGGTGAACTGATAAAGGTCCTGGTATCCCGGAGGCGCGTCTTGCTGCGCTTGTGCCAGAAAGTAAAGGCTGCCGCCATCGCGCGACCAAATCACTGCGCGGGCGGTGGCGGGAGCGGCCTTGATCCGGCTGGGATGCTGCGAATCGTTGAGCGCCAGCAGCCATACGCTGCTTGCCGGCCCCAGATCGCTGGCTCCGTTGGGGGCTTCTGTCTCGGCGATCAGGCGCTCTGACTGCTCGCTAAAGGCGACGCGTTTCACGTCGTCCGGCAAGGGCACGGCGCTCAGCTTGGAAGTTGCCGGATCGAGCAGGTAAAGGCGGGTGAGATGCTGATCATGGTTGACCCAGACGGCATCAGCCTTCTCGTCGTGCTGCTTCTTTTCTCCCGGAGTCTGGGGGTCTTTAGCCCAAACCGCAACCGTCTTTCCGTCGGGCGCGATCTGAAATCCGGAGATATCAATGGGCAAAGGCTCGGGTGGCTTTGCCGGCGTTTTGTCTTTCTCCGCTCCCGGCGGGGGCACGGCATCCCCCGCTTTCGACTCGTCCACTGGCGGCGTCACCTTCAGGTCAAAGGCAACGGCTTCGCCGCCCTGCATGGGCAGGCGAAAAAGTTGCGTGTGTTCGCCACGGTGCGCGAGAAAAAGGATGTCGCCGTTGGGCATCCACCGCCCGGAAGTCTCGCCGTGGTCCTTCTCATCTTTTTTGCCGGCAGGGGAGAACGTGAGCTGCCGGGCGGACCTGCCGGAAAGGTCCACCAGCCATAGATGAGAGCGGCCGCCGTCGGCGGTGCTGTCGGCAATTTCCACCAGAACGCGCCGGCCATCGGGCGCCAGCCGGGGCGCGTTCATGGAGCGAAAGTGCCGCATTTCCTCATTGTTGGGGAAATGATTCTGGTTCGCGGCGGCGCCGCGCAAAGCGCACCCGCCAACCAGGGCGGCAAAGCTGAGCAGAAGTCCAAGTTTGCGCATTTGGGTAAGAGCAGGAAGTGTGGTGCGCCGCGGCGGTGGCTGTCAAGTGGAACTCCTCAGCACACACTCGGGGATGTTCTGCGAGACGTTGCTCGCAACGTCCCGTTGGCGCTTAGCTGGGATGCGAAGCTAGGCGCTGCGCCTGACTTTACGGCGGGAGCCTGCGGCGACGCTGCCGCTTTTGCGCCGGTTGCGATTGCCGTGTACTTCGCCGGCCGGCTTTGTGGACACGCCGCCGCCGTCGGCAGGAAGCAGGTTGCGTAATGTCTGCAACAATTTGTCCGCGGGCTCTCCCTTCACCACAAATGCGTTCACCGACTTCCGAACTTCCTCCGGGACGTCGGCGGGATAACCGGTAAACATCAGCACCGGCAGTTCGGGCCAGCCGCTCTTGATGCGGAGCGCCAGTTCAGCCCCGTCCATTTTGGGCATTTCGTAATCCAGGATGACCGCATCCACCGGGTTGCGGTGCAGCAGTTGCAGTCCACGCTGTCCACTGGGTGCAGTCAGCACCGAGTAGCCAAAAACGCGCAGGAACTCCCCCATGATGGAGAGCACTTCGGGGTGATCATCCACACAAAGCAGACACTTGGCAGGCTCAGACGATTCTGGTGGGGTGGAAGGTTGCGGGGAACGAGTAGCCACAGGATTTCTCCGCCTAGTGAGAAGCAGGATGCAGGCGCCCGGGTTGCTAACTGGTGCGTGCAGCGGAGCAGCCGGATACTGTTCCCAGGGGGAGGTGGGGCCATGCGCTGGCAATCTTCCGCTACTATCGTGGATTACCCGCTGGTGTCGGTCGCCGTTGGTCCTGATGCTGCCAAGAATGAAATGCGGGGGCATGCCCGCGGAATCATTGCGCTTGGCGATATCGCCACAGGCGTGATCGCCGTGGGTGGTTTGGCGCGCGGCGTCGTGGCCCTGGGCGGACTGGCGGTGGGCGTGGCCGCCTTCGGCGGCGCTGCCGTCGGCATCCTGGCTTTGGCGGGACTTGCCGTAGGGTGGATCGCTGCGGGTGGGCTGGCCATCGGCTATGCCGCTATCGGTGGTCTAGCCATCGGCTACTACGCCATGGGCGGCGTTGCCGTGGGCAAGTTCGTGGTCGGACCGCTGCATCGCGACCCGCAGGCTGTCGCGTTTTTTTCGAGGCTCAGGACGGCGCTTCCTTTTTTGCCCTGGCCGGCGCCGCCGAGGTAAGCCGGAAAGCATAGCCCGGACACCTGCCGGCGCGCACTGCCTCGATTTCCAGCGGCTCCCGATTTAAACGCGAAACAAATGTCTGGGTCGCATGCCCTGCTTTGCACAACCCGGCTGGCGCCCGCTGCTCCGCCCATTCCCCTGCTACACTTGGAGGTTCTTTTGCCCACTTGGAGCTCCATGAAAGCTGCTACGAAGCCCGCACTTCTCGTCCTGTTTCTGCTTTCGTTCCTGACTGGATTTGCGCAGGAGAAGTCGCAGCCGGCCACGCATGGCATTAACGTGGCCCACCTCGATCCGGCGGTGAAACCTGGCGACAACTTCTACGAGTATGCCAATGGCGGCTGGGTCAAGCGCACGGAGATTCCGCCCGACCGTCCTTCGGTGGGGGTGTTCAGCGCGCTGTTCGATGTGGCCAACAAGCGCACCGTCGGCCTGATTGAGGAGGACGCCAAGTCCAACCCGCCCGCTGGTTCCAATGCCCGCAAGATTGCCGACCTCTACAACTCCTACATGGATGAGGGTGCGATTGAGAAGCAGGGTCTGGCACCGCTGCGGCCGCATTTGCAGGCCATCGCCGCCATTAAGGACAAGCGGGAACTGGCGCGCGCCCTGGGAGAGGGCCTGCGCGCCGACGTAGATCCCCTGAACAACACCAACTTCCACACCTCGAATCTGTTTGGCATCTGGACCGCGCCCGGCTTTGCAGATCCCGACCATTACACTCCCTACCTGCTGCAGGGCGGGCTGATGCTCCCCGACCGCCAGTATTACCTGGATAACAGCGAGCACATGCGCGAGGTGCGCGCCAAATACCAGACGCACGTGGCGGAGATGCTGCGGCTCGCGGGTTTCGATGATGCCGCCGGGCGCGCTACCCGTATTGTGGAAATGGAACACACCATCGCCGAAAAACACCTCAGCCTGGCTGAGAATCAGGACATCCACAAGGCCAATAATGTGTGGACCCAGGCGGACTTTACCACCAAGGCTCCGGGCCTGGACTGGGCGGAATACTTTGCCGGCGCCGGGCTGAGCCAGCAGAAGAAGTTCATCGTGTGGCAGCCGCAGGCGTTTACCGGCGAAGCCGCGCTGGTAGCTTCAGTTTCCCTCGATACCTGGAAGGACTGGATGGCCTACCATCTGGTGGAGCGCTACGCCGCCGTGCTTCCCAAGGCGCTGGCCGACGAAAGCTTTGCATTTTTTGGCAAGGAACTTCTGGGCACGCCGCAGCAGCGGCCGCGCTGGCAACGCGGGGTGATGCTGACTAGCGCCTTGCTCGGCGATGCTGTCGGCCAGATCTACGCTAAGCGCTACTTCTCGCCCCAAGCCAAGGCGGAGGCCCAGGCCATGGTCAGTAATCTGATCGCCGCCTTCCGCAAGCGCATTGAGGCTCTCAACTGGATGGCGCCGGACACCAAGAAGGAAGCGGAGGCCAAACTGGGCACGCTCTACGTCGGTATCGGTTATCCCGAAACCTGGCGCGACTATTCCAAGTACGAGGTCAAGCCTGGCGACATTTTTGGCAATGTGTGGCGCGCGAGCCTGTTCAAATATCACCACGATATTGGCCGCCTGGGCGGCCCGGTAAACCGCCACGAGTGGTCCATGACGCCGCAGACGGTGAACGCCGTCAACCTGCCGCTGCAGAACGCGCTGAACTTTCCGGCGGCAATTCTGCAGCCGCCCTTCTTCGATGCCAAAGCGCCAGCCGCCGCCAACTACGGCGCCATCGGCTCCGTCATTGGGCACGAGATCAGCCATACCTTCGACACCGAGGGAAGCACCTTCGATGCCCAGGGCCGCCTGCGCGACTGGTGGACGCCCGCCGACCTGGCGCACTTCCAGAAAGTCACCGCGCAACTGGCTAAGCAGTACGACGCCTATGAGCCCTTTCCCGGAGTGCACGTGAATGGGCAGCAGACGCTGGCGGAAGACATCGCCGATGTGGCCGGCATCTCCGCCGCTTATGACGGCTATCACGTCTCCCTGCAGGGCAAGCCCGCGCCGGTGCAGCACGGCTTTTCCGGCGACCAGCAGTTCTTCATCGCTTTCGGCCAGAACTGGGCTTCGAAGACGCGTCCGGCGGCGCTGCGCCAGCAAGTGCTGACCGACTCGCATGCTCCTGGCGAATATCGGGCCGACACGGTGCGCAACATTGATGCCTGGTACCCCGCATTCAAGGTAAAGTCGGGGGAGAAGCTCTACCTCGCGCCGGACGCGCGTGTGCGCATCTGGTAACCAAGCCAAGCAGAGGCCCGTCTGGAGTTTGGCATTTCTGCATACGGACTCCCATCCTTTGCCCGGTGCCCCATCCTTTGCGGGTTGTGCAAAGGGTGGGCCCTGCGCGCCTCTGTGCCTGCGTGGTGAAAAAGAAGACGGTCGCATCGGCCGGAAGAACCGCTGCGCCATGTCCTTCCGGCCCACCACTTCGGTGCCTGTGCCGTTTGCTGCACCTGGTCTAAAGTTTCCCCAATTTCACCTGCGCCGCATCGCCAATGGGAGGTGTTTATGAAGAAGCTGTTCCTTTGGGCGAGCGTGATTCTGGTTTGCTACTTTGCCTCAGACGTGGCTCGCGTGCCCACTACCGCGCTCCTGGGCGCAACGTGCCCGCGAGCAGTAGGCACCAAATCTCGATGACAAGGTGACCAGCGATGAATTACCTGACGAGCATCGTGACAACCCTTTTTGCCGTCGCATTCGGCTGCTTTTTTCTGCAGATGGGAACGAAGGCGCTGCTGGCGCAGGACCGCTTTCTGCGTTTCTGCAACCAATGGCAGAAGGGCGAGGCGTTCGACCGGATTGACGCCGGCTATTTTGGGGGACCGAAAAACCTGCGCCTGCTGGGCGTAGGATTAGCGGCTATAGGTTTGTTTATCATCGCCTCCGTGGTGGCTATGCTGCTCATTGGTCTCGGATATTTGGGGTAGCGCAGCCGCCCTGCTTCTTCCTCTGGCCAGTAAATAAAAAAGGGCTGACTTGCGCCAGCCCCTTGGACCACATCTCCAGCTGAGTGCCGAAAACAGCCTTAGCCCTCGATGAATTTTGCCAGCTTGTCCAGCGACTCGCTCCAGCCCTTGTTGTGACCTTCCAGCATCTGCTGGTTGGTGAAGCGGCTGTGAGTCAGGACCACCTCGGTTCCGCCCGGCACTTCCTTGAACTCCAGCGTGACCAGGGTGTCGCCCATATCCTCGTGCCAGTCGCCGCGCCAGGTGAAACTGAGGCGTTCGCAGGGAACGATCTCGATGTACTTGCCGACCGCGACCGGGCGCCTGGGCGGAGCGCCGGCTTCAGGAGGGGGAACACAATTTTCCGCCCCTCCGTTCATCTGGATGCGAAAAGCGCCGTTGACGCGGAGATCGCTGGTGACATCCGCCACGGTCAGGGCGGCGGGGCCAAACCATTGGCGTAGCAGCTCGGGCTTGGTCCAGGCTTCGAAAACGCGCTGGCGGCTGGCCTTGATGACGCGCCGGAGTTGCAGGGTGAGGGCCTGTTGATCTTCTTTCATGGTTTGCGTCGGGGTCATTCCTTTTCTCCTTCAATGAATTGCTGGAGGGCGTCAAGCTTGCGACTCCAGAACTTCTGGTAGTGGGCCAGCCAATGCTCGGCCGACCGGAGTGGGGCGGCGTTGAGGCGGACAATCTGAAAGCTGCCTCGTTTTTCGCGCGCGATGAGATCCGCCGACTCCAACACCTTGAGGTGCTTGGAAACGGCGGCTAGGGACATGCGATAAGGCTTGGCGATCTCGCCCACAGTTTTCTCTGTCCGGGCGACATCCTGCAGGATGGCGCGGCGGGTGGAATCAGAAAGGGCGTGGAAGATCGAATCCAAGCGCGCCGGCGAGGTGTTAACCATATGGTTGAATGTAGCGCAAGGGGCGGGCGGTGTCAACCATTTGGTTTAATGTTTTTTAGGGGGGGTAGTTTGTGGCCAAAAAGAAAAGCCCCGCATCGCTGCGGGGCTTCCACTGACAGCTGATAGCTGGCAGCCAAATGCAGAGATCCTTCGCGCCAGAAAAGAGGCGCTCAGGATGACGGGGGGGCGGACTCTCGGGGTGGCTAAAGCTCCCCCTCACGCCCGCCAAACGCCGTCAGTACATGTCGCCCATGCCGCCGTGGCCGTGGCCGCCGGGCATGGGAGCTTCCTTCTTTTCCGGAATCTCCGCTACCAGGGCCTCGGTGGTCAGCATCAGGCCTGCGATAGAGCCGGCGTTCTGCAGCGCGGTGCGCACCACCTTGGTGGGGTCGAGCACGCCGCCCTTCACCAGGTCCTCATACTCATCGCTCTGGGCGTTGTAGCCGAAGTTGGTATCCTTCGCCTCCAGCACCTTGCCCAGTACGATCGCGCCTTCCTGTCCGGCATTGCCGGCAATCTGGCGCAGCGGCTCTTCCAGGGCGCGCTTCACGATGTTGATGCCGATCTGCTCATCCCCGTCGCTCTTCAGCTTTTCGAGCGCGCTGATGCAGCGAGCCAGGGCCACGCCGCCTCCGGGCACGATGCCTTCCTCCACCGCGGCGCGGGTGGCATGCATGGCGTCCTCAACGCGGGCCTTCTTCTCCTTCATTTCGGTTTCGGTCGCGGCCCCGACTTTAATGACGGCCACGCCGCCCACCAGCTTGGCCAGCCGCTCCTGCAGTTTCTCGCGGTCGTAATCGCTGGTGGTCTTGTCCACCTGGGTGCGGATTTCCTTCACCCGGCCTTCGATTTCCGAGTGCTTGCCGCGGCCTTCCACGATGGTGGTGTTGTCCTTGTCCACCGTGACTTTCTTGGCCCGGCCGAGGTCGGACATCTGCACGTTCTCCAGCTTGATGCCCAGGTCTTCGGTAATGGCCTTGCCGCCGGTGAGGATGGCGATGTCGCCCAGCATGGCCTTGCGGCGGTCGCCGAAGCCCGGCGCCTTGACCGCGATGGCCTGCAGCGTACCCCGCAGCTTGTTGACCACCAGGGTGGCCAGGGCTTCGCCTTCCACATCCTCCGCGATGATGAGCAGCGGCTTGCTGCTCTTGGCGATCTGCTCCAGCAGGGGCAGCAGGTCCTTCATGGAGCTGATTTTCTTTTCGTGAATCAGGATGTACGGGTCCTCGAGCACGGCTTCCATGCGCTCGGGGTCGGTGACGAAGTAAGGGGAGAGATAGCCGCGGTCGAACTGCATGCCTTCGACCACGTCCAGCTGCGTCTCCATGGTTTTGGACTCTTCCACGGTGATGACGCCGTCCTTGCCCACCTTCTTCATGGCCTCGGCGATAATGCGGCCGATGGTCTCGTCGTTGTTGGCAGAGATGGTGCCCACCTGGGCGATCATCTCGCCGGTCACGGGCTTGGAGAATTCGTCCAGCTTGCCCTTGCCGCGGTTTCCCTCTTTGTCCACCACGCCGCAGATGATGCTGATGGCCTTATCAATGCCGCGCTTCATCGCCATGGGGTTGGCGCCGGCAGCAACCGTCTTGACGCCTTCGCGGAAAATGGCCTGGGCGAGAACGGTGGCAGTGGTGGTGCCGTCGCCGGCCACGTCGCTGGTCTTGCTGGCGACTTCGCGCACCATCTGCGCGCCCATGTTCTCCAGAGGCTCTTTCAGTTCAATTTCCTTGGCTACGGTGACGCCGTCCTTGGTAATGGAGGGCGAACCGAATTTCTTCTCGATAACCACATTGCGACCCTTCGGACCCAGCGTCACCTTGACCGCATCGGCCAGGAGGTTGACGCCGCGCAGGATCGCCTGCCGCGACTCTTCTCCGTGAACAATCTGCTTTGCCATACTTGTCGTCTCCTAAGATTTCCGAATTCGTTTGAAATTTTCAGCCGCCGGTTGTTGGCCGCTGGCTGTTAGCTCTTGGCTCTTAGCTACTAGCTTCTAGCTATCGCTTGCCGGCGGTGGCGTGCTCCTTCTCAGCCTTGCGGCCTGCGCCTTCCAGGATGCCCAGGACTTCCTCTTCCTTCATGATCAGGAAATCCTCGCCGTCAATCTTGACTTCAGTGCCGGCGTAGCGCCCAAACAGGACGCGATCGCCTGCTTTCACAGCCAGGGGAAATACTTCGCCTTTCTCGTTGCTCTTGCCTTTGCCGACGGAAATGACTTCGCCCTCCTGGGGCTTGTCCTTAGCCGTGTCGGGGATGATGATGCCGCCGCGCGTGGTTTCTGCCTCTTCTACGCGACGCACCAGGATACGATCATGCAGTGGGGTAAATTTAGCTGCCATGCTCCTACTCCTTTCAGAGATTCGCTCTGCGATTGGTTGAGATTTTGAGAACTAGACTTGTTTGCGATGAAGAATGTTGCCGGGCCTTGTTAGCACTCTATCCCGTCGAGTGCTAATTCTAAAGGCTTTGGCGGTCTATTGTCAATGGGCGGGTACCGCGATGTAAGTCATTGTAATGTAAGTAGGTTGCATGCTTCCATTTTCTACTCGGGGAAATCGGCAGGACAACGAAGAGGTGGAACGTTGTCTCTAAGGAGAATGAGGGTGGAAAGGCCACTGGACAGCAGGAATCAAAGTGGTAAAGTGCCAACTGCTCTCGCCAGCCCAGTAGCGAGCGCCAAGGCAGCACTTCCCAGGTTGGTGGTATGCGGAACCCGTACCTCTCGCGGCAGCAGTCCGCTGGATTCGAAGCTAACCCTGCAATAAATCATCAGCATAGTGACTCATGGTTAAGGTTGCGGCCCAGGCTGGTGCTGCTGTGTGCGCTAGTTCTGTGCATCCCGATGTGGGGCCAGGAGCCGACGGCGCCACCGGGCACCATTACAGCCAAAGCCGCTCCACCGCCGCCCCTGAATGGCCCGCAGCCAGCCCCGGCTGAGGTCACACCCGCCGTGACAGAACCTGCAGCCAGGCGCTTGAAACCAGAAGACAACGTCAACCTGATCGGGCAGCGCAACGTGGGGGGCGGTGTCAATTTCTATTCGCTGCGGAAGGAACAAGCCCTGGGCCACCGACTGGCGGAGCAGGTGGAGAGCCAGTCGCGGATGATCAGCGACCCGGTGGTAACCGAATATGTGAACCGCATCGGCCAGATGATCGTGCGCCATTCCGACGCCAAGGTTCCCTTTACCATCAAGGTGATTGACGATGACGAGATCAACGCCTTCGCGCTTCCCGGCGGCTACTTCTACGTGGACAGCGGCCTCATCCTGGCCGCTGACAGGGAGTCGGAACTGGCGGGAGTGATGGCGCACGAAGTGGCGCACGTGGCGGCGCGGCATGCGACAAGAAACGCCACCCGGGCGCAAATCTTCAATCTAGCTTCCATCCCCCTGATCTTTGTCGGCGGCCCCATCGGCTATGTGGTGCGCGAGGTGGCGGGACTGGCCGTGCCTATGGGATTCTTGAAATTCAGCCGGGACGCGGAGCGCGAGGCCGACTTGCTGGGACTGCAATACGACTATGCCGCTGGTTATGATCCCCAGGCATTCGTGCAATTCTTCGAGAAACTGAAGGCTGGGGAAAAGCAGCACAAAGGCATGGTCGCCAAGGCCTTCGCCACCCATCCCATGACCGGGGACCGGATCCGGCGGGCGCAGCAGGAGATCGCCAGCATGCTGCCGCCCAAGGCGGAATACGTGGACGATACCAGCGAGTTTCACGAAATCAAACTGCGACTGGCGCGCGATGTGGAAGAACAGCGTCCCAACGGCGGGGGCCCGCCCCGCCTGATACGGCGTGACCGCAAAGAGAAAGACAAGGACGGCAACGGGCCGGTGCTGAGAAGGAAGGCGGCGCAGCAGTAGGCCCAGGTTTCAAAGTTCCAAGGTTTTCAGGGGCTTCTCCAGCAGGCAAGCAAGAAATTTGAG
>Ga0075276_10000103_pt1 | contig 25201 bp, 20 predicted proteins | sample SF_Rice_5C_80N_4_FD_69770 | JGI IMG/M metagenome (GOLD analysis project Ga0075276, IMG submission 69770) | Rice paddy soil microbial communities from Twitchell Island, California, USA - SF_Rice_5C_80N_405 | ecosystem: Environmental > Terrestrial > Soil > Paddy field/soil | place: USA: Twitchell... | reverse complement strand
AAGAGCGGCTGACTCGATAGCTGGTATGCGTCAGCTAGGTAGCTCGTCAGCTCGGTTGGCGGGCATAAAATTACACAATTACCCGATTACACAACTGCTCAATTTCTCCATGCCCCGTAAGCGAGCGCTCAGCCTGCGCTGTCCCACCTGCCAAAAGCTGGTGCTGCGCCAAGATCCCGAGTTCCCTTTCTGCAGCCAGCGTTGCCGTCTGATAGATTTGGGCAAGTGGGCTAGCGGCGGCTACGTTATCTCCACTCCGATTACTGATCCCGAAGAAATGGGCTTCCAATCCGACCCCCGGCGAAATGAGCAGCGTTCGCGAGCACGCCACGACAGCGATGATTCCAGCCAAAAGCACAAGCCCTGATAGCAGCGATGCAGCCGTCGCACGGCCCAAAGCCGGCAGGCTCGCCTGGCTTGTCGCCACCTTCTTCGGCTGTGGCCGCTTGCGGCCCGGGCCGGGCACTTTGGCTTCAGCGGCAACAGTGTTGCTGTGGTGGCTCATCTCACAAGCTGCCGGCGCGGGAACTCAGGTTCCCGTCGCCTTGCTGCTGGCTTGCCTGGCCACCGCCGTGGGCATTCCGGCGGCAACCAGGGTGGCCCGCGAGAGCGGCATCAGTGATCCCTCCTTCGTCGTGGTTGATGAAGTAGCGGGCCAGATGATCGCCCTCATAGCCGCCCCGGTGCGATGGAAAACTCTTCTGGCCGGCTTTATACTTTTTCGTGCGTTCGACATCGTGAAGCCACCGCCTCTGCGCCGCCTGGAGAAAATTCCACAGGGCGCGGGCATCATGCTGGACGACGTGGGAGCGGGCCTCTATGCGCTGGCCATCTTACAGACAGCACTCCACTTCGGCTGGTTGCGTTAAGCTCTGCCGCCAGGTCTCGAGATAGCGAGGATGGGTATCTCTGAACGGCTACTGGGCAAGAAGAACGTAAACGGCAAACCGCATATTGATGCGGTTCGCCCCGCGGCTGCCCTGCCCGGCGGCGAGGTGCGCATCATTGGCAGCGGCTTGCGGCCGCCGGAACTGCGCCGCCCGCGCGTCCAGTTCGGCGAGGTCGAAGGCTCGGTGCTCATCAGCTCCGACGACTTTCTCGTCGCCCGCGTTCCCGATGGCGCCATGACCGGCCCCGTCGTCGTCTCCACCAACGGCCATACCAGCAATGCCCACGAGGTTAAAGTGGCGGTCACCATCGCCGAGAACCTGCACCCGGTGACCAACCCAGCCCTCGACCTGGAGGGCAACATTTATGTGACCTTCTCCGGCTCCAGGGGACAGAAGGTGCCAGTTGCCATTTACAAAATTGACACTAACTATGCGGTCAAACCCTTCCTGGCGGAGATGATGAATCCAACCGCCATCGCCTTCGACCGCGCCGGCCAGATGTACGTTTCCTCGCGCTACGACGGTACTGTCTACAAAGTGGCGCCTAACGGCACCATGTCCGCCTATGCCGAGGGTATGGGGGTGGCCACCGGCCTGGCCTTCGACAAGGAAGAAAATCTCTACGTCGGCGACCGCAGCGGTACCATCTTCAAAATTGCCCGTGACCGGCAGATTTTTGTGTTCGCGACGCTGGAGCCCAGCGTCTCCGCCTACCACATGGCCTTCAGCGTCAGCGGCGACTTGTTTGTCACCGGACCCACTACTTCCAGCTTCGATTCCGTTTATCGCGTTGACCCTCACGGCAGCGTGAGCGTTTTTTATCGCGGCCTGGGACGCCCCCAAGGTCTGGCCTTGGACGCAGATGGTAATCTCTATGTGGCCGCCTCCCTGGGCGGCAAGCGCGGCATCGTCAGGCTGACCCAGGATGCGCAAGCCTCGCTTGAGGTCGCCGGCCATGGCCTGGTGGGGGTCGCGTTTGCCCCGGGCCGTTCCGCTATTCTGGCCACCAGCAACGCCGTCCACCATCTTTCCTGGGACATCCAGGGCAAGGCCCTGCTCCCGCAGGAAACCTAGTACCCAGTTCCCAGTTGTCAGTTCTCAGTTGGGCGGTTCGACGCTACGCGCGATGTGAGATTATTCCACTACTGGCAACTGACCCCTCAACTGCTTCATGAACGTCGGGATCATCGCCGTGGGTTCGGAGACTTCTGAGAACTGAGAACCGAGAACCGCCAACTGCTTCATGAACGCCGAGATCATCGCCGTGGGCTCGGAGCTGCTGACTCCTTTCCGTCAGGATACCAACTCCCTCTATCTCACGGATAAGCTGAATCAGATAGGCGTGGAAGTGGCCTTCAAGACCATTGTGGGCGACGGCCGCGAGCACATCGCGGAAGTGACCCGCACTGCTCTGAGCCGCGCCGGCCTGGTGATCCTGATGGGCGGGCTCGGCCCGACCGAAGATGACCTGACTCGCGAAGCGGTTGCCGACGCCCTGGAACTGCCCCTGGTTCGCGACCCCGCAATTGTTGAAGCACTGCGCAAGCGCTTTTCCAAACGTGGATTCAAGTTCACCGAGAACAATGCCAAGCAGGCTGACATTATCTCCGGGGCCGCGGTCCTGACCAACCGCAACGGTACCGCGCCCGGGCAGTGGATCACCGGCAGCTATGACGGCAATGAAAAGATCATCATTCTTCTCCCCGGTCCGCCACATGAACTGAAGCCGCTCTTCGAAGAACAGTGCCTGGAGCGCTTGCGCGAGCAACTGCCGCCGGCCTTTATTGCCAGCCGCGTGCTCAAGGTGGCCATGCTGGGCGAGTCGCACCTCGATGACCGCATCGCGCCCATTTACCGCCGCTCTCCCAACGTGCAGACAACCATCCTGGCTTACGCGGGAGAGATTGAGATTCACCTGCGGGCCCGCGCCGATTCCCTGCAGGTGGCGCAGCAGCGCGTGGATAAGCTGGCGGAAAAATTGGAAGACGAACTGGACGAATACGTGTTCTCCCGCCAAGGCGAATCGCTGGAGCAGATTGTGGGCTACTACCTGCAGATGCGGAACGCCACCGTGGCGGTGGCTGAATCCTGCACCGGAGGCCTGATCGGTGAGCGCATCACTTCCGTGAGCGGCAGTTCGCGGTACTTTGCCGGCGGCGCTATCGTCTATTCCAACGAACTGAAGAATAAGTTTGCCGAAGTCCCTAAGGCCCTGATAGCGGCGCATGGGGCGGTCAGCAAAGAAGTAGCCACTGCCCTGGCGGAAGGTATTCGTAAAAAGTGCGGCGCCACGTGGGGGCTGGCGGTCACCGGCATTGCCGGACCCACTGGGGGCACAGAGGAAAAACCCGTCGGCTTGGTTTTCCACGCTCTGTCAAATGGCGAGTCCACGGAAGTGGTGGAGCGCAAGTTTCCCGGAGACCGCGAACGCGTGCGCTGGTGGGCCTCGCAGCAGGCGCTGGATATGCTGCGCCGGAAGCTGATGTAGCCGGCACTTGGCATTTAGCAATTGGCATTTGGCCCTCGGGACCATTGCCGGACCTGGCAGTGCACTTGGCCAAGTGCTAAGTGCCAACTGCGAATTACTGCGTTTTATGCGCCTCTTTGTCGCCTTCGACATTGACCCTGACATTCGCGAGCGCCTGGCCCGTTTTCTGGATGGGGTGCGAGAATTCGCCCCCGATGCGCGCTGGGTACGCGCTGAGTCGCTGCACATCACTCTCAAGTTTATCGGCGAGCAGCCCGACCGCAAGCTGGAAACAATCCAGAAAACCCTGGCCGAAATTCGGTCCCCGGCAACCAGCCTCAACTTCCACGGGTACGGCTTCTTTCCCACTCCCCGCTCGGCACGCGTCTTTTGGGTGGGCCTGGATGCTGATGAGCATCTGGCCAGACTCGCCAGCCTGGTCGAGCAGGCGCTGGAACCCCTGGGCATCGCACGCGAAGGACGCGCTTTCAGCCCGCACCTGACCCTGGCGCGAGGCAAGTCAGCAGCCCCGCAGCGCCGTCCTCACGACCGGCCCAATCGCATCTTCCAGCGTCTGCAGGAAAAATTGAGTCCTCTGCCCGCGCCTGAGTTCGGTACAATGAACGCCCGCGAGTTCTTTCTCTACCAGAGCAAGCTCTCGCCCGCAGGCTCGCAGTACACAAAACTGCAAAAGTTTCCGCTGACCTGAGCCGGAGCATGGCCGCCTACGCAAATTTCGCAGTTATCGCCGCCATCGGGTATCTTCTGGGATCTATCCCCTTTGGCTATCTGCTGGTGCGCGCGTTCCGCGGCAGAGACATTCGCCGGACGGGCAGCGGCAATATCGGCGCCACCAATGTCGCCCGCTCCTCGCCTGCCTTGGGCATCCTTACTCTGGTGCTCGATGCCACCAAAGGATTTGTTGCGGTCTCCATTGCCGCCGCCCTGGCCAGCGGCTCAGAGCACCTCGGCGCGCGCTATGTCTACTCAGCCATGGCGGTAGCCGCCCTTTGCGCCGTTCTGGGCCACATGTTCTCCCTCTGGCTGAAATTTCGCGGTGGCAAGGGGGTGGCTACCGGAGTCGGAGCTTTCATAGCCATCGTTCCCAAAGCAGTGCTGGTCGCGATCTGTGTCTTTGCCGCTCTGGTCGCCCTTTTCCGTTATGTCTCTCTGGGCTCGATCGTGGCTGCGGCTGCGCTGCCCGCCTTTGTCTATCTGCTTTATGTCCAGCCCGGCTCGCCCATGCAGAGCGTCCTGGGGGCGGCGGTGGCTGCTTCCCTGCTGATTATCGCCAAGCATCATCAGAACATCTCCCGCTTGCTCGCCGGCACCGAGCACCGCTTTTCCCTGAGGCGCGGATGAAAGCGAGTTGGATGTGAGCGACATCGCCGTCATCGGGGCCGGCGCCTGGGGCACCGCCCTATCCATTGTCCTGGGGCGCAAGCGCACGCACACGGTTCGTCTCTGGGCCTATGAGCGCGAGGTACACGACACCATTGTCGCCAGCCGGGTTAACGAACCCTTCCTGCCGGGCTATTCCGTTCCGGAAACGGTAGAGGTTACCAACCGCCTGGCAGAAGCATTAGGCGGAGCCGAGCTGGTGGTAAGCGTCATGCCTTCCCACCACTGCCGCCGTCTTTTCCGGGAAATGGCGCCCCTGGTCCGCCCGGAAATGCTCTTTGTCAGCGCCACCAAGGGAGTAGAGAACGACACGCTTTCCCGTATGACCGAGGTGATCACCGACGTGCTGCAGGAACTGGGCGGCTTTCGTCCCCGCCTGGGCGCCCTCAGCGGTCCATCGTTCGCCCGCGAAGTGGCGCGCGGCGATCCCACCGCTATTACGATTGCTTCTCATGACCATGATCTGGCGCAGACCGTGCAGCGCGAATTCAGCGACCCCTCCTTCCGCATGTATACCAGCGAGGATGTCGTGGGAGTGGAACTGGGAGGCTCGCTCAAGAACATTATCGCCATCGCCGCCGGCATGTGCGACGGCCTGGGCCTGGGGCACAACTCGGTGGCCGCGCTCATTACTCGGGGCTTGGCTGAAATCACCCGGCTGGTGGTGGCTTGCGGCGGCCAGCGTGAGACCATGGCCGGCTTGGCCGGATTGGGCGACCTGGTGCTCACCTGCACTGGCGAACTCTCCCGCAACCGTTCAGTGGGCGTGGAACTCGGGCGCGGGCGTAAGCTTGCCGATGTGGTTGCCGGCATGCACGGCATGGTAGCGGAAGGCGTTCTGACCACCAATGCTGCGGTCGGCCTGGCCCACCGCTACGGCGTGGAAATGCCGATTACCCAGCAGGTACATGCCATCCTGCACCAAGAAAAATCCCCCCGGGAGGCCATTCATGAACTCATGACCCGCCGTGCCACCAGCGAAGTCGGACTCTACCGCAACACTGCCAACAGCTGAAATCTGATACACATCGGCCTTACCGACCGGTCAACGGCTACCCCGTACTATGGCTTTCCGGTACTTTCGTAACCGGCCCTGTACCCCCGTTCCCCCGCTCCCTCCCGCCTTCACTGTAGAATTTCTCAAGCTCCCCCCTAAATTGGCCATAGCTGAGTGACGAGCAGGGATTCCTTGTTCAAGAAACTGCCCATACCCGCGCGCATTCCCATTCTTTACCTCATCCTCAGTGTTCTCATGCTGGTCAGTGTGGTCCCCATGTATTTCTATTCGCAACAGATGATTGCGATGAACCGGGACCGCTTGAAGACCAACGAAATGATGCTGCAGAACACCATCACCCGCTCCCTGGCCGATAACATTTCCGAGCGCCAGGCCACGGTGCGGCTGATGCTTAACAATCTGTCCTCCGCCATCCAGATTGCCAGCGGCGGCGACCTCAGCGGCAATCACGTGAGCGCCCCGGAACTGCGCGCCCTGGTGGAAAACTTTGTTTCCTCCTCCGACAACCTGGTCTACTCCACCCTGCTGAATTCTCAGGCTAAAGGGATCTCCGCCGGGCGCATTGCTCCCGACGCCTTTCTGCAGCGCGAACTGGAACGCGCCTTTTCCGCCGCCCGCGACGGGCGCATCTACAACGGCGACGCCCTCACCGCTTATGGCGGCAAGACTCCGCGCACCATCATGCTGATCAGCACGCCAATTATGGCCGGCGGCCACTTCATCGGCATGCTGGGCGCCGTGGTTGACCTCCAGTTCCTTATCCGCCGCATGCAGGAAGTCAGCACCGGCGGCCTGGACACTTACGTGGTGGACCGCCAGGGCCGGCTGGTGGCCGGCGTCAAGCCGGAATACGCCACCGGCCAGGAAATGACCAACCTGGATATCGTGAAGAACTTTGTGGAGCAGGGCGGCAAGGCGCAATTCGTAGCCACCAAGGAATTCAATATCTCCAATGGCCGCCAGACTGAATCCATGCTCGGCACCTATAGCCCGGTGCCCTCGCTGGAATGGGCCGTCATCGCCCAGAAGCCGCAGCGCGAAGCCTATCGCGGCATTTATGAGATGCAGCGCACCGCCGGCCTTCTGGCTCTGCTGGCCGTGCTCATGAGCGTGGGCATCAGCAGCTACGCCGCCCGCAAGATCACCCATCCTATCCAGGTTTTGACCGATACCAGCCGCGCCATCGCCCGCGGCGAATTTTCGCAGCGCGTTCAACTCACCAGCCGCACCGAAATTGGCGAACTGGCCCAGACCTTCAACACCATGTCCGAGGACCTGGAGCGTTTTGTTGATGATCTCAAGCGCGCCGCTGAAGAGAACCGCGCCCTGTTCATGAACTCCATCCAGATGCTGGCCGGCGCGGTTGACGAAAAGGACCCCTACACCCGCGGCCACTCCGATCGCGTCACCCGCTACTCCGTTCTACTGGCCACGGAAATGGGGCTGGAGAATGAGTTCATCGAAAGGGTGCGCATCTCTGCCCAATTACACGACGTAGGAAAAATCGGCATTGAAGATCGCGTGCTCAAGAAGCCGGGCGCTCTTACTCCAGAAGAGTACGAGATCATGAAGACCCACACCACCAAGGGCGCCAACATCTTGCGCCCGGTCAAACAACTGGCGGAGATGATTCCCGGCATCGAACTGCACCACGAATCGCTCGACGGCCGCGGTTATCCTTACGGCTTGAAAGGCGACGAAATCCCCCTCCTGGCGCGCATCATCGCTGTGGCCGATACCTTTGATGCCATTACTACCAACCGCCCCTACCAGGCGGCGCACGATCACGCTTATGCCGTGCGCATTATCAGTTCCCTCGCCGGCAAACGCTTCGACCCCAAGGCCGTTGCCGCACTGACCACCGTCTTCCACCGCGGCGATCTGGTGTCCACCGACTCCGTCAAGCCGCAAGCTCCGCCACCTGTTGAGGCGGTGGAAGTACCCGCCGACGTGACCGCCACCGTGGAAAGTGGGCGTTTCTAGCAGCAAAGTCAACTTTCCTGCGTTATTCCTGATTTGGGAAACTCTGCCTGACTAATCCAGCCTGTGCAATTGCATTGGGCGTGCCTAACCTCGCAGATATAATCACCCCACCTTATGCACCTGGAAAAAGGCTCACGGCTTGGTCCCTATCAAATTGTTGCTCCACTCGGCGCCGGCGGCATGGGCGAGGTGTACCGCGCCCGCGACACTTCCCTGGGCAGAGAAGTCGCGCTCAAGATCCTTTCCGCTTCCTATTCCGGCGACTCCGACCGCTTGCGGCGGTTTACCCAGGAGGCGCAAGCCGCCGCCGCTCTCAACCATCCCAATATTCTCGCCATTTACCAGATCGGCCAGGAGCATGAACTCACGTACATCGTGTCCGAACTGCTGGAGGGAGAAACTTTGCGCGAACGGCTGCGTCCTGGTCCTCTGCCGGTTCGCAAGGCGCTTGATTACGCTCTTCAGATCGTGCACGGCCTGGCCGCCGCCCACGAAAAGGGCATCGTGCACCGCGACCTCAAGCCCGAGAACATCTTTATTACCGGCGATGGCCGGGTAAAGATCCTTGATTTTGGCTTGGCCAAGCTGACTCACCAGGAAGAATCTCCTTCCGCCGAACACGCCACCATGTCGGTGGCTACAGAGGCCGGCAAGGTCATGGGCACGGTGGGCTACATGTCCCCGGAACAGGTGCGGGGCAAGCCGGTGGACGCGCGCTCCGACCTGTTCAGCTTTGGCGTCATTCTTTACGAGATGCTTTGCGGCCAGCGCGCCTTCCCTGGCGACTCTTCGGCTGACGTCCTCAGCGCTATTCTGCGCGAGGAACCGCCCGACCTCGCCGCCACCAACCGCAATATCCCGCCCGCGCTGCAACGCATCGTGCGCCATTGCCTGGAGAAAAATACCCAGGAGCGATTCCAGTCAGCTCGTGATCTTGGATTCCAGTTGGCGGATGTTGCTTCGCCCTCCAGCACCAGCGCCATTTCCGGGCCCATTCCACTGCCCCGTTCACGTCGCTGGCTGCCGGCAGTGGCCGGAGCTTTGTTGGTGTTGGCGATTGCGGGTGCCGGATTTTTCCTGGCCGGGCGCCGCTTCACCAGCAGTTTCCAACCCACTTTTCACCGCCTTACCTTTCGCCGCGGCACCATCCTGACCGCCCGCTTTGCTGCTGACGGCAAAACCGTGGTCTATGGAGCCGCCTGGGACGGCAACAAGCCGGAGGTGTTTCTGGTCACTCCCGACAGCCCGGAATCGCGGCCGCTGGGGCTGGCCAACACCGATGTTTACGCCGTCTCCTCCAGCGGAGAACTGGCCCTTTCGCTGCGCAATCGCGATCCTCTGCCTCCCGTGTCCGGCACCCTGGAACGCGCTGCCCTGCTCGGCGGCGCCGCTCCCCGTCCGGTCATGGATGGCGTGGAGTTCGCCGACTGGGGGGAGAACGGTTCCCTGGCCGTCACCCTCGACACCGGAGTCGGCGACCGCCTGGAGTATCCGGTGGGCACCTCCCTTTACGAAAAAGAGGGACCCATTCACGACATTCGTGTCGCTCCCGACGGAGAGCTGGTCGCGTTTTGGGAGGTCGAAAAGGGTGCCTTTGTCATTAGCGTTGTGGATCGGCAGCGCAGGAGGCGCATTCTTTCCCCGGGGATGCTGCGGATCCAGGGACTGGCCTGGACTCCTTCCGGTAACGAGATCTGGTTTGCCGCACAGGCGCCCGACTCGAACTGGGGCCTGTACGGCATTTCCCTTTCCGGCAAACGGCGTCTGGTCCTGCGTCTCACCGGTCCCGCTCGCCTCTATGACATTTCCCATGACGGGCAGGTGCTGCTCGCCGCAGAGAACCGCGAAACCGGCATCCGCTATTTTGCCAGGTCCGGGTTGGAACGCGATCTCTCCTGGTTGGATGGCTCCCTGCTGGGGGACCTCTCCACCGATGGCAGCCAGATGCTGTTCAGCGAGATCCAGGAGGCGGGCGGCTCCCAGGGCTCGGTTTATCTGCGCAAGACCGATGGTTCTGCCCCGGTTCGTCTGGGAAACGGGATGGGACTCAGTGTTTCCCCGGATGGCAGGTGGGCGATTGCTTTGACGCGCTCACGCACCGAATTGCACCTGCTCCCCACGGGTGTGGGTGAGCCGCGGATCATCAAAGGCAACTTTGCAGGTTATTGGCCAGAAGCTCACTGGCTTCCCGGCGCCAAGCGCATCGTGTTTGTCGCCATGGAACCGAAGCACGACCCGCGTATCTACTTGCAGGACCTCTCCGGCTCGCCGCGCGCTATCTCGCCGGAAGGACTCATCTATGGCGCTTTGCCCTCGCCTGACGGGCGCTATGTGGCAACTGTGCTGTCCGGCAAGGGCTTGCTGCTTTCGCCAGACGGCGGGCCCACACAATCGTTCCCCGGCTTAGCAGCGGAAGAGATACCCATCGCCTGGGGCTCGGACAGTCGTTCTCTTTTTGTGACAAAGCCCGGCATGACCGCTCCCGTCTACCGCATCGAGCTGCCCTCCGGCAAGCGCACTTTGTGGAAGGAATTGGCGCCTGCGGATCGCGCCGGCATCACCGGTGTCCTTCAGATCTGTATCCTGCCTGACCAGAGCGCCTACGCCTATTCCTACGACCGTGTGCTTTCGCAATTATTCGCCGTGCAGGGCCTGAAGTAGCCGACTCAGGAAGGGCAAGCATCAATCGGCATACGGGTCCTTGAGATAACCTTCCACCGCGAAGTCCTCGCCAAAGCGGTGCAGGCTGAAGGAGCGGAGGTAGGCCGCCTCGCTCATGCGGCGGAAGCCGGGCCCGGCGGCGAAGGGCACGGAGCCGGTGCCAGCCAGGATTTTGGGCGCATAGTAAAGAAACACTTTGTCCACCACTCCGGCCGCCAGCGCCGCCCAGTTGACCATGGCGCCGCCTTCGATCAGCAGGCTGGTAATCTCCAACTCTCCCAGGCAGGCCAGAATCTCCTTCATGCCGGGGCGGCCGTTGCCCGACCCCAAGCCGACCTGCCGCACCCGGAGGCCGTGTTCTTCCAGTTGCTGCCGCTTCTTCTCTTCGGCGAAGGAGCAGATGACCAGCACATCATCCTTCACGGTTTTGACCACGCGCGAGTGCAGCGGCAGGCGCAGTCGCGAATCTACGACCACGCGCAGCAACGGGCGCCGCCGGGGCAGGCCGCTGCGGTCGGTGAGCAGCGGATCGTCGGAGATGACGGTGCCCACGCCTACCAGGATGGCATCGTGCTGGTGGCGCAGTTGGTGAACATGCGCGCGCGCCGCTTCGCTGGTGATCCAGCCTCCGCTCACCCCACCCGCGCCCAGCGCAGTGGGGTTGGCGGATTCACCCGGAGGCGGCGCTATCTTGCCGTCCAGCGTCATCGCCGCCTTGAGCGTCACCAGGGGAGTTTTGCGGCGAATGTACTTGGCGAACGATTCATTGAGCTTAAGGGCCTCCTCAGCGCCAGGACCGACCTCAACTTCAACCCCAGCCGCACGCAGCCGGACAAAGCCCTGGCCTGCAACCAGGGGGTTGGGGTCCGGCATGGAAGCCACCACCCGGCTGACGCCTGCCGCAATCAGCGCGTCGGCGCAGGGCCCGGTGCGCCCCTGGTGACAGCATGGTTCAAGGTTGAGGTAGAGGGTGGCGCCGCGGGCGCGCTCGCCCGCCTGCTCCAGCGCCAGAATTTCCGCGTGCCTCAGGCCTTCATAAGTGTGGCTGCCGACGCCCACGATTCGGGCCTCATTGACCAGAACCGCTCCCACGCACGGATTGGGCGAAGCCAGACCGACTCCCTGGCGCGCCAGTTCCAGCGCCTCTTGCATATAGCGTTCGTCCGCTTCGCTGCTCATTGAGAGCCTGATTCACCACGGAGGCACAGAGGCACAGAGAAAACCAATTGACGATTGATGGTTTGCGATTGACGATTACAACCCCTTGAAAGCGGCCGCGGGTCAATCGTAAATCTACAATCGTCAATCTATCTCTGTCTCCGAGGCAGGTGTTCACTCGAATAGTGAATCCACAAATGCCTGGGGGTCGAAGGGCAGCAGGTCGCCGGCTTTTTCCCCCACGCCCACATAACGCACGGGCAATCCCAATTCGCGAGTAATGGCCACCACTACCCCGCCTTTGGCCGTACCATCCAGCTTGGTCAACACGATGCCGGTCACGCCCGACGACTGGGTAAACAGACGCGCCTGCTGCAGGCCATTCTGCCCGGTGGTGGCGTCCATGATGAGCAGGGTTTCATGGGGCGCGCCCGGAATGATGCGCTGCGCCGTGCGCCGCATCTTCTCCAGTTCCGCCATCAGGTTGGCCTTGGTGTGTAGACGCCCCGCCGTATCCACGATGACGTAGTCGGCATGGCGTGCCTTGGCTGCCTGCAGCGCGTCGAAGAGCACGGCCGCCGGATCGCCGCCCGGCTTGGTCTTGATCACTTCCGTACCCGTGCGCGTGCCCCAGATTTCCAGTTGTTCGATGGCGGCGGCGCGAAAGGTATCGGCGGCGCACAGCAGCACGGATTTGCCATCGGCGCGCAACACATTCGCCAGCTTGCCGATGGTTGTGGTTTTGCCGGTGCCGTTCACACCAACCACCAGGATGACCTCCGGCTCGCCTTCCACCTTCCGCACTGGCTGAGAGTTACCCTGGGTGAGAATGGCCAGCAACTCTTCTTTGAGCAACCGCTTCAGTTCCGCCCCGTCCTTGATCTGCTTGCGGTCCGCCTTTTCGCGCAGTTTTTCCAGGACTTCGTGCGTGGTGGTAGTGCCCAGGTCGGCGCCGATCAGCGTGGCTTCCAGGTCGTCCAGGGTGGAACGGTCAATTTCCTTGTGGAAGGAAACTACGTCTTCCAGGCGCTCGCTCAGGTTCTCGCGGGTGCGCGTGACCGCCTGCTTCATGCGGTCAAGGAAGCCGGGTTTCTGCTCGACGCTGCCGAATAAGGTCTGAATCATGCAAAATGCCAGGAAACCTACAAGGTCTGCGCGCTAAACTTTCATTATAGCCAACGGAGGCGGCCGGGCTGGCCGCACCAGCCACCGGCAAGCGCGGCAATTGACAGCCGAGGAACACTGGCCTATGGTGGCCAACTGGCACCGGTACGATCCGCCGGCTCTCTCGGCGTGGAGCCTGCCATGAAAATCTTCAGCATATTGCTGGTTGTTTGCGGGCTGCTGCTGGCTTCTGCTTGCCTCCACGCGACCGAGGTTTCCGCCGAGCACGGAAACGACATGGTGCACATTGGCAAAGCCATTGATGTCGGGCGCAATGAAGCCCTGGGTGACGCGGTCTGCATCGGCTGCTCCATTCATATCGCTGGACGCGGCAACGGCGATGTGGTGGCTGTAGGCGGCAATGTGCAGGTGGACGGAACCGTTCAGGGCGACTCCGTTGTGGTCGGCGGCAACCTGCGGCTTGGACCGGGCGCCGTTGTTCACGGCGATGTGAGCGTGGTGGGCGGCAAGATTTTACGGGATCCCACAGCCAGAATAGACGGTGAGATATCCAGCCCTTCCGTGCTGGGCAATGCTTCCGGCCTGGCTCTCATGCTCCTGGTCCCACTCTTGTTCATGCTGGTGGTGGGCGTGGTGCTCTCCGTGCTGTGTGTGGCAGTGCTCGGCGAGCAACGCATTGAGATAATGGTGCAGGCATTGCGCAGGCACACGGGCCTGGCATTGCTCGCAGGTCTGGGCGCGCTGGCCGGATTCGTGATTCTGAATGCGGTATTTCACTGGGCGGGCCCCCTTGGACCACTCGTCTTTATCGGGCTGTCGCTGGGAATGATCGCGCTCGCCATTGTCGGCTACGCCGGAGTGAGCGCCTGGGTGGGCCATGGCCTGGCTCCCGCCGCAGGCTTGATGGGGGCAGTAGTGGCGGGCGCCATCCTGGTGGGGGTTCTGCAGGCCATTCCGTTGCTGGGAGTATTTGCGATTCTCATCTTCGGGCTATTAGCTCTGGGCGGGGCTGCTCTCAGCGGCCTGGGTACGGACGCTGAATGGCTGTCGCAGCGGCTTTCCAGTCGTCCAGCAACGCCGCCAGCCAACGCCGCCAGCGGACACTGAGAACAACCGGCCAGGATTGCCGAGCACGTCGCATACAATGAAGTCATGTTTACTGGACTGATAGAAGAAGTCGGGCGGGTGGAGAAAGTCACGGAGAAGGACGGGCAGCGCCGCCTTACCGTTTCCGCCTCCCGCCTGCCGAGCGAACTCCACATCGGCGACAGCATCTCTGTGAGCGGCACCTGCCTGACCGCGGTAGATGTTCAGCCGCAGTCTTTTGCCGCCGACCTGGCGGCAGAGACCTGGGTCCGTACGTCCTTTTCCCGCATTCGCGAAGGCGCGCTCGTCAACCTGGAACTGCCTATGCGCGCGGACGGCCGCTTTGGTGGCCACCTGGTGCAGGGCCACGTGGACGGCACCGGAAAATTTCTCGGCCTCGATCCCATTCCTGGCGGAAACGACTTTTGGCTGCGCCTGGAAATCCCCCGCGAACTGGAGCGCTATGTGGTTCACAAGGGTTCGCTATCGGTGGAAGGAATCAGCCTGACTGTGGCCAAACTGGAAGGCGCCAGCGTGACCATTGCCATCATTCCCCACACCGTGGAAATGACCAACTTGAAGTCGCTCCGTCCCGGCGATCCCCTCAACCTGGAAGTGGATCTGGTGGCCAAATACGTGGAGAAGATGGTGCGCGGGGAAGAAGCCAGCGCCGAACTGACGGTCGAGCGCCTGATGGCCGAAGGCTTCTGACCGGGAGTTTGGCTCTGGCACTCAGGTCTCGCCGCGCCATTCTCCGCCCTCCTGTCCCGGCGGCGGAGGTTCGAGCCGCAACTCATCCAGCTCCAGAAATTCTTTCACGATGGGCTCGCGTGAGCGCACCATCTCGGCCGTGGTGCCGAAAAAAATCACCCTGGCTTCGTGCAGGAAGACCACACGGTCGGCCAGTTTCTTGGCCAGCCGCATGTCGTGGGTTACGACCACGCTGGTCAGCTTGAGCTGAAATTTCAGCTTCTTGATAAGGTCGCCGAGCAGTTGGGCCATCAGTGGGTCCACCATGGTCGTGGGTTCGTCGTACAGCACGCATTCCGGCTGCGCAGCCAGGGCCCTAGCGATGGCCACCGAACGCTTCATGCCGGTAGAAAGGTCGGAGGGCAGCACGTCGCGCATAGGTTTCACACCCACCATATCCAGCAGCCCGTCCACGATCTGGTAAATCTGCTCTTCATTCAGATCGCCGCGCTCGCGCAGGGGAAAAGCCACATTCTCGCCGACGGTCAGCGAATCAAACAGGGCGCCGTTCTGGAAAACCATGGTGACCTTCTTGCGAATACGCTCCAGCTCCTCTTCGGGATAATCGGTAATGTCTTCAAAGGCTACGATCACCCGCCCCGAATCCGGCTTCAAGAATCCCATGATGTGGTGCAGCGACACCGATTTCCCCACTCCGCTGCGCCCCAGAATGCAGACCGTCTCTCCGGGCATTACATTGAAGCTCACGTCATCCAGAACACAATTGGAACCGAACGTCTTGAATACATGGTTGAACTCAATGTAGGGCTTACGTGGGGATTGTTCTTGCTCTCCGGGGCGAGCGGCCGGCTCGAGATCATGGCCGTCGGCGGGCGCGGTGGTAAGAATGGAACTCATGTTTTCTGTTGCCGGCGCCGGCGCGCCTGCTCCCACTCATCTCTGGTATTTAAATTGTCAAACATCGCGGCAGAGAAGGCAAAGCGCGCCAGTTCTTCTTCTTCGATAATACGCACCGGGATCTGGGCAAACAGAGTGTCAATCTTGTTTCGACCCGCCGCCAAGGCCTGCTCTGCCAGTTCTCCAAAATCGTGGCCATACACGGCGCACAGCGGCTGTAATCCTCCTCCCGCTCGCGGCACGGTGACGGTGGCATTCCCGGCGCGAGCCTCGGCCACCAGGTAGTGCAGGAATCTCTCCTCCAGAAAGGGCAAGTCCACGGCCAGAATCAGGCTGCGCGTGCTGCTGCTGGCGCTGAGCGCGGCGTGTATTCCGCCCAGGGGCCCGCGCTCCTCATATTCGTCCTCGATTACAGGCGCAAAGGCGGCAAATTTGTCCCGCGCACCCACAATGCGGACGTCTTCCGCGACCGAGTTCGCCAGGGCCAGCGCGCGCTGCAGCAGGGTGCGGCCCTCGAGCAGGAGAAAGGCCTTGTCCGCTCCCATGCGCGAACTCTTGCCTCCCGCCAGCACAAATGCCGTCAGATCAGCCACGCAGAGAGCTTACCATCGCCCCGAGGCAGAGTTTGCTGCTGTCTGTTAGGCCAATTTCAGCCGGAGTGACTCGCGTCCCAGGGAATCGCCTGCACCGGCAACTCCCCGGATTACAGTTCTTTACACTCTCACAGGGTCTAGGCCCTCGGTGCCAATTTTTATAATTGGAGAGTAGCCACTCTGCATCTAAACTGGTAGCAGAAACCCCGCATTCGCATAGGAGTGTCTTTTATGAAGCCAAAGCTTGCCCTATATCTATGTGCGCTGCTGCTGGCGGGATCCTTGGGTTTGATTAGCGGTTGCTCGCGTGCCCCGAATGATGCGCAGGTTGCGGGCAGTGTGCAGAGCAAGATCTATGCCGACCCCAACGTGCAGAGCCGGCAAATCACGGTGCAGTCAGCCAACGGTGTGGTTACCCTTTCCGGCTACGCCAATAGCGACGCCGAGCGTGCCACTGCGGCCGCCGATGCGGCGCAGATAGAAGGCGTCAAAACCGTGGTCAACAATCTGGAAGTTTCCGCGCCCGCGCAGGCCGCTGCACCTGCGCCAGCCGTAGAGCCTGCCGCGCAGCAGGAGGAGCCTCCTCCGGCCCCGGCTCCGGAACGCCGCCGCGCTTCCCGTCACCGCGCGCGCCGTGCTCCTGCAGAAACCAGTAACAGCTCCGCTTCCAATGAGATGGCTATGAATTCGGCCCCGGCTGCACCGGCGCCTGCGGAGGCTTCCATTCCTGCTCCGCCGCCGCCCCCCAAGCCGGTCGTGATTCCTGCCGGAACCAACATTGCCATTCGTCTGATTGAACCCATTGACAGCGAGAAGAATCAGACCGGCCAGAGTTTTCGCGCCACTCTCGATTCCCCGCTGGCCGATGAAAACGGCAACGTCGTAGTCCCTGCCGGCTTCGACGTCACTGGCCGTCTGGATGAGGTCAAGAGCGCCGGGCGCTTCGCCGGCCAGTCTGACATCATCATGTCGCTGACCCGGCTTTCTGTGAATGGCAGGTCCTATAGCCTGCAAACCAATCAGTACAGCCGGAAGGGCAGCTCGCGTGGCAAGGCGACGGCCGCCAAAGTTGGCGGCGGCGCCGCCATCGGCGCCATCCTGGGTGGCCTGTTGGGGGGCGGCAAGGGCGCGGCCGTTGGCGCAACCGTAGGCGCGGGCGCGGGCACCGGCGTTTCCGCAGCCACCAAGGGCCAGCAGATCCTGTTGCCCTCAGAAACTGTGCTTAATTTCCAATTACAGGGCCCGGTCTCGGTGATACCTACCGAGCACGGACCGAATTCCGGCCGGCAGCAACTGAATTAGCTCCGATTCTGAAAGGGGGGTGACAACCGGCTGTCGCTTCCCCTTTTTGCGCTTAGAACATGCTCTCTTTGGAACCACGGTGCCCGATAAGTTACTAAAGTTCTCTGGCGACCTCGTCTCTCCTCCCATAACATTCCATTGTCGAGCGTTCCCCAGACAACCTTCATGAGTTCCCTGCTGGATAAGCTGCCGACTATCCTGGTGCTCTGCGTCTTGCTGGGCATCTTCGTCTCCCTGCGCAAGCACGCTCCCTCGCGCACGGTGCGGCTGTGGATCGTCGGTTGGGCCTTGATTCTGGCGCACTTCATAGCCCAGGCCTTCGACGCCGCCCCAGGCTGGCGCGGACAATTCGCGAGCGTGGTGGAGCTTGCCGGTCTGGAGCTGGCAGGCACCGTCTTTGTGGCGTCCACTTGGAAGGCTATTTTTGATAGCCGGCGCCGCTTGTGCTTCTTTTTTCTGCTCCTGGTACCACCTGTGGTCGCGCACTCCATTCTGGCTGGCGTTCCCCTGGACTTGCGCTGGCCTTACCTGGCCACGATGGTGGCTATCTTTTTTGGCTCGACGGCTTTTCTGCTGCGGGCCCGCCGGCCTCTGCCCCGCTTCGGCCAGGGCGTGGCGGTGTTCCTGTTTGCCATCGGCTGCTGGTCCATCCATGATGCCTGGCATCGGAACTATGACACTGGCACGCTCGCCGTCCTTGCCCTGGGCTACATGTTAGCCGGCGTGAACTTCTATCGCATTTATCAGCGCCGCTCCCCTGGGGTTTCCACTACAGCTCTGGGCTTCTTCTTTTGGGGAGCAGTCTTTCCCGTGGGCGCTCTCACCGACCACTTCCTGCCCCATGTCGCCATCACCCCTGAAATCTGGAACGTGCCCAAATATTTTGTGGCTTTCGGCATGATTTTGACGCTGTTGGAGGATAAGTCGTTGTCGCTGCTGGCGGTGAACGACCGCGAACATCAAGCCAACCGGCAACTGCAGTATTTTTCTCAGATCACCTCCCGCCTGCTCACCGGTGCCGACCCCAAGCTCATGTGCCCGGAAATCGCGCGCGTAATTACCCAGTTCAGCAATTTCCGCCGTGTCGCGATCAACTTCGAAAATGAGGAAGGCAAGCTGGATGTCGCCGGCGAGAGCGGCCTTTCACCCCAGGCCAGCCGTGAACTCCGGGACAAGGTGCAACACTGGACCGGAGCCGATATTGCAGAGCTGTCGTCGCTGGGGCGGTCCATCGGCTCCAGTTCCATTCTCATCAAATATCGCGACCTTGCCAGGTTTGACCCGGTGCGTAGCGTGGAACAGTTCGCTCCCAATCCACTTTGGGAAAACGGTGACGAAGTCATTGTTCCTTTGCGTTCTTCCGCCGGGCGGTGCCTGGGTTGCATTTCGCTGGACGATCCCAAGGACGTCACCCGGGTGACCTCCGATGAAATGTCCAAAATCGAGCTGCTGGCCGCCGACTTGTCGGTTTCATTCGAAAACGCCGCCTTGCAGCAGCAACTCATCCGCTCAGAGAAACTGGCCGCCATCGGCAAGCTGGTGTCTGGCGTGGCCCACGAGCTGAATAACCCTTTGACCTCGATCTCCGGATTCTCCGAACTGCTGCTGGAGGAAGTACAGCCGGAGAATGCCCGCAAAAAACTGGAGAAAATCAGCCAGGAGAGCCGGCGCATGCAGCGCATCATTGATAATCTGCTGCGCTTCGCCCGCGGCAAGACCATCGAACAGACGCCTCTCGACCTGCAGCTGGTCCTGCGCGAAGCCCTGGCCCTGTTCGAATACAAGCTGCGCAGCGAGCGCGTCGAATTGCGCACCAGCATTGATCCCACGCTGCCCCGCATTGTGGGTGATGAAGGCCAGATGAAGCAGGTTTTCGTGAACCTGCTGGGCAATGCTCTGGACGCGATAGATGGCACGACCGAGCGGCGCATCAGCATTGAGATGTTCGCCCGGCACAGCCACGTCGTGATTCGCTTTGCCGATTCGGGAAAAGGCTTCAGTGACCTCAACCGTGCCTTCGATCCCTTCTATACCACCAAGCCGGTGGGCAAGGGGCCCGGCCTGGGACTGAGTATCTGCTATGGCCTGGTAAAAGAGCACGGCGGAGAAATTCGCGCGGAAAACCTGCAGCCCGGGGCGGTGGTCATTATCGAACTGCCGCGCGCCCAGTCGCGGCCGCTGGCCTTCTCCGCCACCACCAACTCCTAGCGCCATCCTCATACGGTTCTCGCCTACGGACTCCGCCGGAAGCAGCAGCTTGGTGGTGTGCTACCATCCCTCTTCCCATGCCCGGGCTTACGGCACTCATCCACACGCACAATGATGCATTGCGCCTTGGGCGAACACTGGAGTCGCTGCGTCCCTGCGATGAGCTGCTGATTTTCGATGATGCCTCGCAGGATGGCACCGCCGCCGTGGCCCGCGAATATGGCGCGCGGGTTCTCCCCGCCACGAGCGCGACTCTCCACCTGGCGCGGCATGATTGGATCCTCTGCCTGCTTCCTACCGAGGCTCTCAGTGAGGGCCTGGAGGCTTCTCTTTTTGAATGGAAGCTGGCGGAACCCGCACCAGCCGGCGCGTTCAGCATGACGGTTCGCGAGCAGGCCGGCGATCACTGGGTCTCTCACCCGCCCACCACTCGCCTGGTAAATCGCCACCGCCAGCCATGGACCGGGTCGCTTCCCCCCGACGATCCCCAGGCCCAGCTCCTGGGCGGCGACCTTCTCCGCTTTCGAGAACCGTAGCAGCGCCGCAGGTAGTTCCATCCGGCAGCTCAGCACACTGGCTGACTGCTGAGTGCTGACTGCTGATTGCTGTTCCTTATTTCGCCGCCGCCACTCCCATTTGCTGATGATAGTTGGGGTACGGTGGCCGCGCATACTGCTGCGGCGGGTGCTGCTTCAAATTCTGCAGCACCACCTGCACCGCTTTCTCCAGTTGTGGGTCGTGGCCGTTGCGCCACGCCTGAGGATCCATCTCGACGTCGTAATCCGGCGGGATACCATGGTTTTCTACTTCCCACTGCCCCTGCAACCCGTAAATGGCGATGCGCGGCGCCGTGACGAAGCCGCTATCCATCAGTTCGGGATAGTCGTAAATGCCCACCAGGCCGCCCCAGGTGCGTTTGCCGATGAGCGGCCCGATGCCGGCCTTGCGGAAGTACCAGGGCAGGGCATCGCCGCCTGAGCCCGACATTTCATTGATGACCATGACCTTGGGGCCATAAATCGAGCCCAGCGGACTGGACTGCTCACGGCCCTCGCGCGTCATCATCAGGCTCATGATCGGCCGCCGCAGATAATCAACAATGTAGTCGGCGATGTCCCCACCGGTGTTGAAGCGCTCGTCAATCACCGCCGCTTCCTTATCAATTTGCGAGAAATAGTAGCGGTTAAAGTAGGTGTAGCCGGCCTCGGCCGTGTTGGGCAGATAAACGTAGGCCACGCGGCCACCTGTCATTTGATCCACCGTACGCCGGTTGTTTTCAATCCAGGCGCGGCGGCGCAGGTTGTATTCGCTTTCGATGGGCACGACCGTGACTTCGCGCGCGGCATTCTCGTCGGGATTGGGGCCAACCCTCAGCACTGTCGTTTTACCGGCTGTCCCCTGGAAAAAGCTGAACAGGTTATCGCTTTCGTGCAGTTCGCGCCCGTTCACAGCCAGCAGGTATTCGCCGGCTTTCACGTTCACGCCAGGTTGCGTGAGCGGCGCCTTCAGGTCGGGATTCCAGTTCTCGCCGTTATAGACCTTGGAAAACCGGTAGCGCCCGTTAGCGATGTTGTAGTCGGCGCCCAGCAGGCCCGTCTTGGCCAGCGGCTTGGGTTCGTCCATATCACCGCCGCGCACGAAGACGTGCCCCAGGCTCAGATTGCTCAGCATCTCCTCAAACAGGTAGTTCAGTTCGTCGCGATCGCCGATGTTCTTGAGATAGGGAGCATACTCCGCCGCAGCGGCCTGCAGGTTCAGACCGTGATAGTGCGGGTCATAAAGAAAATCGCGCTCAATGCGCCACACCTCGCGATACATCTGGTCCCACTCTGCCCGCGGGTCCACATACACCTGCATGCTTTCCAGCTTCAGCGGCCCCTCGCCCGGCTTAGGCTCGCCTCCGTCGGGCTTGGGCGGGGCGGAGGTGGAAGCTATGACCCACTGCTCTCCTTTGCGGAAGAGCAACTTCTTTCCATCCTGCGAAAGGCGGAAATCGGCGATGCCATCCACGAACTTGTCCACCTTCCGCTTTTTCAAGTCGAACTTGTGCAGCACCATCTTGGGATTTTCAGAATCTTCCTGCGAAAGCACCGGTGGCGCCTCCAGCAGGAACAATTCCCCGGTCTTGCCTGCCTCCAGGTCCGCGTAATTGCGAGCCGGAATGGGGAGAGCAAGAATTCGCTGGCTTATGTTCTCCATGTCCACGCGCACCACCGCCGGCTGTTTCTTTGCTTTGGATTCCTCCTTGTCCTGATCCTCCGGCTTGCTCTCTTCCTCGTCGGCAGCCGCACTCTTCTTCTTGTTCTTGTCCTTGGTCACGCTTAGCGGCTTGTCCTGTTCCTTCTTCTGCTCGCCCGCGACTTTCTCTTCGTCACTCTCCGGCGCCAGGGGCGAAGGCAGGTCCTTGCCGAGGACCACTACATAAGCGCTGCTGGTCACGGGACGATTGATGCTCGACATATCCAGCCAGTCGGCGCTCAGCCCCACATCGGTGCTGGCCAGGAAGTACAGGTACTTGCCGTTTTCGTCGAAAGCGGGATGGCGAGCATCGCTCATGCCGTCCGTAATCTGGAATGACTTGCCGCTGGCCAGCGAGTAAACAAACACCGCGTGCAGGTGATTGGGCAGCAGCTTGGTGTAGGTCAGCCACTCGCTGTCGGGCGCCCATTGCGGATCCAGCGTGCGCTCCGGGGCTTCGAAAAGATTGGTGTCCACCTTAACCGGCGCGCCCTTGGCCAGGTCCACGTACCATAAGTTCAGGCGCTTGTCGGTGTAGGCGATCTTCTTGCTGTCCGGCGCCCACTTCGGCGAGTAGAAAAACGACGGCGGATTGCCAAGGCTGATTTTGCGCACCTCGCCCAGCCCGCTCTGGTCGCGCAGTTCCAGTCTGTACTCGCCGGAAGCGTCGGAGAAATAGGCGATCCATTTTCCGTCCGGCGCCCAGGCCGGGTCGCGCTCCTCCACCGCCGTGGTGTTGGTCAGGTCGCGGATATCGCCCTTGTCCGAAGGCACGGAAAGAATATCGCCATGGGCCTCCAGCACCGCGCGCACACCTGTCGGCGAAAGCTCGATGTTGTGAATGTCCTTGGCATCAATTTTCACGAAGTGGGGCTGCAGGTGGGGCAGGTCGCCGGCCACCCGCACATTGACGTCCTTCGCCTGGCGTGTGTTCAGGTCGTAGAGGTGCAGCGAACCGAACTGCTCATACACAATGGCCCCCGGCCCTGCCGAAGCCGACTTGAAATCCAAGCCGCGATTGGCCACCACTGCGCTCACCTGTTTGCTCTTGGTGTTGTAGGCAAACAGGCTCACCGGGCCGCTGCGGTCGGATAGAAAATAAATGGTGTCTCCCACCCACATGGGATTGGAGTCATTGGAATTCTCCCGCGGAATCGTGGCCTCAATATGCGAGGTGGCCAGATTCACAATCCAGATGGGCGTCGTCTGTCCGCCGCGGTAGTGCTTCCATCCCGGCTCCCACTGCGGGTGCGGCACGTAGGCCAGTTGCGTTCCATCAGGTGAGAACGACGCCTCCTCCCCACTGGGCAGCGGCAGTTCATCGGGAAACCCGTGCCCGCTGAGCGACATGGTGTAAAGCCGGTCAATGAAGCCGATAAAGCTGTTGCGCGGTGAGCTGAACAGGATGCTTTTGCCGTCCGGCGTCCAGCCCAGAACCTGGTCCGCCCCGGGATGATAGGTGAGCCGTCGGGAAACTCCTCCCTCCGCCGGCACCAGGTAAACATCACGGTTGCCGTCGTACTGCCCGGTAAAGGCGATCAGCGAGCCGTCCGGCGAAAACCTGGGGTCAGTCTCAATGCCCACTCCTGTGGTCAGACGGCGTGCATCGCCGCCCTCGCGGCTCACCACCCACAAATCGCCGGCGTAGGTAAAGGCAATTTGCGTCCGGCTGACCGCCGGCTTGCTCAGCAACAGCGGTGCGTCTGCGGCCATACACAAGCTGGAGACCAGCAGGCACACAATTCCGAGGATAATCTTTTTCATGGGCAGGCTCCTGTTGGCGCTGGCTAGCTGGTTCCCGGGAGAAGCGGAATCTTATGCTTTGAAATGGGCCGGGGTCAACGCTACTGCGGCCACCGAAGAAGTCAGGTTGAGGATTTACATATGCTGAACGTTTATATTATTTGCTTTTCGCAACCCACCGCACTTTTTGGGGTTTGTATTGCGTCTGTGCCCAGGCGCAGACGCCGCAGCCGGTTGCAAGTACACTTGAGAGGAAATATGCAGGGGGATGAATGCGTTCTCGCCTTGTCCTGTGTGGGCTAATTATCTTGTTCATTGCCTTGACGGCAGCGGCTCAACAATCCGATTCAGCAGCCGACCAACAATCCGCACCGACAGCAACCCAGCGATCCAAACCGAAAGCGCCCCAACACTCCAAAGCGGACATTTTCGCCGGCTATTCCTACCTGCGCTTTGACAGCGCCTCCATGGGTTTGCCCCACCAGATTAACCTTAACGGCTGGGCGGCCACCGGCACGGTGTACGTTTACAAACCGTGGCTGGGCGTGGTCGCCGATTTCAGCGGCAATTATGGGAAAAACTACGGTCTGGCGTTCAACGCTTACAATTTTCTCACTGGTCCGGAACTGGCTTATCGCCGTCACCGCGACACTATCTTCATCCGCGGGCTGGTTGGAATGGCCCGCAATAATATCTCCGGGGCGACTAATAGCGGCTTCGAATACGGTGGTGGCGCCGGCCTCGACATTCGCCTGCGTCCGCACTTTGCCGTGCGCGCTTTTCAAGCCGACTATCTGAAGACGCACACCTTCGGCGTGGACCAGACAAATATCAGGATTTCCGCCGGCCTGGTGTTTCGCTGGGGTGGCTACTGATGCCCGCCTCCCCCGAAAATGTGGCGAGAACGGGTCCGCCGGTTGGGACAATGAGGACTCAAATGTCACGCAATCATTTCTGGATTACAGCTTTGCTTTTGGCGGTGGTAGCCGGCTGGAGCGCCTGCAGCACCGCTCCCAGCCACTTGGCATATGTGACCCTGAGCAACAATCAGGTGGCTGCCTACCGTGTGGACGACAGCAGCGGCCTGCTGACGCCAATGGCTGGCTCGCCCTACCCGGCGGGCATTTTTCCCACCGCAATTGCCGTGCACCCCTCACGAAAGTTCGCCTATGTGGCTAATACCGGCGAAGGCGACATCGCGCTCTTCACCATCAATCGTGCAACCGGGGCGCTCAATGAAGTCCCGCCGCGGGTTTTAACCGGCACCAACCCCACCTCGCTGGCCTTCCGCTCTGATGGAGACGAACTGTTTGTTGCCAATGCCGGCTCGGGCACGCTTTCCGTTTTTTCCATCAATACGCGAACCGGAAACCTGAATCCCATCTCCGGCTCGCCCTTCTCCTGCGGCGTATCCCCGGCCTCCCTGGCGGTTTCAACCTCCAACGTGCTCTACGCTGTGGATTCAACCTCCAACGTAGTTTTTGCGTTCGCCATTGATACCACCACCGGAGGGCTAACCGCGGTTCCGGGCTCGCCATTCCCGGCCGGCGGCAGCCATCCCAGCTCTATTGCCATGGATGCATCCGGCAAATTCTTGTACACGTCCAACCTGCTTTCCAACACCCTCTCCGGCTTCGCTATCGCTTCCAACGGCAGCCTAACTTCTATTGCTGGTTCTCCCTTCGCTGCGGGAACCGGGCCCATTTCCGTCGCGGCGGAC
>Ga0075276_10000102_pt1 | contig 25514 bp, 25 predicted proteins | sample SF_Rice_5C_80N_4_FD_69770 | JGI IMG/M metagenome (GOLD analysis project Ga0075276, IMG submission 69770) | Rice paddy soil microbial communities from Twitchell Island, California, USA - SF_Rice_5C_80N_405 | ecosystem: Environmental > Terrestrial > Soil > Paddy field/soil | place: USA: Twitchell... | reverse complement strand
CCCCCCCGAAAGGCCCACAAAACATCCAACTGCCCTGGTGGCAGCATCTGACTTGTTACGGAAAGTGTCTAGCAAACTTGCCTTCACGGTTCTACATACATATAATCCGGCTCTCTGTGTAAATGCCTGCAGCACACTGGCTGAAACGCACGGTGCGGGACGGAGCCCATTCGCCCACTGTCCGGCGTTAAGCTTGGGGCGCGAGCCAGAGGCTTGGGGACGCAGTTGCGTACCTGGGTGTGGCAGTCACCGCTAGTTTCCCGAGAAATCTGGAGGAGCATGGAATGAAGAAGACGCTTGTCAGCATGGTGCTGGTCCTAACTGCGATTGCGGTCATGGAAGCCGTGTCGGTGCTACCGGCGCCTGCGCAACAGCCTTCCGCCGCCGGCCAGGCGGCCCCCGCGGCTTCGCAGCAGAAAGGTCCCGAAATCAAGGATCCGGCGGAATACAACGCCTATGTGGGCGCGATGCAGCAGAGCAATCCACAAGCAAAAGCCAGCGCCCTGGAGTCCTTCGTACAGCAATATCCCAACAGCGTCATGAAGAAGGACGCGTTGGAATTGTTGATGGCCGCATACGAGCAAACCGGGGACACCGCCAAGATGCAGGCCACCGCCGACCGGCTTCTGCAGGCCGACCCCAACAATCTGCGTGCCCTCGCTCTGCTGGCCTACAGCCACCGGCGGCAGGCGGAGGCCAACCAGAATCCGCAGCAGAACCTGGCAGCCGCCGCTCAGTACGGTGAGAAAGGGCTGCAGGCAATTGCCTCGGCGCCCAAACCCGACGGTATGTCCGATGCCGACTGGACCAAGCTCAAGGATCAGGTCGGCGGCATCTTCAACGGCGCGGTTGGCCTCAATGGTTTGCAGAACAAGGACTATAAGAGCGCGGAGGAGCATTTGCGCGCGGCGGTGAATCAAAGTCCCAACAACCTCACCGACGTCTATCCTCTGGCCCTGGCCTATTACTCGGCCGGCAATCCGCCCAAACCGGCGACCCCGCCCCCGCCTCCGGCAGACCCCAACAATCCTCCCCCTCCGGATCCGGCAGTAGTGGATGCGAATGTGCAAGGGCTGTTCTTCATTGCACGCGCCGCCAACCTGGCCACGGGCACGCCCGGACAAGCCCAGATCGCCGATTTCGGCAAAAAGTGGTTCGCCAAGTTCCACGGCTCCGATCAGGGTTGGGACGAACTGCTGGCCAACGCCAAAACCCAGACCTTGCCCCCGCAAGGCTTCACCATTGCCGCCGCTCCGCCGCCTCCGACTCCGGCCCAGCAAGCTGCTCAGCTGGTGACCTCCAAACCGATCAAGGACATGTCTTTTGCCGAATGGCAGCTGGTGCTCTCCTCCGGCAACCAGGACGCTGCCGACAAGGTTTGGAGCGCGATTAAGGGCGTGCCCTTGCAGATTGAAGGCACAGTGATCAACGCCACCTCCCGGCAGTTGCAGATGGCGGCTACGGTGGACGACATTGACGCCAAACGGGCAGACATCACTCTGAATATGCTGGCTCCCATTCCCGCGCGGCTGATGCCCAAGGCGGGCGCCAGTATCCCCTTCGAAGGCACACCCGTTTCCTACGAAGCCAAGCCGTTCACCATGGTGATGGATAAGGGAGCCCTGCTGACGGTGAAGAAGGCCACGCCCACTCGCCGCCGCCGCCCGCGGGGGCGTTAGACGCTTAAACCAGCAAGTTAACCAGGGCAGCCTTTACGGGCTGCCCTTCCTTTTTGCGCTAAGCACAGAGAGGAAGCGAAATAGCAGAGCTTCAACGCGCCGCTTTCTTCTCCAGCGTGAGGGGGCGGGCGCTGCGCGGCGGACGACGAGCGCCGTCCCGCAGTCCGCGAATGTCAATTTTCAGTTCCTGGATGGTGCGACTAAGGGTGTTACGGTGCATGCCCAATTGCCGCGCCGCCCGGCACTGGTTGCCATGGTTGTCCTGCAGCACCGTCAGAATGAATCGCTTCTTGAACTCGCGAACGGCTTCGGAATAAAGAATGCCGCTCTTATACATCTGCATGATTAAGGCTTCCAGCTGATCCTTCACGGCGACTCCCTTTCGTTCGGAAAGGCTGAGAATTATGAATAGTGCCCTGAACATCTACTTCTGTTGCACGGGATCCGGTATGGAGACTTGGGCCGGGGGCGAGGGCCGGGTCATGCCGCGCAACCCGTCCATCCCCTGTTGAAAACGATTGCGTACCGCCGCCGGCGCCACCCAGGAAGCCGCCCGGGCCACCGTCAGAAAATAGGGCCCCAGAGTTGATCCGGACAGCATACGCGTGCCCGGAGTAAATGAGGCCAGCGCCAGCGCGACTACCGCTATTACCAGCACGCCTCGCAAAAACCCAAAAGCGGCGCCCAGGAGGCGGTCAAACCAGCGCAAACCCACTTCCTTCAGCGTCCAGCGTGTAATCCTTCCCACCAGGCCCGCAATTCCCACCACCGCAATAAAAATCAGCAGGAAGGCGCCTATCTCCGCCACCCACTGTGCCCGGGTATAGGGTGAAAACCAGCCAGCTACCCGCCCGTACTCCCAGGCGGCCAGCAGATATCCCACCACCACTCCCGCCAGGGAAAAAATCTCGTAAAAAAAACCTTCCTTGGCGGCCAGCGCCATGGATAGCGTTACCGCCACCACGATTACCCAGTCAATCCCGGTCATGAGTTCGCAGCCCGCCCTTAAACATCGAGCTCGCGTCCGGTCAGACGGCGATACGCCTCCACGTACTTCTCGCTGCTCTTCAGTGCCACCTCTGCCGGTAAAGCCGGGGCGGGCGGCTGCTTGTTCCAGCGGACCTCTTCCAGATAGTCGCGCACGTACTGCTTATCGAAAGAATACTGGGCGCGGCCAGGAGCATAGGTGTCCGCCGGCCAGAAGCGCGAGGAATCGGGGGTCAGCACTTCATCCGCCAGCACTAATCCTCCGGCTGTGCGTCCAAATTCGAACTTGGTGTCGGCAATGATGATGCCCCGCTGCCGCGCGTAATCCGCCGTCGTCTGGTAAATCTTCAGGCTCAGCTCGCGCAGCTCACGGCTCAGGACCGGCCCTGCCTGCTGCGCCATTCGCTCAAAAGAAATATTCTCATCGTGCCCGCTCAGCGCCTTGGTGGCAGGAGTGAAAATGGGCTCCGGCAGCTGGTCCGATTCGCGCAGGCCGGAGGGCAGGGCAATACCGCATACCGTACCGCTTTGTTTGTACTCCTTCCAGGCGGAGCCGGAAATGTACCCTCGTACCACGCATTCGATGGCCACCATATCTGCCCGCACCACCAGCATGGAGCGGCCGCGGAGCTGCTCCTTGTAGGGGCGCAGCGACGCCGGATAGCGCTCCACGTCGGCGGTAACCAGGTGGTTGGGAACAATATCGCGCAGCAGTTCGAACCAGAACAGGGAAAGCTGAGTGAGGACCTTGCCCTTGTTGGGTATGCCGGTGGCCAGCACGTAGTCGAAGGCGGAGATGCGGTCGGTGGCCACGAACAGGAGGTGTTCGTTATCCACCCGGTAAACATCCCGTACCTTGCCGCTGGCGTACAGTTCGAGTTCGGGTATGTCAGTTCGAAGAAGGACGTTATCGAGGAGTTGGGGAGTCATGCAATCATTTTAGCCGCAAGAAACGTCGCGTATTTTAGCCGCCCAGAATTTTTTGTCAACCGAGGGTAGAAGGCGGGGAAGGAAAACCGGCTCCGCCGCCCGACGAAAAAGGGTTGACAAGCGGGTGATTTAGGGAAACAGCCGTCCGGCGCGGCTTTCCCCGGGCTTGCATGTGGAAAAAATGTGCGCTCCGGAAATTGCGCTTCGGGGACCGGGGGGAGAAATGTCGCGTTACGACATGTCTGCCGGCGCTGTCAAGCCCCGAAGCGCACCGAAACCAGCTTGGAGACTCCCGGCTCCTGCATGGTCACGCCGTAGAGCACGGGGGCGATGCTCATGGTCTTCTTGCTGTGGGTGATGAGCACGAACTGGGTCTGCACGCTCATTTCCTTTACCAGTTCGGTGAAGCGCCCCACGTTGGCCTCGTCCAGCGGCGCGTCCACCTCGTCCAGAATGCAGAAGGGGCTGGGCTGGTATTGGAAGATGCCTACCAGCAGCGCCAGAGCGGTCAGCGCTTTTTCCCCGCCGGAAAGCAGCAGCACGTTCTGCAGGCGCTTGCCCGGAGGCGAGGCCACCACGTCTATGCCGCTCTCCAGGCTGTTTTCCTGATCCGTGAGCCGCATGAAGGCCTGGCCCCCGGCGAACAGCTTGCGGAAGGTGAGCTGGAAATTTTCGTTAATGCGGTCGAAGGCTTCCTGGAATTTCTGCCGCGAGACCGCTTCGATTTCGCGAATCGTGTTCTGCGTATTTTGAATGGACTCCAGCAAGTCCTTGCGCTGGGTCTCCAGGAACTGATGCCGCTGCGCCGTCTCCTTGTACTCTTCCAGGGCCATCATGTTGACCGGACCCATAGCCTCCAGGTGCGAACGCATCTGGCGGTAAGCCGCATCTTCCTGGGTCAGTTGCTCGCCCTCCACCGGCTGCAGGGTGGTGTCATCGCACAACTGCTGCCGGGTGACACCGAGTTCGTTGAGGCAGGTCTCGGCCATGTACTCGCTGTCGGACTGCAGCTTGGCGGCGCTGGCGCTGATTTGGCTGCGCCGATCGCGCGATTGCTCCAGCACCTCGCGAAGCGAGTGCAGGGTCTGGTCAATCTCCATCAGCCGGGTACGCACCTGGTCGCTTTCCGTGTGCAACTGGACGGCGCGCGCCTCTGCCTCCCTGCGCTCCGCCGCAAACGCGACCACCTGCTCCGCCAATGACTGGCTTTCCGCCTCGCGCTGTTGGCTTTCCGCCACTGCCGAAGCCGCTTGCGCCAGTAGGCTCTGGATCCGTCCCCGGGTCTCGGCCAGCAGCGACTCCATTCTTTGCAGAGCTGCCTCCGCCGAGCGCCGCCGTTCTTCCACCGTTGCCACCCGCGCCATCTGCTGGGAAGCCCTCTGGGCCGCGGAGTCACGCTGCTGGCGCAGGCCGCCCAGGGATTGCTGCGCCGCCGCCATCTGCGCTTCCACTTCCTGCTGCCGCGCTTCCAGGCGCCCCAGTTCATCCTGGCGCACCGCGATGCAGCTTTGCTGCTCCGCCTGTTCGCCCGCCAGCCGCCGCAATTCCGCATCGCAGACGCCGGCGCGTTCCTGCAATTTCACCGTCTCCGTATCCAGTTGATGCAGCGAGTGTCCGGAGGTCATGGCTTCCTTCTCCGCCTCCCGCTTTTCGTCCTCCAGCCGCTGCAACAGGGAAGTGAGCTCGCTGATTTCCCGCGCCAGCATGGTGACGCGCTGCTCCTCGCCGCGCAGGGCAATCTCCAGCTCCGCCAGGTTGCGCATCAGTTCGCGCAATTCCCGCTTCATGGAGAGCGGTCCTTCGGCGCGCTGCTTGCCGCCCGTGACCGTCACGTTGTGAAAACACTCGCCCGATTGCGAGAGGAAGAAAGCCTGCGGGTTCTCCAGCGCCAGCTCCCGCCCCAGCGCCGGATCGGGAACAATGTAGCCATCGCGCAACTTGGGCAGGATCACTTCCAGAGACTTGCCAAAGCCGTTTAGCACCCGAATGCAGTTCTTCAGCGGGACAATGGGAGCCGGCGGCGGCGTCGCCTGCAGGCTCTCATCCACCAGAAAGGAGAAGCGCGCCTGCGAATCGTTGGGATGCACCAGGAAGGTGGCGCGCCCGTCCACGTCGCTGCGCAGCAGGCGCAAGCCTTCGTCGGCCGCGTCCCAGGACTTGACCACAATGTAGTTGAGTTCGTCGCGCAGGAAATCTTCCACCACGTGCTCGTAGCGGTCCTCGACTTCCAGGAAATCGGCGAGCACGCCCGCCGGCGCCAGGCCGCCCTGCATGCCGCCCGACTGGAACAGGCGCCGTACCGATTCGGTGGAATAGCCATGCTCGGCGATCACCGCCTCCAGCGAAGCCCGGCGCCCCAGCAGGGTAGCGTGTTCCGAGCGCAAGCCGTCCAGCCGCCGCTTGCCCTCCGCTTCCTCGGCGCGCTGAATTTCGATGCGCTGACGCACGTCCGCTATCTGTTGGCCCAGGGCGGTCACCCGCTGCGAGGCCGTTTCGAAGCTCAGGGCCAGCTGCCCGCGTTCGCCTCCCGCCGCGGCCAGCTGCTCGCTGGCTTGGGTGTATTCCTGCTTCAGCCGCAGGACCTCGCGGCTAAGCGCGGCCAGGCGTTCTTCCGCCTGGGTTACCTGGTTGCGCAGGCGCGACCCCTGCGCAACCGCATCAAAGATTAAGCTTCGGTATTGTTCCTGCTGCGCTTCCACGCCCGCCAGCGCGGCCCCGGCATCCGCGGCCTGCTGCTGGCAGCCCTGCAACTCCTGCTGCGCCGCCCCCACGTCCGCCGCCGCCGACTCCACCACCTGCTGGTGGGAGGCACGCTCCAGTTCCAGCTCGGTTAGCCGTTCTCCCGTGAGTACCGCCTCGTTTTCGCAAACCGTCGCGCGCTCGGCCAGTTCCGCGCAGCGCTCCTGGTTATGACGCTGGCGGGCCTCGGCCCGGTCGGTCTCCAGCACAAGGGCGCTCACCCGCTCCTGGTTTTGACGCGCCTCCGCTTCGATGGCGTACCCGCGCTGCGAACGCTCCGCCTGCTCGGCTTCCAGTTGCTGGATGGCTTCCGTCTGATAGCGCATTTCTTCCGCGATGGTGGCCATCTGCGCTTCCAGCTCCCCGCGCTCGCGGTCCAGCTGGGCAAACTTGCTGGCCAGCACCAGGCGCAGCTTGGTTCGCATTTCATCCCGCAGGCGGGCATAGCGCTCCGCCTTCGAGGCCTGCCGTTTAAGCGAGTTCATCTGCCGCGTGACTTCTTCAAATATGTCGTTCACCCGCGCCAGGTTCAGCTTGGCTTCTTCAAGTCTTGCTTCCGCCAAGCGCTTGCGCGTCTTGAAGCGGGTGACCCCGGCGGCTTCTTCGATAATGGCGCGCCGGTCGGTGGGCTTGCTGCTCAAAATCTGCCCGATGCGCCCCTGTTCGATCAGGGCATAAGATTCCGGCCCCAGGCCGGTTCCCATGAACAGGTCCTGGATATCGCGCAGGCGGCACAACTTTCCGTTCAGCAGATACTCGCTGTCGCCGGAGCGGAACAGGCGCCGCGTGACCACGATTTCGCCCTTTTTGAAGCTGAGAGTCTTGAACTTACGACGGCGGATCTTAAGCACTACCTGAGCATCGTCTGCGGAAACGGCCGCTGCAATCGCGTGCCCATTGCCGTTCTGTGGTTCTGCCGTTTCCCCCACCGTCGGCGGCGTCTGGGCGGCGCCATCGGGCCTTGCGCCTATGGGGGCGGCACCGTCCTGCTCCTCCACCTTGCCCGGCTGCACATCTTCGATATAGGCCTCGGCCTCCTCGGCGGCGCGCGTGCGCACTGCGGCTTCGTCCCAGTCCTCGGCCCCATCCGCCGGCATTTCATTCTGTATGTCGAATTCAGTGGGCTCATTGGCGTCGTTGCCCTCATACACTTCCGGGTCAATGAGCGCTATCGAGACTTCCGCCATGCCCGTAGGCTTGCGCTCGCGGGTGCCGGCGAATATCACGTCTTCCATGCGCGAACCGCGCAGCGTCTTGGCCGATTGCTCGCCCAGCACCCAGGAAATAGCGTCGGCTATGTTGGACTTGCCGCAGCCGTTGGGCCCGATGATGGCGGCTACACCGTCGCCGTTGAATTTCAGTTCGGTACGGTCGCAGAAAGACTTAAATCCCAGAATTTGCAGCTTTTTAAGTTTGAGCAACTTCCACTCCTTGCTTTCTCTGCGGGCATGGCTGGCCGCGTGGCCGTGCTCTTTGGCTGGTTAACTGACAAGGTTCCAGGGCGCGGCGATCACTCCGGCGACGCGCCCCAGAACACAGATTGTCGCTACTCTACCTGCCAAAGTTCGCCGGGGTCAAGAAAGAAAACACCATTACTTGTGTGGCCTTCCTTCGGACCCCAGTAAGTGGCATATACCATGCACTCAGAGAAGCTGAAACGGGTGAGGAAGTTAGGTCGGGGAATCGCGAGAGCAGCTTTAGGGTAGCGCAAGCCCGCCGGGAAGGGCAACGAAAATGGTGCAGACAACCCCTTTTCACCACAGCGAACACAGAGGACACAGAGAAAGCGAAATTCGGGGAAAACGACACTCTACGAACAGCTGGTCCCGGGCGGTGATGCAGACACGAACTGAGGCTCGAAGTTGGGGCTCTTCAGCGGGGTTGATTTGTTGAGTTGGTTCCCTCTGTGTGCTCTGTATCCTCTGTGGTTAAGATCTGGTTTAGCTCCTGCAACGACTCCACGCGCGGCAGACCGCTCTCACGGTAAGCGCCGGAGACGTCAAACAGCATGGCCTGCATGCCGGCGCGGGTGGCGCCCACATAGTCCACGGAGTACACATCGCCCACATAGAGGCTGCTCTCAGGCTGGGCTGAGAGTTGCTGCAGGGCGGCGTGAAAAATGGCAGGGTGGGGTTTTTCATGGCCTACGTTGCCGGAATCGGTATAGCCCAAAAAGCACTCGCCAAGACCGCAACTGCGCAGCAGTTTTTCCATGCCGCCATCGGAATTGGAGATGACACCCAAGCGATATTTTTGTGCCAACTGCAGTAGACTTTCCCGCGTGCCCCCACGTACCACATCCCAATTACCGGAAGTGCGGCTGGCGGTCACCAGCGCCTCGTGCAGTCCGGCATCTTCAATCCCTAACAGGTTCAGCAGGAAGGAGTAGTAGGAATCCCAATACTGACGGTCAGTGTAGCGGCCGGGAGCCGTATTTGCCCGGTCCAGTTCAGTCTTGGCCTGGCGCTCGGCGGCATGCAGTTGCTCCGGCTGGGGCCGAATGCCGCGCGCGTGCAGCGCCGCCAGCGTGCGCTCCGTATTGGCGAACACCAGGGTGTTGCCGGCGTCGAAGAAGATGGTGGTAAGCGTAGGCGGCATACTGGTAAGCAGTCAGCACTCAGCCGTGCAGAGGCATTTAACATTTAGCAACTAGCACTCAGCTCCTTCACCATTCTTGCCGATCCCCTCTTGCCGATCCCCCGGGCAACGTTCAGGGGCCAAATGCTAAGTGCTAAAACCCAAGTGCTAAATGCTGCTGGTCAGGGGCTGAGTGCTGATGGCTGAATGCCTTCTACAATTTACTTAAAAAGTCCACGATTTCCGGCTCATTCCAGTCCACCGCGCCAATGAACTTGCGCCGCAGAATACCTCGCCGGTCAATGATGTAGGTCTCGGGAAACTTGAAAGTGCCGTAAAGCGTATTACTCTTCTGGTCAGGATCGCGGACGGTCAGGAAATCCACCTTGTGATCCTTGAGGAACTGCCGGTAAGCGTTCCCGTCCACATCCACGCTAACGCCTACCACCTCTACACCGCGATCCTTGAATTTGGTTTGCAGTTGCTCGAGCGAAGGCAGCTCCTGAATGCAGGGCGGACACCAGGTGGCCCAGAAGTTCAGCACCACGACCTTTTCGCGCAAATTATGCAAGCTGACCGAAGTGGTGCCGTCCTGAACGGTGAAATCGGGGGCCGGATTGCCGATACGCGGAGGATGCGAGCCACGATAACAGGCTGCCAGGGCCAGGGTCAGGGTCAGCAGAAGGGGCCAGGAAATCCGCTTCACGCAGCTATAATAGCTGATTCGGCCTATGGTGTCAGAGTCCCCAACAGGTGCCGGCGCCGGCGGCGCGCCGGTAGTTTCGGTGATTGTGCCCGCGCGCAACGAGGAAGCCTCGCTGGGCCCCTGCCTGCGATCCCTTGTCAGCCAAGCCGGGATCGGCAAGGAAATCATCGTGGTGGACGACGCCTCCACCGACCGCACCCGTGAAATTGCCCAGCCGTTCGCCGGCGTGCGGGTGATCGAAGCGGCGCCTCTGCAACCAGGCTCTACGGGCAAGTGCAACGCTCTGGTGTGCGGCGCGCAACAGGCTCGCGGCAAGTGGTTGCTGTTCACCGATGCCGACACCGTCCATCTTCCCGGCTCGCTCGCGGCAAGTCTCCAGGAAGCACAAGAGCACCAGGCTGCGCTGCTCTCCTATTCGCCCCGGCAGGAAGTGCATGGCTTCTGGGAAAAGGCGGTCATGCCCCTAATTTTTGCGGAACTGACTCGCGTCTATCGCACTGAAGAAATTAACGACCCCGCCTCGCCCGCGGCCGCAGCCAACGGCCAATACCTGCTAATCAGCCGCGAAGCCTACGATGCCGTCGGCGGACACGCCGCCCTCAGGCGCAGCCTGCTGGAGGATGTGGAACTGGCGCGCGCCGTGAAGCGCTCTGGGCGACGTATCCGTTTTCGCTACGGCGGTGACCGGGTGCGCGCCCGCATGTACCGCAGCTTTGCCCAGCTGCGCGAGGGATGGACCAAGAACCTGGCCCTGCTGTTCGAGTCGCCGCGGCGGCTGGCGCTGCTGCGCGCCAGCGAGTTCATAGTCATCATGGGTGGCGCGGCGGTCACAATCGTGGCGGCTGCGCGCCTGCAGCCCGCCGCAGCCGTGGTGGCGGGAGGTATTGCCGCCACCTATCTCCTGTTTCTGCGCCGCATTCGCCGCGCCCACTTCGCTTGGGATGCCAATCTGCTGGCCCTGCTCGGTTTGCCGGTTTTTGTGTCACTTTTGCTGGACTCACAACTCTCTCATAGGCAAGGCTCGGTAACTTGGAAGGGTCGCACCTATGGCGCAGCCAGCAGTGTCAACAATTCGGCCGAGGCCGGGAGGAGCTCGGGCTTCCCGGCTGATGCCCCAAGCAGCGACGCTGCGGCGCCGGGGAGAATCTGATTACCGCCATGGTTTACCTGACCCGCAAAGCCGAATTTTCCGCCTCGCACTACTACCACAATCCCCAGTTCACCCCGGAGGAGAACCGGCGCATTTTCGGCAAGTGCAACAACCCCAACGGGCACGGCCACAACTACACCCTGGAAGTGACGGTCAAGGGCGAAGTGGACCCGCGCTCCGGCTTCGTGGTGGATTTGAAACAGCTGAAGGAAATCCTGAACCGGGAAGTGCTGGACGCGCTCGACCACCGCTTCCTCAACAAGGAAGTACCGGAGTTTGCCACCCGTATTCCGACCACGGAGAACATCGCCATTTCCGTGTGGCAGCGGCTGCAATCACGCCTGGAGCGGGCGCAACTGCATCGCGTGCGGGTGTACGAAACTCCCGACCTGTTTGTGGACTACTACGGCGAATGAAAGCCCACCTCACCCGCCGCTACTGGTTTTCAGCCTCGCACCGACTGCACAGCGACGCCATGTCGGAGGAAGAGAACCGCCGCACCTATGGCAAGTGCAACAACCCGCACGGTCACGGCCACAATTACGCCCTTGAGGTCACGGTGAGCGGGTCGGTGGACCTGGCCACGGGCATGGTCTGCAACCTGGTGGATCTGGACGACTTTGTGCACGCTCAAATTCTGGAACGCTTTGGGCATGAGAACCTGAATACGCTGGAAGCGTTTCGCCGGCGCGTGCCCACCACGGAGAACTTGTGCCGCGAAATTTTCGAAATATTGCAGCGCGGATTCACCGCCGCTCATCTGGAAAAGGTAAGGCTGGAGGAGACCATGATGAACTCCTTCGAGTACGCCGGAGACGCGGAAGTTTGTAAATAGCGAATACGGGGGACAACATGAAGTCCACAACCGAGGTCAGCACCATAACCAGCGCCAGCTTCGAGGAACTGGTGCGGGAAATGATCGTCCGCCTGGGCGAAGACCCGCAGCGCGAGGGCCTGGAGCGCACGCCCGAGCGCGTGCACCGCGCCCTGGTTCAGTTGACCAAGGGTTACAATGAGGACGCCGAAGCCATTCTCCGCGGCGCCCTGTTCAGCGTCGGCTACGACGAGATGGTCATCGTCAAAGACATCGAGATGTTCAGCCTGTGCGAGCACCACCTGCTGCCCTTCTTCGGCAAAGTGCACATCGCCTATATCCCCAACGGCAAGGTGATCGGGTTGAGCAAGCTCCCGCGCCTGGTGGAAGTGTTTGCCCGCCGCCTGCAGGTGCAGGAGCGCCTGACAATGCAGATCGCGGAAACCATCCAGAACGCCATCGAGCCTCAGGGGGTGGGCGTGGTCATTGAGGCGCGCCATCTGTGCATGATGATGAGGGGCGTGGAGAAGCAGCACTCGGCCGCGGTCACCTCCTCTATGCTCGGGTGCTTCCGCGACTGCAAGGAAACGCGGGAGGAATTCCTGTCTCTCATTCGCCAGCGGCCCAACGGAGTGTGAGCCCTCTTGTCACTTCGTGAGACGCCGCAGGCGCGTCATAGTAAAGCCCAGGACGGAAGCCCTGGGAAATGTCCCGAGAAGGAAATCCGCCCCGCAGGGGCGCCACCAGCGTGCCGACTCCTGACTCCCGACTACCAACTCCCGTGTGATTAAATTCACAGATGATCTCACGACGAACGTTGCAAGGACGAACCGCGCTCATCACCGGCGCCAGCCGCGGTATCGGGCTGGCGATCGCTCAGGCGCTGGCGCGTCAAGGCTGCAACCTGGCTATTACCGGGCGCGAGAAAAAAGCACTGCTGGCGGCGGAGCGGAGGCTTAACCGGGCAACGCCGGCGGAAGCCTGCCCTGAGCCTGCCGAAGGGGCGCCCGCGACACAACTGCTCACTCAAATCTGCGACGTTCGTGATGCACAATCCGTCAAGACATTGTTGGCCGCCATTAAGAAGAAGTTTCGCCGCCTCGACCTTCTCATCAACAATGCCGGAATTTCCCACGCCATGGCGGAAGTGGAACGGCTCCCGCTTGCTACCTGGCGTGAAGTCATTGATACCGATCTGACGGGAATGTTTCTGGTCACCCAGGCGGCGCTCCCGCTGATGCGGCGAGGCGCGACGATAGTGAACAATCTGTCCCTGGCGGCGACACGTGTCTTTGCCGGGCAGAGCGCTTACTGCGCCGCCAAGCATGGCGCCCTGGGGCTCACGCGCACTCTGCGCGAGGAACTGCGCCCGCGCGGCATTCGCGTGATCGCATTACTCCCCGGCGCCACTTCTACTGACATCTGGAACCAGTTCTGGCCGGAGGCGCCGCGCCAACGTATGCTGCGGCCGGAAACCGTCGCCCAGGCGGTGGTGGACGCGCTGCTTTTGCCCCCAGAGAGCACGGTGGAAGAGGTTACGCTCATGCCGACGAAAGGGACGCTGTGAGAAGCTGCACTTCGCATTTGGCAATTGGCATTTGGCCGTGAAGTGTGTGCTTGGAAATTTCACACGATCTTCACTGGCCAAGTGCTAAATGCCGACTGCCAAGTGCTGCTTCACCACGTTCCATACCTTAGCCGCCGCACCCGGGCAGGGAAGACCTTGATCAGAACAATTCCCGCCACAAATCCGCCCACGTGCGCCCAGAAGGCGATTCCGCCGGCGGTCCGGCTGGAAACCGCCACCGCCGTCGCCGCTCCGCTGAAGAACTGCAGCACGAACCAGTAGCCCAGCACAATCCATGCCGGCAGCCACCAGAAGGTGAAAATCACAATCAGCGGCACCAGGGTCAGCACCTTGGCCCGCGGATAGAGCACAAAGTACGCGCCCATCACACCCGCGATGGCGCCGCTGGCGCCCACCGTGGGCATCGCCGAGCCGGCATTGAGCAAAGTGTGGGCGATGGCGGCCGCCAATCCGCTCAGCAGGTAGAACACGATAAAGACAAAGTGTCCCAGGTAGTCCTCAATGTTGTCGCCAAAGATCCACAGCACCCACATGTTGCCGATGAGGTGCAGCCAGGAGGCGTGCAGAAACATGGAAGTCAGAATGGGCAGCAGGGCGGCCCCGGCGGAAACCTGGTGCGCGCCGCTGGCCAGGCCGCTTATGCGCGCCGGCACCATGCCGAATTCGAACATCAATTGGTTGCGCGCGCGCGGCCCGAAGCCCAGCATCTCGTACAGAAAGATCACGGTGTTGAGCGCGATCAGGAAATAGGTGATGTAGGGCGTGCTGAACCGCGGTGTGTCATCCTTAAGTGGAATCATCTCTGATGCGTATGCCGGCCACCGGCCGTGCCCGCGGCAGGGAATTCCCCTCCCGGTTGACCGAAAGGGCCCGCCGCCTTCACGATAGCAGACAGACCTTTATGGACGGAGTCCTGGTAATTGACAAGCCGGCGGGGTTTACCTCGCACGACGTGGTCAACCGCGTGCGCCGTATCCTGCAGGAGCGCTCGGTGGGTCATCTGGGTACCCTCGATCCTCTCGCCACCGGCGTTTTGCCCCTGGTGGCCGGGCGCATGACCCGCCTGGCCCAGTTCTACACCGCTTCCGAGAAGACCTACGAAGGCGCGATCCGCTTTGGCTTCGCCACCGATACTTACGACGCTGAAGGCGAGCCCCTGGCAGCGTCGCAAGCAGTTAAAGTAACACTTGAACAATTACAGGAAACTGCCCAGCGTTTTACTGGGCGTATCCGGCAGATGCCGCCCCCGTTCTCCGCCAAGAAGATCCATGGCGTGCCCGCCTACAAGCTGGCCCGCAAGCATCGCGAGGTGGAACTCCAGCCCGTGGAGGTTGAAATTAAAGACTTTGAGCTGCTGCAATGGGATGGCGAGCAGGCCCGCTTCCGCGCCCGTGTAGCCTCCGGCACCTACATGCGCTCGGTGGCCCACGAGATAGGGCAAATCCTGGGCTGTGGAGCCCACTTGGCAGCCTTGCGCCGTACCGGGCTAGGCGAGTTCGCCATTGCCGACGCCCACACTCTGGAGGAGTTGGAGGCAGCCGCCCAGCAGGGCCGCGCCCAGGACCTGTTCGTCCATCCCCGCAAGCTGCTGCCGGAAATGCCCAGCGTTACCGCTAACGAGGAAAATATAGCCCGTATTCGGGTCGGACGCGCGGTGAACCTGCCCGAGCTCTCCCGGGCCCGCCAAGTCAAGGTGTTCCAAGGGCAGAGCGAACTGATCTCCATTGCCACCCGCGTTGCCGGGACTCTATTTCATCCCAAGATCGTGCTCGCAGTCGAACCACAAACCACGGGAAGCAGGAGCCGCTAAGCAGCTCAGGTGGCATTCGGATTATGCAGGATAGGTCCAATGTCCGATAACAGGTATTATGTCAACTTCGCACCCACGGCTGGCCTTTGGACCTTGGCCGGCCGCGCCTTGCTGCCATGCCACTTCCAGCCTAAGCTTTACCTGAAGCAGGAACAATCCAACATGCGTCGATTTTCGCTGGCAGTCTTACTCGCGGTGGTACCGGCTCTGAGCGCTTGCGGAGGCGGCCAACTAAGCGGCGGCGGCAATCAACCACCCCCGCCTCCTCCTCCGCCGGCTTCTCCCCCAGCCTTCGTGTACATCAGCAATACTGCCGCGAACACCCTGACAGGCTTAAACATTGCCGGCGGTAAGCCGGCACAGCTTGGCACCAGCCTGCCGAATCCCGGCGGAAATGCTCCTCTAGGCTTGGTGGCCACCGGCAGATTGCTTTACGTGGCCAACTCCGGGTCCGGCACCATCAGCGGCTTCAGCTTCAATGCCAGCACGGGCGCTTTGCAGACCTTGCCCGGCTCGCCCTACTTGGCCGCCGCAGGCGTGAGCCAGCTTGCTCTATGTCCAGGCAACAGCGGACCCACACCTCCCCGGTTCCTCTACGCGGTGACCAATACCGCAGTTCTGGGCTACAACCTCACCAACACCGGTCAACTCACCCCCTTGCCGGGTTCGCCCTTTGGCGCCGGAAGCCAGCCCGCCGCCGTACTGACGGATGCGGGGTGCAATTTTGTGTTTATCGCCAACAAGGGGTCGAACAATATTTCCGTGTTCTCGGTGAATTCCAGCAGCGGACTCCTTACTCCCGTCCCTGGGTCGCCATTTGCCGCCGGCAGCGCGCCGGTGGCGCTGGCCATGGGCGATGACTTCCTCTTCGCCGCCAATTCGGGGTCGAATAACATCTCGGTCTACACCATCAACCGTGGCAACGGGTCCGGAGGCGGGTTCCTTACCCAGGTGGCGGGCTCCCCTTCCTCCGCCGGCGCTTCGCCCAGCGCCCTGGTTTACCTCAGCCCCACGCTCTATGTCGCCAATTCCGCTTCCAATGATGTGTCCGTCCTTACGGTTGCGCTTAATACCGGCAGGCTCACACCCGTGACCGGGTCCCCGTTCCTGGCGGGCACTAATCCCATGGCCATGATTAGCCTGTCCCCGCCGGCCAATAATGTGGCCCAGCAGCAGTTCCTATATGTGGCCAACGCCGGCTCCAACAACTTGAGTGGGTTCACCATCGGAGCCAACGGCACGCTGACCGTCGTGCAGGGCTTTCCGTTCCCTGCCGGCACCAATCCCCGAGCCCTGGTGTTTGCCTGCGGTGTGTGCGGCTACCCGTGAAGCATTGACGATTGACGATTTACGGTTGACGATTAAAAACCTTGCAGCGATTGTCTCCGCTGGCTGGGCCGGGTTTTCAATCGTCATTCATCAATCTTCACTCGTCAATTACTCACAGTCGTCAATCCTGCCCGACAGTAAGCCTTCCAGCTCTTCCCTCACCCGGCGCACTGTCTCCAAGCGCTCGGGCGTAGCTTCCACCACCTCTGATTTGTACTGAAAGACTTGCCGGCCGCCCATGTGGATGAGCACGCCCACGGCCTCTCCCATCCGCCAGCCGGGCGTGCCAATCATGCGCAGTCCGTCCGGTGTGGCCTCCAGCAGCGCGATCACGTTCTCGCGCACCGCGCCAATGGCTTTGGGAAAGCGTTCGAAGGTTTCCAGCTGGAATCCGGCCAGGTAGATGCGCTGCAATTGTTCGGCGGGATCAGGCATGAGGGAATGAGGATTAATGATTTACGAATGACGATTTTGTCGGGTGGGCAGGTAGAGCAGACTTCCCCTGACCGAGAAGGGTTTCAATCGTCAATCGAAAATCTTCAATCGTCAAATGTTTCACATCTTGTAGCGCCCCAGGTCCTCGTCGTTCAGGTTCTCAAGCCACTTGCGCAGTTCTTCGCTGGAAACGCGATCGGAAACCGAGCTGGCCAGCTTGGATGACTTGAGCACGTCATCTTCGACGAAGATGGGACAATCCACGCGCAGCGCCAGGGCCAGCGCGTCCGAAGGCCGCGAGTCAATGCTGATGATGCGCCCGTCGCGCTCCAGCCAGATCACGGCAAAGAAGGTGTCTTCACGCAACTCCGTTACTACTACTTTGTGCACCAGCGTATCCAGACCGGTGAGCACGTTCTTGAGCAGGTCGTGAGTCATTGGCCTCGGAGTGGTGACTTTTTCGATCTCCAGGGCGATGGCGTTGGCCTCGTAAATTCCCACCCAGATGGGTAGCACCGAATCTCCCGCCACGTCTTTGAGGATCACGATGGGCATGTTGGTAACCGGGTCCATCATCAGCCCGCGAATTTTCATTTCCACTTCCATCGTGCCCTCCCTGCCCATCACAGCTCCCGCCTTCCATGGTGCCTGCTACATTAGAACGCTAATTCCTGCGATTGGCTGTTTAATAACTCGCTTACGGCCGATTCTTTGCCGGGAAACACTAGTTCTCCCACCAGGCTGTTAGGAAACGCCTGCGTCACCCGAACCGGCACGTAGCTGCCGCTGGGCAAATTCTGCTCCCCGCAGGCGGTGAAGTTTAGCACTTTATTTTGCGAAGTGCGCCCTATCCATTGGCCACGGGCGGGGTTACGCCCCTCCACCATGACCTCCAGAACTTCCCCAACCTGCTTCTGGTTGCGGCCGTTCTGAATCTGCTTCTGCTTTTCCTGCAGCACTGCCAAACGGCGGGATTTTTCCTGCTCCGGGATGTGGTCAATAAACTTCAGGGCAGGGGTATTCGGCCGCGGCGAATATTTGAAGGAAAAAACGCTATCGTAACCCACCTCGTCCAGCAGTGAGAGCGTCTGCTGGAAGTCGTCTTCGTTTTCGCCGGGGAAGCCGACTATGATATCGGTGCTGATGCTGATCCACCGCCGCGCCGCTCTCATCCAAGCAATGCGCTCCAGGTACTGCTCGCGCGTGTACAGGCGCTGCATCAGGCCCAGCACCCGTGTGGAACCGCTTTGCACCGGCAAGTGCACCTGGTCGCAAAGCGCCGGAACCGCGTCAATGGCTTGCACAATGTCGCGGCCGAAATCGCGGGGATGCGAGGTGGTAAAACGCACCCGGCGAATGCCCGGAACTTCTCCCACCGCCGCCAGCAACTCGGCAAAGCTCTTCTTTCCTGAAGGATCACGGTAGGAGTTGACGTTTTGACCGAGCAATTGGATTTCCGTGTAGCCGGCGTTGGCCATCCGCCGCGCTTCCTCCACGACCGAACTGGAAGTGCGGCTGCGCTCCTTGCCGCGGGTATAGGGCACCACACAGAAGGCGCAGAATTTGTCGCAGCCCTCAATGATGGTGATGTAGCCGCGGTAAGGGTTGGAGCGCGAGGTAAACTCGGTTTCGAAGCACTCCTCGGTCTCGCGGTCGTCCAGGCCGGTCACGCGCTGCTTCCCGGCTTCGACCTGCGCCAGCATCTCCGGCAGGTTGCGGTAGGAAGCCGACCCGCAAACCAGGGAAACGTGCGGCGCGCGCTCGAATATCTTTTCCCCCTCCTGCTGGGCCACGCAGCCCAGCACGCCGAACTTTTTGCCCTGCGCGGCCATTTTCTTGAAGTCAGCCAGGCGGTGAAACACCTTCTGTTCGGCTTTGTCGCGAATAGAGCAGGTGTTGTAGAGGATCAGGCCGGCTTCCTGCGCACTCTGGACCTGGCGGTAGCCCTCCGCCAGGAGCGTACCGATGACTTTCTCCGAGTCATGGACGTTCATCTGGCAGCCGAAAGTCTCGATGTAGAAGGTTTTTTCCGGGGTCTGCGCCATTAAGGCCAAGTATAGCGCAGGAGGAGCGTGGTTTTTCACCACAGAGGACACGAAGGATGCAGTAGAAGATTACACAAAAACTGCTCACCACAAAGCTTCACATTTGGGATGAAAGCTTCTTGAATGGGCTTCTCTGTGTTCTCTGTGGTTAATTAGAGACGCTGCGGACCAACTCCAGGAACGCTGCATGTACCCGCTTGTCTTCGCTGAGCTCGGGATGGAAGGTCGCTGCCATGGTCTTGCCCTGGCGCACCAGTACGGGATCGTCGCTCTCGCGAGCCAGCACTTCAACGTCCTTGCCGACGTGCTCGATCCTGGGAGCGCGAATAAACACCATCTCCAGCGGATCGCCGCCGGGAATCATCTGTCCCTGACGGATGGAGCTGTCAATCTGCCGCCCATAGGCATTGCGCCGGATGGTGATGTCGAGAGCTCCCAGCCCGGGCTGATGCGGGTTCTCCACCTGGTTGGCCAGCAGGATGGCTCCCGCGCAGGTGCCGAATGTGGGTTTGGCGCGCACAAATTGCTTCAGCTTTTCCACGCCTTTCTCGCCCAGCAGCTTGAGGAAGGTGCTGGACTCGCCGCCCGGAATCACCAGCGCTTCTACTTCGTCCAGTTGCTCCGGCTTGCGCACCAGCACCACTTCCGCGCCCAGTTCTTCCAGCCGCTTGCGGTGCGCGTCGAAATCGCCTTGTAGGGCCAGAACTCCGATTTTCATAAAAGAAGCCATTGGCAATTAGCAGTTAGCATTTGGCCAGTAAACTTCTTTCGTAACATCCAAGAAACACGGTTCAGGGGCTAAGCGCTACTTGCTAAATGCCAAGTGCTCGCTAATTGCTATCGTCCCGGCTTCGCTCGCGAATACTTCGTCACATACTCCGGCACCTGGTGCACCGCGCTGGCCTCGTGCTCTACCGGCCTTCCCGGAACCAAACTCAGGGGCAGCACCCCCGCCCAAACCGGATAGGCCAGGTCTTCCTCTTTGTCCTTCGGGCCACCGGTGCGAATCTTGGCCGAAGCTTCGCTCAAAGGGAGCTTGAGCACGCTTGTGGCTTTAAGTTCCTGCGGCGTGGGCCATCGCGCTTGCGCCCAGCGCCCGGGAACAATGTGCTCGGTGATCGCCTGCAGCGCAGCCATTTTTTCCTCTTGCCCCTCCACCAAAGAAGCTTTTCCCAGCACCACTACCGACCGATAGTTCATAGAGTGGCTGAAGGCGGCGCGCGCCATCACCAGCCCGTCCAGCAGGGTGACAGTGACGCACATCTCAATTCCCTTCTCCAGATTGCGCAGCATGCGGCTGGCCGCCGAACCGTGAAGGTAAATGTGGTCACCCACCCGGGCGTAGCCGGTGGGAATAACGTAGGGCTGTCCGTCGCTGACAAAACCTACGTGGCAGACAAAGCCTTCGTCGAGAATCTGGTTAATGGTTTCGCGTTCGTGGGTGCCGCGCTCAGGATGGCGGCCAAGCGTGGTGCGCGGCGTGAGCAAAGGTTCGGTGTGAGATGTCGTCATGTTTGTGAGTAGCGCTCAGCAATTCGCACTTAGCATTAGGCCCTGAACCGCCGCCTGGGAATCAGCAACAAAGCCGGCTGCTAAGTGCTAATTGCCAAATGCTAAGTGCGCGCGGGGCAATTACCATCCGCGCTTCTGCAGCATCTCTGATTCCGCAATGGCCGCCACCGCCAAGCCTTTCATGGCGCCTGCAAGATCCTGCGAGACTTCCAGCAACACTTTAGGATCGTTGTAGTGCGTGGTGGCGCGAACAATGGCCCGGGCGCGGCGCTCCGCTTCCTCGGCCGGCGCAAAGCTGGTGGAATCCTTCATGAAGATGCCCGAGCCCACGAAGACCGACTCCGCTCCCAACTGCATTACCAGCGACGCGTCTGCCGGCGTGGCAATGCCGCCGGCCGAGAAGTTGGGCACCGGCAGCTTCCCTTCCCTGGCCACCATGCGCACCAGTTCGTAAGACGCCTGCAGGTCCTTGGCGCGGGCGTAAAGTTCTTCGTCGCGCAACACCGTCAACTCGCGCATCTCCTGCATGATCTGACGCATGTGTTTCACCGCGTGCACCACATCGCCGGTGCCGGCCTCGCCCTTGGTGCGGATCATCGCCGCGCCTTCCGCAATGCGCCGCAGCGCTTCGCCCAGATTGCGCGCCCCGCACACGAAGGGCACGCTGAAGGCATGCTTATCCACGTGGTGGGCCTCATCGGCGGGAGTGAGCACCTCCGACTCGTCAATGTAGTCCACGCCCAGTTCCTGCAGGATCTGCGCCTCGGCGAAGTGGCCGATGCGGCACTTGGCCATCACCGGAATGTTCACCGTCTGCATGATTTCTCGGATCTTCTTGGGCGAAGCCATGCGAGCCACGCCGCCTTCGGCGCGAATCTGCGCCGGAACCCGCTCCAGCGCCATCACCGCGACCGCGCCCGCGCGCTCGGCGATTTCCGCCTGCTCGGCGTTGGTGACGTCCATGATGACGCCGCCCTTCAGCATCTCCGCCAGCCCGGTTTTCAGCCGCAGGCTGCCACTGCCGTTCTTCTCAGACATGGTCTTTTGCTCCTCAGCCCTTAGGATACTCGCGGATTGGTCCGCAAAAAAGGTCCATTTAGTTGATTGCTGCTGTACCATTCTGGCGTGCCCAAGAAGGCCACCACCCTGCCCCTGCCGCTATCCCGGCCGCAGCAGGCGCCACGCTTTCGCTGGTTTTACGAGGAGTTACGCTCCGCCATCCTGGCCGGACGTTTGCAACCGGGAGCCCGCCTGCCCGCCACCCGCGACCTGGCGCGGGAATACGGACTTTCCCGCGGCACCATTGTGGCTGCTTTCGAGCAGCTGGGCTCGGAAGGCTATGTGGAGGGCAAAATCGGTTCCGGCACCTACGTCAGCCAGGTGCTGCCGGAAGAGCTGCTGCAGGTAAGCCGGGTGCGGGCACAAGGCGGCACCAGCCGCCGCCGTCCGCAGCTGTCGGTCTATGCCCGCCGCCTGCGGCCCGTGCCTGTGGTCGAGCGCGGTCCGGCGCGCGCCTTCCGCGCCAATCTGCCCGCCCTGGATGCCTTCCCTATCGCCCTGTGGGCGCAGGTGGCCGCTCGCCGCCTGCGCCGCGTTTCCTGGCGCCTGCTGGCGGGAGGCGACCCGCTCGGCTATTTCCCGCTGCGCCAAGCCGTAGCCGACTACCTCAACACCTCGCGCGGGGTGAAGTGTTCGCCCGAGCAGGTGCTTATCGTCTCTGGCGTCCAGGAGGCTCTCGACCGCGCCGCCCACCTCCTGCTGAACCCGCGCGATCCGGTGTGGATGGAGGAGCCCGGTTACCCTCGCGCGGCAGTCGTGTTTCGGGCCGTGGGCGCCCGCATTTGCCCCACCCCGGTGGACGGCGAAGGCTTCGACCTGCGGTTTGGAAAGCGGCGCTGGCGGCGCGCCAAACTCGTTTACGTTACGCCGGCTCACCAATTTCCACTGGGTGTGACCATGAGCCTGCGACGTCGCCTGGAATTGCTGGAGTGGGCCCGCGAGTCCGGCGCCCTGATATTCGAAGATGACTACGACAGCGAGTACCGCTATGCCGGCCGCCCCATCCCAGCCATGCAGGGTCTGGACCGCAGTGGGGTGGTGATTTTTTCCGGCAGCTTCAGCGATGTCCTCTTCCCCGCCCTGCGCCTGGGCTATGTGGTCGTACCTCCGGATCTGGTGGACGCCTTTGCCGCCGCCGAATCCTCCAGCACTCACCATCCTCCGCCCCTGGAACAGGCGATTCTTTCCGATTTCATCAACGAAGGCCACTTTGCCCGCCACATACGGCGCATGCGGGAACTTTATGCTGAGCGCCTGGCCGCTTTCCTTGAGGCCGCCCACAGCCGGCTCGCCGGACTGCTTCAGATCCCGCCGGTGGAGGCCGGCCTGCAGACCGTGGGCTGGCTCCAGGGCAAGCTCAGTGCAGAGCAGGCTGCCGCTGCCGCCCGCAAACACGACGTGGAGGTGGTGCCTCTGAGCCGTTATTCCCGCGTGCACAGAACCAGGGGATTGTTGCTGGGCTTCGCCGCCGTGGACGTCCCCGAACTGCGCAGCGGCGTGGAGCGCCTGGCGCAGGCGCTGGAAGAGCAGCTGAAGCTGACTGGCTAGCGATCCACAAATTTCGCAAACATCCGGTGCGGATCAATGGCGATAAACGTTCCCCGGCTAGAGGCCAGCAACTCGCCTCGCTGGTTGAGAATCTCGGCTGCGTTGATGTGCCGCCGCCCGCGCACGCTCACCCCGCGCGCCTCTACCCGCAGTGGCTTATTCAACGGCACGGGCTTCAGGTACTGCACGCTGATCTCTGAAGTCAGGGCCACCACGTTGTGAATCTTGTTTACTTTTCCCATGGCCTCATCGAGGATGGTGGCGATAACGCCGCCATGGGCATGTCCCGGTGGCCCTGTGTAGCGCCGTCCCAGCCGGAACCGGCTGAAAAACCGCTTGGTCTCCTCATCGTAAGAGAATCTGAGGTGCATCCCTTCGGGATTGTTTTTGCCGCAAGCGAAACAGTAGTTCTTCTGCTGGCGACTGACGTGTCCGCGGCCCACGTGCTTCTTGCGCATAGAGAGAGACGCTGATTGTAAAGGGAAAACGCCCGCAGAAGAATGGTTTTGCAGCTAAGTAAAGGCCGCCAGCAGCGAGAAAACATAAACCTACTCGGGGCCGGTTCATGGCCACAGTAGCTGAGGGAGGGCGCCTAGCTCCGGATCATGGTGAATCCCCCCGAACCCGAGCAGTTCACCGATACTCCGTTCAAGGTCCAGGTCCCGGATATGGACCGGTCAGGATTGACGCTGCCCTGCATATTTAAAGTATCGGTTCCGCCACCTGATGATAAGCCTTTGATAGTAAGCGACATGGCCGTCGTGCCACCGCCACCCGTGTAATACCCGTACCCCCCACCGCCGGAAAACTGGACCACTCCGGATGCGGTGGTCTGGGACTGGAAACACGAGCTGGCCGGATTAAAGGTGAGGTTGGAAACATTCAGGACAGTGCCGCCCACTTCGGTGAGCGACGTTGTAAAGGAAAACGCCGTCCCTCCACTCGTCTTTTGCAGCGTGGCAGTCCAATTACCGCTTAGGTTGACAGGTTTAACTTGATTGCTGTTTCCGCATCCCAGTAGAGCAAGGATGCCGGCAAGAGTGAAGCACAGAACTGTCAGACGCATAGAGATAGGGTCCCGAAATAAGGATGCTTAAAGCCGCAGAAGGGATGTGTGCTGCTGGTCGAATTGCCCCATGGAAGTGAAATCGTGAGGCCGGCGGAAGGGGACGTCGAACTCGTAGCTTTCAATCCCCACCCCGTCAATTATCAGAAATAGTGCGCTCCTCGTTTTGCGCGCGCAGCACGCAGTCTACGGCATAGGGAGCGCGATGAGCGGGCTCATGGAAGTGGCGCACCTGCATTTCCCCCAGCAGTCCCAAAGCAAGCAGTTGCACCCCGGCCAGGATGAGCACTGCGGCAAATATCATGAGCGGACCGTGCTCGCTCATGATGTGCGTGCCTCGCAGCAATTTCTCCGCCAGCAGCCAGAACGACAGCACAGTGCCGGCCAAAATGCTGCTCATGCCCAGGCTGCCGAAAAAGTGGAGCGGCCGCGACAGGTAGCGCAGCAGGAAGCGGATGGTGATGAGATCGAAAAAGACCCGGAAGGTGCGCGACAGCCCGTAATGGGAGTTGCCATGCTCACGGTTCACATTGCGGATGGGCACTTCGCAGATGGAAGCGCCCTGCCACGAAGCCAGCGCCGGGATGAAGCGATGCAGTTCACCGTAAAGTGGAATGCCCTCCAGGACTTCGCGGCGGTAGGCTTTGAAGGTGGTGCCGAAGTCGTGAATATTGACTCCGCTCAGCTTGGCCATCAGCCAGTTGGCGCAACGGGAAGGAATGCGCCGCAGCCACAGGTTATCAATGCGCCGCTTACGCCAGCCGCTCACAATGTCGTAGCCTTCGGCCAACCTCTCCACGAACATGGGGATGTCGGCGGGGTCGTGCTGCAGGTCGCCATCCATGGCGATAATGTAGCGCCCACGGGCATGGTCAAAGCCGGCGGCCAGCGCCGAAGTCTGGCCGAAATTCCGCCGCAGCTTGATCACCACGACACGGCTGTCCACGGCGGCGATTTCGCGCAGCAGGGGAAATGTATTGTCGCGGCTGCCGTCGTCCACCAGCACCAGCTCGAACGTATCCCCGGTGGTCTCCATCACCGCCTTGAGGCGGTCATAGAGTTCGGTAACGTTATCCTCTTCGTCGTGAAGGGGAACCACAATCGAATACTTGGGCACAGTGCCCACTATTATACGGGAGTCCGGTCCGTTCCGGAGTTGGCTGGCTGGACTACCGACACCTTCGCAAGGCCGCTTTGGGTGCCGCCACCGGCATGCGGAGGCGACGCGCCCAGCCGTTGGAGCGCGCCGGCCTCCTTGATTCTGCCTAACTCCAGTTACTCCTGCAGCGACTCGATGTAATGCGTCAGGTTACTGATGCGTTGCTGCACTTCCGCTTCGTGGCCCCGGCTCATGGACCGGTACACATTACCCCACACCGGCATTTCCGCGGTGCCGTGCGCGGGGACGTTCAGGTCGCCCACGATCGAGCTGTAGACGTGGTTGGCCGGGAACTTGCCGTCGTTCTTCTTGGCTAGCTGGGTCAAGTCCGTGGGCGCCGTCTTAAGCGCCGTTGCCGCCGGCCCACTTCCCTTCGCGTCC
>Ga0075276_10000100_pt1 | contig 25758 bp, 13 predicted proteins | sample SF_Rice_5C_80N_4_FD_69770 | JGI IMG/M metagenome (GOLD analysis project Ga0075276, IMG submission 69770) | Rice paddy soil microbial communities from Twitchell Island, California, USA - SF_Rice_5C_80N_405 | ecosystem: Environmental > Terrestrial > Soil > Paddy field/soil | place: USA: Twitchell... | reverse complement strand
GTCGGGGCCGAACATCCGGCGCGAGAACGCGACGTGGACCTCGACGACGTCGGCGCCGAGAGTGGCCGCCGCGAGCCCCGGGAAGATCTTCCCCGAGTGGTCGGAGAGGCCCGTTGGAACGCCGTAGCGCTGCCGGTAGAGCTCGAGCACGTTCAATCCAATTTTCTCCGGAGGGCACGGGTAGGCGGAGGTGCACTGCAGGAGGGCGAGCGGGACGCCGCGTCCGCGCACCTTCGCGACCGCGGCGTCGATCTCGGGCCAGCCGCTCATCCCCGTCGAGAGGATCACGGGCCGGCCCGTCGCGAGGATCGTCTCGAGGAGCTCGCCGCTGCCCGTCTCCCCCGAGGCGACCTTCCACGCGGCGACGCCGACCCGGTCGAGGAGGTCGACCGCCGCCCGCGAGAACGGCGAGCTCAGGAACCAGAGACCCCGATCGTCCGCGTGCGCTCTCAGCCCCCGCCACCCCTCCTCGGAGAACTCCATCCGTTTCCAGTAGTCGTAGCGCGTCGCGTCCTGCGGGGAGAACCGGACCCGCCAGGGCTCGGCGGGCGTGCTCTCGGCGGCGGCGATGTGGGTCTGGAACTTGACGGCGTCGGCGCCGGCGTCGGCGATCGCGTCGATGAAGGCGTGCGCCATCCCGAGGCTCCCGTCGTGCGCCTGCGCAACCTCGCCGATCACGACGCATCCGCCGCCCGCCGCCCGCGGGCCGGGGAGCGCCTCGCGGAACCGCCTTCCCTCAGACCACATCGGCGAAGGTCCTCTCCATCCGGCGGAAGTAGTAGGCGCCGGCGACGAGCATCGAAACGGATACGACGGCGCTCGCGGCCACGACGGGGCCCGGCCGCGCGCCCGAGCCGAGCAGCGCCCAACGGAAACCCTCGACGACGCCGGTCATCGGATTCAAGCCGTAAAGCCATCCCGGGAGGCCGTGCGAAACGAGCCACTTCGTCACTTTCGCGGAGGGATAGATGACGGGCGTGACGAAGAGCCAGAGCTGGACGACGAAAGGGACGACGTACTTGACGTCGCGGTATTCGACGTTCAAGGCGGAGAGCCAGACCCCGACGCCGAGGGACGTCGTCAGGGCGAGCAGCAGGAAGAGCGGGAGGAGGACGACGCCCGCCGTCGGGTGCACGTGGTAACCCAGCATCATGCCGAGCAGGATCACGAACGCGATCGAAAAGTCGACCGTGCCCGCGAGCACCGACGACATCGGGATCACGAGGCGCGGAAAGTAGACCCGCTTGATCAGCGCCGAGGACCCGACGAGGCTGTCCGACGACATCGAGAGCCCCTGCGCGAAGAACGTCCACGGCAGCAGCCCCGCATACGAGAAGATCGGATACGGCAGCCCCTCGGATCCGACGTTGGCGAGCTTGCCGAAGAAAACGGTGAACACGATCATCGTCATCAGCGGCTGGAGCACGGCCCATGCGGCGCCGAGCGCGGTCTGCTTGTACCGGACCTTGACGTCGCGCCAGACGAGGAAGTACAGGAGCTCCCGGTAATCCCAGATCTCCGAGAGCCCGAGCGACATCCACCCGCGCGACGGGCGGATGACGAAGGTCGGCCGCTCCGCGGTATCGACGACGGCGCTCACGGCCGCCCCGCCTCGAAGAGCCGCAGCGCCGGGGGCTCCCCGGTCACGGCGAGCGCCGCGACGTAGCCGGCCGCCGGCGTCAGCGGCACGAGCCACCACCGTCCGACCTCGTCGGGATCGCGATGCGCGCGCAGGCGACGCGGCCCGCCGCCGTCGGCCCGTACCTCGAACGCGTCGAGCGGGAAACCGAGTCCATCTCCCCGTCCTTTCAGATAGGCCTCCTTTGCCGTCCAGACACGAAAAAAAGCTTCGGAACGGGTGCCTTCGGGCAGGGCCGCCAAAGACGCGACCTCCGCGGGAGCAAAAAACTTGCCCGCGATATCGGATCCGTCGTATCCGGCCCGGACGCGCTCGAGATCGGCGCCGATCTCCCCGGACGACGTGAACGCGATCAGGACGGCGTCCTTCGATCGGGACAGACTGAACCGGAGCGGAGCGTCCGGGAGCTCCGGTTTCCCCGCGGGACCGTACTCGAACCGCAGCTCCACGGGCGACGCGCCGAGATATCGCGCGGCGAGCTCCCGCAGCGCGCCCCGGCCGGCCGCCCAGCGCGTCCGGTCCTCCGCGAACCGGAACGCCGCCGCCCGCTCGCGCTCGGCGGGATCGAGCAGTTGCCCCCACGCGGCGATCCTCTCCGCCGCGATCCCGCGCAGGTCGCACCACCACGCGTGCGCTTCGCCGGCGCCGATCGAGGGGAGCGTCATCGCGCCGCCGCCGCTTCCGCGCGCCGCGCGATCTCGCCCGCCAGCCCGGCGACCGTCGGCTGCTCGAAGAGCACCCGGAGCGGGATCTCGACCTCGAAGATCGACCGAAGGCGCGCGAGGATCCGCGTGGCGAGCAGCGAGTGCCCGCCGAGCTCGAAGAAGTTCTGATCGACGCCGATCTCGCCGACACGCAGGATTTCCGCCCAGGTCCGCGCGACGAGCGTCTCCGTCGCGGTGCGCGGCGCCTCTCCCGTCGAGCGCCGCTCCGGAGCGCGGGAGGCGAGGGCGCGCCGGTCGACCTTCCCCGATGCCGTGAGCGGGAAGGCGTCGACGAAGACGAATTCGGACGGAATCATCGGCTCGGGCAAGAGACGGCGGAGCCGCTCGCGGAGCGACGACGCCGCGACGCGACGCCCCGCGCGGACGAACGCGGCGAGCCGGCGCTCCGCTCCTTCGCCGGCCGCGACGACGACGGCGCCGAGCACGTCGGGATCGTCCTCGAGAGCGGCCTCCACCTCGCCCGGCTCGACGCGCACTCCGCGGACCTTCACCTGAGCGTCGAACCGTCCGAGGAAATCGATCGCGCCGTCGGCGCGCCGTCGCACGCGGTCTCCCGTCCGGTAGAGCCTTCCCGGGCCGAACGGGTTCGGCACGAACCGCTCGCGCGTCTCCTCCGGACGTCCGAGGTATCCGCGCGCAACCCCTTCCCCGCCGATCGCGAGCTCTCCCGCGACCCCGAACGGAACGAGCCGGAGTCGCGGATCGACGACGTGCAGCGACGTGCCGGCGATCGGGCGCCCGATCGGAACCGTCCCCGGTCCCGGGTCTTCGACGCGGCCGACGGCGGACCAGATCGTCGTCTCGGTCGGACCGTAGAGGTTCCACACCTCCCGGCCTCGGCCGAGGAGCGCGCGCGCGAGCTCTCCCGAGAGCGCCTCGCCGCCCGACAGGATCTTCAGGTCCGGCTTCCCCTCCCACCCGTCGGCAACGAGCATCGCCCAGGTGGCGGGCGTCGCCTGGAGGATCGTCGCCCTCGACCCGCGGAGGAGACGCGCGAGCGCGCTCGGGTCGGCGGAATCCTCGCGGGAGGCGACGACGAGTTTCGCGCCGGAGGCGAGCGGGACGAAGATCTCGGCGATCGCGATGTCGAACGTCGCGGGGGTCACCGCGAGCCACACGTCGGAGTCCTTCGCGCCCGGCTCGCGGACCATGGAACGGACGAGATTGACGAGCGACCGGTGCTCGACCACGACTCCTTTCGGCCTCCCCGTCGATCCCGAGGTATAGAGCACGTAGGCCGCGTTCTCCGGCCCCGCGGACCCGCCGCGGAGATCGTCGCCCGGCACCGCCGGTCCGTCGACGAGCACCGCCGGAAGCGACGGGCACGCGTCGTTCGCCTCGCCGGCGCGATCGGTCAGGACGAGCGATGCGCCCGAGTCCGCGACGATCGCGTCGATCCGCTCGCGCGGATGCGACGGGTCGAGCGGAACGAAGGCGGCCCCCGATTTCACGACCGCGAGCAACGCCGTCGCGAGACGGACCGACCGGTCGAGGAACACGGCCACCCTGCGCTCCGGCCCCGCCCCCGCGGCGCGCAGCGCGGCCGCGAGGCGGTCCGACTCGCGGTCGAGCTCCGCGGCGGTGAGCCGCTCGCTTCCGAACGAGACGGCGACCGAGTCCGGGAAGCGCCGGAGCCGATCGGCGAAGAGGCCGGCGACGGTCGCGGGATCACCGGCCTCGGGCTCCGGTCCGGCCGAGAGACGCCGGAGCGCCTCGCGTTCGGCCGCTCCGGCGAGGTCGATCGCGGAGAGCCTGCGGTCCGCGCCTTGCGCGAGGCCCGCGAGCACGTTCTCGAAATGAGACGCCATCCGTTCGACGGTCGCCGCCTCGAAGAGGTCCCGGTTGTAGGACCAGAGGCCAATCGGGCCCTCGCGGTCTTCCCCGACCGTCAGGGTCACGTCGAACGGCGCGGCGCCGTTGTCGATCGGCTCGATCGAGACTTGCAATCCGGGGAAGGGCGGGGCGGCGTCGAGGTCGCCGTGGAAGTTGAACATGAGCTGGAAGACGGGCGTGTGGCTCAGCAGCCGCTCCGGGCGGATCGCCTCGACGAGCTTCTCGAACGGAAGGCTCTCCCGGTCGAACGCGTCGAGCGCTTCGTCGCGGACGCGCGCGAGGAAGTCGGAGACGGTCGGGTCGCCGGAGCAATCGACCCGGACGACGAGCATGTTGACGAAGAGACCGATCAGGTTCTCCGTCTCGAGGCGCTTTCGCCCGGAGATCGGCGTCCCCACGACGACGTCGTCGCTCCCCGTCCACCGCGAGATCAGGAGCTCGAAGGCGGCGAGCAGGAACATGAAGAGCGTCATCCCGTGCCGCCGGGCGGCCGCCCGGAGCTCGCTGCCCGTCTCCGAAGAGAGCGTCCGTCTCAGACGTCCCCCGGTGAAGGTCTGGCGCGCCCCCCTCGGCCGGTCCGTCGGAAGCTCGACGACCGGGGGCGCCCCCTCGAGACGCCGGAGGGCCCGCCGGAGCGGCCCCTCGAGCGTTTCGTCGGTCATGGTCCGCCGCTGCCACTCCGCGAAGTCGCCGTACTGGACCGGAAGCTCCGGGAGACACGGGCGCTCCCCGGAGACCAACGCGCCGTAGAGCGCGGCGAGCTCGCGCAGGAAGACCGGGACGGACGCGGCGTCCGAGATGACGTGGTGCATCGTCCAGACGAAGAGCCGCCGATCCGCGGAAATCCGGATCAGGACTCCCCGCGCGAGCGGACCCCGTTCGAGATCGAAGGGGCGCCGCGCTTCATGGGCGGCGCGGGAGAGCGCGGCCGCCTCGCGGTCGCCTGAAATCCCGGCGAGCGGATCGATCTCGAGCGGCACCGCGGCCGGGGGATGGATCCTCTGCCGGGGCTCGCCGGATTCGTTCTCGAGAGTCGTCCGGAGCGACTCGTGGCGCTCCACGATCGCCCCGACCGCGCGCGCGAACGCTTCCTCGTCGAGCGGGCCTTCCAGACGCACCACGCGGGCGACGTTCTGCACGGGAAGCCCCGGCTCGAGCTCCTCCAGGAACCAGACCCGGCGCTGCGCGAAGGAAAGCGGCGCCGTCTGCCGCGATTCGCGCCGCCGCGGCCCGGCCGCCGGGCCCGGAGCGCCGAGATCGAGCGCGGCGAGGGCGCGCTGCGCGAGGCGATCCGCGGTGTCGCTCATGACGCCTTCGCCGCGCTTCCGGCGGGGATCGCCGGCGCGTCCGCCGACTCCTTTCCGCACGCGCGGGAGACCGCCTCCGCGAGCCCCGCGATCGTCGGGTTCTGGAAGATCGCCGGGAGGGGAAGCGGGACCGGGAGCTCGCGCCGGATCCGCGCCATCACGCGCATCGCGACGAGCGAGTGCCCTCCGAGCTCGAAGAAGCTCTCGTCGACGCCGATCTCGGGAAGGCCGAGCGTCTCCTTCCAGATCCCCGCGATCCACTCCTCGACCGGGTTGCGCGGGGGGGTCCGGGGACGCGCCGGCGCCCCCGCGGCGATCCGGGCGAGATCGACCTTTCCCGACGGGGAGAGCGGGAGCTCGTCGACGACCGCGATCCGCGCGGGAATCCACGCATCGGGAAGCTCGCGGGCCGCGAATTCGCGCAGGTCCCGGACGTCGGGCCGTTCGTCCGGTCTCGGGACGACGCACGCGACGAGCTCCGCCTCCGCACCCGCACGCCGGACCGCGACCGCCGCGCGACCGACCGCCGGGTGACGGCGGAGCGCCGCGGCGACTTCGCCCGGCTCGACGCGATGACCGCGGATCTTCACCTGGTCGTCGATCCGCCCGAGGAACTCGAGGGAGCCGCCGGTGAGCGCGCGGACCCGGTCTCCGGTCCGGTACGCTCTCCCGCCGGGGACGAACGGGTCGGCGACGAATCGCGGGGCGGTCTCCCCCGGCCGGTCGAAATATCCCTCCCCCACTCCCGCGCCGCCGATCCACAGCTCGCCGGCCGCCCCGGGCGGGGCGGTCCGTCCCGTTTCGTCGATCACGTAGGCGCGGACGTTCGCGATCGGACGGCCGATCGGCACCGTCTCCCCCTCGAGCGGCTCGGACGGGTCGAACCGGTGGACCAGCGCGCCGACCGTCGCTTCGGTGGGGCCGTAGTGATTCACGACGCGGCAGCCGCCCGCCGCGGCGGCGCGGGCGAGATCCGGCGAGAGCGGCTCGCCGCCGAAGACGAGCAGCCGGCGGGGCACGCCCGCGCTCTCAGCGGACGAGAGCGCCGCGAAATGCGACGGGACGATCTTCAGGACGTCGATCGCGCGGTCGCGAACGAAAGCGGGGAAGAGAGCGGGATCGCGCGTGACGTCCCGCGGCGGGATGTCGATCGTCCCCGCCGACGCGAGCGCCGGGAAGAGGCACGTATGGCCGAGATCGGCGGCGAGGCTCGACGGCGTCGCGAAGCGCAGGCCCTCCTCCCCCTCGAGGAGCTGCTGCCAGACGAACATCGTGTAGTTGACGAGGCCGTCGTGCCGGAGGAGCGCGAGCTTCGGCTCGCCGGTCGAACCGGAGGTGAAGATTCCGTAGGCCGGATCGGCGGGGTTCGAGATCGAAGCGCGCCGTCGTCCGCGACCGCGCATGCGGCCGGCTTCCAGCGGGAGGACCGCCGCGTCGCCGAAGTCGAAAAGCGCCGACGCGCGGACGTCGGCGAAATACCACCGGGCCCGCGATTGCGCGAGCTGGCGGGATAGACGCGCCGCGGGCTGGTCCGGATGGAGCGCCACCCAGACGCCGCCGGCCTTCCAGATTCCGAGGATCGCCGCGATCGCCTCCGGCGACGGGTCCGCGCAAACCGCGACGAAGGATCCCGGGGCGACTCCGCGTTGTTCGAGGAGCGCGGAAACGTTTTCCGCCGCACGGTCGAGATCCCCATACGTCATCGATCCCCCGGGGCCGGCGACCGCGGTCCGGTTCGCGTGCCGCGCGGCCTGAGCCTCGAAGAGCTCGTGCATGGCGAGTGCGGGGAACGGCGTCGGCTCCGCCCACAAGCCCGCGGCGGAGCCGGCCGGCGTTGCCGCCGGGGACAGGCGCTCATCCATTGTCATCGTTCTCATTTCCATCTCCCTCCAACAGCGCGGCCATCGCGACGGCGATCCTCCGCTTTCCGGCGTACGCCCGGCGGCCGTGCGCCGCGAGCGTGTTGTCGACGAGGAGCAGATCGCCGCGCCGCCACGACACCGCGGCGGCTTCCGCCTCGGCCGCCCCCCGAACCTCCGCGACGACTCCGTCGGGAATCGGCGAACCGTCGCCCCACGCGACGCGGCGCGGGAAGTCGTCTTCCGGCAGGAGATCGGCGAGCGCCTCGCGCACGTCGGCGGGCAGGCACGCCGGATGGTGCAGGAGGATCTGGTTGAAAAAGACCCGGGCGCCGTTGCGCCGGATCACCGCGGGACGCCGCTGCCGGATCCGCAGGCCTCCGTCCGCCGTCCATTCCCAGGCGATGCCGTCGGCGCGGCACCGCTCCTCGACCTCCGCCCGGTCGCCCGTGCCGAAGTACGCCTCCCACGCGACGTCGATTCCCGGGGTGAAGCGGCGCAGGTAGACGACGCCCGCGCGTTCGAACCGCTCCCGTGCCGCGGCGGGGAGCCGCTCGAAGACCCGGCGCCCGTCGGCGATCACGGTTTCGCCCCCTTCCGCCGCGGGCGAGAGGCAGAAGAAGGCGATCCGTCTCGGCCAGCGGGCCGTGTGCGCCCCCTCGTGATGGAAGAGGATCGGGAGCTCTGGCGGATACGGCGTGGCTCCGTACACTTTCCCTCCGAGCGCGCCGCGCGGGAGATCGCCGTAATTTCCGGCGAGCGGGCCGCACAACGCCTCCGCCGCCTTCTCGAACGCGGACGCGCCCGGCAGGTCGAAGCCGCGGAAGAGGACGGCGCCGGCGCGCTCGAGCGCCGCGTCGATCGCGCCGCGGCGCTCCGAGGACCAGCCCGCGAGGTCGATCCCTTCGGCGGACACCTCGAAGCGCGGGAGCACCCCCGAACGGCCGGGGGCGGCGCCGAGAAGCGACGGGGCGATCGAATGCCGGGCGCCCGCGAAAGCCGCCATCAGACCGCCCGCGTCCTCGGAAGCGCGCCCGACGATGCGCGGTCCGCCGGGATCGCCCGGTCGATCGCCGCCCGCAGCTCGCGCGCGAGCAGGCGGACGTGCGGCTCGACCAGCATGTTCTCGTGGTCGCCGGCGACGTGATGGACCTCGACGCCGCCGGACGCGAGCGCGCCCCACCCCATGTCGCGCCCGGTCGAATCCGCGACGGACCGGATCGCCGCGCGGAAGAGAGTGACGCGCCCCCCGTACGGCCGGGCCACGAACCGGCGGTTGGCGAAGTACCCCGCCTCCCGCACGCTCCGGAGCGTGCGCGGCATCGGTTTCGAGTATTCGGCGAAGAGGCGGTAGACGATCTGCCAGAGGCGGCTGCGGATCCGGCGGCGCACCGTGCGCGCCTTCTTCCGGATGTACTCGCCCCGTTCCTTCTGGAGCAGGAGGTTCTCCATGTGGTAGTCGACCCGCGCGAAGAAACGCGCGAGGCCGTGGCGCATCAGGACCCGCAGCGGCCGTCCCGCTCCCGTTCCCGGAGCGAACGTGTCGAAGAGCGCGAGCAGCGCGACTTCTTCTCCCTCGGCCTCGAGCCGGCGGGCCATCTCGAAGGCCACCTTCCCGCCAAACGACGCGCCGCCGACGAAGTACGGCCCGCGCGGGAGCACGGCCCGCATCTGCTCGATGTAATGCGCCGCCATCTCCTCGACGGTCGTGTCCGGCGGCGTCACGCCGTCGAGTCCCCGCGCCTGCAGGCCGTACACGGGCTGGTCCGCGCCGAGATGGCGGGCGAGCGTGTGGAATCCGACCACGTTCCCTCCGACGCCCGGCACGCAGAAGAACGGCGGACGGGAGCCGCCGCCCTGGATGACGACGAGCGACGACCACGGCGCCGCCCACCCCTCCTTGCGCATCACCGCCGCGAGCTGCGCGACCGTCGGCGCCTGAAAAAGCGTCGCGAGCGGGAGACGGCGGCCGAGGACGTTCTCGATCCGCGCGAAGAGCCGAACCGCCAGCAGGGAATGGCCGCCGAGCGCGAAGAAGTTGTCGTTGACCGAGACGCGGCGCGCGCCGAGCACGTCCTCCCAGATCCGGACGAGCGCGAGCTCGATGCCGTCGTGCGCCGAGACGCGCTCGTCTCCCCCCTCCGCGCAGGGATCGGGGAGCGCCTTCCGGTCGACCTTCCCGCTCGCCGAGAGCGGGAGCGCGTCGACGGGAACGAACGCCGACGGAGTCATGTATCGCGGAAGCCTCGCGAGGGCCCACCGCCGGATCTCCTCTTCCGGAACGCGCGCTCCGTCGCGCGGCACGATCCAGGCGACGAGGGACCGCTCTCCGGCCGCGTCGGGGCGCGCCTCGACGACCGCCTCGAGCACGTCGGGGTGCTCCTCGAGCGCCATCTCGACTTCCGCCGGCTCGATGCGGAAGCCGCGGACCTTCACCTGCGCGTCGAGGCGGCCGAGGAACTCGATCGTGCCGTCCTCGCGCCACCGAGCCCGGTCGCCGGTCCGGAAGAGGCGCGCTCCGGAATCGCCCGAGAACGGATCCGGAACGAACTTCTCCGCCGTCAGCTCCGGCCGGTTCCAGTATCCCCGGGCGATGCCGTCCCCTCCCGCGTGGAGCTCGCCCGGAACTCCCACCGGCACCGGGTTCCCGGCGCGGTCGAGGATGTAGACGCGGGTGTTCGCAATCGGCCGGCCGATCGGGATCGGCCCGCGAATCGCGTCGTCGGGAGCGACCTCGTGACAGCACGTGAACGTCGTCCCCTCGGTCGGCCCGTAGCCGTTCACGAGGCGCAGCCCCGGAAACGCCGCGAGCGCGCGGGCAACGTGCGGCGCCGAGAGGACGTCTCCCCCCGCGAGGAGCCGCCGGAGCGGTGCGAGGAGCGACGGGCGCTCGTCGACGACGAGGTGGAAGAGTCCCGCCGTCAGCCAGAGCGTCGTGACGCCGCCCCGCCGCACGGCGTCCTCGAGCTCCGAGAGGGACGGCGTTCCCGGGTCCGCCAGGGCGAGGCGCGCGCCGTTGCCGAGCGCGCCCCAGATTTCGAACGTGCTCGCGTCGAAGGAGAGCGAGGACGCCTGCAGGAACGTCTCGCGCGGACCGAAGTCCGCGTAGCGCGCCCCGCGGACGAGGCGGACGATGCCCCGATGGAGCACCGCGACGGCCTTGGGCACCCCGGTCGACCCCGACGTGTACATCAGGCAGGCGAGGTCGTCGAGGACGCCCGCCGCCGGAAGATCGTCGCCGGGCTGCCGCGAGATCGTGTCGCGGTCGCGGCGCGGGGAAAGGACCGGGATCGTAACGGGCGGGCAGTCGTCGGCGACGAGCGCCGAGAGCCCCGCGTCGCGCCGCATCCATTCGAGGCGGTCCGCCGGATACTCCGGATCGAGCGGAACGTACGCGCTCCCCGTCTTGAGGATCCCGAGCAGGGCCGCGATCATCTCGGGCGAGCGTTCGACGGCGATGCCGACCCGGGACCCCGGGCAGACGCCGACCGCGGCCAGCGCGCGGGCGATCCGGTTCGCGTTCCGGTTCAGTTCCGAGTACGTCCAGCGACCGCCCCGGAACTCGAGCGCGACGGCGTCCGGGCGCCGGCGCGCCTCTTCTTCGAAGAGCGCGGCGACGGTGGCGCGCGGATAGTCGGTGCGGGTGCGGTTCCAGTCGACGACGATCGTCCGCCGCTCCTCGTCCGAGAGCAGCGGCAGCCGCGAGACCGGGCGCCCGGGATCGGCGACGATTCCCGCGAGCAGATTCTCGAAATGGCGGGCCATCCGCGCGATCCGGGCTCCGTCGAAGAGCGCGGTGTTGTATTCCCAGGTCGTCCGGAGCCCGGCGGGGCCGTCGAAGACGTAGAGCGCGAGGTCGAACTTCGCCAGGCGCAGGGCGACCTCGACCGGCGAGCCGAGGATCCCGTCGAGGCGCAGCGGCTCGCGCGGGGCGTTCTGGAGCGCGAACATCGCCTGAAAGAGCGGGTTGTGCCCGCCGCTGCGCTCCGGACGGAGCTCCTCGACCAGCCTTTCGAACGGGAGGTGCTGGTGCTCGAACGCGCCGAGCGCGGTCTCGCGAACCTCCGCGAGGAAGTCCCGGAACGTGGGATCGGCGGAGAAGCGCCCCCGCATCACGAGGGTGTTGGCGAAGAACCCGATGAGCCCCTCCGTCTCGGTCGACTGGCGGTTGGCGATCGGCGTTCCGACGAGGACGTCGTCCTGCCCCGAGTACCGGTGGAGGAGGGTCTGAAACGCCGCGACGAGCGTCATGAAGAGCGTCGCGCGCTCCCGGCGCGAGAGAAGCTTCAGCGCCGAGGAGAGCTCGGGCGGGAGCGTCGCCACGTGTGTCGCGCCGCTCCACGCCGGAACCCCCGGCCGGGGCCGGTCGGCGGGGAGATCGAGGATCGCGGGCGCGTCGGCGAGCTCGCGCCTCCACCAGCCGAGCCCCGCCTCGAGCGCTCGCCCCGAGAACTGCTGCCGCTGCCAGACCGCGAAGTCCGTGTAGCCGATCCGGAGCTCCGGCAGGCCGGGCTCCGTCCCGCGGCGGAACGCGTCGTAGAGCGCCCCGAGCTCCCGGAACAGGATCGAGACCGACCATCCGTCCGTCGCGATGTGGTGCATCGTCAGGACGAGGACGTGCCGGCGCGGACCTTCCCGCAGCAGCAGCGCCCGGAGCATCCGGTCGCGCGAGAGGTCGAACGGCCGGCCGACCTCCTCGTCGACGCGCCTCCGGACCTCGTCCGGGTTTGCGCCGGCGAGGTCGACGACCGGGCAGGGCACCGGCGCGGGCGGCGAGACGACCTGCATCGGCTCCCCGTCGACCGAGCGGAACGTCGTGCGGAGCGCCTCGTGGCGCGCGACCACCGCGTCGATCGCGCGCCGGAGCGCCTCGACGTCGAGGTCCCCCGAGAGCCGCAGCGCCTCGCCGACGTTGTAGAGGCCGCCCGGCTCGAGCTGGTCCAGGAACCAGAGCCGCTGCTGCGCGAACGACAGGGGGCACGGCTCCGCCGTCCCGCGGGACGGGATCTCAGGCGAGGCGGCGGCGGCGGCGCGGCCGCTCACGTCGCGCTCCTGCCGGAGCGAAGCCCGTTCGCCGCGGCTTCCCTCTCCGCTTCCTCCCGCGCCCGCGCGAGGCACTCCTCGAGCTCCCGCGCGAGCACGGCGACGCGGGGCTCGTGGGCGAGCGCGCCGTGATACCCGGGGACCTCGTGCACCTCGATCCCGCCTTCGCCGAGACGTCCCCACCCGAGGAGCGGGTCGGGGTAGAACCACGCCGGCTGCCGGCTCGCGCGGAAGAGTGTGATCTTTCCCGGGTAGGGGCGGGGGACGTAGACGGTCTTCGCCTTCAGCACCGACCGCTCCGCTTCGGCAAGGTTTTTTGGAAGCGCGGGCGGCGCCTTCGTCTTCCTTTTCCGAATCTTCTTCGCGACGTCGTGGGCGATCCGCGCGAGCTTTGCGCGGACGTATCGCGCCTTCGCGGCGATCCCCTTCGCCGCGAGGAGGTTCCCGCCGTGGAGGAGGATCCGCTCCCGCGTCCGCTCGAGGACGACCCGCCATCGCCCCATCTCGGGCTTTCTCCGGTAATCGGGACCCCAGGTGTCGAACATGCCGAGGAACGCCACGCCGCACCCCTGCGCGAGGAGGCGGTGCGCCATCTCGAACGCGATCGTCCCGCCGAACGAGCTTCCCGCGAGGGAGTAGGGCCCTTCGGGCTGGAGCTCCCGGATCTCGCGGACGTAGTGGTCGGCCATGTCCTCGATCCGCTTGTGGCGCGGGCGCCGCCCGTCGAGGCCGACCGCCTGCAGCCCGTAGAGGGGCTGGTCCTCTCCGAGCCGGCGGGCGAGGTCGACGTAGCCGACGACGTTCCCGCCGATCGGGTGGATGCAGTAGAGCGGAGGCTTCGAGCCCTTCGGCTGGAGCGGGACGAGCGACTCCCAGGAGCTCTCCCAGCCCCGCCGGTCGATCGCGTCGGAAAGGCGCGCGATCGTCGGCGCCTGGAGCAGGACCGCGAGGGGAAGCCGGATCCCCGTCGCGCTCTCGATCTTCGCGAAGATCCTCGCCGCGAGCACGGAGTGCCCGCCGAGCCGGAAGAAGTCGTCGTCGACGCCGATTTCGGAGAGCCCGAGCACGTCCTCCCAGATCGCGGCGACGCGGCGCTCCGTCTCGGTCGAGGGCTCACGGCCGGACGATGCGGGCGAGAGCGCCGCGGGATCGACGGGCGGCAGCGCGCGCCGGTCGATCTTGCCGTTGGACGTCAGCGGGAGCTCGTCGAGCTCGACGAACGCGGAGGGAATCATGTAATCGGGAAGCGACTCGGCGAGGAAGCTCCGCAGCTCTTCGCGGTGCGGCGCGTACTCTCCGCCGCTCGAGGAGAAGTACGCGACGAGGAGGGCGTCGCCCGAAGCGCCGGACGCGACGACCACCGCCGTCTGGCGGACTCCCGGATGGCGGCGCAGCGCGGCCTCGACCTCGCCGAGCTCGATGCGGTAGCCGCGCACTTTGACCTGGTCGTCGGCGCGGCCGAGGTACTCGAGAACGCCGTCCTCGCGATGCCGCACGAGATCGCCGGTCCGATAGAGCCGCTCTCCCGGCTCTTCGGGCAAGGGATTGCCGACGAAGCTCTTCGCGGTGAGATCGGGCCGGCCCAGATACCCTCTCGCGAGGCCGTCGCCGGCGATGTAGAGCTCCCCGGGGACGCCCGGCGGCACGGGGCGCCGGGCGCCGTCGAGCACGTAGAGACGCGTGTTGGCGATCGGCCGCCCGATCGGGACGGGGCCCGGCTTCCAGGTCGCCGCGACGACCTCGTGGACGCAGCACCCGACGACCGTCTCGGTCGGACCGTACTCGTTGACGAACCGCGATCGCGGGGCGAACTTCACCCAGGCCGCGAGCGCCTCCCCGCGCAGCGCCTCCCCGCCGACGACGAACACGTTCGCGGCGCCGTCGGCCTCGGCGGGCGACAGCTGCGCCGAGAGGATCTCGAGATGCGCCGGCGTGATCTTGACGAGGCTCCATCCGCGCCTGCGGCGCAGCGCCGCCGCGAGGCCGTCGATCCCCTCGCGGTCCGGGATCATCTCGACGCGCCGCCCCGCGGCGAGCGGCGTCAGCAGGCTCGTGACCGTGAGATCGAAGACGAGCGGCGAGTGGACCGGCGCTCCCTCCCCTTCGGGCACCCGGTAAGCGTCGGCGCTCCACGAGAGATAGTTCACGAGTCCGCGGTGGGTGATGAGCACGCCCTTGGGCTGTCCCGTCGAGCCCGACGTGTAGATGACGTACGCGAGATTCTCCGGACCGGCGCTCCGCTCCGGACGCCGGTCGGGCTCCCGGTCGAACGCCCGCCACTCCGGATCGACCTCGATCACCCGCGCGCCGACGTCGGGGACGCGTCCCGCGAGCGCCGGCGAGACGAGCACGACGGGCGTCCGCGCGTCGCGAAGGATGAATTCGAGGCGCGCTTTCGGCGCGCCGGGATCGAGCGGAAGGTACGCCGCCCCCGATTTGAGTATCCCGAGGATCGCGGCGACCATCTCCGGCGAGCGCTCGAAGACCACGCCGACCGGGACGTCGGGAGCCGCCCCCTCCGCGCGCAGCCGATGCGCGAGGCGGTTGGCACGCGTCTCGAGCTCGGAAAACGACAGCGACTCGGCACCGCACGCGACCGCCTCGGCACCGGGCGAGCGGTCGGTCGCGCGCTCGATCAGCTCGTGCGCGGCCGCGTCGCGCGGGTAGTCCCGACCGGTACGGTTCCACTCGACGAGGACGCGGCGCCGCTCCTCGGGATCGAGCAGGTCGACCGCGCCGGCCGGTGCGTCGGGATCGGCGGCGAGCCGCTCCATCACCCGGACGAAGGCGGCGAGGAGCCTCTCCATGGCCGGCCGCTCGTAGCGCGCCGCCTCCCAGGAGAGGCTCGCGCGGAGCCGCGGATTGACCTCGATCCGGAGGAGAAGCGGGGGTGCTTCGCCGGTGTCTTCCGCGCCGTCGCGCGGGAACTCGCGGTGCTCGATCCGCGATTCGATCGCCGCCGGCGGCCAGCCCGCCCACCGGAGGATCGCGCCCCACGGGGCGGGCGGCGCGAGCCGGATGCGGTCCCGCTCGGCCTGGAGGCCGGCGAGCCAGCTTCCCGCGCTCTCCCCCTCCGGGACCCGGACGCGGCGGAGCACCGGCGCCGCGGAGCGGCGCATTCCGCCGCAAGCCGCGAAAACGACGTCGTCCGCGCCCGAATAGCGCGAGAGGAGGATCGCCCAGGCGCCCTGCGCCAGAGTCGCGATCGAGACGCCCGTCTCGGCGGCAAACCCCGCGAGCGCCCGCGAACGCGCGCAAGAGAGCTCGGCGGCGTGCTCCTCGCGCCCGGCCCCCGCCGGTTCGGGGTGCCGGAGCGGCAGGACCGTCGGCGCCGGCATTCCGGCAAACGCCGACCGCCAGAACTCCTCCGCGCGCCCGGAGTCGCGGGCGGTCGAAGGCGTCGGATCGGAGTCGACGATGGCGCTCATGGAAGGGCTCCGGGTCAGGCGGTGAGAAGGGTCACGTTCGGTTCCGTAGCAGGGAGCGTGCCGGCGGCGGCGGCGAGCTCGGCGATCGTCGGGTGGTCGAAGAGCTGCCGGGGCGTGATCGCGTACCCGGACTGCGCCGCGCGCGTGGTGATCTGAAAGACGAGCAGCGAATTGCCTCCGAGATCGAACAGGTTGTCGTGGATCCCGACGGGTTCCACGCCGAGCACTTCCGACCAGATGCGGGCGAGCAGCCGGTGCTCGGGAGACTCGGGCGCCGAGGCGCCCTCCGGCGCGCCACGCTCCGGCTGCGGAAGCGCGCCGCGGTCGATTTTCCCCGAGGCGGTCAGCGGCAGCGCCGGAACGACCGTGACCGTATCGGGGAGGAAGGAGCGCGGCAGGATCGACGCCAGCCGTTCCCGGAGGCTCCGCGAGAGCTCGCGGCGCAGGCCCGCGTCTCCCGCCGCGCAAGGAGAGGCGACGTACGCGGCGAGCGTCGGCGCGCGCTCGTCGCCGCGGACGACGACCGCCGCGTCGAGGACTTCCGGTTGGGCCCGGAGAGCCGCCTCGAGCTCGCCGGGCTCCACGCGGACGCCCCGGACCTTCCGCTGCTCGTCGAACCGTCCGAGGAACTCGAGATCTCCATCGGGCCGCCGCCGCACGCGGTCTCCCGTGCGATAGAGCCGGCCGCCCGGGGTGCCGAAAGGATCGGCGACGAAGCGCTCCCGGGTGAGCTCCTCGCGCCCCAGATATCCTCGGGCGAGCGCAAGCCCTCCGACGTGCAGCTCCCCGGCGACTCCGGCCGGCGACCTCCGGCCGCGCCGGTCGAGAACGACGAGCCGAACGTTGTCGATCGCCCTTCCCATCGGCACGCGCCGCCGGGCTGCCCCCGGACGGCAGCGGTGCGCGGCCACGTCGACGCAGGTCTCCGTCGGCCCGTACAGGTTGTGGAGCTGTGCGCCGGTGCGCCGGGAGAAGTCGTCGGCGAGCTCCGGCGGAAGGATCTCTCCTCCGCAGAACACGTGTCGGAGCTCCGACGCCGCGCCGAGCTCCGGGACCGCGAGGAGCATGCGAAGGAGCGAAGGGACCAGCTTGACGTGCGTGATCCTCTCCTCGCGCAGCAGGCGGACGAGCGCGTGCGGATCGCGTTCGACGCCGGGGGGCGCCACGACGAGCGCGGCGCCCGCGACGAGCGGCGCGAAGATTTCCCAGACGGAGGCGTCGAACTCGAGCGGCGCCTTCTGCAGCACGCGGTCGCCCGGACCGAGCGGGTAGGCGCGCTGGCTCCACGACAGAAGGTTCGAGAGGGGAAGGTGCTCGACCATCACTCCCTTCGGCGCGCCCGTCGACCCGGACGTATAGAGCACGTACGCGAGATCGCCGGCCCGAGGGTCGGCCGGCGAGACGGATGCCTGTCCTCCTTCCGCGGCGAGATCGGCGAGAGCCACGGCCGCAACGGCGCCGTCAGGCGTCGTCCGATCTCCGATCACGAGCGCCGGACGGCTGTCGGCGAGAACCGCCGAGACCCGCGCGGGAGGCCAGTCGGAGCCCACGGGAAGCCACGCCGCTCCCGCGCGAGCGACGGCGAGAATCGCCGCCACGCGCTCCGCCGACCGGGGCAGGGCGATCGCCACGAGCGACTCCCGGCCGATGCCGCGCGCGCCGAGGGCTCGCGCGAGGCCGTCCACTCTCGCCGCGAGCTCGCCGTAGCGCGTCGTCTCGCGGCCGAACCGCAGGGCCTCGGCCGACGGAAGCTCGGCCGCGCGCCGGGCGAACTCGACGGGAGCGGGCGCCATGACCGGAGCCGGCGCGATCGCGGCGTGCTGTGCGCCGGGGTCCTCCCACAGGTCGAGATCCGAGACACGACGATCGGGATGCGAGAGCGCGGATTCCAGCAGCGCGCGCCAGTGCTTCTCGAGGAGGGCGATCGAGTCGTCGTCGAAGAGGTCGGTGTCGTAGATGAAACGGCCGACGATCCCGTTGGCCCGGTTCTCGATCTCGAGGGAGAGATCGAACTTCGCGTTTCCGTTGGAGGCGTCGAAGAGCGTGAGGTCCCATCCCGACGGAACCGGCGCGCGGGGCGGCTCGTACGAGACCAGGATCCGGAAGAGCGGGGCGCCGCGGTCCGGGAGCGCCGCGGCGAGACGCTCGTGGGGAACGTCGCCATGGAAGAGCGCCGAAAGGATTTCGTCGCGGACGCGACCCACGAGCTCCCGAAACGCCGGATCGCCCGCGGTCGAGGTTCGGAGGACGACGGGGTTGAGGAAATATCCGAGAATCCGTTCGAATTCCGCGCGCGGCCGCGCCGCCGACACGCACCCGAGCACGAGATCGTCCTCCTCCACGTGGCGGCGGATCAGCGCCACGATCGACGCGAAGAGCACCGCGAACGGCGTGGCTCCGCATTCGGCGGCGAGACGATGCACGCGGTCGCGCAGCGCGGCCGGGAACGCGACGCGCCGCACCCCGCCCCGTCCGGCGAGGGCCGCGGAGCGCTCGCGATCCGCGGGAAGAACGGTCGCCGGAGGGAGACCGGCGAGCCGGCGGCGCCAGAACTCGATCGACTCCGGAGGCAGCCGCCGCGCGTCTTCCCACGCCGCGTAGTCCGCGAACTGGCCCGCCGGTTCAGGGAGCCGCGACGCCTCGCCCGCCGCGAAGGATTCGTAAAGGGCGACGAGCTCGGGAAAGAAGGTCCCGAAGAGCGAGGCGGTGTCGAAGATCAGGTGATGGAGCGTGAGAAACAGCCGGTCGTCGGCGTCGTCGAACCGCACGAGCCGCGCGCGGAAAAGGGGAGGCGCGGTGAGCTCGAACGGCCGCGCCGCGTCGGCCGAGGCCAGCGCGAAGGCTCGCGCCTCGCGCTCGTCCGGGGGAAGCCCGCGAAGATCGTCCCGCCCGATCGTCGCCGTGAAGGGAGCGCCGACGAGCTGCACGAGGCGGCCGTCCACGACGGAAAATCCGGTCCGCCACGACTCGTGACGGCGAACGGTCTCCGTGAGGGCGCGTGCGAGAGCCTCGGGATCGAGCGCTCCGGAGCGGCGGATCGTCGCGCACTCGTTGTAGACGGGACGCCCGGCGAGCTGCTCGTGCATCCAGATCTCCCGCTGCCCCGCGGTCGCGGGCACGAGCCCTGCGGGACGCGCCGGGCGGGCCGGCGCGGGCGAAAAGGAGCGGCCGGGGGCGCCTTCGCCCCGGAGATACCTCTCCAGGAGGCGCCGTTTGGCTTCGGAGAGGGCCGGGGTCGACATCACGCGGCGGCGGAAGTTCGGAAGGAGACGGGAAGCGACTTCAGACCGCGAAGACCGAGGTTCTCGCGCCACTCGAGAGGTCCGGGGGCGAGTCGCAGCTCGGGCAGGCGGCGCAGAAGGGTGTCGAAGGCGATCTGCCCTTCCATGCGCGCGAGCGGCGCCCCGAAGCAGAAGTGCGCCGCCCAGCCGAACGCGACGTGGCGGTTCGGCTGCCGCGACAGATCGAGCCGATCGGGATCCGGGAAGCGTTCCGGGTCCCGGTTGGCGGCTCCCATGACCGCGATCACCGCCTGCCGCTTCCGGATCGGCCGGCCGCCGAGCTCCTGATCCGACGGCGCCATCCGCGCGGTGTGCTGGCTCGGACTCTCGTACCGGAGGAGCTCCTCGACGGCGGACGCCGACAGAGAAGGGTCCTCGCGGAGGCGCTCGAGCTCCGGCGGGTGGCGCAGCAGCGTGAGCACGCCGTTGCCGATCAGGTTCGTCGTCGTCTCCTGGCCCCCGACCATCGTGACGATGCAGTTGGCGATCACCTCTTCCTCGCTCAGGCGGTCGCCGTCGACCTCCGCCGTCAGGAGCGACCGGACGAGACCCTCGCGGGGAGTGCGCCGCTGGTCCGCGATCGCGCCGCGGAAGTACTCGGTCATCTCCTCGACGCTTCGGAGGACCCGCGGCACGCGATCGGGGTTGTGCTGGAAGTTGCCGAGCATCTCGGCGAAATCGGCGGACCAGAGCTTCAGGCGCTCGTGGTCCTCGGCGGGCACGCCGAGCATCTCCGCGGTGACGATCGCGGGAAGCGGGTTGGCGAACTGCGCCATCAGGTCCATCCGGCCGGACGGGACGGCGGAGTCGAGGAGCCGGTCGGCGATTTCCTGGATGTGCGCCCGGAGCACCTCGATCCGCCTCGGCGTGAAGGCGACGGAGGCGAGGCCGCGCAGCCGCGTGTGGGCCGGTGCGTCCATGAAGAGCATCTGCCGGACCATCACCTTCGCGATCGGCGTCAGATGCGAAAGGCCCATCGCCGTCAGCTGCTCCGGCGTCGGCGTGCGGTCGGCCGAGTAGTCGTGGAGGACCGTGAGCACGTCCGAGTACCGCGTGACGATCCACGCGTGCAGGAACGGGTCCCAGTGGACCGGGTCCTCCGCGCGCAGGCGCGCGTAGAGGGGATACGGGTCGGCGAGCACCTCCGGATCGAGGAGATGAAAGAGCGACAGCGACGGGTCCGCCTCCGCGCGCGAGGCGGCGCGGGTCGTCACGACGGCTCCTCTGCGCCGGCGAGCCGCCGGGCCTCGTCTTCGCTCATCGACTCGACGCGGCGGAGGACGAGCCTCTCGATCTCCGCCGAGAGCCGCGCGACCGTGGGCGCCTCGAAGATCGTCCGCAGCGCGAGCTCGACCCCGAAGGCGTCGTGCACGCGCGCGATCATCTGCGTCCCGAGGAGGGAGTGTCCGCCGATCGCGAAGAAGTTCTCGTCGACGCCGACGCGGTCGAGCCGCAGGAGGTCCGCCGCGATCGCGGCGACCCGCTCTTCGACCGGAGACTCCGGGCCGCGGCCGGCGGAGGCGCCCGGCGTCTCCCGCGGGGGCGGCGGAAGGGCGTCGCGGTCGACCTTCCCGTGCGGGGTCAGCGGGAGCTCCGCGAGCGGCACGAATGCCGACGGGATCATGAACTCGGGAAGCGAGGCGCGCAGATACGCGCGGAGGTCGACGGCCTCCGCCGCGCCCGGTTCCGGGACGACATAAGCGACCAGGCGCTTCTCTCCGCCGTCGGCGCGCGCGACGACGAGGCTCGACCGCACCGCCGGGTGGCGTCCGATCGCGCGCTCGACCTCGGCCGGCTCCACGCGGAATCCGCGGATCTTGACCTGGTCGTCGAGGCGGCCGAGGAAGTCGAGCTCCCCGTCCGCGGCGCGCCGCACGCGGTCGCCCGTCCGGTAGAGGGGGGCGCCGGGCCGGAAGGGATGCGCCGCGAATCCGCCCGGGTGCCGGTCCGGCCCGCCGACGTAGCCCCGCGCGAGTCCGGCGCCGGAAAGGCAGAGCTCCCCCGGCTCCCCGTCGGCGCACCGGCGGGCCCCGTCGAGCACGAGCGCTTCGACGCCGTCGATCGGCCGTCCGATCGACGGCGGCCCCTCGCGGTCGCTCGATGGAGCGACGGCGGCCGAGGTCGCGACCACCGTGTTCTCCGTGGGACCGTAATTGTTCACGAGCCCGAACGGGAGCCCGGCCGGCGGACGCCGGCGGAGGACGTCGCCCCCCGTCAGGAGCAGCCGCAGCGCCGCGCCGGCCGGCCACTCGACGTCGAGGAGCCGCTCGGCGACGGGGGTCGGCGCGAACGCGACCGTGATCCTCTCCGAGACGATCCAGTCGCGGAGCCGCGGCGGATCGGAGCGAATGTCGCCGGAGGGAAAGTGGACGCTCGCGCCGAGGGCGAGCGAAGGCCAGAGCTCCCAGACGGCGGCATCGAAGGCGGGGTTGGCGATTTGCGACGCGCGGTCGGCGGGACCGACGCCGAAGGCGCGCCGGTGCCAGGCGACGAGGTGGGCCAGGCTGCCGTGCTCGATCTCGACGCCCTTGGGGTCGCCCGTCGACCCGGACGTGTAGATCACGTAGGCGAGCCGCCGAAGCTCGTCGTTTCCCGGTCGGCCGGCGTGACGGGCCGGACGGAGCGCGTCGAGGTCGAGCGCGAGGACCCGCGCGGATCCGGCGAGCCCCGCCGCCTCGTCGTCGGCGACGACGAGCGGCGCGCCGCAATCGGCGACGAGGAACGAAAGGCGCGCGCGCGGCGAGGCGGGGTCGAGGGGCACGTACGCCGCGCCGGCTTTCCAGGCGGCCAGGAACGCGACCGTCCTTTCGATCGGGTCCTCGAGGCAAACGGCGACCGGGAGCTCCGGACCGGCGCCCGCCGCCGCGAGCTCGGCCGCGAACGCGCCGGCGAGCGCGTCGAGCTCCCCGAACGCGAGACGCCGCCGGCCGTCGGAGAGAGCCGGCGCGCCGGGCCGGCGCCGCGCCTGCTCCTCGATCCGGAGCAGCGTCGATTTCGGCGCGGTTCTCCCCGTCCGGGAGCGCGCCGATCCCTTCCGGGCGGGAAGAGATCGGAGCGATTCGAAAGTCGACGACATCCGTTCTCCGAGGGGATCCATCAACGCGCGACGGGGACTTTCTCCGGCTCCGCCTGGAGCGAGGCCGCGAGCGAATCGAGATAATGGCGGTGCGACGGGGGGAGGCCCTCCGGGAGCTCGAATTCCGGCGAGTATCCGAGAGCGCTGCGCGAAAGCGTGAGGTCGGCGAACGAATGACGGACGTCGCCGGGACGCTCGGGCGCGTGCCGGGGATCCCGCGGCGTCCCGGCCGACTCGCCGACGAGCCGGGCGAGCTCGAGGAGCGTCGTGCGGCGTCCCCCGGCCACGTTGTAGGCGCGCCCGCAGCAGGAAGCGTCGGCGCGGGCCGCGAGGAGGTTCGCCGCGACGGCGTCGGCGACGAAGGTGAAATCGCGGCTCTGGAGGCCGTCGCCGTAGATCACCGGCGCCTGTCCTCCGAGGTACGCCTTGAAGAAACGCGGGATCACCGCGGCGTAGGCCCCTTCCGGATTCTGCCGCGGGCCGTAGACGTTGAAATACCGCAGCCCGACGATCTCGATTTCGAAGCACCGCTGGAAGGTCGCGGCGAGCTCCTCGTCCATCTGCTTGGAGAGCGCGTATGGCGAGAGCGGTTTGCCCTCTTCCCCTTCGCGCTTCGGGAGCCGGTCGCTGTCGCCGTAGACGCTCGACGAGGACGCGTAGACGACGCGGCGCACGCCGGCATCGCGCGCGGCGGCGAAGACCCGCGCGGTGCCGGCGACGTTGACGTCGATCGTGGAGCCCGGGTCCTCGAGCGAACGGGGAACCGAGCCGAGGGCGGCCTGATGGAACACCCACGAGGCGCCGCGCATCGCCTCCCGGCAGGCGTCGGGGTCCCGGATGTCGCCGAGGCGAAAGTCGATTCGCGGCGCGCAGTGGGCCAGATTCCGGCGGCTGCCGGTCGAGAGGTTGTCCAGAACCCGAACCTCGGCGCCGCGCGCCAGCAGCGCGTCGACCAGATGGGATCCGATGAACCCGGCGCCTCCCGTGACGAGGACGAGCTCGCGGTCGAAGTCCGGCTCCATGGCGTTCACGCGCCGACGACGTTGGGCTGGCCGTTGCGGTAGATGCCCCGCGTGTCGACGACGAACGGGGCGTGCCGCGCGACGAGCTCGTAGTCGACCGCGCTGTGATCGGTGATGATCACGACGGCGTCCTGCGCGGCGAGCGTCTCCGGAGTCAGCGAGCAGGAGTGCATCGGGGGGAGGTCGGGCCACGTCCGCATGCGCGGCGCCTTCGCGACGTGCGGGTCGTGGTAGCAAACGACGGCGCCGAGCCGAAGGAGCCCGTCGATGAACTCGAAGGCGGGGCTCTCCCGCGCGTCGTCGACGTCCTTCTTGTACGCGAGGCCCATCACCATCACGCGGCTTCCGCGCACCGGCTTTCCGCGCTCGTTCAGGGCGAGCTGGAGCTTCTCGATGACGTAATGGGGCATCTGCACGTTCACTTCGCCGGCGAGCTCGATGAACTTCGGCGTGATGCCGTATTCCCGCGCTTTCCAGACCAGGTAGAACGGGTCGAGCGGAATGCAGTGCCCGCCCCATCCGGGACCCGGATTGAACCGCATGAAGCCGAAGGGCTTCGTCGATGCCGCGTCGAGCACCTCCCAGATGTCGATTCCGAGGCGGTCGAAGACGATCTTCAGCTCGTTGACGAGCGCGATGTTGACCGCGCGGAAGATGTTCTCGACGAGCTTCGTGGCCTCTGCCGCGCGCGCGCCCGAGACGCGCACCGTCCGCGCGTCGATCACCTCGTCGTACAGCGCCTGGGCGAGGTCGCCGGAGCGCTCGTCGACTCCCCCGACGACCTTCGGGATCGTCGCGGTCGCAAACGACGGATTGCCCGGGTCCTCTCGCTCGGGAGAGAAGGCGAGGAAGAAGTCCTCCCCGCATCGGAGCCCGGACTTCTCTTCGAGGATCCCGCGCACCAGCTCGTCGGTCGTCCCCGGATACGTCGTCGACTCGAGCACGACGAGCTGCCCTTCGCGGAGATACTCCGCGATCTCGCGGGCGGTCGCGACGACGTAGGTCATGTCCGGCTCGCGCTGCGGGGTGAGCGGCGTCGGCACGCAGATCAGCACGGCGTCGCACTCCCCGATCCCGCGGAAGTCCGACGTCGCTCGATAGCGGCCCGTCGCGTTCGCGCGTGCCACGCGCTCGGCTCCGATGTGGCGGATGTAGGAACGGCCGCCCGAGAGCGCCGCCGCCTTCTCCGCGTCGAGGTCGAACCCCACGACCGGGAATCCCTTCTCGTTGAAGACGAGGGTGAGCGGAAGCCCCACGTAGCCCAGGCCGACGACGCCGACGCGCGCCTGGCGGGACCGGATCCGCGCGAGCAGGCGCTCCGCGCGCGCGACGGCGGTTTCGACGGGACGCTCGATGTCGACCACGGGAATGCTGGACACGGTTCTCCTCCTTTTTCGGCGAAAGGCGCAGGCTCTGCCCCTTTCGGTGTACCCACCGATGCGTGCGCGAAATCTCCGCGTCGCCGCGGCCGCTCAGGCGGCCGGCGCGGGCGCGGGCGGAGAAGCGGAATGGAGCGAGGCGGGCGCGAGCATCTCGCGCTCGAACTCGACGGCGACCGTCCTCCGCAGAAGAGAAACCGAGACCAGGAGCCGTTCGGCGCCCCGCTCTCGGACCACGATGCCGAAATAGCCTTCGAACGGGCCCTCCACGACCCGAACGGCCTCACCCGGGTCGAGCGCGCGCCACGGCGCGAGGCTCGCGCCGGAGCGCTGGAGGCGATAGAGCTGCTCGAGCTCCGCCTGGAGGATCCCCGGGTTCGCGACGTCGATCAGCCGGACGATCACGTTGCTTCGCCACACGAGCGCGCGGCTCGGAGCGTCCGCCCGGAGGAAGACGTATCCCGGAAAAAGCGGGAGATAGGAGACGAAGCTCCTCCCGTTGCGCCGCGTGCGCTTCTCGCGCTGCGGCGCGTAGAACGGAATCCCGAGCGGCGGAAGGAAGCGCGCGAGCACCTTTTCCTGCCGGCTCCGGACGTGCGCGACGACCCACGGCTCCCGCGTTGCCGACTCGAAAAGAGTCTCCGGAAATACGTCGGGCTCGCGTTTGAGAAGAGGCATCGCGACGTCGAGAAAGCACACCGCATGCCAGTGGATGCTCGGCCGGCGGCGGGCGCACGCGCCGAATCGTGACGGAAGAAACTCCAGGCGAGCGGGCGGCGCGTCGTCGCGAGGGATGCGCCGTAGCTTTGCCGAGCGGAGGCGGACCGACTCGATGCATCCGCCTTCGCCAAGGCTACGGGAGATCTCGCAGGCAATCCTTCGAAGTTCGCCGGACCGAAGGAGGAGAGCCGCGCCTGCCACCCCCGGCTCGATGCATCCACCTTCGCCCTTCCTTCGCAAAGGATTCGGAGCGGACAAGTCGCCGCGCCAGCCCAAGGAGGATCACGGGACTGCCCATCTCAGTCGATTCGACGGCGAGGCGCGTCGAGGCGCGAGCCCGGTCCGCCGTCGCTCTCGCGAGCTATGGCGGATTGATCGTCCCGAACCGGCCGTTGAGCGGCAAGCACCCTTGCTGCCTCGATCCGCCGTAGCCTTGGCGAAGGCGG
>Ga0075276_10000099_pt1 | contig 26208 bp, 28 predicted proteins | sample SF_Rice_5C_80N_4_FD_69770 | JGI IMG/M metagenome (GOLD analysis project Ga0075276, IMG submission 69770) | Rice paddy soil microbial communities from Twitchell Island, California, USA - SF_Rice_5C_80N_405 | ecosystem: Environmental > Terrestrial > Soil > Paddy field/soil | place: USA: Twitchell... | reverse complement strand
ACATCTACGAGTGCTTGCTGGAGCGCAACGCAGAGGACACCAAGTCCGGCGCGGGGCAATACTTCACGCCGCGTGCCCTGATTCGCGCCATGGTGGAATGCGTGCGCCCGGAACCCAAGAAGACCATTGCCGACCCGGCGTGCGGCACGGGCGGCTTTTTCCTGGCGGCATACGACTTCCTCGTGGCCGCCCACAAGATGGACAGGTCGCAGAAGGATTTCCTGAAGCACGAGACCTTCTACGGCAACGAGATCGTGGCGAGCACGCGCCGCCTCGCCCTGATGAACATGTTCCTGCACAACATTGGCGAGATCGACGGCGAGGGCACGATTTCATCCAACGACGCACTGGTGGCCCCGTCGGCCAACACCTACGACTACGTGCTGGCCAACCCGCCCTTCGGCAAGAAGAGCGCGATGAGCTTCACCAACGAGGAAGGCGAGCAGGAGAAGGACGACCTCACCTACAACCGCCAGGACTTCTGGGCGACCACCTCCAACAAACAGCTCAACTTCCTTCAGCACATCCGCACCATGCTCAAGACCACCGGCCGCGCCGCCGTGGTGGTGCCGGACAACGTGCTGTTCGAGGGCGGCGCAGGCGAGACCGTGCGCAAGAAGCTGCTGGAAACCACAGAACTGCACACCATCCTGCGCCTGCCCACAGGCATCTTCTACGCCAACGGCGTGAAGGCGAATGTGCTGTTCTTCGACAACCGTGCCGCAAGCAAGGAACCGTGGACCAGGGAAGTGTGGATATACGACTACCGCACCAACATCCACCACACCCTGAAGAAGAAGCCGCTGCGCTTCGAAGACCTGCAGGACTTCATTGCCTGCTACAACCCGGTCAACCGCCACGAGCGCAAGGAAACCTGGAACGAACAAACCAACCCGGAAGGCCGCTGGCGCAAATTCACCTACGAGCAGATCATCGCCCGCGACAAAACCAGCCTGGACATTTTCTGGCTAAAGGACAAGAGCCTCGCCGACCTGGACAACCTGCCGGAGCCGGATGAACTGGCGGGCGAGATTATCGAGAACCTTGAGGCGGGGCTGAACAGTTTTAGGGAAATTGCAGCCGCGCTGCAATAGTGATACTGGGGAAAGTAAACAGCATTAGCAATACCTGAGGGAGAGATGGGCGGATGTACTTAGCTGAGCTGAGCATCGAAGGATTTCGCAAGATTGGCAAATTGGACCTAAGGTTCCGTTCCGGCCTGAATGTCTTGGTTGGAGCGAACAACGTTGGCAAGACGGCGATCGTAGATGCCTTGCGTGCGCTGCTCTCCACCAGTGATGAGGGGGCGCTAAGGGTCGATGATCTTGATCTGCACGTAAATAATGCAGGCTTGAGGGCGTCTCACATTCTATTTCGGTATGTCTTTAGGGACCTCAGCGTTGAGGAAGAAGCTGACTTTTTCGCCGCACTGAAACCGCAGCCGAAGATTGATGGCGAACCCCAAAAATATGAGGCACATCTCTGCGTTAGATTTGTGCCTTTCAACACCGGCGGACGGCTTCGCCCAAAGCGTTGGTGTGGTGATCATGAAGAGAACGCAGTCACGAGTGAAATGTTGGAGGAATTGCGAGCTGTTTACCTTCCCCCGCTGCGCGACCCTGCATCAGGTTTACGGCCCAGTCGAACTAGTCAAATTGCACGCCTGATTGACCGTTTGTCCGACGATGGTGCAAAGAGGGATATTGTTGATGCGCTGACAACTTTTGATGATGAGCTGGCAAAGAAAGCCCCTGTGGCCAAAACCCAAAAGGCAATCACCGAGCGGCACGAGGAGATGGTTGGTACTCTGCTCAAACAGAAAATGAAAGTTGGCCTAACGCCTCCGGATTTTCAGCGCCTTGCAGCCCGGCTGGCGCTTGAGGTAGAAAATCTTGAGGTTGAACTGAATGGCCTAGGCTTCAACAACCTAATCTATATGGCGGTAATCCTTAGCGAACTGTCACTTAACCCAGATGCGGCCTACAAAGCGCTTATTGTCGAAGAGCCAGAAGCTCATCTCCACCCGCAACTGCAGGCAATCCTCCTCCAATATCTTGAGTCCAAGGAAAAGCCAGCGCAGGGGGAACGCGCTGTTCAGGTATTTGTGACAAGTCATTCACCGAACTTTGCAAGCATTGCCAGCTTAGACTCAGTGGGATGTATCCACCAAAGTTCATCGTCCACGCAATCGTTTTTTCCTCGTGAGGTGGAGTTTGAAAAAGGAAAAAAAGAGAAGCTTCAACGTTACCTGGACGTCACGAGAGCTGAGCTGTTCTTTGCGCGCCGCATAATATTCGTCGAGGGGGCAGCCGAGCTATTCATGGTGTCTGCGTTGGCAAAGAAGTTGAAGATCGACCTGCGCAAGCAGTCAGTTAGCCTCCTAAGCACTGAGGGGCTGAACTTTGATTCATTTCTTCCTCTGTTTGGCGAAAATGCACTCAATGTGCGCGTAGCCATCATTTCCGATGGTGACCCACCCGAACCCAAGAGTTATCCAAAGCTTGGGGACCCACCTGTACGGTCCGCCACGGCGAATGGCCTAAAAGCGAAAGAAAATGTATTCATCAAAACCTTCTTTGCGCAAAAGACACTGGAATATGACTTGGCGCTCCAGCCGGAAAATCGGGCGGTGATGCTTGACGCGCTTGAAGAATTGCATGGGGTAATCGGAAAAGATCTGAGGAAGGCAGTCGAAAATGCGGCGGACGCCGATAAGGCACGGGAGTTGTTCAGTGGCATGTTCGAGCGCGGCGACACGAAATCCAATGTCCAAAAAGGCGCGTATGCTCAGGCGCTGGCGCATGCCATCGCAAAGGATGGCGTGGACATTAAGGTTCCGCCGTACATCGAGCAAGCTCTTGAGTTCATCGTAAAGGAATAAGAGTGGCGTTCACGCCGACAGACGAGCAGCGAGCCATCATTTACGGTGACCTGCAACCACAATGTGTCATCGCCTGTGCTGGGAGCGGTAAGACCGCAACGGCGGTTCGCCGTATGCTCGAAATTCGCAAACAACGGGCCAGTGATCGGGGCTTCATTGCGCTTCTGTCGTACTCTAATGTTGCCGTTGATACGTTCCGGCAGGAGTATGCTGCCCTGGCTAGCGCAACTCCAGGTATATCTACCCGCGTCCTGATAGCAACCGTTGATTCGTTCATTTCGACGAACATTCTTCTTCCTCACGCATCGCGTGTAATGGGGTGCTCCAGGCAACCTTTCCTCGTTCATGGGAGTGAGGCGTTTCTTGGAAACTTTAAGGTTTTCAATGGAAACCACGGTGTCGGCATCGAGCACCTGCGTGTATCCCTCGACGAAAATTTTTCCTTGAGTTATAGCGAAACCTCTATTGAAGGGCAGGTAAAGGAGGTGAAATCTGCGGACGCAGAGAAAGCGATCCATAAGCTTGGAAAGACAGGGGCCTATACACACGATTTGGCCCGCTACTGGGCATTGCGGACGCTTGCGCAGCAGGAAAGACTTGTCGAAATATTGGCGCGGCGATATCCGTTTTTGCTAGTCGATGAGGGTCAGGACGTTGGAACGATGCATGGAGTACTAATAGATCTGATGCGTGAGGCGGGTAGCACGGTTTCACTTATCGGGGACCCCAATCAGGCTATCTTCGAATTCGCTGGGGCTGATGGAAGCTTTCTGCGAAATTATAGGCAGGTGCAGGGAGCTAAGGAACTTCTGCTTAGTGAGAATAGGCGGTCGGTGGGGCACATCGTGGCGGTCGCCAATGGCATTGCCGGGACGGAAAGCAAAGCAATTCGGGGCAATCCAGAGCGGAAGCACGGGGCATTCTTTCTTGCTTACAACAAGAACAACCTTGACAAGCTAGTGGAAACATTTGCATCTATTCTGAAGGCGAACGGTTATTCGGAGACAGAGGCTGCAATCCTGTGTAGGGGCAATGCGCTGCTTAAACAGCTGTCGGGTGGTGGAGACAGCGCCGGGCTGGGTGCTACCGAGAAGTTTGCCCTAGCCGCGATACATCGCGACACGCATGGCGATATTGCAGCAGCCTTCGAGTTTGCTGTGGAAGGTGTGTTGCGCCTCTTAACGGACCCACCAAGCACTACGCGTCGCGATATATTAAGCGCTTCGGCAGACCCAACTGCCAAGGCGTTACGCCGACTAGTATGGGAATTCCTGAAATTTCCTGAGAAGGGGCTCCCCTCAAGCGGCCTGTCAGCGAAGGAAAGATGGCATCCGATGTTAAAGGGGCGTGTGTTGGCGTTGCTGGAGGCCATAGAAAAGTCTACCACATTAGGACGGCTGAAAAGTTGGGCGAACAATCTTACGGTCAGGAAATTGGGTGATGCACCATTGTGTCAAGTAGAGTTGGTTAACGAGGATTCGTCACTCATACGAGCTCGGACAGTGCATCAAGTCAAGGGGGAGGGCATTGGCGCTGTGCTATATGTGGCGAAGAAAAGTGACCTCGACAATCTGTTGGCAGGGCCGTCAACCGAGGAGGGCCGTATTGGGTACGTTGCGATAACGAGGGCGCGTGACCTACTCATAATAGGGATTCCAGGCGATACCCCTCAGCCCATAGTTGAGAGCCTTAAGCAAAATGGCTTTCGATCTTGGGGTGATGCGTGAACGCCTTGATAAAATGCGCTATGGTCACTTAATGTCGAAATGTTTGCGCATTGCGGGCATTTCCGCAAGTTCCGCATCCGTCAAGTCAAAACGGCGACTAAAATGTGTTACTCGCTGCGCGAGCGCAGAACCAAGGTTTTCAATAATTGAACGCTCAGCGGTGACAATCTCGACTGCACGCCTCCAAAGCATCTCCCGAATATCGTTAAGACCCTGTTGGATCGTTTCTTCCGTATCAGCGCCGGGGTACCTTATGTTTCTAAGCAAATGAGTTAGCTCCCTGGCTTTGTCGAAATCTCTCGATCCGCTGGTAAGCAAGGACGCGTTGGCCTTATGTTCATCCAATCCGCCGACGCTTATGGATTCGGCAAGTACTCCCGCGTACAACACAGTTATTCTTCGTTCCAGATAGCCCGTGATAGCCTGATCGCCTGACAATGGACATGCGGGTACGATCTCAGATCCAGCGTTATGACCGGCCCCTTCGGTGATGGTTATTGAGATCGAACCTACGCCGAATCCTAACACTCGCGCCACTATGTAATGACCTGCCTCATGCTTCGCAATGCGGCGGATTTCCGGCCCGAAACCTGCCGAAATTTGGATGTTGGAATGCGGTACTGGATTATCCATTATCTTGATGGTTTGAAGGTCGGCTGCATGTCAGATTTCTGCCGTCATTTTACAGCCTTTCGGGGACTTCTTATGTCAATACGCGGAGAACTGCGCCGGTGCCGTGCCGTCAAACTCAGCGCTCTGCCGGGAATTTCCACGCCATGAATCGGCCAAGAGCATCGGTACTTCCGATCAGGTCGCGAGCATGCCTGAGACGGTCCAGCAACTGAAGTCTTATGTCCTCGTCAAACGTACTTAACTGCTTCTCTGCCTCTGAAAAGAATTGCTCTACGCGCGTTGATTCAGCCCATTGGTCGATGATTCTTAGTAGCTCATCGCGGGCATCCTTTCGTGCTTCGGCGGCTTTTCGGGCTGCGTCCAAGTGCATATATTCCTCCCACTCGGCTTCCCAGCGCTGCCGCTCGACCTCAGCCCGTCTTCGCTCTTCCTCTACCATTCTGGCTATTTCTGCGGACGCCGCTTCAAGCTCCGCTATAACAGCGTTGATTTCCCCGTCCAGACCACCTGCCTTCGTCTCACGCCAGTGCTTCTTCCATTTAGCGCCATAGTATGGCGAGTATGCCTGCAGGCAGAGCCTGCCCGTGGGGAAGGCGTGCGTCAGGGTCCAGGTGGTGTCAAAGAAACTCTTGGCGCGTTTAGCTGAAACCTGATCCTTTACTGGAACGTAGACTCCATTAACATTGCGTGCTTCGAGTTCCTCAGACATCTCGATAATCGTAAGCCCAATGGCAACTGTTCCGACATACACCACCGTAATTCTGCCTGGCGACCAGAGGTTGTTGAAATGGCGACTTTTGCTTTGGTCCTCCCGTTCGTCAACAGCCTCTCGCTGAAGATGCTCGCTGTGTGGGGCAATGACGACGCGGTGGCCATTTGCCTCGAGCGCGAGAAATAGGGCGTTTGCGAAGGCTAGGCCCTATCCAAACCGTCCTTTGTCACCGCAAGGTCTACCAGCAGTCGCTTAGATGGCTTTAGGTAATCTCCGAAATAGGACGTCCGGCCGGCTTCAAACAACTCCTTCGCACCGGCAATAAGATGATGATGCTTCAGGCCCGCGGCCGGCTTCTGTCGCGTGCGTTTTATCTCACTGGGGGGCTTAGGCAAGGGCTTGGGCACGAATACCTTATCACCTTCTCGGGACCAGATGAGTTCATCCCCAGGCTGAGGCTCGGGAAGGGGGATTTTCCGAGGCGGCTTGCCGACGGCATGCTTGGCCCAGTAGCCGCGCTCCGGCCGAGGGACGTTCATCCTTGTGCAAACCCTTGCCAGATAGCTGGCCGAGACGTCAAATCTCGCTGCGACCTTGAGCATAGGCTCTGCCCAGACAAGGGCATACAACACTTCTCGTGTTAATGGGGTCTCGAACTCCCGGTGCGAGTCAACCGAGGTGCTTGGGGGATCATCTGTGGGTTCCATGGCGGGCGCTAGGTATGTATCGGCGGGTGATACAGTGTTCCACACTGGAGGCGGCGAGGGGCGGGGCGGGGGAGAGCTAAGGTCCAGCGTGATCGACAATGCAGCACCTGGGGAGAGAGCTACCAGCGCAGGCGATGTTTTCCCTCAGTGTCTTTGTGGCGCTGGTCATCCTCCGAGTGTAGATATCTGCTGGTTGTCGAAATGGACTCGTGCCCCAGGTTGTCCCGGATGTGTCTGATATCCATGTCGGCGCTCGCCATGTCCGAACCCGCCGTGTGCCGCAGCCAGTGCGCCGACGCTTGTTCCAGCAAGGATACGACACGCTCGGAATCGGCCCCTTGTTGACGGATCCTTGACGCGGTTCGCATAAAGACTTCCTTCACAATGAGGTGTACGGCGCTGCGCGTTAGCGGCCGGGGCTTGCCTCCAATCGGCAGGAGGAGGGGAGTGGGTTCGCCTGTGACGGGGAAGGACGCCAATCCGTATTCCCGGCGATAACGCGCGAGCTCGACCATCAGCTCCTGGGTCGCCGGCACCAGGCGTATTTTGCTGCCCTTGCCGCAGATTTCCAGCCACCAGCGCTCCTCGCCTTCCTTGTCCCGCCGACAAAAGAATCCCCCCATGGTGTTCTGAACGACCTCGGAAATGCGCAGGCCACAGACGTAGAGCATGGAAATCAGCCAGCGGACCCGATAGTAGTGCTCGCGGTCCCGGTCCGTCTCCTGCGGCATGGCTGCGATCGTAGCCTTGACCTCCTGCCAGACCTCTTCGTCGAGAAATCGTGTGACTTGGGGCTTAGCCCGGCGTTGCCGCTGGCGCGACAGCGACAAAGGATTGCCCGCCAGATAACCGGCGCTGACCAGCCAAGAGAACATCGAGTTCAGGATCACCATGGCCTGGCGCTGGCTAGTCGCGGCAAGCGGCCCGGCAAACGGCCTCCAGTTCGGGTCGGAGCGCGAACATTTGTGGCCGGATTTAAGGACCCAGCGCCCCGAGGGTTGGGGATCCGCCAGGAAGCGCTGATAGACCAGTAGGTCCTCGTGCATCAGGGACGACAAGGGCTTGCCCAGCTCGATAACTGCCCACAGCAGCAGGCGTTCGGCCTCCTTGCGGTAGCTCTCCAGGGTCGTCGGGGTATCGGCGAAGCGGGCGAGCCAGGCCCGGACAGCGTCGACATCGGTGTTGGCGCTTATCTGCGGCCGATTGCCCGCCGCCCGGTTGCTGCCGGTTTGGCCATCGAGGTGAGCGGGGAGGCTTACCATCTCAATAGGAGCCACGCCGGAAATCGTGATCAGATCCGCCATATGCGATCTATTTTTTCCTGGGTGAATTCAAAATACAGACGCCCCCATGATACTCGACATTAGAATAATAATGTCAAAAGAAGCGCGCAAAAAGTTATATTCGCAACGTTATACGTTGTATTATTACCCCCTTCCCACGAAAATTCGCCAAATGGAAAAGACTCAGACGACGGTAGACCAGGCAATCCAGGCCGAGATCGACACGATCCGCGCGCAATTTCCTCGAACTCAGGACCTCTATCGCGAAGCCTGCGTGCTGCTGTTTTTCCGTTACGGAATCACCCCCACGGCCAACAAGCTTTACCAATTCGTACGGAAGGGCAGCATGAGCGCGCCGGCGGAGGCGCTGTCGGCATTCTGGGCTGACTTGCGGGAAAAAAGCCGGGTACGCATCGAGCATCCCGACCTGCCTGAAGAACTGCGCTCCGCCGCGGGCGACCTGGCTGCGACTCTGTGGAACCAAGCGCAAGCGATGGCCCAAGAAACGCTGGCCGCATACCGTGCCGACGCCCAGACTGCGGTTGCCGAGGCGAATGCGGCAAGAACAACGGCAGAAGAGGAACGCGACCGCTTGGCCAAGGAGCTGACTAGCGCGCAGGAGTCCATTATCGCCCTCAGCAGCCGCGCAAACACTCTGGAGCAGGACTTGGCCGCCGAAAAGGCCACACGCGCCGCCTTCGAAGCCCAGCTCCGCCAAACTGTCCAGGATACGGCGAATTTGCAGGGTATGCTGGAGAAAGCGCGGCAAGAGTTCGCCGCCGAGGTGGAGAAACTACGTACGGCCGCGAAGCTCACGGAGGACCGATACCGCGCCTCAGAGGAAAGAGCCCTGCTGGAGATCGACCGGGAGCGAACAGCCGCAGCCAGGTTGCAAAAGGAGCTTGAGCAGGGGCGCGCAAAACTTGCCCAAGCAAGTGAACGTCACAAGACGGAGGTAGGTGCGCTACATACGGAACTTGGCCAATGCCGCCAACAACTCGGCGCCCTCGAGGGGGGACTTCACGCGGCGACAGATGAACGAGATCGAATTGGGGCCGATCTCGACCGAACACGCTTACAGCTTACCGAAGCCGTAAGCCAGGCGGCGGCTTGTCGGGCCGAAGCCGAAAACTTGAAACGGAAGTACGAGGACGCTGCAAAAACCGCGGCACGGCGAACCAAGGCGAAAGGTCGAACGCCGTAATTCACGTGTGGTGGCTTCGGACCCGATCTGACACGTCGTGTCTGCTTATCGAACCATTGCGGCCGTCCACGGGTGTCATGTAGACTGCTTCAAAGCAGACGAAGGCATTGGGCCGCACAGTCCCAATATCGGACATCTGGAGCGCGCCTCCAGTGAGATCTGCGCAGTCTGTGCTTTTACCGGCCATTTCAGAAATGCATGAACCCTAATGTCAGAGAAATCAATCCAGGATTTTGAGAGATGTTCCTTTCTCACCCAGTCAATGTTCAGGGGGTGGAACCCTGAAGGCCAGCCAGTTTGGGGAAACCTGGTCGGCTGGGACGAAAACGGAATATGGGGCTGGCGAGCTTGGGAAGAAGCAAGAGACAAATACATTCGGCCGCTTTGCAGCGTTGCCAAGACGGTCACCCTATTTGGCATCGAGTGGGAGAGCGACAAAAGCGAAGTGCTCGATCTCCAGACCTTTGTCGGGACACATTTCGCAAAACAGGGACGCCATATTGTCTGCGAAAATCCGGGCGACTTGGTCGATGCTCCGCTATTCTGGCTGTGCGGACGCCCGCGCGAATACACGGTGCTTCCTGTTCTTAGCTTTGACGTCCAGAAGATTGGTTTCGTCCTGGAGGCGCTGGGCCAGCACAGCCAGGCGGGTAAGGGGACTTTGCGCAACAATGGACCATGGGCAAGTGCAATCAACTTCTCCAAATCGGTTGCGAAAAACGGTGGATTCGCAGCGTTTATGTCCGCAAGGGAAGCCGAGCTTTTTTTTCCGATTGAGTACAAAAGTCAGGTTGAGGAAGCTGCCCGTGGGGTCGAGGCGCGTGCCGACGCGGTACGCAAGGTGGCGTCGCGGAAAGATGGGCAGGTTCACTAGACGCGAAGTCTTGAGACTGGCGTAGCCTGTCGCACGTTTGCGCACGCCCGGAATATTGAAGCGGCCGCACGTTGAGTCCTTCGTTGCAGCCAACTTCTCAATGTCCGCTTCCGCGCACTCGCCATGTCGGTTATGGGCACGCTGCGGCGGTGCCGCGGTTGAAGTAGAATAGGTTCGCTCTGGGCACCATAGCTGCCACAAGAAGATCGGCAGAAGCGTCCCAGTTGCTGACGTTTGTGAGCGGCAGCTTTGCGGCAGTATAAATTGTGGGGCCGTCGATTAACTACCAGGCTCTTCATCGCGCACTCTCGTAAAGGAGGAGACTCATGGCGCAGTCAGGCAAACCAAGTGCATTACACATGGCCGCTTACCTTGCCGCACTTGCTGTTGGGGGAAAGTACGGCTGGCAGTACGGACACAATGCCAGCGGTGTAGTTTTGGGCATCATGTTGGCGATTTTTGGCGCTGTAATTGGCTCTACGCTTGTTGGCGTGGCTGCTTACCTCCTTGGGTATTGGCCGTAGGTGGCTCCAGTGAAGCTATTTGCCGCACTCCGCGAAGATGCGCAGCAGGGCTGGGTCTGGTTAAGAGATCCCAGTCTTTCGCCGCGATCTATTATAAAAATTACCAACACCGAAAACGGGAAGAGCGTTTATTGCGAAGCCTTGCAGATTGACAGCAATTTCCTTTCTTCATACAACCAGTCGCCACGAATAAATATCAAAGACCCTCAGTCCGCGATTGTCGTAGGTGCATGGTACCGCGCTGCTCTCGGCGGCCTCGACACTCAACAAGATGTGTCACTGAAGGTGCGTCCGTGTAATTCCATGTGGGGGCGATTTATGGCTTGCGCACATCACCCTCAGACCGTCGTTCGAGTGGCAGCTTGGTTAGGTGTCATTAGCGTTGCACTTGGTGTTCTCGGTGTCGTGCTCAGCGTATGTAGCTTCTTTGTCCCGTAGCCTAGACACCATGGAATATCTTGAACCTTGGTACGCCACTGAAGATGAATCACTACTTTCAGAACTTCGGCGCGAGATGAGTCAACAGCACGTACTTTATGGCCTGCCACTGAAAGTGCTGGCGCGACGCCAAGATCGGGATGACGTGCTGTTTGAAATGCTGGATGGGTCTAGTCGGTTAGCCGAAGTTCACCTCAGTTGGCAGGTTGAGTCCAGTCCTGCGTGGCCCTCAACAAAGCTCTTCTCGAACCAGGATACTTGGGTAGAGTCGATGAGACACGATAATCAAGAGTACGTCGCCTAACACTTGCGGATTTCTTTGAGCTCGTTGCTCCGCCCAAACATTGCCGCTCGCGTCGAATGTTAAATGGCTGCTTTTGCGAAGCCCTAATGTCTGGAATGGGCACGCTGCCGCCGGCAGATGCCCCGATTACCCTTGCAGATAGCGGCCATTCGTAATGGGCTGTAATGGAAGGGTGAGCGGACATGTTCTGGCCGACCAAGCGTCAGCCACTTCAATTAATGCACCAACTGCATCTGTTTGCAGGGGTATCCGTTGCATATTCCGGTCGATCATGCGTGACGCGTCCCCAGCCACCAGTTCGAAAATCCTTCAAGATCTGCGTGTTGAGAATGTGCAAGACTCAAATCGTCACCCGTATTCGGGCTGCCATTGGGCTCGCGCAAGATCAATGCCGCATGAATGTCTGCGGGAATGCCACGCAAATAGGGCGCGAAATCGTCGACGAATGCGGCGGGCCGAAGCTCATGCAGCACGCCCGCTTTTGGGCTAACTCCGTTAGCCCAATTGCCCGTGGCGATCACACGCTGGATCGGAAAGCCAAGGTCCCGCAAATTCTGCGTTCTTGCGCCCAGATACTTCGCATCGAAGGCGCTCACACAAACCAGATCGTAGTCCGCGGCGGCTAGTGCCAGACATGCATCGACCGCGCGGGGAACCGCGGGAACCGTCGCCCAGAATGTTTCATCAAAATGGCTTCGAAACTGTGCCAGTTCGGCGCCGGAGAGACGCCCGACATCGAATCGATCCATAGGCCAGTATGCCAGCGGATCACGAATTGCGGGCAGACGGCCAAAGGCTTTTTGCCAGGCAGCGCGATACGCCTGATGGTAGTCCAACAGTACGCCGTCAGCATCCAGTGCAATGATTGATTTCATAGGACAGCGGCCATATAGCACGCCTCAGCTGATTTAGCGTCGGACCGGATTGCACACTATAGCACGACAATCTATAGGATTCATCTTGGACCGGTGAACCGTTTCCGGAATTGTGAACACCGTCGCCGGGCTGATACAATCGCGGCAGGGTAGACGAGCCTGCCTCTGGCCCGTGGAGGGCGATTACTGTGTGCCCTGGAACAAAAAAAGCTAGTTTTCCGAAACGATGCGGCGAGGGCGCAGGATACAGCTAGTATTCTGTCGAATTGCCCAGCCACCTTAATTCTGTCCTGATTTATTCCCTTTGAACGCCTGAATTCTGACCGCATGCTACTGGGTGCCCTCGGCAAAATGAAAGGCCCTACATTGATGGCCCTTGACTTGTTAAGCTTGGGGGACTGTCGTACTGCGGTAGACAGGTCATTTTCGCTATACTTAGCGTTTGACTGAATTGGTTTCCCGGCGGAGCAGTGGGCAGTTGAATTCTCCCCATGTTTGTGAAAATCTTGCTGAATTCTCCCCACAATTGTGAACATTCTCCCCAAGTTCTGAAAATTTTCTCCCCACAATTGTGAACACCGTCGATGGACATATCGCAAGACTGGATGCTGTATCGTATTTGACATAATATACATTATGCGCACATATCGAAAATATAGCCCCGGCGCACCGGCTGTCCATTACGCTCTAACACATGCCGGACTTGGCCGGGCTTATACTGGCCCCCGCTGCGACGGTGCGGGACAACCGCTGAGCGTACCCCGTCTGCGCTTCGGCACGTTAATCAATTCAACTCGGCCCTTGGCCGATCTCCCAGGCAAAAAATATCGCCCAGCCGGATTTTATCTGAGGAAGAACATTAGATTTGGCGACGTTCTGGTTGATTGGAAAGAAATGATTAGTTCCGCTCCGCGGGAAATTGGGGCCTGAAAGATATCTATGTCTGCGGTAGGCTTGCTAGCAGACGAATTATGACGGATGATTGCGATCTCCATGGAAACCAATATGCCTACCACCAATCTGCGACCTGCACGGGAGACCCCGGCTGGTGCCAGCAAGGCCGAGTCGCTGGACGCTTGGCGGGGCAAGCTGTTTCAGTTTGGAGCCACCCTGGGGTATCGCCATGCTTGCCTCGTGATCTTTCCGGCGCACGATACGCTGATCGAATGCGCCAACGGGTATCTGCATACCAATTTGCCAGAGGCCTATTTGCGCCGCTACGATGCGGAAAAGTACGGGGAAGTTGACCCCGTCATCCTGCATTGCATGGTGAGATCGGCGCCAATGTTCTGGTCGGCTGAGCTGTTCGTTGATGAGAGGCAGCAGCGCCTTTATGCGGCCATGCGCGAAATCGGCATTGAGGCAGGTGTCGCGGTTCCATACCATGGGCCTTGGGGCGAATTCGGGGTGCTGTGGGTGGGCGGCCGGACAGAGGCGTGCGAACTGTCCACAGAGTCGGCGCAGGCCAGGCTTGCGGAAATCTCCTACTTCAGGGACATCGCCATGGACGCCTTTTCGGCATTCATGCGCAAAGGTTATCCGGTCAAGCGCCAAGGCATCGAGCTCACTTCACGTGAGCTGGAGTGTCTGCAATGGTGCGCTGCGGGCAAGAGTTCATGGGACATTGCCCATCTGATGAATTGCACTGAAGCGACGGTGAACTATCATTTCGCCAACATCAGGCGCAAGTTCGGCGCCTCCTCACGCCGCATGGCGGTGATCAAGGCGATACAACTGGGATTTCTGTCAGTCTGACGCCAGGCAGTCTGAAGCTGTTCGTCTGGCGTCACGCCGCAGGCCGTGGGCCTGCGGTGGCACGATTGTCACGCGGGCTGGCCAGCCGGTGCTGCGGTCGCGCCCACGTTGATGGCGCGCGTGGCGCTGGTCTGATAGGTTCGAGCGGGTCCGAGGTCGCCGTCGGTCAGGACGCCGTTGAGATACAGCTCCAGCAAGATTGCGACCGGGCGAGGAATTTCCGCTCCCTTTTCGAAGCGGCTGCCGCGCGACTGGGTCACCCCGAAACGCGACCAGAACAATCCCTGGCTTTCCCGCTTGGACCTGCGGTACTTCCTGAGCTCATCTGCCTTAATTTGCACTACCGACTGTCGAGACACCTTAGCTCCCTCCTCTACTGGAAATTCCGCCTATGCTCGTCCTTGCGGCAACAGGCCCGTTTACCTCCCCCGAATAGCCACCAATCCTTAAATGGCGTTGAGGATTTTGCATCATGCATAATGGGGCCGCACCTATCTACCTAGATAGTTGCAATTTTTCTGAAACATGGTATGGGCCTGACGGCAGGGAGGGACTGCAGCCATTGCCCTCGGCTGCGGCGCCCAGCAAGGGCGGGCGATCGGGGAGCGCCCGATGGCCCGCTAACTGGCTGAAAAAAAGTCTATTCGAAGGGGTGCTGGAGGACGATGGTCTCGTCGCGGCCCGGGCCGGTGGAAACCATGTCCACTGGCACCTCGCAGATTTCCGCGATCCGTTCCAGATAGGCGCGCGCCTCGGGCGGCAACTGATCATAGTGCTGCAAGCCCACCGTGCTGGACTTCCAGCCCGCCATCTCTTCGTATACCGGCTCACAGCCTTCCAGGGACTCCGCGCCCACGGGCAGGATGTCGCTGTACTCTCCGTTGATGCGGTAGCCCACGCAGATGCGGACTTTTTCCATGCCGTCCATTACGTCCAGTTTGGTCACGCACAGGCCGGATACGCCGTTGATCTGGATCGAGCGTTTGAGGGCGGCAGCGTCGAACCAGCCGCAGCGGCGGGCACGCCCGGTGGTCGAGCCGAACTCGTGGCCCTTTTCCGCGAGGTATTTGCCGGTGGGATCCTGCTTTTCCTCGGCATCGTAAAGCTCCGTCGGGAACGGCCCCTGCCCCACACGGGTGGTATAGGCCTTGGTGATGCCCAGCACGTAGTGCAGCATCTGCGGCCCCACCCCGCTGCCTGCACACGCGGCGCCGGCAATGCAGTTGCTGGACGTCACGTAGGGATAAGTGCCGTGGTCGATGTCCAGCAGCGTGCCCTGGGCGCCCTCGAACAGCAGGCGCTGCCCCGCCTTGTTGGCCTCGTACAGGGCGCGCGGCACATCGATCACCAGCGGCTTGATGCGGTCGGCCAAGGCTAGCGCCTCGTCCAGGGTCTGCTGGAAGTCGACGGGGGTGGCGTTAAAGTAGTTCTTGAGCACGAAATTGTGCAGGTCCAGCACCTCCCCAAGCTTGGCAGCTAGGCGCTCGCGATAGAAAATATCCTGCAGGCGGATGGCGCGCCGTGCCACTTTGTCCTCATAGGCCGGGCCTATGCCGCGGCCGGTGGTGCCGATGCGCGCCTTGCCCTTGGCCGCTTCGCGCGCCTTGTCCAGGGCTTCGTGGTAAGGCAGGATCACCGGGCAGGCTTCGGAAACGCGCAGCCGTTCGTAGACATTGACGCCGGCTGCGTCCAGCATGTCCATCTCCTTGAGCAGCGCGGAGGGCGACAGCACTACGCCGTTGCCAATGTAGCACACCACCTCCTCGCGCAGGATGCCGGAAGGAATCAGGTGCAGCACGGTTTTCCGGTCGCCGATGACCAGCGTATGCCCCGCGTTGTGGCCGCCCTGGAAGCGCACCACGCCCTGGGCATGGTCGGTCAGCCAGTCAACGACCTTGCCCTTTCCCTCGTCGCCCCATTGGGTCCCGATTACGACTACGTTCTTCAGTTTCGACATGCGATTTTCCAGCCATCCAGCGCGGACATGGCCCGCCAGCATTCCCTGACGGATGTTGCCGCCTCGTTAAGTTTTCAGGGCCTGCGCCCTGCCCTTCAATTCTTCAGGTCTATCACGGTCCATGCGCCGTCGCGCAGTACCAATTCCCGGTCGCATTCAAGCTCGGCCCGGTGCGCAGCGTCCCCAAGCAGATCGACGACCACGGCCTGGCCCTCCTCGCGGAGCCGCGCAATCTTATCCTGCAATGCAGCGTCTTCGCCATACGGGGCCAATATCGCGTGCGGCTGCGGCTGCGCCTTGAGCAGGCCGTGCAACTGGCGCAGATCCATGCTGAAGCCGGTGGCGGGGCGCGCCCTGCCGAAGCTCTTGCCGACGTCATCGTAGCGACCGCCCAGCGCGATGGCGTCGTGGCTGCCGGGATGATAGGCGGCGAACACCATGCCGCTGTGGTAGTGGTAGCCGCGCAGTTCGGCCAGGTCGATGCCTATGCTGTGGGCCAGCGGCTTCAGGCCGGCGGCTGCCTTCTCAAGCTCGTCCAGCGCGGCCATGACGCCCGGCCAGTCCGGCAATATGGCGCGCGCGCGGACAATGACCTCGCTGCCGCCATAGAGTTGCGGCAGCGCGAGCAGGGCCGCGCGGACGGGCTCCGGCAATCCGCCCACCAGGCCGCGCAAGGTCGGAGTATCCTTGCCTTGCAGGGCATTGAAAAGTTCGGCTTCCAGCGCATCATCGATCGCCCCGTGCCTGGCCAGTGCGCGGAACACCGCGACATGTCCCAGATCCAGGTGCAGGCCCTCTATGCCCAGCAGGGCCAGCGCCTGCAGCATGAGGCGCTGCACTTCGAGATCGCTTTCCAGTCCACTATGGCCGTACAGCTCGGCGCCGACCTGAAGCGGCTCGCGCGTGCGCATGAGCCCCGCAGGCTGTGTATGGAGTACGCTGCCCGCATAGCACAGACGCGCCACGCCTTGCTTGTTGAGTAGGTGGGCGTCGATACGCGCCACCTGCGGCGTGATGTCCGCGCGCACGCCCAGCGTGCGGCCGCTCAGCTGGTCGACCAGCTTGAATGTTCTGAGGTCCATGTCGTGCCCGCCCTGCACCAGCAGGGAATCGGTGTATTCGAGCAATGGAGGGGAAACCAGCTGGTAGCCGGAGCGTCGCAGCAATTCGAGCACGGCGCCGCGCATGCGCTCGATGCGCCACGCTTCCTCAGGCAGCATGTCCTGGATATATTCAGGCAACAACCAGTTCGGCATTATTGTCTTACCAAGTAGACGACGAGAAAGCCCGTCAGCATCATGGACAGCCCGATAAAGCGCGCCTGGCCGTCGTGCAGCGCCGACACCCTGCGCAATACCGCGCGCCACACCGCGGGATAGACAAACGGCATGATTCCCTCAAGCACCAGCATCAGCCCGAACGCCGCAATCCAGAAGTCCAGCATGCATCACGTTCCCGCGCTTATTTCCCGGCGCCCTTCTTGAGGTACTTGAAGAAATCCGAATTGGGGTCGAGCACCATCACGTCGTCCTTGCCCTTGAAACTCTTGCGATAGGCATCCAGGCTGCGGTAAAAGGCGAAGAATTCAGGATTGCGGCTGAACGCGGCGCCATAGATCGCCGTCGCCTTGGCATCGCCCTCGCCCTTGGTGCGCTGAGCATCGCGGTAGGCATCGGCCAGGATGATCTGGCGCTGCTTGTCGGCTGCGGCGCTCAGCGTTTCCTTCTCGGCGTAACCCGTTGCGCGCAGTTCGTTCGCCACGCTCTTGCGCTCCGCCTCCATGCGGCTGAATATGGCGCTGCTGATCTCCGGCGGGAAGTCCACCCGCTTCAGGCGCACGTCTATCACTTCCACGCCGATATTCTTGGCATCGGCATTGGTCTGGCTGCGCAGCGCTTTCATGATGTTTTCACGCTGGGTGGAAACGATGTCGTGAATGGTGTAATGGCCCAGTTCCGCACGCATGACGGAATTGACCTTTTGCATCAGGCGGTTTTCGGCGGCCGACTGATCGCCGTTCACGCTGTTGTAGTACTGCTTCACGTCGGCAATGCGCCATTTGACGAAGGCGTCCACCAGCACGTTCTTTTTCTCGGAGGTCAGGAAGCGCTGTGCCTCGCCCACGTCCACGGTCTGGATGCGCTTGTCGAAGAAGCGCACGTTCTGGACAAGCGGTATTTTCCACTTGAGTCCGGGCTGGGTGTCGACGCGCACGATTTCACCCAACTGGAACACGATGGCGCTTTGACGCTGATCCACCACGAACAGGCTCAGGCTGGCGACGACCAGCACGATCACGATGGCAAGCAGCAAATTGATGGTTGCCGGCTTCATGGACGATCCCTCCTGTCGCGCTCAAGGGGTGGCTCGCTGTCCGAGGTGGACGACGACGCGGACTGTTCCACCGGCTTCGCCGCCGGTTGCGCGCCGGACGGCGCAGGGACGGTGACGGGGTTGGTATTCTGCATCAACTTGTCCAGCGGCAAGTACAGCAGGTTGTTTGCGTTCTTCTGGTCTACCAGCACCTTGGTCGTGCTGGCCAATATCTGCTGCATGGTGTCGATGTACATGCGCTCGCGTGTGACCCTGGGGGCCTTGTTGTATTCCACGAGGATCTGCCGGAAGCGGCTGGCATCGCCCTGCGCACTGGCGATCACGGCCTGCTTGTACCCCTCGGCCTGTTGCCTCAGGCGTGCCGCCTCGCCCGTGGCGCGCGGCACCACGTTGTTGGCATAGGCCATGCCCTCGTTCTTCTGGCGTTCTTCGTCCGCCTTGGCCTTGACCGCATCGTCGAACGCGGCCTGCACTTCCTGCGGCGGCTGCGCATTCTGCAGGGACACCTGGCTGATCTGGATTCCGGTCTTGTAGCGGTCCAGCAGATCCTGCATCAGCTTGGTGGTGTCCTGCACGACCTGCCCCTGCCCTTCATACAGCACATTGTTGATCGTGCTCTTGCCCACCACCTCGCGGATGGAGGTTTCGGCGATCTGACGCACCAGTTCGCTGTCGTCAGGCGTGCCGTTCATGCCGATCGGCATCCGGTTGTTGAACAGGTAATCGGTCACGTTCTTGATCGAGTATTGCACGGCGATCTGGACGTCGACGATGTTCTCGTCATCGGTCAGCATCTGCGACTCCTGCAGCATCTGGTTCTTGATGCTGTCGCGATAACCCACCTCCACGGTGCGCACCTGCGCCGTGTTGATGACGTCGACCGATTCCATGGGGTAAGGCAGATGCCAATGCGGGCCGGGCTGGGTCGTTTCGATGTACTTGCCGAAACGCAGCACGACGCCGCGCTCGTTCGAGTCCACCTTGTAGAATCCGCTGCCTGCCCACACCAGCAGCACGAGGCCGATGATCAGGCCTATGCCGACGCCGCCAGGGCCGCCGGCACCGCCGCCGCCGGCACCGCCGCCTTTTCCGCCGAGCAATGCCGCAAGCTTCTTATTCAGGTTGCGCAGCATCTCCTCGAGGTCGGGCGGGCCTTTCTTCCTGTTGCCCCATTGCGGGTCGTTTGCCATAGTCTGCCCTATTTGTAATTCAGTTGTCGTTCAACGGATGCCATTCGCGTATCGGGGGCTGCGGCTTTTCGGCATCCCTCGCCTCTGCCAATGCCGCCCTCAGGTCGGCCAGACCGGCGCCGGTTTTGGCGCTCAGACGTACGCTGCGGATTTTACCATACTCGTCGCGCTCGACACCCGGTTCCATCCCCGCGACATCGATCTTGTTGTAAACCAGTATCTGCGGTATGGCTTCCGCGCCGATTTCTGCCAGCACCTTGTTGACCTCGGTGACCTGGCCGCGCCATTCCGCGTTGCCGGCGTCGACCACATGCAGCAGCAGGTCGGCCTGGGCAGTCTCTTCCAGCGTGCTGCGAAACGCGGCGACCAGGCCGTGCGGCAGGTGGCGGATGAATCCCACGGTATCGGAAAGCACGACCTGGCGGCGCGTGTTACCTTCGAGGAACACCTTGCGGGCCGTCGTATCGAGCGTGGCGAACAACTGGTCGGCGGCGTAGGCGCCCGCGCTGGTGAGACGGTTGAACAGCGTGGATTTGCCCGCGTTGGTGTAGCCGACGATGGAAACCGACATCACGTCGGAGCGGTCGCGGGCGCGCCGTTGCACCTCGCGGTGGCGCTTGAGCTGGCGCAAGCGCTCGTTGAGCAGTTGCACCCGCCGGTCGAGCTTGCGCTTGTCGAGTTCGAGCTGGGTCTCGCCGGGGCCGCGCGCGCCCACGGCGTGGCGCTGTTGTTCCATGTTGATATTCATGCCGACCAGGCGGCTGGACAGATATTTGAGCTGGGCCAGTTCCACCTGCACCTTGCCTTCGTGGCTCTTCGCGCGCAGGGCGAAAATGTCCAGGATCAGCATGGTGCGGTCAATCACGCGCGCCTGGATCTTGGCCGCCAGATTGCGCATCTGCGCCGGAGTAAGGTCATGATTGAAAATCACCAGAGGCGCGTCGAGCCGTTCTGCCGTCGCGGCAATTTCCTCGACCTTGCCGCTGCCGGCAAAGGTTGCAGCATCGGGCCGCTGCCGCTTTCCCTCGATGAGGGCGAGCACGCTCACGCCGGCGCTTTCCGCCAGCAGACGCAACTCCGTCAGGGTTTCCGCGTAATCAGGTTCACCAAAATCCAGGCTGACCAGCACCGCATTGTTTGCGGCCACAGCGGTCTGGTCAGGCATTAATCCTCGTCGAACGGGATCGTAATCGCCTTGGACGGGACGATGGTGGAGATCGCGTGCTTGTAGACCATCTGGGTGATGGTATTTTTCAGCAGCACCACGTACTGGTCGAACGATTCGATGTTGCCTTGCAGCTTGATGCCGTTCACCAGGTAGATAGCGACCTGCACATGCTCCTTACGCAAGGCGTTCAGGAACGGGTCTTGTAGATGTTGCCCTTTAGTGCTCATATTTAGCTCTCTGTTGTTGTGGTTACGCCGGGCGATTACTTTACTGGATTTTTGCCGCCAGCGAAAGTGCTAATTTTGCCAAGCGCGCCTCGCCGTGCCATTCGCGCTGGCGGCTACGGTGTGTGGAACAGGCGCCGGAAGTTTGCCGTGGTGGCGCGGCCGATTTCGTCCGGCGCAACCCCGCGCAGGCGGGCGATCTCCTCCGCCACGTGCTTCACATAGGCCGGCTGGTTGAGTTTGCCGCGGAACGGCACCGGCGCCAGGTAAGGCGAGTCCGTTTCGATCAGCATCCGGTCCAGGGGGATTTCCTGCGCTACTACCTTCAGGGCTGCCGCGCTCTTGAAGGTGACGATGCCGGAAAACGAGATATAGAAGCCCAGCGCCATTGCCGCCCGCGCTGTCTCCAGGCTTTCCGTGAAGCAATGCATCACGCCGCCTACCTGCTCTGCGCCCTCTTCCTGCATGATGCGCAAGGTGTCTGCCGCCGCCTCGCGGGTGTGAATGATCAGCGGTTTGCCGCAGCATATGGCCGCCCGGATGTGGGTGCGAAAGCGCTCGCGCTGCCACTCCAGGTCGCCCTTGAGGCGGAAATAATCCAGCCCGGTTTCGCCTATCGCCACCACCTTGGGATGCGCCGCCAGTTGCACCAGTTGGTCAACACTTGGCTCGGCATCCAGTTCGTGGTCGGGGTGGACGCCCACCGAGGCATATACATGGGGATATTTCTCGGCCAGCGCCAGGATCTGCGGAAGCTTGTCCAGGCTGACCCCCACGCACAAGGCATCGCTCACCTCGTTCCGACGCATGTTTTCCAGCACCTCGTCCAGGTTTTCGGCGAGTTCAGGGAAGTTGATATGGCAGTGCGAGTCGATGTACATAACGGGTTCAGGGCACAGATTCCAGCGCCATTTGCTGGTAGGAAAGGAACAGGGATTCAAACAGGAGACGCGGGTTCAGGGGATGCAGGGCTTCCCGCCGCGCCGCCGCGAGTTCCTTCTGGTAGCGGGCGAGCGCCAGGACGGGGATGCGTCCGGCGAGCTCCTCGACGGCCTTTGCCTGGGCCGGGTGGTAGCGCACGGTGCCGGCCAGTTTCGCGCTGGCGAGGTCATAGCACCACTGCTGCAGCCAGTGAATCACCTGCGCCGGTTCTGACTTCTGCAATTGTTCAGCGAGGGCAAGCGCGTCGAGGCGCGCCGGCTGCCGGATGTCCTGCAGCAAGCGCGCGTATTCTTCCGGCTCACCGCCCGCCTCCGCCATGCGCACCGCCGCCAGCGGCGCAAAACCGGCGCGTGCGAGGACCACGGCGGGGTCGGCGACGCCAGCCTGCTCCAGCCATGCGCGGCTCGTATCGGGCGAAGGCATGGGCAACGCCAGCGCCACGCAGCGGCTGCGTATTGTGGGCAGCAATTGCTGGGGCTTGTGCGACACCAGAATGAGAATCATGCGCGAGGTCGGCTCCTCCAGCGTCTTCAGCAAGGCGTTGGCCGCCGCGGTATTCATAGCCTCCGCCGGGTGGATCAGCACCACGCGATGGCCGCCCTGATGCGCGGAAAGGTTGGCGAAATCGCCCAGCGCACGCACCTGATCCACGGTGATCTGCCGCGAGGGCCTCTTCTTGCCGCCTTCGCGCGCCTCGCCATCGTCGGATTCCGCTAGCGCCTGTGGCTGCAGCAGCCGAAAATCGGGGTGCGTTTCCTGCAGGAACCAGCGGCAGGAGGGACACTCCCCGCAGGCAAGTCCGTCTGCGGCCGGCTGTTCGCACAGCAGGGATTGCGCCATGTTCAAGGCAAAATCGAGCTTGCCCGTGCCTTGCGGTCCTTTCAGCAGAATCGCGTGGGGCAGCCGGATGCGCAACCCGTTCCAGCGCTGCCACGATTCGTGCTGCCAGGGATAGGGAGTGGCCATGGTTAGAGCGAGGAAATGACCGGGGCCAGGCTGGCCTTCACCTCTTCCGGGGTCTTGCTGGCGTCGATCAGCACGAAACGCTCGGGGTGTTTGCGGCAGCGGTTCAGGTAGGCCTGGCGCACCTTCTCGAAAAACGGGCCCTGCTCCTGCTCGAAGCGGTCCAGCGAGACGTTGTTCGCCAGACGCTGCCGCGCGACGGCGATCGGAATGTCGAACAGCAGTGTGAGATCGGGTTGAAAATCCGCGTGCACCCAGTGCTCGAGCTGTTCCAGCTTGCCGACAGGCATGCCACGGCCGCCGCCCTGGTACGCAAAGCTGGCGTCGCTGAAGCGGTCCGACACCACCCAGGCGCCGCGCCGCAGCGCGGGCTTGATGACGGATTCGATGTGCTCCATGCGCGCGGCGAACATCAGCAGTGCCTCGGTCTCCGCCAGCATGGGCTCATTCAGCACGATCCTGCGCAGCCGCTCGCCCAGCGGTGTGCCGCCTGGCTCGCGCGTGACCAGCACATCCACGCCGCGCTGGCGCAGGGTATCGGCGAACCAGGCGAGATGAGTGCTCTTCCCCGCGCCGTCCACGCCTTCGAAGGTGATGAATTTGGCCCCGCTCACGTTCGCTCCGCCTATTGGTGCAATTGGTACTTGTCAACGGCCCGGTTGTGTTTCGCCAGGGTATCGGAAAACTCCGAGCTGCCATCTCCCCGCGCGACGAAATAGAGCGCATTGGTCTTCGCGGGGTGCAGCACCGCCTGTATCGAGGCCAGCCCGGGCAATGCGATCGGGGTTGGCGTCAGTCCGGCGCGCGTGTAGGTATTATACGGCGTGTCCCGGAGCAGATCGCGCTTGCGCAGGTTGCCGTCGAATTTGGCGCGTATGCCATAGATCACCGCGGGATCGGTTTGCAGCCGCATGCCCTTGCGCAGGCGGTTGATGAACACCCCGGCGATCATGGTGCGGTCCTTGGCCTGCCCCGTCTCCTTTTCCACGATGGAAGCGAGCGTCAATGCCTCGTATGGAGTTTCCAGAGGCAGATCCGGCGCCCGGTTCTTCCAGCTTTCCGCCAAATGGCGCTGCATGGTCTGGTAGGCGCGGCGGTAGATTACAAGGTCGCTGGCGCCCTTGGGGAAGTAGTACTTGTCGGGGAAGAACAGGCCTTCGGCATCTTTTTCCGGCGCGCCGATGCGCTGCAATATCTCGGCATCCGTCAGATTCCTTGTGTCGTGGAGCAGGCCCGGGTTTTCGTTCACCGCCTTGCGGAAGTCGCTGAACATCCAGCCTTCGACGATGCGGATCTCGCCCTGGCTCACGCGCCCTTTGGCCAGCATGTTGAGCAGGCCCCAGGTCGAAATGGGCGCATCGAGTTCGTAATTGCCGGCCTTGATGGCGCCGGACTTGCCGGTAACGCGCGCCAGCCAGACGAAGTCCCGTTCATTTTTCAGCAGGCCGGCGGCCTGCAGTTGTCTGGCCGCGCCCCTGACACTTTCGCCCTGGGTCAGGGAAAAGGAAAACGGCTGCGACGGCAGGGCCAGCGGGCGGGTGACATAGACGGCAACGCTGCCGGCCGCAAGGCCCAACACGACGAGAAGGATCAGCGCCGTAAGGCGTTTAAGTCTGCGCATGTTTGCGTTCGGTATGCAGGCGATGCGTTATATTATCCCAATTCCGCCATGCTCAGCCGGCGGAACGGGACGCGTCACGAGATGCGCGGCAACCGCCAGACGGGCGAGCAGGACGGCGCGATGTCCGGCCTGCTCAAGCGGGCAGACAGCAGTTAAACCTTGCGGAACACCAGGGTGCCGTTGGTGCCGCCAAAGCCGAAGTTGTTGTTCATTGCAACGTCGATCTTCATGCTGCGTGCGGTATTGGCGCAGTAATCCAGGTCGCACTCGGGATCCTGGTTGATGATGTTGATGGTCGGTGGCGCGACCTGGTCGTGTATGGCCAGCACGCAGAACAGCGACTCGATGCCACCGGCGCCTCCCAGCAGGTGGCCGGTCATAGACTTGGTCGAACTGACGGTCAGCTTCTTCGCGTGATCGCCGAACGCCAGCTTGATCGCCTCGGTTTCGTTCTTGTCGCCCAGCGGCGTGGAGGTGCCGTGGGCATTGACGTACTGCACTTGATCGGCGTTGATGCCAGCGTTGCGCAGCGCATTGACCATGCTGCGCTTCGGGCCGTCGGTACTCGGCGCGGTCATGTGGTATGCGTCGGCGCTCATGCCATAGCCGGCGAGCTCGGCATAAATCTTCGCGCCGCGCGCCTTGGCGTGTTCGTATTCCTCCAGCACCAGCACGCCCGCGCCCTCGCCCATGACGAAGCCGTCGCGCTCCTTGTCCCAGGGACGGCTGGCCGTGGCCGGGTCGTCATTACGGGTGGACAGCGCCCGTGCGGAAGAGAAGCCGCCCACCGCCAGCGGGCAAACCGTCGCCTCGGCGCCGCCGGCGATCATCACGTCAGCGTCGCCGTATTCGATGAGGCGCGCGGATTCGCCTATGCTGTGGGTGCCGGTCGTGCATGCGGTGACGACGGAGAAATTCGGTCCCTTCAGCCCGTACATGATGGACAGGTTGCCCGAGATCATGTTGATAATCGTGCCGGGAATGAAGAACGGGGAAATCTTGCGCGCGCCCCCGGCCAGGTAGTCGTTGTGCGTGTCCTCGATCATGGGCAGGCCGCCGATGCCGGAGCTGATGCAGACGCCGATGCGGTCCGCGTTCTGCTCAGTCACCACCAGCCCGGAGTCCTTGAACGCCTCCATGCCGGCCACCAGGCCGTAATGCATGAACACGTCCATGCGGCGTGCGTCCTTGGCCGGCATGTACTGCGACACGTCGAAGCCATTGACTTCGCCTGCGACCTGGCAGGCGAATCCACTTGCATCGAACTTGCTGATCCGGGTAATACCCGATTTACCTGAAAGAATGCTCTTCCAGCTTTGCGGAACATCCAGACCAACGGGCGTGATGGCGCCCAGGCCGGTCACTACGACTCTGCGTTTGGACAAACTATACTCCTGGGGAATCCGGGGGCCGGAATTACTTCTGGTGGGCGTTGACGTAGTCAATGGCCTGCTGCACGGTGGTGATCTTTTCCGCGTCTTCGTCGGGGATCTCGCACTCGAATTCCTCTTCCAGCGCCATTACCAGTTCAACGGTATCCAGAGAGTCGGCACCCAGGTCATTGACAAAGGAGGACTCGTTTTTCACTTCGGATTCGTTAACGCCAAGCTGCTCAGCAACGATTTTCTTGACGCGTTGTTCAATGGTCGACATTGTGTTTCTCCCTACTCCGGTTAAAAATCAAAAAGCGGCGGTATTCTACCAAAATTGCCTGATTTTCCAAACTGCGGATCAATCCATATACATGCCGCCGTTGACATGTATCGTGGTTCCTGTGATGTAGGCTGCGCCGGGCCCGGCCAGGAAGGCAACGGCCGCGGCAACGTCAGCCACCTGCCCCAGCCGCCTCAGCGGCACGTTCTCCACCAGCTTGTCGCGCTGCTCCTGCGGCA
>Ga0075276_10000098_pt1 | contig 26406 bp, 20 predicted proteins | sample SF_Rice_5C_80N_4_FD_69770 | JGI IMG/M metagenome (GOLD analysis project Ga0075276, IMG submission 69770) | Rice paddy soil microbial communities from Twitchell Island, California, USA - SF_Rice_5C_80N_405 | ecosystem: Environmental > Terrestrial > Soil > Paddy field/soil | place: USA: Twitchell... | reverse complement strand
TGCGCTGGTATGCCGCGGCGACGGATATTGAGGATCGCAAGCAGGCTGAAGAAAGACTCCAGACCGAGAACGTTGCACTGCGCGAAAGAAATCGATAAAGCGTCGATGTTCGAGGAGGTAGTGGGGAATTCTCCTCCTCTGCAAACCGTACTTTCTCGCGTGGCGAAGGTTGCTCCCACCGAAACCACGGTTCTCGTCACCGGCGAGACGGGGACTGGCAAAGAACTCGTTGCCCGCGCCATCCATAGGCGGTCCCAGCGCTCTCAACGAGCTTTCGTCAGCATGAACTGCGCCGGAGTACCACGCGACTTGATCTCTTCAGAACTTTTTGGCCACGAGAAAGGCGCATTTACAGGGGCAACTCAGCGGCGTCTGGGACGCTTTGAGTTGGCCGACGGAGGCACGATCTTTCTCGATGAGATTGGGGAACTGCCGCCCGACACGCAGAGTCGCGTTCTTGAGAGTCTTGCAGGAGCGAGAGTTCGAGCGAGTCGGAGCGCCATGACCGACCATTCGCAATTCATCATCGACCGCAGCAATCAGAACCGGTGGATGGTGACGTTCAGCAACCCACCGATCAACATCTTTGTTCCCACGACGATCGTCGAATTGGGAACGCTGATGACTCAGCTTGAGGCGGATCCGTCCGTGAAGGTCGTAGTGTTCCAGTCGGCGAATCCCGAGTTCTTCAGCGCCCATCTCGACGTAGCCAAAGCAGCGGAACGGCCAGAGGCTCTGGGACTTTGGCGCGACTTCGTGCTTCGACTCTCATCCGCGCCCGTCGTGAGTATCGCCAAGATTCGTGGCCGCACACGTGGCATTGGTAACGAGTTCGTGTTGGCCTGTGACATGCGTTTCGCCAGCCGGCAAAGCGCCCTGTTCGGCCAACCGGAGATCGGGGTCGGACTGGTCCCGGGCGGCGGCGCACTCGAATGGCTCCCGCGTTTGGTCGGTCGCTCGCGCGCGCTTGAGATCGTTCTCAGCGGCGACGATTTCGACGCGGATATCGCGGAGCGCTATGGCTGGGTGAACCGCACGTTGGACGATGACGATCTCGACTCGTTTGTCGATACTCTCGTCGGGCGTCTGGCCTCGTTCGACTGTGAAACGCTGGCCGCGGCCAAGGCCCAGCTCAATCGGTTCGGGACACCGACGGCGACCGAGCTTCAGTCAAGCAATGGCCTGTTCTTCCCATTGTTGGCGTTGCCCAGTGCGCAGGCGCGCCGCGCCAAGATCCGTAACATCGGTTACGGTGTTCGGAGCGACTTCGAATTGAACTTCGGCCGGTACCTTCCTACGTTTGGGCCGGCGGACGACGATGACGCCAACAAAAACCATGCGAACGTCGTTGGTCTCTGACCTTCTTCACTCAAGGCCATTTAGAGATGTGCGCGAGGAGATTCATTACATGAGCGCAATGCCGTCCACACCGATAGACGCGAACGCGAAGAACGCACGCACATCCGGCAGGCTCTTCTTCCTGGACGTCGCCGCCGGCCGCATACTCTCTGCAAACCCTGATGGCTCCGATTTGAAGACCATCATCAACGAAGGCCGAAGACTGCCTGATGGCCTCGTACTCGATGTCGTCGCCGGGCATATCTACTGGACCAACATGGGTGATCCCAAGAGAAATGATGGCTCGATCATGCGGTCGGATCTGAATGGCAAGAACATGTTCACCATCGTTCCGCTGGGCGGCACGTTTCACGCCAAAGCAGCTCCAGCTGGGAAAAAGGAGCAAGCTTTACTTGTCGGACCGGGAGGGCATGCGCGTGATGCGGGCAAACCTGGACGGGTCGGGAATCGAGACGCTCGTGGATACGAGCGCGGGCGATTCGCGGCCGGGATCGGATCCGAGGAAATGGTGCGTCGGCATTGCGGTGGACACCGACGACGGCAAGTTCTATTGGACGCAGAAAGGTGGCCCCAATGCGGGTGTGGGGCGAATCTTTCGGACCAATATCCAGTTCCCACAAGGTCAGTCGGCCGAGAACCGCACGGACATTGAGCTTCTTTATGACGATCTTCCGGAGCCGATCGACCTGGACCTCGATCTGGGTAATCGGACGCTGTATTGGACCGACCGCGGGGACCCGCCGCGCGGCAACACGGTGAACCGTGCATCCATGGACCCGGAGGCCGGAAATGGTAAGCAGCCCGAGGTCCTTTTCACCCATTTGATGGAAGGCATCGGCTTGGCTTTGGACCTGAAGGGCGGTCGAATGTTCATTACCGACTTCAGCGGCTCGGTTTACAGCGCCAATCTCGATGGGTCGAGCCGGAGGACCTTGCTATTTGCTCAAGGAAACCTGACCGGTATTGCATACGCGGAGGTGTCTCCCGGGTCTTGAGCGATAGCGTCGCTTCTCTCCGCATAGCAAGGGCGCGATCAGGGAGACACCGACCTTCGAAAGAAGGTGACGAGGTTTTCGATGACCGAATCGGCGAGCAAGATTGGCCCGCCGCTTGTACGGGACGCAAGGCGCGCGTGGGGCATCCTTGGTCCGGCGGCCAGCGTCCGGCTGCATTGGCCTGAGTACCTGATGGAAGCTGGGGAAGTGACTTTGTATTTGCTTTTCACTTGCTGCTTCGCAACCATTTTGCAGCACCCGGCCTCTCCGGTCAGCCATTTGGTCGCAAGCGGCATCCTCAGGCGGGCGCTGATGGGATTGGCCGTCGGCGCTACGGTTGCCGCAATCGCCATCAGTCCGTGGGGCAAGCAATCCGGCGGACATATTAATCCGGCAATGACGCTTGCGTTCTACCGCCTCGGAAAGGTCGCTCGGTGGGATGCCTGGTTGTACGGAGCCGCTCAGTTCTTGGGTGCTGTCAGCGGTGTTGCAATGGCAACTTTCGTACTCAGAGGCGCTCCCGGGGACAGTGCCGTGCGTTATGCAGTTACCGCGGGGGTATATGGGCGAGCGGTCGCGTTTGCAGCGGAGCTGGCCATTTCGTTTCTTTTGATGATCACGGTTTTGGGTTTGACGAATCATCAAAGGTTGGCATCGTACACCCCGTATTTTGTTGGCTCGCTGTATGCGGTGAATATCACGTTTGAAACTCCTCTGTCCGGCATGAGCATGAACCCTGCGCGAACGTTCGGCCCCGCTGTTTACTCAGGCTACTGGCACGCAATCTGGATCTACTTTGTTGCCCCCACCTTTGGCATGTTGGCGGCCGCTGAAATTTTTCTTCGGGCTCGTAACGGCAGGCCCCCATTTTGCGCCAAGCTGTGCCACACCAACAGCAAGCGCTGCATCATTGCCGCGGCCTGGGCGTTCGTTGTTCCTATTCCTATCATCGCCTGGCCGGCACGGCATTGGCACACACAAGGAAAACGACACCATTACAATCGAGGGATCTCGGCAGGGCCAATTCTTGCATCTGGTGGTATGCAACCTGACTAGTTCCCTGAAGCGGCCGGCGGAGCAGCTCTTCGGCCAGGGAGTGGGGCTCTCGACGACGCGGGATCGGCTCGAACAGCTCTATGGCCTAGAAGACGCTTCCTTTCGGCTTTTTGAGCTGAAACCCAAGGGGGTCTGCGCCGAGATCACACTGCCGCTTCGGATTGTGCCGGTGGAATCTGGCTCGGCAGCCACAGAGGTAAGCCGGTCATGATTCGCGCCTTAGTCGTGGACGATGAGCCACTTGCCCGCCGCAGCATCCGGCGGTTTCTCGATAAGGGCAGCGGCATAGAACTAATCGGGCAGTGTGGAGACGGTAAATCCGCGGTTGAGGCGATCCGGGCAACAAAGCCGGATCTTGTGTTCCTGGATGTGCAGATGCCCGAGATGACCGGGCTCGATGTAATTCGTGAAATCGGCCCGGACGCGATGCCAGTCACGATCTTCGTCACCGCCTACGATCGTTATGCAGTTCACGCCTTCGAGGCCAACGCCATCGATTACCTGCTGAAACCATTCGGGAAACAACGCTTCGATTTGGCAGTGAAGCGTGCGAAAGAACGTGTCGCAGGCAAGCTGAATCTCGCCGATCTTCGCGCGGTGCTGGCCAGTCTGGAACCGGATCAAGCCCGAGGGGTTTACCTGGATCGACTGACGGTCTCCGAAAACGGCCGTATTCTGCTGATCAATGTGAGCGATATCGACTGGATCGCCGCTGCGGGAAATTATGCGGAACTCCATACCGGTAGCCGGAAATACGAGGTCCGCCAGACGCTCACAAGTCTGGAGCAAAAACTCAACCCCCGGGAGTTCCTGAGGATTCACCGCTCGACCATCGTCAATGTCCGCCAGGTTAAAGAAATTCAACCCTGGTTTCACGGCCATCACCTCGTGATCCTGCAGGGCGGGAGGGAACTGAGGATGAGCCGTTATCAACGTGAGGTCGCCAAGAGACTCGGGATTTTGCAGTAGACGGTAAAGGACGCCACAGAGGATGAAAGCGATGGCGTTCGTCGGCAGCTCATTGTTCCTCTGTGCGGTCGCGCTTGCCGCCAGCTTTCTACCGGGTCGCTGTGCGCTCCGGGATTGGCCGATGAGAGTTGCGATATTTTTGTGCGGCGACAGCTCTGCCGCCACATACGGGGCCTCCTGGGAATAGCCGATAACAACGAACTGGTGATGCCTCGCTCGCCACACTGCCATCACGACTGCGGTGATGAAGAAAGCGTTCGATCAGGCGCTCGTCAATGTCAGACAATGCCGCCTTTCTGGCCGGAGCTTTCCTGATATCCTCAAAGGTCGCATCCCGACAAAACTTTTCCCGGGAGGCTGCCATGATTCGTATTTCTCTTCGCCGGACCACAATCACCCTCGTGCTGCTGGCCGCAGCCGGCGCGCTGGCTTTTCCGCAACCGCTCAGCAATCAGGAAGTTAACCGCCGCATTGACGCGCTCCTGCGACAAATGACGCTGCAGGAAAAAATTGGCCAATTGGTGCAGTACAACGGTGATACGGCCGAGGCGGCAACCCAGGCTAAAGAAGCTCGGGTGGGTTCATTCCTGAACGTGACCGGCGCCGAAAAAGTCAACCAACTGCAGCACGCGGCGTTGCAGTCGCGGCTGAAGATCCCGCTGCTCTTCGGCTATGACGTGATTCACGGCTACCGCACCATCTTTCCTGTCCCTCTGGGCGGCGCGGCCAGCTTCGATCCCCAGCTGATCGAGCAGTCGGAACGCGTGGCCGCGAAGGAAGCCACCGCGGCGGGCGTGAAATGGACCTTTGCGCCCATGGTGGACATTGCGCATGACCCGCGCTGGGGCCGCATCGTCGAAGGCGCCGGCGAGGATCCTTACCTGGGGTCGCTCATTGCCGCCGCCCGCGTGCGCGGGTTCCAGGGCGCAAACATTTCTGACCCGCAGAGCCTCGTGGCCTGTGCCAAGCACTTCGTGGGCTACGGCGCCGCCGAGGGCGGGCGCGACTACAACAGCGCCGAAATTCCCGACGACACGCTGCGCGAAATCTATTTGCCGCCCTTCCATTCCGCTGTTGACGCAGGCGTGGGTACGCTGATGTCTGCTTTTGAAGACCTGAATGATGTGCCGACTTCCGCCAACTATCACACGCTCACCAAAATCCTGCGTAAGGAGTGGCGCTTCGATGGCTTCGTGGTCAGCGATTACGATTCCGTCCACGAACTGGTACCCCACGGCATTGCCGCTGATGACGCGCAAGCCGCGCGGAAAGCGCTGGCCGCCGGCGTGGACATGGACATGGCTGACGGGGTTTACGAAAAGTGGCTGCCGCAGCTGGTCAAATCGGGCAAAGTGCCCATGAGCGTGCTGGACGAGGCGGTGCGGCGCGTGCTGCGCATCAAATTCCGCGCCGGCCTGTTTGAGCGTCCTTTCTACACCGACGCGGCCCGGGAAGGCAGCGAGATTCTCACCCCGGAAAACCGGCAGGTGGCGCGGCGGCTGGCGGAAGAATCGCTGGTGCTGCTGAAAAATGACAACAACCTGCTCCCCCTCTCCAGAAGCGGCAAGAAGATCGCCGTCATCGGCCCTCTGGCCGACGACCAGGCTAACCAGTTGGGCTCCTGGGTGGGGCGTGGCCAAGCCACTGACGTGATCACGCCTTTGCAGGGCATTGAATCCAGGCTGCCGCAGGGCTCGGTGCTGCATGCACGCGGCGTTGACATCTCCTCCCTGGAAGCGCAGGAGGTTTCGGGAGCCACGGGAGCGGCGCCTGCTCCCACCGGCGCGACCGGCGCGGCTTCTGCCGCCCGCGAAACCGGTCCGGCCACCATTGAACACGCGGTGCAAGTGGCGCAGCAGGCGGATGTGGTGGTCATGTTCCTGGGCGAACCCGGCGGTATGACCGGTGAAGCCAGTTCGCGCGCCTTCCTCGACCTTCCCGGAAAACAGGAGCAACTGCTGGAGGCGGTGGCCGCCACCGGCAAACCGGTCGTGATGGTGCTGGAGAGCGGGCGTCCTCTGGATATCCGCTGGGCGGCGGAGCATGTGCCCGCCATCATCCAGGCCTGGTATCCCGGAACCGAAGCGGGCAACGCCATCGCCGACGTGCTGTTCGGCTATGTGGCGCCCAGCGGCCGGCTGCCCGTTAGCTGGCCGCGCAGCGTGGGCCAGATTCCCGTCTACTACAACCACAAGAACACTGGCCGGCCCACTTCCAAGGACCGCTGGCACACTGGCTACCTGGATGAGAGCAAGGAACCGCTGTTCCCCTTCGGCTACGGGCTCAGCTACACGACGTTTGCCTACAACAACCTGAGCGTCACGCCGAAGGTTGCGCCGGACGGCATCTTGCGCGTGCGCTTTAGTGTGCAGAACACTGGCCAGGCTATTGCTACGGATGTGGTGCAGCTCTACATTCATGAACGGGTGGGCCCCACCTCGCCGCGCGTGCGCGAACTGAAGGGCATTGCCCGGGTCACGCTACGGCCCGGACAGAGCAAGACCGTGGTATTCGATGAGACAGCGGAGATGTTGGCGACCTACGATCCGCAAATGAAACGGATGGTTCCCACCGGCACCTATGACGTGTGGATAGCGCCCAACGCGGCCGCCGAGGGCGTGGCCGGCACCTTTCAGGTGGTGCCGAAATAACTGGGAAAGATGTGGGGCAGCGCCCTTGCTTTTCCGAGCTCCTAATGTTGCCTTAAGCGCATACGCGCGACAGCCTGCCTGCGGCTTGATAGACTGTAAGCATGGGCGCGCGCCCGTAGCTCAATTGGATAGAGCGCCAGCCTCCGGAGCTGTAGGTTGGGGGTTCGAGTCCCTCCGGGCGCGCCATGCAATTCCAGCAGTCCTTCGCCATCGTCTTCTCCCGCCCAGCGGCTTCGGGCTATAATTTTGGGGGCTCAGCAGCACCCGGGCAAAATGGCGCCCTTTTTCTCCGCTTTCGCCTCGATTCCCTCCCCTAACCCGCTGCTGCGTCTGCTGAACGATCCCCTGGTTTGGGGGCCGGTGGGCGCGGTGTTTGGCGTTTACCTGTTTTTTCGCGGATTCTCGCTGCTGAAGCGCAAGCGTCTGGTTCTCAACACGCCCCGTTCTACGGTGCGGGCCGCGGCTCTCGGACCGGTAGAGCTCAGCGGCCAAGCCGATGGACCGTACACTCTGGTTTCGCCGCTTTCCAAGACCGACTGCTACTATTATCGTCTGGTAGTTACACACGTCAGAGCCAACCAGCGCACGTCACGCAGCGTCGAGGAGTGCGCCCCGCTTTTTCTGAGCGATAGCACCGGGGACGTAATGCTGGATCCGCATGGAGCGCAAATCCAGTTCCCCGCGCTCGCCACCCAGGATGATGGCTCCCTGCCGGATTACCTGTTTCACTTCCTGCTACAGCACGGGATTGCCACCGACGACGTGGCCAAAGCGGAGGAATTCTGCATCCGGCCGCAGGAAGAGATGGTGGTCTTTGGCACTCTGCAGGAAAACCCGTGGTCGAAACCGCAGGCCGAGGCACAAGACTCAGCGGCCCGGATCGGGCCCGGGTTTCTGAGCGCGACCGCCGCCGACGTGCAGCGCCGCCGGGCCTTCGAATCCCTCGCTGCAGAAGTCCCTTCCGGAGTCAGCCCATTTCCCGCACGCCACTTTGATCTATATCCTCCGGTTATCCTGGGGAAGGGGAGCTCGCCATTCTTCATTTCCAACTGTAGCCAGCAGGAACTGATTCAATCGCTGGCTGCCCAGTCCACCCTCTATATCTGGGGCGGACCGCTGCTCACGCTGTTCTGCGCCTATTGGCTGCTCCAGCGCGTGGCCGTGCTTTGGCCGCGCTAGGCTGGTTCGATCGGGTTCCATGCCACCGGCGTGTCACGGCTAGGCAGCGCGAGCCATCGCTCCCGGCTGCGTCAACGTGGTGGGATGAGGCTCGCTCTTGCAGAGCTCTTCCTTGGGATACCGCCCTGCCGGCGAGTGCTCGAAGGCAACCAGCAATTCGTTTCGGTAAATGTATCTCACCCGGCCCCGGCCCAGTTCCAGAGTCTTGTGATACACGATGTCACCGATTCTAAACTTCATCTTGATGTTCATTGCGATCCTCGTCGTCAATTGGTTGCCGGGTGGGGTTGATGGCGGCTGACCGTGGTTAGCTTTGGCCCTTTCATCCGCTCCTGGAGGCGCGGGCTTTGGCGACGGCCGCTCGTCCGCTGCCGTCCACCACCACCGTCAACTCGGCACAGCATTGGTCGCACAGCCAGAAATATTCGTCGCTTCGCCCTGAGAGCTTTCCGCCGCGTTCTCCTCCTGATCCAGAGGAGAAACGGGGCAAGTCCACCGGAAACAGCTTTCCGCTGCGAAGATAGTGGAACAATGCGCCGCAGGAAGCATTCGCGCATTTGGTTACCATGACATCTCGCTTTCCTCTCCAATTTGGCCGCTTTGGACGCTGCGGAACAAGTTCCGGCATAGCGCCCGCGCTTGACTCAGTTCTTTCGTTTCTGTTCATCGGACGGAACGTTGCGCGCAAGCCGCATTCCTGTGGCAGAGAGAGAGCAGGAGATGAGAACAGGGCTGCCCGATAACGCCCAGCCTCACCTGACCAATTCAGGCGAGGCCTCTCGTGCTTTCACCATCCCGGTTGCTGAGGTGGGTGGAACAGCTGCAAGGATGGGCGCACGATAGTTTGAGAAAGTAACTCAGCCCCTTCATCAGCGCAACACTTTTTTTCACTTAGATAGCAGGTGATATTCTTTTTTTGCGGTTTTTCAGATGATAGCTGTTGATACTGTTTGCTCGGCAACTTAATCCATGACAGCGGGCTGACACCGCGGAGATGCCTGCTCCGCTGACATCACCTCCACACGTGATGCTCATCACCGCAACATTCCACTCCCGCGCACTACAAACGGGCAATACGCCTTCACCAGTTGAACCCAGCGGGACCGAAGCATCGGGAAACACATGATGAGTTAGGCGCCTAACCGTAACGATGGGTACAGGGAGAACCCACCAGCCGGCACCTTTTGGCTTTCACCGTGGGTGCCGCTTCCTTCCCATACCCAGCAATTCCATTCTTTATTTTTCCCGGTGTCCTGAAAGTGATGGCTGAACTCTGCCACTGTGACGAAGGGGAGCACTGACTCCTGGCTAACCGGACCGGCTTCTTTTCCACAGCTTTAGCCCCGTTTTGTTGCACCAAAAGTGGTGTAATTCCGTATAATCGCGGCAAATCAAGAGTCAAACAGCCTTCCAGCCGTGGCTGACGCGCCACCGAGGAGAGGTATGAACGGCAACAAAGCGCCTGCTGGAAGCCACTATTTCTGCCGCGGCTGCGGCCAGCCTTTGCCTTCCGGTTGGCATGCCCAGTTCCATCCCGAATGCCTCAAGGCTGACAAGCGTCGTCGCACCCAGGAAAAGCGGCGCCTGGAGCGAGCCCGGCTGCAGCAATGGCTAAATCGCCAGCGCTGCCCGCAATGTGGCTCTGCATTGGCAGAAACGTTGCCCAATGCCCTCACTGGTCTCGCTGATCATGGCGAAGCCCGACGCGACCCCGAGGTTTCCTGGGCAATGGCTCCTTCCTCCGAAAGCTCACATTGAAGGCTGCAGATTCAGCTGCGAGTTCCCATTTTGCAGATGCTCGGCAAACCCTTGCAGATGATGGCGGAAGTTTTCGCGGGTTTAATCGCCGTCCGCGCCCTTGCCGGAAGTGGATTAGCAATATCCAATATTTTCAGCAGCTTATGGGAATAAATTAATCCTTGGTTCCGGGCCGGGAGCAGGGCTGCTGGTAACTGGCTTGCACGGGAGCATAAGCCACAGATTTGGCCCTACTTGCCGATCCTCCTCGTCCAACCTGCGGATAAGAACGATCATTCCCTGCTCTCCGGCCTGTCCGCCGAACACGGAATGGCGGAATGTGTCTCCACCCTGAGTGCGGCGCTGAAGCTCGCCGGCCAACGGCGCTTTGAAGCTTTTGTTCTCGACCTGCGCCGCTCCCGTCTGGATGGGGCGGCGGCCGTACGCCAGTTGCGCCAGCACGATGAACTGGCCGCTATTGTGGTGGTGGGCGCCCAAGCCTCACTTGAGGAACGACTGCGGCTGCTGGAGGCCGGGGCGGATGACTACCTGAGCGAGCCGCTCTCAGAAAAAGAATTGACCATACGTTTGCGTGTTCTGCTGCGGCGCACGAACCTGCTACAGCACAAACTGGTTCTGGGAGACCTGGAACTGGATTTAGTGCGGCGCCGGGCCACCCGTCAGGGAAAACTCATTTCTCTTACCGCCCGCGAGCTAGCCGTCCTGGAATGCCTGTTGCGACATGCCGGACAGCCGGTCAGCCGCGCCCGCATCTTTCACGAAGTCTGGAACCGGGAGCCGAACGCCACCACTACCAACCTGGTGGATGTTTACATCAACTATCTGCGCTGCAAGGTGGACCGCGACTTCGAGCCCAAACTGATCCGCACCGTTTACGGCCTCGGATATCTGCTGGCCGCGGAGCAGGAACGCAGCGCCTGAAATCAGCCGTAGCAGCGGCCGGGTTTAGTGTTGCGGGTCCTGCCCGGTGGCCACCTGCAGGCGGCCGACGGCAACCTGGTAGGCGTAACGCGCCTCCACCAGTTGGGATTGCGTGGTAGTGGCCAGCAGTTCGGCGTCGGTGAGTTCGATGATGTTGCCTACGCCGGCTGCGTAGCGCCCTTCCGCAAAAGCCAGATTCTGCTGCGCCTCATCGGCGGCCTTCTGCGCCAGCGCAATCTTATCCTGGGCTACGCTGGCGTCCTGGTAATCGGTGTAAACCTCCTGGTCCACCTGCTGCAGATAGGAATGCAGGCTGCTCTGGCTGGCAGCCAGCCGGAACTGCGCCTCCTGCAGGATGGAATGGTAAAGGCCGCCCGAAAACAGATTCTGCAGCAGAGACTCGCCGATTCCAAAGTTGTAGATCAGGGGAAAACGCAGGTTGCGGTAATCGTAGAAGCTGGAGAAGGCGATATTCGGGCGGGTATTGGCGCGTGCCGCCACCACATCCGCCTGGGCCGCGGCCACCTGCTGCTGCAGAGAGCGCACGTCTGGCCGGCCCTTTTCCGCCTGCGCCAGCAGGTCGGGAAGCGGGCCCAGCGGCGCTTCCTCGCCCAGGGCGTTCACAATGGCCGGAGCTTCCTGCACCGGCAGCCCCATGGAAACGGCCAGGGCGGCGCCTGCCACTTTCAGGTCCGACTGCGCCTGCGTCAACTCCAGCTGAGAATTGGCCAGTTCCACTTCCTGGCGGGTGAGGTCAATTTTGGGCGAACGTCCCACCTGGAAAAAGGCCTGAATCTGCTCCAGGTGCCGGGTCTGGTCCTGTACCGCATTCTGCCGCACGGTCACCAGTTCCTGGGCCGCCAGCACGCCGAAGTAGCTGGTCCGGACGTTGAGCAGAATCTGCTGCCGCGTTCGTTGGCGGTTCTGTTCGGAGGCGGCGAGTTCAGCCTGGCCGCGCTGCACCGAGCCGCGGCTGCGGCCGAAATCGTAAATCGTCTGCGAAAAATTCAGCCCGGCGTAGTAGTACGGGCTGGTGGTGGCGCTCTCGCCTTGATAAAACTGCGCAAACTGGCGCGGCGAGGTGCCCGGTTGCGGCGCGTAGTTATACGTCGTCTGGTTGTGCGAGATGCCAAAATCCAGCCGCGGCAGGTAGGCGGAGTGCCGCTCCCGCAGGCGCGCTTGCGAGGCCTGCACCAGGTCCTGCGCCGTCGCCAGGTCGGGATGGTTCTGCTCCGCGATGCGGTAACACTCTTCCAGGGTTAGCGGCTGCTTGGGCTGCGGAGCCGCAAACGCTGCCACGGCGGAAAGCAGTGCGAAACACGCAATTACTCTCCTGCAGCGGCTGATTTTGAAACTTTGAAACCTCCGCGACCTTGAAATCCTGTAAATCCGCTGTGCCTGCATAATGGCTCGCGTCATGGCGACACCACGGGCTGCACCAGAGCGCCTTCGGCCACGCGGTCGCCCAGGTTGCGGGCCACCTTCTCGCCTTCCTCAAGGCCGGAGAGCAAGCGCACTGACTCACCGGTCTGATCCGCGACTATCACCGGCCGGAACTGCACGTGATTGTCGGCCGTCACCAGGGCTACCAGGGTTTGGCTGCCGTGCACGATGAGCGCGTCGGAAGGCACCTCCACGTACCTGGGCGTGCGCACCTGCAAGCGCACCTGCACAAAGCTGCCAGGCAGGACGCGGCTGCGCGGGTTCGCTAAATCAATTTCCACCAGCAGGGTACGGGTCTTGGGATCAATTTCGCCGCTGGTGCGGGTAACGCGGGCGGCAATGTTCAGGCCGGGTCGCGCGGGGTCGAGCACGGTGGCGGTATCGCCTAGGTGCACGAACGCCGCATGTGCCTGGTCCACATAAACATAAATTCGCAAACGCCCGGTTTCCGCGATGGACACCAGGGGCAGCGAACTGCTTTGCGAAGCGGTGGCGTTCTGCATCAGGGCGCCGGGGTCGGCGAAGCGCGCGGTCACCGTGCCGTCAAACGGCGCGCGCAGCACCTCGTAGGCCTTCATGGTTGCCAGTTGCTCGCGGTTGGCAACCGAAACCTTGGCATCGGCCTCAGCCTGGTCGGCATCCTGCTGAGAAATCATTTCTTTCTTGACCAGGGTGGCGGCACGGTTGGCAATCAGTCGCTTGTTCTCGGCGTCGGCTACCGCCGCCTGATATTGCCGGTCAATTTCCGGGGATTCGATGACCGCCAGCACCTGGCCCGCGCGCACATGATCGCCTTTGTCCACTCTGATGGTCTTCAGGTAGCCGCTGACCTTGGCGTAAAGCGTGATGGCCTGGAAAGGGTCTGCCTCGCCCAGCAGGGTCAGCACGTCGTTGCCCCCGCCCCGCTGGGCCGCCGCCACCTGCACCACTGGACCCGCCGCGGCTTGGCTCACACGCGCCTTGGCGTCAGCCAGCACCCGGTTGCGCTGCCCTTCAAAGAGCACGACTACGGCAAAGGCCGCCGCCAGCACTGTGATCAGCCCGGCGATTACCAGCCAGCGAAAGCTCCTTCGGGTATTGGAATCAGTGCCCATGATTATGATTCGGGTAGCATTTCGCCCCGTTCTTCCGCCAGAAAGCGTTCATCCAGCAAATGCCGGCTGGGGACCTTGCGGCGCAGCAGAGAATAAATGACCGGCACCACGAACAGCGTGGTTCCGGTGGCCACCAGCAAGCCGCCAATCACCGCCCGTCCCAGGGGAGCATTCTGCTCTCCCGCCTCGCCCAGCGCCAGCGCCATCGGCACCATGCCGATGACCATGGCGAGCGCGGTCATGAGCACGGGGCGCAGGCGCACTCGCCCCGCCTCCAGCGCCGCCTGCAGCGGGGAAAGCCGGCGTTCCACGCGCACGTCGTTGGCGTAGCTGACCAGCAGAATCGAATTGGAAGTGGCGATGCCCACCGCCATGATCGAGCCCATCAGCGATTCCACATTGATGGTGGTGCCCGTCAAGGCCAGCATCCACAGGATACCCATCAGCGCGCCCGGTACCGCCATAATGATAATGAAGGGGTCCAGCCACGACTGGAACAGCACCACCATCAGCAGGTAAACCAGGATGATGGCCAGCACCAGTCCCAGCAGCAGGCTGCGGAAGGATTGGTTCATCACCTCATACTGGCCGTGAATGCGGATGCGCATGCCCGCGGGCAGCGCGCCCAAGCCGGCAATCTTCTGCTGGATGGCGTGCACCACCGAGCCCAGGTCGCGGCGGTCGAGGTTGGCGGTTACGTCCACCACCCGCTGTACAGTGTAGTGGTTGACTTCCTCGGCCACCGATTGCGGCTCCAGGCGGGCCACGTTGGAAAGGGTCTCGAACTGCGGCTGCGGCACTTGCGCCGAACCCGGCGCCGCTCCCGGCTGCAGAAAATTGGCCGACCCCGGCGTGCTCAAGGGCATGTTCATCAGCGTCTGCACCGAATCAATGCGCGAGGGCGGAATGCGCACCGCCACCGTGTAGTTCACGTTGTTGAGCGGGTTCAGGAAGTAGGAGGGCGAAACCAGCACGCTGGAGGAAAGCGATATCAGCATGCTGTTGGCTACGTCGCGCTCGGTGAGTCCCAGTTCCGCGGCACGCTGGCGGTCCACGTTGATGCGCAGCGCCGGATACTGCAGCGGCTGTTTGATCACCACGTCAGCCGTGCCCGGCACCTGGCGGATATCGTCGCTCAAACGTCGCGCGATCTGGTAGGAGCGGTTCAGGTCTGGCCCCTCCACCTCCACGTCAATGGGCGCGGAAACACCAAAGTTCAGCACCTGGCTTACGATATCGGCCGATTGAAAATAAAAACTCGAGCCGGGAAATTCGCGGGGCAGGGTGCGGCGAATGGTTTCCATGTATTCCGCCGTGGGGTGGTGCTGCGGCTTGAGCGCGATCAGGATTTCCGCGTCCATGTCGCCCACGTTGTCCGTAGGCACGAAGGCCAGGTTGTAAGAAGTGGGTATGCCCTGAAAATCGTTGATAGTCTCCAGTTCGTCGGCGGGAATGATCTGCCGGATGCGGTCCTCCACCCGCATCAGCAGACGCTCGGTGTCTTCCAAGCGGGTGCCTGCGGGAGCGCGGAAATGCAGCTTCATCAGTCCGGCGTCCACGGTGGGGAAAAAATCGGTGCCGATCACCAGCGGCAGCGCCGCGCTGATGAGCAAGAGCAGCCCGAACACGGCCAGCGTGTAAATCCTGTGGTGCAGCACCACCCGCAGGAGGCGCACATAGGCGTCCTGCAATTTCTGAAAGCCTTTTTCCCGCCAGCGGTTCAACGTGGCGTAAAGGCCAGTGCCCTGCCTGCCGTATTCCTCGTGCTGTGGCCCAGCCACGTGATGCGCGGTGAACAACTGGCGCGAGAGCGTGGCCACCAGGGTGCGGGAAAGCAGGTAAGAAGCCAGCATGGCCAGAACCACCGCCAGAGCCATGGGCGTGAACAGATATTTGGCCGCGCCGGAGAGCAGCACCACCGGGAAGAACACGATACAGATGGCCAGCGTGGCCACGATGGCGGGCACCGCAATTTCGTTGGAGGCGTCGAGGATGGCGGGCGTCAGCGGCTTGCCCATCTCCAGATGACGGTCAATGCTCTCCACCGCCACCGTGGCATCGTCCACCAGCATGCCTACCGCCAGCGCCAGCCCGCCCAAAGTCATGATGTTGATGGTCTGGTTGCCCAGGTTCAGCCCAATCAGAGCCGTCAGGATGGCCAGCGGAATGGAAGTGCAAACCACGATCACGCTGCGCCAGCTGCCCAGGAATACCAGGATCATGAGGGAAACCAGAATCGAGGCCAGGATGGCTTCACGGATCACGCCTTTGATGGCGCCGCGCACAAACAGCGACTGGTCGAAATCAACCTTCAGTTCCATGCCTTGCGGCGCCACCGCCTTGATGGATGGCAAGGCGTCGCGGGTGGCGTCCACCACCGCCAGCGTGGAAGCGTCGGCGTGCTTGAGAATGGCCAGATAAGTCGCGCGTTTGCCGTTCACGTGGACGATGCTGTGCTGCATGGCGAAGCTGTCGGAAACCTGCGCCACCTCGCCCAGCAGGACCGGCGCGCGTCCCACCACTTTAATGGGAATGGACTTGAACCCCTCCACCGCTTCCGGGCTGGAGTTCATGAGCACGCTATAGTCGGTGCGCCCGATTCGCGCCTCCCCCGCGGGCAGAATCACGTTCGAGGACTGGAGCGCGGCCACCACGTCACCAGGAGAAAGCCCCTTGGCCGCCAGCGCTTGCGGGTTGATGTCCACAATAATTTGCCGTTCCTTGCCGCCGAAGGGCGCGGGGGTGGACAGGCCGGGAATGGTGAACAGGCGGACGCGAATAAAATTCAGTCCGTAGTCGTAGAGCTTTTGCTCCGGAATGGTGTTGCTGGAAACTGTGAGTTGCGCTACCGGAACATTGGAGGCGTTGAATTGAATGACGTTGGGCGGCGTCATCCCCGGGGGGGTAATGCGCAAGATGGTGTTCGATACCGACGCAATCTGGGCTATGGCCGCGCCGATATCCGCGTTGGGCTCAAAATAAACCTTCAGGACGCCGATGCCCGGAATGGACTCCGACTCGATCCGCGAAATGCCATTCACCGTGGTGGAGTAGGCGCGTTCGCTGATCAGCACCACCCGGCGCTCCATATCTTCCGCCGACAACCCGGGATAATTCCAGACCACAATAACCACCGGGATATTGATGACGGGAAATATGTCCACCACCATCCTGGAAAGGGAGAGAATCCCCAGCAGGATGATGAGCAGGGAGGCAACCGCAACCGTGTATGGGCGCCGCAGGGCGGTACGGACAAGCCACATGAGATGGGTTCAGGCCGGCCTGAATGTCAGGCAACCTGAGATGATAACTGAACCGTTCTCGATGCAAAATGCTGATGTTGGCGGGGCCCCGAAAAAGTTCCTCTTTTATTGCGCCGCCCTCCGGACAGTAGTAGACTTTACAAACTTTATCTCACACCAGAAGCGACGGCAACGCGGCTCGCGCACGCCCGGTTTGCCCGCTATTTGGGATCCTCCAGCCTTGAGGTCCGGTTATGGCCAACCGTGGTGCGATACCACAACCGCTGCCCACGCCGCAGAACAATTCTGTGCGCCCCCGGCCCCAGGACCCCACCCCACCGGCTGCCCTTGCCCAAAGTCTGCAAGTCCACCTGCAAGCCCTGGCGGATGAGATTCTTCTGCTGGCCCGTGGCGATGGTATCGCCATTGGCTTGGCGGAGAATAGCGACTTACGCTGCCGCGCCGCCAGCGGTATCGCCCCGCCCGTGGGCACGCGCATTGACGCCCGTTCTGGCCTTACCGGCGCCTGCCTGAGTACGGGCACCTTGCTGCGCTGCGACGACAGCGAACAGGACGCGCGGGTTGACCGCCAGGTTTGCCGCGCCCTTGGCATTCGCGCCATGGTCTGTGTTCCCGTGAGCGCCGGCCTGGAAGTGGTGGGCATTTTCGAGATCTTTTCGTGCCGGCCCAACGCCTTCCTCAATCTGGATTCGGCCGCACTCCATGGCAAGGCACAGGAAATTGCCAACTGTTTTACCGCGGAAGAAGCCCTGGTTCGCGCCGCCGTAACCAACGCCGCCGAACTGGGCACTGCCGGTGACCTTCCCCACTCCTGGACCCCGACGCCGGCTCCCGCTCATCGCCGGGCGCGCTTGCACCTTTCCTCCAAAAGCTGGCAGGCAGTGCTGGGAGCGCTGGTGCTCGCCTTGGGACTTTTCCTGCTGCTGCGCGCCATCCGGGCATCCGGCCCCGCCGCCTCCGCCTGGATTAGACCGCAACCGGCCTCCGCCGCAGCCTCCAGCCTCGAACTACCTCCGGCCGTCACCCGCCGGCTCGACCAGCCTCGTTCCCCGCAGCCACGGGCCCCCCTCCGCTCCGCCACCGCAGAGCAGAAGCTAAGCGCCTCCAAGGCTTATATTGTCGTGCCGTCCGGCCATGCCAGTCCTCCTGAGGCCTCGCCGCAAGTTCCTCCCAGTCCCCTCCTGGCCGCGCAAAGTGGCGTGGATCTTTTGAGCAAGCTGGTGGGCTCCCTTCCCACGGCACAACCGTCCCTGCCCGAAAAACTGCGTGTTTCCAGCGGTGTTCCGCAGCCTGTGCTCGTGCGCCGCGTAGAGCCGCTGTATCCCGCCTTGGCCAAGCAAAGCGGAATCGAGGGCGCAGTGGTGCTGGAGGCGCTGGTAACTAAGGACGGCCGGGTTACGGGTCTGCGCGCAGTCAGCGGTAATTCCTTGTTGGCAGCCGCTGCCCTGCGCGCAGTCAGCCAGTGGCGCTACCGGCCTTCAAGCCTCAATGGCGAACCCATCGAAGTGCCGGTCAAAATCACGCTCAATTTCGAACTCGGCAGGTAAGAATCACAAAACCATAGTGCTTCTGCTCCCGCAGGCCCGCTGGACCAGGTCTTCATCCCAGCAGCAGCAGTAGCCGGCAGCTTCCAGGGCGGCCAGAATTTCCGGCGCGCGGCCCGGATCAAAGATCAGGTGATCGCCCCGCCGCCGGCTGTAAACCCGCCGCCCCAATCTTCCACAAATCAGCGGCGGCAGCCAGCGCAGCATGGCCTGCTCCGGTCGCTCCGGCCAGTTTCCTTCGCTCAACCCGGGAACAGCGTTCACCTCAAAGGCATCATCGTCCAGCGGCATGCGTTGTCCGGCCGCCAGGTCCCTGTATTCCCGCCATAAGATTTCGCGTTCCTCGCGCGCGCCGCTCTGCGCATATGCCTGGTAATAACGATCGAAAGAAGACCAGGCGCCACATTCGGGAAAGGTGGTCAGCAGTTCCGGCAGGCGGTTCGCCGGCATCTTCAGCTTGAATTCACCCCACGTTCTGGCGGTCAATGCCTCGCTGATGGCGGCAAGTTCCCGGGCTTTCTCCCGGGGCACAAAAACCAGGTTGCTGCCGCCCAGGACGGAAGGAACTGCGCCGAAGACCAGGGTTTGGGGGCTAGAGTCCTCTCCCGGTTCGAAGCCGCCGTCGCGCTCCGCTTCGCCGGCGGACTCTACCTGTGCCAGGTTTTCACGCTGGCATTCCTCCGGAACGCCGCCAAAGGTAAATGCCGGCTCCTCGGCATCCAGGCCGATGCCGCTGGCATGAATCATGGCCTCGCCATAGCCCTGGCCACACGCGTGGCTGATCAATTGTCCGGCCTTGAATTTGTAGATGTTCCATTCTCCGGTTTCGCGATTGTGCAGCACGTCCACGTGGAAAGGGCCGCCTGACACCCAGGTGTAGGTCAGCTTGCGGCAGGAACCTGCGTGGATGAAGGTTTCAAAACGCGGCCGGTATTCGGCTACAAAGTTGCGCGAATCCGGCCAGGTGAGGCATGGCCGGCAGCCGGAATATATGATCTTGCCTGGGAATCCAACCGCTTCCGGAGCCGCCGCTGCCAGGCGCAGGTCAAATGAGGTCAGCTGGCGGGGTATGTAGGCGGTGAAGTTGCCGTCCAGCGGAAACCGGGGTTTAGGAAGCATGCGGGCGCTCTCCTTGGCATCAGGAGTTCGCCAAAATGGAAACGCCGCCTGCATCAGGCGGCGATCTCGCAGGAGACTTTAGTTCGGAACTCTCGTCCCGCACATCGAGTGGAGTGCACTCGTGGCACCGCGGCGTCTCCTTGCCCGGTTGCCGGGCCCGGCACTGGGCCGAGCCGCTCCTGATGCGGGAAGAAGAATAGAGCAGAAGACGGGGAGTGTCAACCGCACCGGGAGAAAACCTCACAACCGACAGCCACGGCATGCTTGATCACGAAAACGCTTGCCGGGAGTCTTCCCTAGGCCGCCCGCTCTGCTCTTCCATGTTGCAGTAGTCGTCGAATTTCCGACACTAGCTTCTCCGGTTCCTGCGGCTTGGGCAAAAGCAAGTCGGCGAAGGCCGATGCTTGCGCCGCTTCGGGATCGCCAGAGAACACTACCACCGGCAAGCCGGGCCGCATCCGTTTCACCTCCGGGCCCAACTCCACTTGGCCATCGGGCAGGTGATAGTCCATGATCACCAGGTCCACAGGCTGCTTTTGAAGCAGTTGCAACCCGCTGCTGGCGCTGCCGGCGCCCAGCACAGAATAGCCGTGCTGCTCCAGAATGCGGGTCAGGGTAAGCAGCATGATTGCGTTGTCGTCTACAATGAGGATGCTTGGTTGGGCTGGCACGAAGAGCCTCTTTCGTACGCGTTGCGGGACATTTGCGCGTAGCGCGCAGCGAACTGGATTGAAGGTGGGAGGCGAGGCCCCGATGCTGGGGTTGCCTCTGGATAGTATTAGATATCAATCGCAATCCCGGTGAGAACAGAGCAGGCGGGGCTCTCTTTGCTCAGGAGGACTGTCGTTGCAGCTGGCGCCGCAGGCGGTCCGCTTGTCTCCCCGTCCTTTGCAGCGCCCTTTTGGCGGCTTGCAGGCCGACTTTCGTGTATTTCAGGTCCCATTCTAGGCTCTTGACCGGCCGGTTCATTTCTTTCGCCTTCTTGCCGGTTTGTTCCGCCCGGCGGCTGAGATTTCGAACAGACTCCGTCAGATCGCCCAGACCATTGGGATCTTTCGTCAAAACCGATGCTTGGGAGTGGCCGGGGGGATGCGGGAAGCAATTTTTTTCCTGCCGTTCCGTGCGGCGTCATTACCCGGCTAACTCGGCCCACCCAGGGTGGACTGCACGCCGAATGAGTGTCGCACATCGGCGCCGCGCACCCAGAAAATCACGTCTTCGGCGATGTTGGTGGCGTGGTCGGCCACCCGTTCGAGGTTGCGCGCGATCAGCAGCGCATCCAGAGCCTGCCGGGTCACGGCCGGATTCTGGTTCATAGTGCGCACCAGGGAAATAAAGGCCTCATCCCGCATTCGGTCTACCACGTTATCCATCTCCAGCACCGCCTGCGCCAGTTCCGCCTTGCCCTCAATGAATGATTCCAGGGCGCGCTGCACCATGGCCGAGGCGGCGCTCGCCATGCGAGGCACGTCCACCGGCAACTCCGCCGCGGGCAGTTCCATCATGTCCATCACCCGCTCCGCGATGTTCACCGCCTGGTCTCCCACCCGTTCCAGATCGGCATTGATTTTTACCACCGCCAGGATAAAGCGGAGATCGATGGCCATGGGTTGTTGCATGGCCAGCAGGTCGAGGGCGACCCCATCTATCTCTCGTTCCGCGGCATTGATGAAGGATTCGTTCTCCAGCACGCGGTGGCACAGCGTGAGGTCGCGCTCGCGGTAGGCCTGGCAGGCACGGTCCACCGCCTGCTCCGCCATGCCCCCCATCTTAAGCAGCTTTTCCCGCAGTTCGTCCAGTCCTTGTTGGAATCGTGTGCGCATCAGCCAAACCTGCCTGTGATGTAATCTTCTGTACGCTTATCTGAAGGATTCGTAAAGATTTTTTCCGTTTTATCGAATTCGATGAGCCGTCCCAGCAGGAAAAATCCGGTGAACTCCGCCACCCGCGCCGCCTGTTGCATGTTGTGGGTCACAATCACGATGGTGTAATTCTCTTTCAGTTGGAAGATTAGGTCCTCGATCTTCCCCGTGGAAATGGGATCCAGGGCGGAAGCCGGCTCGTCCATCAGCAGTACGTTGGGCTCCACCGCCAGGGCGCGGGCGATGCACAGCCTCTGCTGCTGCCCGCCGGAAAGGCTGGCGCCCGACTTCTTCTTCAGGGCGTCCTTCACCTCGTCCCAGAGTGCGGCCATGCGCAGGGAGCGCTCCACAATTTCGTCCAGCTTGCCCTTATCGCGAAACCCGTTCAGCTTCAGGCCGGCCGCCACATTGTCATAAATGGACATGGCGGGAAATGGATTCGGTTTCTGGAACACCATTCCTACCTGCCGGCGCACCTGCACCGCCGGCGTGCCGTTGCCGTACACCTCCATGTCGCCGATGCAGACCTTGCCCGTCACCCGCGTCTCCGGCAGGGTCTCGTGCATGCGATTGAGGCAGCGCACAAAGGTTGATTTCCCGCAGCCGGAAGGACCGATGATGGCGGTGGCGTGGTTGGGCGCGATGCGCATGGCGATATCGTGCAGCGCCTGCGTGGCTCCGAACCAGGCATTCAAACCTTCGACTTCGATGCCCACGCCCATGCTTGCTATGCCGTCCCCTTCATCAGGCCGCGGCTGGCAATGAGGCGCACCACCGCGATGGTTCCCACAATCAGCACAATCAGCACCAGCGCCCCCGCCCAGGCTTGCCTATGCCACTCGTCGTAAGGCGAAATGGCATAAACGAAAATTTGCAGCGGCAGGGCGGCGATGGGCTGGTTGATATTCGCGCTCCAGAACTGGCTGCCGAAAGCGGTGAACAGCAGGGGCGCGGTCTCGCCAGCCACGCGCGCGAAAGCCAGCATGATGCCGGTAATGATGCCGGCGGCGGCGGTGCGCAGAGTAATGGAAACCGTGGTACGCCAGCGTGAGATGCCCAGGCCCAGCGCCGCCTCCCGCACCGAGCGCGGCACCAGCAGCAGCATCTCCTCCGTGGCCCGGGTAATGGTAGGAACCATCATGATGCCCAGGGCCACGCCCCCGGCCAGCGCGGAGAAGTGTTTCTGCTTCACCACCACCAGGGAGTAGGCCACCATGCCGATCACAATCGAGGGAACTCCGTTGAGCACATCGGCGGTGAAACGGATAGCGTCGCCAAAACGGTTGCGTCCGTACTCGGAAAGAAACACGCCGGCGCCAATGCCCAGGGGCACGCCGATGGCACTGGCAATGCCCAGGATCACCCCCGTGCCCAGAATGGCGTTGGCCATTCCCCCTCCCGGCACGCCCACCGGCTTAGGCGTCTGCGTCAGAAATGTCCAACTGATGGAGCCCAGGCCGCGCTGCACCAGATAAATAAAAATCGCAGCCAGCGGCAGCAGCACCAGCAACAGGGCGACTATCGCCAGAAACGTCGCGAGGTGATCCTTGAGGCGGCGCCAGGAGATCCCGGCCTGCCTTTGTGGTGCAAGGTTATTGGGCATGCACCCCCGCCGGAAGGCCACGGGTCACGCTCCACACCAGCAGGCGGGCGAGCGTGTTCACCACAATGGTTACCAGGAACAGAGCCAGCCCGATTTCCACCAGCGCACTTAGGTAAAGGTTGCCGGTGGCTTCGGTGAATTCGTTGGCGATCACGCTGGCCATGGTGTAGCCCGGGGCCAGCAGCGATTTTGCAATTTCCGGACGATTGCCGATGACCATGGTTACGGCCATGGTTTCACCCAAGGCCCGCCCTAATCCCAAAATGACCGCACCCAGAATGCCGGCACGAGCGTTACGCAACACTCCTACCCGAATCATCTCCCAGCGGGTGGCCCCCAGGGCCAGGGCAGCTTCGCGCTGGTTCCGCGGCACCGCATTCAGCACTTCTCGAGTCAGCGAAGAAATTATGGGCACCACCATGATGGCCAACACCATCCCGGCAGCCAGCATACCGATCCCATACGGCGGCCCTTCGAACAGCCCCGTCCAGCCCAGGTAGCGCATCAATCCGGGCTCGAGGTACAGGCGCAGAACGGGCACCAGCACAAAAATAGCCCACAGACCATAGATCACGCTGGGAATGGCCGCCAGCAGTTCAGTGGAGAACGACAGAATGCCGCGCAGCCCTTTCGGACACATTTCCGTAATGAACACGGCCACGCCCAGTCCCAGGGGCACCGCTATGACCAGGGCGACTATGGAGGAGACGACTGTACCGTAAATGAAAGGCAGCGCTCCAAACACATTATTGGCTGGATCCCAGATCTGGCGGGTGAAAAACTTCCAGCCGAATTGGTGCAGCGACAGAGTGGAGTTGGCCACCAGTTCGTAGAAGATGAGTCCCAGCACCACCGCCACGCTCAGCCCGCAGGCGATCATGGCGTAGCGAAAGAGTTCGTCAGCCAGCCTGCCGCCGACCCGCACAGCAGCAGGCGTGAGCGCACCCTGCGCCCGAGGTACAGACGGAGTCTCCACGGGATTCGCTTCCCGGGGTCGCAGCCGGCGTGGCGTTAACCGTGGAATGCCCATGGAGTCCTGGTTTCACGTTAACAAAGCTTTGTTACATGAGTGTTACAGTCAAAAAACGAGGGTCGGTAGTCAGGAGCCAGAGCTCAGCTGTTAGTTGGCGGGCGTTGCACCGGCCTGCTGCCAGCCACTCCTACCTTCAAGACAAAAAAACAGGCGCCGGCTGGTTGGCCAGGCGCCTGTCCGGGCCTTGCGTTAGAACGAAAACTCCATGTTGAGGAAAATGGCCTGCACGTCCGGTGGTACCGCATTGGCAATACCGTTCGGGTTAGCCTTCGCCAGTTTCGAACTGAACTGCGCCAGATCACTGGCCGGGTAAGTGAATTGGCTGTGCCGGTAGAACACATTCTGGCTGTCCACCGCAAAGCGCAGGTGCTTGTTGTAGGTGTAGTTGATACCGGCGATCAGGCGGTCAAAGTCAATGGGATCGCTCGGGATATTGGTATTGGGCTGGAAATACTCCCACATCCCAAACAGCGTGAATTTTGAGTTTGGGATGTCGGCGTGACCGAAAACGTCAAACCCTTTCTGCCGGGTATGCGTTCCCGACAGGATGGCGGTGGCCAAGTCGGTCAGCCCGGCATACTGAGTCGTCCCCAAGCCAAAAGCGTCCTGCGGGCCGGCGCCGGAGAACAGATTCCCCAGGCTGAACGCGTTGCGTCCGAAGTCGTACTCCGCAGCCAGTTGGTAGCCATTGTGGGGGCTGGTGTAGTGAACCAGCCCAGCCATGCGCTCCACCACGTGGTTGGAGGTGTCAGAAGGAACGTTGCCGTAGCCGTAGTCCACGAAGCCGGTTATGCCAAGTCCTTCGTACTTGGAAGTAGCGCCGAAGGGATAGAAGGAAACCCGAGCCATTCCCGTCTTGGTTTCTGACTGATTGAACTGGTGGAAGTTGGCGTCATTGAAGACCCCGATCTGGTAATCAATGTATTGCTTGCCGTTCATCTTGACGGGCCCGTTGATGGAGGCGCCAGTGTAGGTGGAACTCAAGCTGAGGTAGTTCCAGGGCGTCAAGTTCACGTAACGGTAGCCGTACAGGCCTTCTTCCCAGTCCACCAGGGGGTTCATCTGCTGGCCGAAGCGGATGTTGTCCTCCTTGAAAGCCTCGGTATTTCGGAAAGCGTTCAACTCCGCGTAGCCATACTTGAGGCGCAAGGTCAGATTCCCATCCGCCGAAGCCGGAACCGCGCTCACCTTGCCGACTTTGTCGTTGCTGGCGGTCGCGAACTGGCGATAGATGTTGGGAACTATCCGAAAGCTGATGAAATCATTCGGGCTATAAACAAAATTGAGATAGGTGCGGTTGACTTCAAACGCGCTGTAATTGTCATTGCCCGCACCGGCGAAGTTGGTCTGGGTGAGGAACTGCGGCCCGAAGCCGGTTTTATAGTAATAGGCATAATCAGCATAAGCGAGGGCGCCGATCTTTACTTTACCGCCGGCCAACTCAATCGAGTCACTCGCCTGTTGCTTCGGACCGCTACCTCCTGCTTGTCCTTCTGATACCTCGGCAATCTTCGGGACCGAGGATGTGGAGGTCGCTGCGCCCGCCGGAATCATGGGCGTGGTACTGGCCACTTGACCCAGATTGGGAGCTTGCCGCGGAGCCTGGCTGGCTGCCTGTTTCGGCGGGGAAGCCTGGCTGCTGCCCGGACTCTCCTGCAGCTTTTGACTGAGCCGCTCCAGCATTTCCTGCTGCCGCTTGATCTGCTGCTGCTGCGACGCAATCTGCTGCTGCTGCGCGGCCAGCGTGGCGCGCAATTCTGTTACATCTTTCTCCGTAATCCCCGCCGGCATTGGGTTGCTCCCGGGCGCCGGGCTATTCGAACTACCGCTCTGCGCCAACATGAGCGCGGACAACAGCGGTACTACTGCGCACCACCTCAGAACGGGTTTCATATTATGTTTTTTCGCTCCTGTCGCTGATGATTTCTTGCGGCAAACTGCGCTCGAGTCGAACCGGTTTTTTAGTCCTCTCCTTGGCTGTAGTTCTAATTTCACAGAGTTACAGCGGTATTACGGGCACATGAATTTTCGGTTACAGCCTGTGCATGGAAAAGCCGGCGCCCTATTTGAGCGGAGCGCCGGCGGCAGTCATCTGCGAGAGCAAGGTTTGGTCTAGCGACGAAATCGAAGAGGGCAGTGGAGCGTAATCCAACCCCTGCGAGAGTTGCTGGCCATCGGTCAGGATATACCGCACGAAATCCTTCAACTCCTGCCGCTTGGCGCGGTCGCTGCCGTCTTTGGGGATGATGAAAAAGGTGAATCCGCTGATGGGATAGGCCTCGGGCGCGGAAACCGGCGGATCCACTATGGGCTTGCGCACGTCCTGGGACAACTCCGTTTTGAAGGCGTCAATGGCCGCGGCGGTGCCAGCCGCGCTGGGCGCCACGAATTTGCCCGCCTTATTTTCCATTTCCACCACCGGCAGGTGATTCTGCGTGGCGTAGCTCAATTCCACATAGCCAATCGCTCCCGGCGTTTGCTTCACCACGCCGGTAACCCCTTCACTTCCCTTGCCGCCCAATCCTACCGGCCAGTTCACGGAAATGCTGGCGCCCAC
>Ga0075276_10000097_pt1 | contig 26456 bp, 20 predicted proteins | sample SF_Rice_5C_80N_4_FD_69770 | JGI IMG/M metagenome (GOLD analysis project Ga0075276, IMG submission 69770) | Rice paddy soil microbial communities from Twitchell Island, California, USA - SF_Rice_5C_80N_405 | ecosystem: Environmental > Terrestrial > Soil > Paddy field/soil | place: USA: Twitchell... | reverse complement strand
GGGGCTTTCGGCGCGCCCCTGCTGCTGATCTTTGTCTGGGCGGCGGCGGTCGGCTGGATACTGCCGCGGCGCGGGAATGTGCTGCGCCTCCTGGTCATCACCGTGGCCGTCCTGCTCTTCATCAGTATGGGGATCTTCCTCAGTTACCAGGTCTGGCTGCGGCAGCTCACCGCCTCTTCCCGGCTCATGGATGTGTGGCATGCGGCGATTGCGCTGTGGATACTGGTTGCGCTGAGCCGTGCCGTGCGCGCGCTGTACGGCGGGTCGCGCGCCGTGGCCCTGGCCCTGGCTGGCGCTTATGTCGTGCTCGCGGTTGCCTTGCCGGCGGCTGCGCCGCAGGGCTCGCTGTACCTCGACGCGGCATCGATCCGCCCGGTCTATGTGTCGCCGCCGAACGAGGCCGATGGCGCGGTCCCCGGCGCCGCGCCCCCTGCCGCGCCCCCTGCCGCGCCCCCTGCCGCGCCCCCTGCCGCAGCGCCGGGCGACAAGGATGGCGGCTATCTGGATGACGACGAGGGCGAAACCGTGCGCAGCCCCGGCGATGCGCTCGATGTCGAAAATACCTATTATCAGCAACCCGAGTTGGTGCGCAAATCGCTTGCCGGGATCAGGCCGCACCGGCCGGGCGAGACCGGTCTGTACTTCGTGGGGTTTGCCGGGGACGGGAGCGAGCACGAGTTTTTCAACGAGGTGCGCTACGCCCGCAAGCTGCTGGAGCGCCGCTTCAACACGGCCGGGCGCTCCGTAATGCTGGTGAACAGCTACGACACCGTGGACTCGCTGCCGCTTGCGAACACGCACAACATGGAGGCCGTGCTCAAGGGCCTGGCGCAGCGCATGGACAAGCAGCATGACGTGCTGTTTCTGTTCCTGAGCTCGCACGGCGCGCAGGATCACTGGCTGGAAGTCAATCTCGAGCCGCTGGATATGGATGACCTGAAGGCGGAAACACTCAAGGCCCTGCTCGACAAGAGCGGCATCCGCAACCGTGTGATCGTGGTTTCGGCCTGTTATTCCGGCGGCTTTCTGGATGTCCTGAAGGACGACAACACCCTCATACTCACCGCGTCCAGCCGCGACCGTGTGGCCTACGGCTGCGGGGATGCGACCGAATATACCTATTTCGGACAGGCGTATTTCATCAACGCGCTGACGCGCGGCAACTCGTTCATCGACGCATTCGACGAGGCGCGCGCGCGGATCGCGGCCCGCGAAAAGAGCGAGGACATGGACCCGTCCGACCCGCAGATCAGCGTGGGCCACAATATCGGCGCGGTACTGCGCGAACTCAAGGTCCTGCCCGCAGCGTCACCCGGCGCGAAGGCAGACGCACATCGCCCGGCGCAACCAGCGGGCTGCGCCGCAAACTGTTCAGGGCAGGGCGGCTGACAGTCTGCGGGTAACGTTCAGGGAGACGGCGGCCCGGCGCACACGCCTGTCGGGTCGCCGCAGGGCGGCCTAGAGGGCGGCCAGCGCCGCGTTGAGGGTCTTGCTCGGACGCATTGCGCCCGAGGTCTTGGCGAAGTCTGGCTGGTAATAGCCGCCCAAGTCCACCGCCTTGCCCTGGGCTGCGATCAGTTCGGCGTTAATCTTCGCCTCGTTTGCGGTCAGCGATTCGGCCAGGGGGGCGAACTTCGCTTTCAGCAGCGCATTCACGTCTTGCACCGCCAGTGCCTGCGCCCAGTAGAGCGCGAGGTAGAAGTGGCTGCCGCGATTGTCGATTTCGCCCACGCGGCGCGCGGGCGACTTGTCATGGTCCAGAATCTGCGCGATGGCCGCGTCCAGGGTGTCGGCCAGCACTTGCGCCCTGGCGTTTTCGTACTTCTGCGCCAGATGTTCCAGCGACACCCCCAGGGCGAGGAATTCGCCCAGCGAGTCCCAGCGCAGATAGCCTTCCTGCAGGAATTGCTGCACGTGCTTGGGCGCGGAGCCGCCCGCGCCGGTTTCGAACAGGCCGCCGCCGTTCATCAGCGGCACGATGGAAAGCATCTTCGCGCTGGTGCCCAGTTCCAGGATGGGGAACAGGTCGGTGAGGTAGTCGCGCAGCACGTTGCCGGTGACGGAGATGGTGTCCTTGCCGTCGCGGATGCGGTCTATGGAGAACTGGCATGCCGCCTCCGGCGTCATGATGCGGATGTCGAGTCCCGTGGTGTCGTGCACCTTGAGGTATTGTTCCACCTTGGCGATGATCTGCGCGTCATGGCCGCGGCGCTTGTCCAGCCAGAACACAGCCGGGGTGTTGCTGAGGCGCGCGCGGGTCACGGCCAGCTTCACCCAGTCTTGCACCGGCGCATCCTTGGTCTGGCACATGCGGTAGATGTCGCCCTGCTCGACCTTGTGCATCAGCAGCGCGTCGCCTGCGCCGTTCACCACGCGCACCAGGCCGTTTGCCGGGATTTCGAAGGTCTTGTCGTGGGAGCCGTATTCCTCGGCCTTCTGCGCCATCAGCCCGATGTTGGGCACGCTGCCCATGGTCCTGGGATCGAATGCCCCGCGCTTCTTGCAGTCGTCGATCACCACCTGGTATATGCCGGCATAGCAGCGGTCCGGGATCATCGCCAGCGTGTCGTAGGGCTTGCCGTCCGCGCCCCACATCTTGCCGCCGTCGCGGATCATGGCGGGCATGGAGGCATCCACGATTACGTCGCTGGGAACATGCAGGTTGGAGATGCCCTTGTCCGAATTCACCATGGCCAGCGGCGGGCCAGTGCGGATGCAGTCGGCGATGTCGGCGACGAGGGCGGCGCGTTCGTCCTCCGGCAGCGCCAGCACCTTCGCCTCCAGGTCGCCGAAGCCGTTGTTGATGTTGACGTTGAGCGCCTTGAGTACGTCGCCGTGCCGGTCGAACACCCCGCCGAAAAACACCGAGACGGCATGGCCGAACATGACGGGATCGGATACTTTCATCATGGTCGCCTTCAGGTGCAGGGACAGCAGCACGTCGTCCTGCTTCGCGGCCGCAATCTGCGTGGCGTAGAAGGCGCGCAGGGCGCGCCGGCTCATCACCGCGGCGTCGAGGATCTCGCCAGGCTGCAGGCTGATGTTCTCCTTGAGCACGCTGACCGCACCGTCATCGCCGACGAACTCCACGCGCACATCGGCGGCGTCGCGCAGCGTGACCGATTTCTCGCTGGCGTAGAAATCGCCGTCCTGCATGTGCGCCACGCGTGTCTTCGAGGCGGCGGACCAGGCGCCCATCTTGTGCGGATGCTTGCGCGCATACTGCTTTACCGAGGCGGCCGCGCGGCGGTCGGAGTTGCCCTCGCGCAGCACGGGATTCACCGCGCTGCCCAGCACCTTGCCATAGCGGGCTCTGATCTTCTGTTCCGCCTCGGACTTCGGCTCCTCCGGGTAATCGGGCACGTCGTAGCCGTGCGACTGCAATTCCCTGATCGCCGCCTTCAGTTGCGGCACCGATGCGCTAATATTCGGCAGCTTGATGATGTTGGCCTCGGGCTGCAGCGTCAGCGCGCCCAGTTCGGCAAGGTTGTCTCCGACCCGTTGCGACTGCGTAAGGTTTTCCGGGAAGGCCGCCAGTATGCGCCCGGCCAGCGAAATGTCGCGAGTTTCCACCGTCACGCCGGCGGCCTGGGTGAAGGCCTGGACGATGGGCAGCAGGGAATAGGTCGCGAGGGCCGGGGCTTCGTCGGTCAGGGTATATATGATCTTGGGAGTTGCCATCTTTAGTATTCTGGGAAATTCTGGTGAAATTGACGATATGAGCCGCATCCTCCTGTTAAACAAACCCTATGGGGTGATCTGCCAGTTCAGTGAGGACGGGCTGCATCGGACGTTGGCGGATTATATCGCGCTTCCCGGTTTTTATCCCGCAGGGCGGCTGGATACCGACAGCGAGGGACTGCTGCTGCTCACCGACGACGGCAAGCTGCAGCACCGCATCACCGATCCCCGGCACAAGCTGCCCAAGACCTATCTCGTGCAGGTCGAGGGCGTGCCGGACGCGGCGGCGCTGGAAAAGCTGCGCCGGGGCGTGCAGCTCAAGGACGGCATGACCTTGCCGGCCGAAGCCCGGGGCATGGCGGAGCCGGATGACCTGTGGCCGCGCGACCCGCCCGTGCGCTTCCGCAAGGCCATTCCCACCAGTTGGCTGGCGCTGACCATACGCGAGGGCAGGAATCGCCAGGTACGGCGCATGACCGCGGCGGTGGGCCATCCGACGCTGCGTCTTATCAGGTACGCGATCGGGGAGTGGACGCTGGACGGATTGCGGCCGGGGGAATGGCGCGAACAGGCGCTTGCGCCCGGCCAGCCGCGCGGGCGCCCTTCCCGTCGGTAACCATCGCAGCGGGCTTGTTTAACAGCGCCTAATGTATAATAGGCGCCATTGACCAGCGCCCGGCCTGCGCCGGACCGAGATGGTTACTCAACTTATTGATTGCAGGAGGTAAAAATGCCCATTTATGAATATCGTTGCAGCAGCTGCGGTGTGCAGAAGGATGTGCTGCAAAAAATGAGCGATGCACCGCTGACGACCTGCCCGGAATGCGGCAAGGAAACGTTCAGCAAGCAGATTTCCGCCGCCGGTTTCCAACTGAAGGGCAACGGTTACTACGTGACCGATTTCAAGGATAACGGTAAACCCAAGGCGCAGTGCGCGCCGTGCGCGGCCGCGGGCTCGTGCCCGGCCGCCGGCAACGCGTGAAGAAATACCTCATCACAGGCCTGCTCGTCTGGGTTCCGCTCGGCATCACGCTGTGGGTGCTGAACGTAACCATAGGCACGATGGATCAGACGCTGGGCCTGTTGCCGGCCGCGTGGCAACCCGACAAGCTGCTGGGCCACCACATTCCGGGGCTGGGCATCCTGCTCACCGTAGTGGTGGTGCTGGTGACCGGCCTGCTGGCCCGCAACGTGTTCGGGCAGCGCCTGCTGGGCTACTGGGACGCCTTGCTGCGCCACATTCCCTTCGTCAATGCCATCTATAACAGCGTCAAGCAGGTAAGCGACACGCTGCTGTCCGGCAGCGGCAAGGCGTTTCACAAGGTGCTGCTGGTGCGCTATCCCCATCCGGAGTCCTGGTCGCTGGCATTCCAGACCACGGTGCCCATGGAGGTCAGCGGCCTGCTGGAAGAGGAATATGTCGGCGTGTTTGTTCCCACCACCCCCAGTCCGGTGAACGGGTTCTATTTCTACGTGCGCAAGGCCGACACCAAAGAGGTCAGCATCAGCGTGGACGCCGCATTCAAGGCCATCGTCTCGATGGGCGTCGTGACCACGGCCAACGGCAACGACCGCGGCGCCAATTAAGCTATTTTCCCCAACGATAACAACTGTATCAACTGAATCATGCGAACCCATTATTGCGGACAACTCAATGTCTCCACTCTCGGTCAGACCGTCACCCTGTGCGGCTGGGCCCACCGCCGCCGCGATCACGGCGGCGTGATCTTCATCGACCTGCGCGACCGCGAGGGCCTGGCGCAGGTGGTGTGCGACCCGGATCGTCCGGAAATGTTCAAGATTGCAGAATCCGTCCGCAACGAATTCGTGCTCAAGATCACCGGCCGCGTGCGGCGCCGTCCCGAAGGCACCGAAAACAAGAACCTGCCCAGCGGGGAAGTGGAAGTGCTGTGCCATGAAATCGAGGTGCTGAATGCATCCGTCACCCCGCCGTTCCAGCTCGACGACGAGAACCTCTCGGAAAACGTGCGCCTGACCCACCGTGTGGTGGACCTCCGCCGCCCGCAGATGCAGCACAACATGATGCTGCGCTACAAGACCGCGCGCGCTTTCCGCCGCTTTCTCGACGACAAGGGCTTCCTCGACATCGAGACGCCGATGCTCACCAAGTCCACGCCCGAAGGCGCGCGCGACTACCTGGTGCCGTCGCGCGTGCATCCGGGCGAGTTCTTCGCGCTGCCGCAGTCGCCTCAGCTCTTCAAGCAGATGCTGATGGTGGCCGGTTTCGACCGTTATTACCAGATCACCAAGTGCTTCCGCGACGAGGATCTGCGCGCCGACCGCCAGCCCGAATTCACCCAGGTGGACATCGAGACCTCGTTCATGAGCGAGGAGCAGATCATGAACATGATGGAGGACATGATCCGCGTGGTGTTCAAGGAGGTGCTGAATGTCGGCCTGCCGAACCCCTTCCCGCGCCTGACGCACGCGGATGCGATGGCGCGCTACGGCTCGGACAAGCCGGACCTGCGCGTGACGCTGGAACTGACCGAGGTCACCGACGCCATGAAGGACGTGGCGTTCAAGGTGTTCTCCGGCCCGGCCAACAGCGGCGGCCGCGTAGCCGCGATGCGCGTGCCCGGAGGCGCGGCCCTTACCCGCGGCGAGATAGACGAATACACCAAATTCGTCGGCATCTATGGCGCTCGCGGCCTGGCGTACATCAAGGTGAACGATGTCACCCAGTTGAATGAAACCGGACTGCAGTCGCCCATTGTGAAGAACCTCTCCGAAGCCGCGCTCAAGGCGGTGATCGAGCGTACGGGCGCTGCGAACGGCGACATCATCTTCTTCGGCGCCGACAAGGGTAAAGTGGTGAACGACGCCATGGGCGCGCTACGCGGCAAGATCGGCCACGACAAGGGATACACCAACGGCAAGGCCTGGGAGCCGGTTTGGGTGGTGGACTTCCCCATGTTCGAATACGACGAGGATGAAAAGCGCTGGACCGCGTGCCATCATCCCTTCACCTCACCCAAGGACGAGCACCTGGAATTCCTGGAAAGCGATCCCGGCAAGTGCCTCGCCAAGGCCTACGACCTGGCGCTGAACGGCTGGGAGATCGGCGGCGGCTCGGTGCGTATCCATCGCGAAGAAGTGCAAAGCAAGGTGTTCCGCGCGCTCAACATCGGCGAGGAGGAAGCGCGGCTGAAGTTCGGCTTCCTGCTAGACGCGCTGCAATACGGCGCGCCGCCCCATGGCGGCCTCGCCTTCGGCCTGGACCGCATCGTGACCATGATGACCGGCGCCGAATCCATCCGCGACGTGATTGCCTTCCCCAAGACGCAGCGTGCGCAATGCCTGCTTACCCACGCGCCTTCGGCCGTGGACGAGAAGCAGTTGCGCGAACTGCATATCCGCCTGCGCCAACAGCCCCAGACCACGGTGGAGGTGACCGCCGAGACGGTGAAGGAATAGGCCGCGATGGCCACGCGCGTGCTGCCGCTGCTGGTTTCCGCACTGCTGTTGTGCGCAGTGCCGGGGGTGCAGGCGCGTGGCCATCACCATCACCACGGCCATGCGGCGCCCGGCGAGGTCAGCGTCGCGAGCCTCCCGCCGGAGGCGCAAAAAGCCTTGCGCCTCATCCGTAGCGGCGGCCCCTTCCCCTACGCGCGTGACGGGGTGGTGTTCGGCAACCATGAGCACAGGCTGCCGGGCCGGGCGCGCGGCTACTACCATGAATACACGGTGCCCACACCCGGACTGCACAATCGCGGCCCGCGGCGCATCGTATGCGGGCCGCTGCCGGAATGCTATTACAGCGCCGATCACTACCGCAGCTTCCGGCGCATCAGGGAGGACAGGCGACATGGATAATCTGCATACGCGGCTGCGCGACGTGCACGAGGCGGGGGTCTACCGCCTGAACTGCACCGTGGACGTGCTGCGCGATGCCGCGCACGAGGCCGGGTTTGCGCTGTTCGAACTCGACCTGGCGCACGTGCACAACAAGGGCGAGCTGCTGGCTGGCCTCGCCGAGGCCATAGGCGCGCCGGAGTGGTTCGGCAACAACTGGGACGCGCTGGCCGATGCGCTGGCCGACCTGTCCTGGCATCCCGCGCCGGGCTATGTGGTGCTGTTGCGCGACACCGGCCTGGCGGGGAGCGACGAAATCACCCTCTCCAACATCCTGCTGGAGGCTTCGGCGTATTGGGAGATGCGGGGGAAGGCCTTCTGGGCCTTTTTCGCCTGACTCCATTTCCGCGGCGATACTGTGTTGGCTGCCTCGCTCACTCCTTGCCGTACTACCTGTACTGTCTGCGTCGTTCGCTCGTTGCCGCCTTGTCTCGCCTTTGAAATGAAGCCAGGTCAATGACGATTTATAAACAACCCGTCTCCGTTCTGGTGGTGATCTACACCCGGGCCATGGATGTTTTGCTGCTGGAGCGCGCGGATGCGCCCGGGTACTGGCAGTCGGTGACGGGGAGCCGCGACGGCGAGGAGTCGCTGCGCGATACCGCGATACGCGAGGTGGCCGAGGAGACGGGGATAGACGCAACGGCCCGGCCGCTCGCCGACTGGCAGGTGGAGAATGTCTACGAGATCTACCCCAAGTGGATACATCGCTACGCCCCCGGCACCACGCACAACACGGAACATGTGTTCGGCCTGGAATTACCGGCGCCGGTCGTGGTCAAACTGTCGGAGCGTGAGCACCTGAGGCAGCAATGGCTGCCGTGGCGGGAGGCGGCGGAGAAGGTGTTTTCGCCCAGCAATCGCGAGGCAATCCTGATGCTGCCGCAGCGCATGCAGGATACGCAGTGGAAATAGTTTCTTGACGGAGGCCGCCGAGGCGGTATGCTGACCGACATGCACGAGAACGACCGCAACATCCCTTACGACCATCCGCATGCCGCGGCCCATGGGAATGAACAGGCTTGCAGTACGGAAATCGCCTGGGCGAAGAAGCCGCGTGATCCCTCGCCTGGGGAAAAGCCGGAGCTGATCGCGCGCATCAAGCGTCTGCTCGTCGAGCAGGATGCCGTGCTCGTTGCGCATTATTATGTGCATCCCGACCTGCAGGACCTGGCCGAGGCCACCGGCGGGATCGTTTCCGATTCGCTGGACATGGCCCGCTTCAGCCACGAACATCCGGCGCGGACCATCGTGGTGGCTGGCGTGCGCTTCATGGGCGAAACCGCGAAGATCCTCAACCCGGAAAAGCGCGTGCTGATGCCCGACCTCGAGGCGGAATGCTCGCTGGACCTGGGTTGTCCGGCGGACGAATTTTCCGCCTTCTGCGACGAGCACCCCGACCGCACCGTGGTGGTGTACGCCAACACCCGCGCGGCGGTCAAGGCGCGCGCCGACTGGATGGTGACCAGCTCCATCGCGCTGCCCATCGTGCGCCACCTGAAGGAGCAGGGAAAGAAAGTGCTGTGGGCGCCGGACCGCCACCTGGGGACCTATGTGCAGGAGCAGACCGGGGCCGACATGCTGCTGTGGCAAGGATCGTGCGTGGTGCATGACGAATACAAGGCGCAGGAACTGCTCGAACTCAAGGCGCGGCATCCCGGCGCGAAAGTGCTGGTGCATCCCGAATCCCCGCGCGCGGTGGTCAAACTGGCGGACGTGGTCGGCTCGACCACGCAGTTGATCCGTGCGGCCGAGCAATCGGCGGCCCGGGAATTTATCGTCGCCACCGACAACGGCATCCTGCACAAGATGCGCACCCTGTGCCCGGACAAGACATTCCTGGAGGCGCCCACTGCCGGGCACGGCGCCAACTGCGTGAGCTGCAGCCATTGTCCGTGGATGGCCATGAACGGCCTGCTCAACCTGGCCGAGGTGCTGGAATCCGGCGCGAATGAGATCCATGTGGATCCCGCCATCATTCCTCGGGCTGTGCAGCCCATCACGCGCATGCTGGATTTTGCCCGGCAGATCAAGCTGCCGACGACGGGAATCGGCAACGCCTGAGGAACTGGAGAAGCCGCTGTGCCCGGGTGGCCATGGTGTGCGTTCGACGCCTGGTTGCGGCGGTGACAAGTGCCGGATAAGCCCCGGGCAGTCGCCCGCTTCGCAGTGGGCCTGCCCTGGGGATGTCCGCGCTTTGTTGTTTTCGTCCCGTGCCGGTGCGTAAGCTCCGGCGCCGAGAGAGAACGTCAATCGGGCGTTCCGCCGCCATCCGGATTCGGCGTAGCCTCCGTTTGCGCGGCGATGTCCAGGCTTTGCGGATGAATGCAGAAGTGCTTGACGCCGAATGGCAGCGCATAATCGCAGGCGGCCTGCTGGTCACTGTGGCAGAACACCAATTGTCCCGCGCCCAGCATGGCTGCGCGGCACTTGCTGATGTCGGGACTGCGCTTTCCCATGTCTGTTTGTTTGTCTGTAGCGCCGGTGCACACTCCGCCCGGACTGAGTGCCGTACCGGCGGGTTCTTGCCGCAATGGCGGCATGTTTTCCGTACGTGGTTGGTCGGTTAAAGATGCTTGTAAATCAATAGGATGTCACCCCGATTAGGCGTAATTTAATGATGGGCCCAGGCGTAAGCATAGTCGTGTAACTACGTACCTATAAATAATTATATGAATCTTATATGGTTATTGTGGAATCCCGGCATTTCGGCATTGATGTCAAAGCCATGGCGGCGCTTCGTCCAAGATTGCCCGAAAATTCTGTGGCGCGCGTGCGCGCGCCTGGATTTCCCCGCCGCGGGTTCGCATAATGGGCATGCGCGGCTCACGCCCGGCAGTTCCGCATGTGCGGCCAGTGCGGGTCTCGCGCGGGCTGGCGTTCGCGCAAGGTTGTGAATTCGAGGAGAGGACGCGATGCTGGCATTCCTTGGCCTGTTCTTCCTGATATATGGCGGCCTGCATTGGTACGCGCTCGGCAAGGTGTGGCAGGCGCTCCCGCATACACTGGCGCTGGGTGCCGGATTGACGGCATGGGGCGTGCTGATGACGGGCGCGCCGCTCCTGATCTGGTTCCTGGTGAAGCACGAATGGCATGCGACAGCGGCGGTCGTGTCCTGGGTTGCGTATTGCTGGATGGGTTTCCTCTTCCTGTTCTGCTGTCTTGCGCTGGCCGTCGATGCGGCGGCTGCGTTGGCGGCGGCGCTGCACCTCGGGTGGCATCTCCGGGGCGCAGCCGCACTGATGGGCGTAGGTCTGTCCGCGCTGGCGCTCGCGGCTTATGGATTTTCCGAGGCGCGGGATGTCCGCGTCGAGCGGCTGACGGTGTCCACCCCCAAGCTCGCTTCGGGATCTTTGACCATTGCCCAGATCTCGGACCTGCACTTGGGCCTGATGCTGGGTCACCGCTATCTCGAACACGTGGTTGCGGTGCTGCGCGACGCCCGGCCGGACATGATCGTGGCCACCGGCGACATCCTGGATGGTCAGGGCGACGACCTGGCACCGCTGGCGGCGCAGTTTCGCCGGCTCGCGCCGCCGGACGGCATGTATGCCGTTCTGGGCAATCACGAAGGCTTTGCCGGGGCTGAGAATTCCGTCGCGTTCCTGAAAGAGGCCGGCTTCACGGTGCTCCGCGGCGAGGCGAGGGCGGCTGGCGGCATCATGCTGGCCGGCGTCGATGACCCTGCAGTGGGCCGGAAGGCGCGCCTCCCGCCGGCAGACCTGCGCCGGGAACTGGCGGCGGCCCGGCAGACTACCTTCATCGTGCTGCTCAAACACCAGCCGGTCGTCGACGATGAGCTCCCGTTCGACCTGCAGTTATCGGGACATACCCACGGCGGGCAGCTGTTTCCGTTCGGCCTGTTCACCCTGCTGGTGTACCACGTGCGCGCGGGGCTTTATCACTACGGCGGCGGGCGGATGCTGTACATCAGCCGCGGCACCGGCACCTGGGGTCCGCCCATGCGGTTGCTGGCGCCGCCCGAGATCACACTGATCAGCATACGCGGCGGCAAAGAGAAAGGTGCGCCCTGAAACACGCCAACCGCAGGGGCGGGCGGCGCGTTAAACTGGACGTTGCGGGAAGCATGAAATACCACATGAAAACCGAAAAGGAGCTGGCATGATGTTGGGCGCGATGACAATCAGACGAGGAACGGCGATCACACTCGCCGCCTTGATGGCATGCTGGCTGACCGGGTGCGCATCGGGCGACACACCCCGGGCCGACGCCCCCGGGGCGGGCGCGGCGTCCGAGGGGTCGCGCGCATACGGCCAGGCGGAACTGGACCAGATGCTGGCCCCGATTGCGCTTTATCCGGACCCGCTGCTGTCGCAGATGCTGATGGCATCCACTTACCCGCTGGAGGTGGTTGAGGCGGCCCGCTGGTCGCGCGAGCACCCGGGCTACCGCGGCGACGAGGCGGTGAAGGCCGTGGATGACCGTGACTGGGATCCCAGCGTCAAATCGCTGGTCGCCTTTCCCCAAGTCCTCGATACCATGGACAGCCATCTGCAATGGACGGAAAACCTCGGCGACGCCTTCCTGTCGGAGCCGAAGCAGGTGATGAGGACCATACAGAAGCTGCGGCGCAAGGCATATAGCGCGGGCACCCTGAGATCCAACCGTGAGATCACGGTGGTGGTGAGCGGCGATTATATCTATATCGACTTTGCCAGGCCCGATGTTGTCTACGTTCCATATTACGACCCGACCGTGGTCTACGGCGTCTGGTGGTGGACGGACTACCCGCCCATGTTCTGGGCGCCTTGGTCTGGCTATTACGTTTCCGCCGGTTTTGGCTGGGGATCTGCGACTTACGTGTCGACCGGATTCTTCTTCGGCGATTGCGACTGGCGCCGCGGCCGCGTCGATGTGGCCAATGTGCACAATTTCTATTATGCGCCTGCGCGCATGAATCCGTCCGGCGCAGCTCGGTACGTGAATGCGGCGCCCGGCGCATGGCGGCACAATCCCGTGCACCGGCGGGGAGTGCCTTATTTCAATTCGCGGCTGCGGCGCGAATTCGGCAGGCCATACAATGCGGCCGGCCTGCGCGGCAACGGGGCACAACCGCGGGGGCCCGGCTATCAGGCCCCGGCCGTGAGGGCGTTCGGCGCACCGCGTGAGTGGAGCGGATACGGCGGCGGCACGGGCTCCGGTGGCGGGGGGCAGGGCTCGCAATTCGGGACGGGCGGCTCCTTTGCGGCACCAGGCGGGGTGCAGCCGGTGACGCCTTCGTCGGGCCAGCGGGGCATGCCCGCCGCACCGCAAGGCGGATGGACGCGCCAGGGCGGCGGCTCCGGCCAGCATCCGCAAGGCTTCCAGGCACCGCAGCAAGGTTGGCGGCCGCAGAATGCTCCGTCGGCTCCGCCGGTGCAGCAGGCTCCCAGACCCGCGTCCGTTGGTGCATCGACGGCGGGTGCCGGCGGCTGGCGGCATGAAGGGGGCTTGGGCGCGACGCCGGACCAGGGGCAGGGTGGCGGCGCCGGGGCTGGAGGAGGCGCTGGCGGATTCGGCGGGGCCGGTGGAGGCGCTGGCGGATTCGGCGGGACCGGTGGAGGCGGCGGGTGGAGCGGCGGGGCCGGCAGTGGTGGTGGAGGCGGTGGCGGCGGCTGGGGCGGGCGCGGGCGTTTTCACTGAGTCTTGCGCTGCGCGCCGTTCGGGCATACAAGCCGGCGGATTTATGCCAAAATAATAAAATTGAAATTTTTCCGGCATTGCGCGCGGCCGAATCCGCCGGCAACCGCCGCCCGATCGCGTGATTGCCCGCCTGGGCCATCACGCAGCCGCCTTCCACCACCCGGAGTGTTCAGCAGAAATGGAGCAGCCGCAAAGCATCGGAAAGTATGAGGTCATCAGGAAGCTGGGGCAGGGCGCCACCAGCACGGTCTATCTGGCCTACGATCCCTTTGCCGGACGTCAGGTGGCCATCAAGGTCATGAAACCGGATATCCTGAACGATCCCAAGAGCGGCGCCATCCACCGCAAGCAGTTGCTGAACGAGGCCTCGCTTGCCGGAAAACTCTCCCATCCGCACATCATTGCGATCTATGACGCGGTGGTGGAGGGCGAGGTCTGCTTTGTCGTTATGGAGTACGTGGGCGGCGGCACGCTGGAGAAATACACCGAGCCCGACAATCTGCTGCCGATGAACAAGGTTGTCGAGCACATGTTCAAATGCTGCCGTGCACTGAACTATGCGCAATTCAACGGCGTGATTCACCGCGACATCAAGCCGGCGAACATCCTGCTCACCGAGGATGGCGAGATCAAGATTTCAGACATGGGCGCGGCCATCGTCAAGACCAACGTCGAGCACACGCAGATCAACGACATCGGCTCGCCGGCGTATATGTCGCCGGAGCAGATCGGCGGCGAGCTGCTCACCCATCAGACCGACATCTATTCCCTGGGCGTGGTCATGTATAGCCTGCTCACCGGCCGGCTGCCCTACACCGCAAAGAACCTTACAGGCCTGTTCTACCAGATCCTCAACGCGCAATACCCGGCGCCGCGCAGTCTGCGGCCCGACATTCCGGAGGCCCTGGAAAACATCGTGCTGCGCGCGATGAAGCGCAGCAAGGCCGAACGCTACCAGGACTGGAAGGAGTTGGGCAACGACCTTGCCGCGGCCGGGCACCTTGCCGGTGTGCAACAAGAAGAGGGCAAGCCGAGCGATGCGGAGAAATTCACCGTCATCCGCGACATGGAACTGTTCCGGGGTTTCACCGACACCGAGTTGTGGGAGATATTGCATATCGGAGAATGGTCGCGTCACCCGGCCAAGACCGTGCTCCTGCGCGAAGACGAATTCGGCGACGACTTCTATGTGCTGATCGAGGGCAGCGTCAGTGTCACCAAGGGCAAGCGCCTGCTCAACGTGATCCAGAAGGGCGATTCCTTCGGCGAAATGGCCTATATCAGCGGACAGGCCGTGCCGCGTTCCGCCACGGTCACCGCCAGCTCCGACGTGACGGTGATGCGCATTCCGCCGCAATTGCTGGCCAAGGCCTCGGACCATTGCCAGTTGAGTTTCAACGTGGCCTTCCTGCGCACGCTCGCGGACAGGCTGCGGTCGGTGGACGACCGCTTTGCCAAGGCCGTGGTGGCGAGCTGAAGGCGGCGCAAGGCCGTTCAAGACGTGCAGCGCGGCGGGCGCGCGGTCATTCTTCCAGCACCGCATCCAGCAGCCTGCCCGCGGCCGCCGCCGTCAGTTGCCGCCGGTCCCGGTGCGGGTTGTACTCGGCGATTTCCATGGCCAGCAGCGCGCGGTCTCCGTGCACGACGCGCAATGCGAATTCCAGGTCCAGGCGCAGCAAGCCGTCAGGCGCGGGGCTGCCCACGCCGGGTTCCTCGACCGGGTCGAGCGCGTCCAGGTCGATGCTGATGCCGTAGCCTGCTGTGCCGTTGCGGGCAATCGCCACTGCCTCGGCGAAGGTTGCCTGCAATCCGCGTGCGTGTACCTCCTCCATGCCGATGACGCGGACTCCGAGGGCTTTTAGCAGCGCGGCCTCGCCCGCCTCATAGCTGCGCACGCCCAGCAGGCACACATGTTCCGGGCGCAGCTTGGGCCCGGGAAACACCAGTTCCGTCAGTTCGGGTGCGCCGTGACCCAGCAGGCAGGCCAGCGGCATGCCGTGCAGTGCACCCGTGGGGCTGGTGGCGAAGGTGTGGCTGTCCATGTGGGCGTCCACCCACACCAGGCCGAGCGGCCCTTGCAGCCCATGCCGCACGCCGCTCCAGGTGCCGACGGCGCAGCTATGGTCCCCGCCGACCACCAGCGGGAAGCTGCCCGCATTCAGTTCCTGCTCCACCCGGCGCGCCAACCGGCCGCACAGTTCGGCGACGGTTTTCACGCGCGGCGCATCGGTCAACGCCGGCCCGAGGATGTCACCCCACGAGACGGGCGCGGCCGCGCTGTCGAATACACCGAGTTCCCGCAGGGCTGCCGGGCCGTCGGCGCAGCCGGGGTCGCGCGCGCCGAGGCCGGAGGCGACCCCGATCACTCTGACGGCCTGCGATGGGCGGGGGGACATGGGCCGCGCTATGCGCCGGAGGAAGCCGCCGCGCCCGCATTCGCCAAATGCTGCGCCTGTACTCGATGCATGGCATTTTCGGCGCTCAGGAAAACCTCGGAGATCGACGCCGGCGCCTCGGTGAAGGTGGCGTAGCCTATGCTGGTGGCAACCGGTATTGCGGCTTCGGTCAGCCGGCGCGCGATGATCCCGGAAAGCTCCTGGCAATACGCTTCGCATTCCGCGCTGTCGGTGTCCGGCATCAGAATGGCGAATTCGTCGCCGCCGATGCGGGCAACGGTGTGCGACTGCCGGGCGCTTTCCAGCAGGATGGCGGACAGGGCCTTCAGCGCGCGGTCGCCGGCCATGTAACCCTGGGCTTCATTCAATTCCCTGAAATTATCGAGGTCCACGAACGCAAAGGAGAGCGCGCCGCCGGTGCGTCCGAGCTTTGCCAGCTCGGTCTCCAGGATGGATTCGAAGCTCAGCCGGTTGCGCAGCCCGGTGAGGCCGTCATGGGAGGACAGTTTGGCCACCTCCAGGAAGTTCTCCCGCGCGACGCGCGCCAGGTAGACCACGAAGAGGTCCGACGGAATGAACAGGAAGGCAAGGGAAACGCGGGCATACAGCGGCAAAGTCTCGACTATCAGCACGAGGATTTGCAGCGCCAGCGAGACGAAGACCGCCAGGCGGACCGTCGCGGTCCGTCCGGAATGAAAGGCGATCATAGCCAGCGGAAACAGGTAAACCAGGTGCATCTGGATGGTTGCGTTACGGCCGTCAGTGAGCAGGTCGGCGACGAAAATGAGCGCCATCGCCAGATGGCCGCCGACCACAACGGATGTTGCCGGGATCGCCCCCGGTGTGACGAGGTGCTTGAGTTGCCGGAAATGCGTGCCGCGGAGTTTGGGCTCGGACAGACCCATCTTCGCGCGCAACAGTTCTTCGCGGCATACGCGCAGATCCTTTTCGAGGTCGCGCGCGCTCTGGTAACGCGCGCCGGGGTTCTTTTCCAGGCATTTCAGCACGACGGCATCCAGCATTTCGCCGAGCTGGGAATTAAGGGCGCTCGGCGCGGGCGGGGCCTGGTGGACGATCTGGTACATCAGTGAGGTGACCGTGTCTGCGGAAAAGGCGCGTTTCCACGTCAGCATCTGGTAGAGCACCACGCCCAGGGAAAAGATGTCCGAGCGGGCGTCGACCTGCTTGCCCTCGATCTGTTCCGGGGACATGTACAGGGGTGAGCCGATAATCAATCCCTCCTGGGTGAGGCCCAGCGGCGTCGCCATCTTGGCGATGCCGAAATCGACGATCTTCACGTGGTTATTGCCCAGCACCATGATATTCGAGGGCTTGATGTCGCGGTGCACCACCCCGCTCTGGTGGGCGTAGGACAGCGCGGAGGCCACCTGGATTGCCATGTCCAGCACATCCTCGATGGAGAGGCGCTTGGCGCCGTCCAGGATATGCTGCAACTCGCGTCCTTCCATCAGCTCCATCGCGATGTAGGCCGTGTCTCCGCTTTCGCCGAGGTCATGGATGGTGACGATGTTGGGATGATTCAGATGGCCGGCGGCCTTGGCCTCCTGGTAGAAACGCGCCTCGAACTGCTGCCGTTTCTCGGTCGTAAGCGCTTCGAGGTTGATGCACTTGATGGCGACGAAGCGCTCGATCAGCGGATCGTAGGCCTTGTAGACGATGCCCATCGCGCCTTGCCCGAGTTCGGATTTGATTTCGTAACGGCCGAGGTGGCTTATCATTCCTTCTCCCCGTATGCTGAAGCCGCCCTGCGGCGGATGCCCGTGTTGCGCAAGAGATTGTAAGCCCGGTGGCGATGCCGTGCCAGCGGATGATGCGGCCCGCAAGAAGCGTTGCGAGCGCGCGGCTGCCTTGTGCGCAGGCAAAGGGACGGCCTGGGGCGTACGGGAGTCACGCCTCGAGGGCGCGCAGCTCGCCGTTGGTATAGCGCAGGCGGGTGGCGAGCACGCTGGCCAGGCCCTCCATGAACACAAGCCCCAGCTTTTTGTGCTGCTCCACCATCAGGTTGAAGTCCTTGCGCGAGAGCACGTAGAGTTCGGTGTCGGTGAACGCCTGGGCATCGGCAGAGCGCGCCTTGCCGTCGAGGAAGGCCATTTCGCCGAAGAGGGCGCCGCGCCCGAAGGTGCCGAGGTGGTGGCGCTGCGTCCCCGAGATCGGCAGCACGATGCGCACCTCGCCGCTGCGGATGAAATATATCTCGTCGCCGCGGTCGCCCAGCGAGAAAATCTTCTCGCCGCCCTTGCAGGAGCGCTTCTGGATGATCTGCTCCAGCGCGGCCATGGTATCCGGCTTGCGGCCCTGGAACAGCTCATAGTCGCCCAGCTCCAGCGGCCTGCCCTCCCCCACCTGGCAGAATTCCGCCTCCAGAATGCGGTCTTCCACCCATTCCAGCGCCTCGTCCAACTCGCCGAACATGCGCACCGGGCTTTCCTTGCGCACCAGGCCGATCTGGTCGAAATACTGCTGCATGTCCTGCCCCGAAGGCAGGTTCTTGGGTAACTGGCTCAGGATAAGGTAGCCCTTGCGCTCGGCGAGCATGTCCTTGATCTGGTCCAGCATGTGCGCAGCGGTCACATCTACCGACTGTACGCGGCGCAGGTCGAGGATGATGTAGTTGCGGGTCTTGATGTCCGGCTCCAGCGCGGTGTAGAGCTGGTTGGCCGTGCCGAAGAACAGGCTGCCCTGCAACTCCACCACCACACCCTGTTCGCCGTGGGCGAGCAGAATTTCCATTTCCTCCTGGGTGCGGACGCGCTTGGAGAAGGTTTCACTGCACGCCATCTTGCGCCGCATCACGGCGCCGCCCACCTGCTCGCGGATAAACAGGAACACGGCAAGCACGATGCCGGTGCCGGACGCCGCAATCAGGCTGACCGTCAGCGCCACGGCCACCACGGCGACGATCACGGCGAAGTCCAGTATGGTCGAGCGCTGCTTGAGGAACTGGAAGCTGTGGCGGTCTATCATGCGGATGCCCACTACCACGAGGATCGCGGCCAGCGCGGCTACCGGCACGCGGGCGATGAGCCCGCCGAACAGGATGAAGGCGAGCAGCCCCAGCACCCCCTCGATCACGCCGGAGAGCCGGGTCAGGCCGCCGCTGGACATGTTGACCAGAGTGGCGCCCATCTGGCCGGCGCCCGGCATGCCGCCGATGACGGCGGAGGCGAGGTTGCCCAGGCCCTGGCCGATCAGTTCGCGGTTCGAGTTGTGGCGCGAGCGCGTCAGCGCATCCAGCACCATGCAGGTCTTCAGCGTGTCGATGGAAAGCAGCACCGCCAGCGTCAGCGCCGTGCCCGCAAGGTACTGGATCTCGTTCCAGCCGATGTTGCCCACGGCATGGAAGCGCGCGGTAAGCAGGCCCAGCATGTTCCCGCCGCCGGAGGTGTTGAAGGGGCCGACGATGAAGGGGTTGTCCTCCAGCCTTAGCAGGGCGGGATCCATCATGCCCAGGCCCTGCAGTGCCAGTGTTCCGGCCAGCAGGGCGAGGATGGCGGCGGGCACCACCTTGGTGACGCGTGTCGCGCCCAGCATGACCGTGATGGTCACCGCGCCCACCACGATGCTCTGCCATTTCCATAATCCCGGAATGGTCAGCGCATGCACCAGCCCCGTGCCCTTGGGCGTGCCGAGGAAGATGGGAAGCTGGCTGATGATGATGATCAGGCCCACGCCGGAAAGGTAGCCGCTTACCACCGGATAGGGCATGTACTTGATGAGCTGGCCCAGGCGCGCCGTGCCGAACAGCACCTGCAGCGCACCGCCGACGAGGCCCAGTATCATCAGCAGCAGGAGTGCCGTCTCCGGCTTGCCGCCGTTGTGCATGTAGTCTATGGCGAAGGCCGAGCCCACGGCCGCTGCGGGCGCGCAGGGTGCGGTGATCAGGCGGTTGGTGCCGCCCATGGCTGCGGCCACGATGCCGAGCGCAATGACGCCCAGAATGCCGGCCAGGGCGCCCTGCGCCGCGTAGTCTGCCCCCAGAGGAGAATAGATGGTGACGCCGAAGGCGATTGCGGAAGGAAGCGCCACCAGCATTGCCGCAAGGCCGCCCCAGAAATCGCCCCCTTCCGGTCTAGGCAGCTTCATCGCGCACCCCCGCATTATCGTTGTATTGTGGTTTCATGCTAAACCGAAGCGCAGGCTCGCGCAAGACAAGCGGTCGCCGCCCGCCATCCCGGGCCGCGCATGCGGTGTTTATGCGCCACCCGCCAAATTGTCATTGTCAGGTTCGGATATTGGCGTTAAAGTGGATTAAATAAGAACGCACGACTTCAACGGAGAATACGGATGGGGATGGAGTGGCTGATGGCGGCCGCGGTGATCGCCGTAATATTGCTGCTGGCCTTTTACCGGGCCTCCGTCCTGAGCTGGGTGGCCGCGCTGGTGGTGCTGGTGCCGCTGGCCGGCATCGTTTACAGCATTTCGGCGGACGCCATGGGCGTCGTACTTCTCCTTACCATGCTGTTGGCGATGCTGCTGGGGCTGCCCTTCCTGCGCCGCAGCCTGGTGAGCTATCCCGTACTGGTCATCTTCCGCCGGATCCTGCCGCAGCTTTCGCCCACCGAACAGGAGGCGCTGGACGCCGGCACCGTGTGGTGGGAGGGCGAACTGTTCAACGGCATGCCGGACTGGAACAAGCTCATCCATCTGCCCAAGCCTGCGCTTTCGACGGATGAGGAGCTCTTCCTCGCGCGCGAGGTGGAGCAGTTGTGCGCCATGGTGGACGACTGGGACGTTACCCATGTGCGCCAGGACCTGTCGCCCGAAGCCTGGCAATTCCTCAAGGAAAAAGGCTTCTTCGGCATGATCATCCCCAAGGAGTATGGCGGCCTGGGCTTTTCCGCGCTGGCGCATTCGGCGGTGGTCACCAAGCTCGCCTCCCGCAGCGCCACGCTGGCGGTCACCGCCATGGTGCCGAATTCGCTGGGCCCGGCGGAATTGCTGCTGCACTACGGCACCCGGGCGCAGAAGGAGTACTACCTGCCGCGGCTGGCGAAAGGCGAGGAAATTCCCTGCTTTGCGCTCACCGGCCCGTTTGCCGGGTCGGACGCGGGCGCGATTCCCGATTTCGGCATCGTGTGCCAGGGCGAGTTCAACGGCCAGCGGGTGCTGGGCATCCGCCTCACCTGGGAAAAGCGCTATATCACGCTTGCTCCGGTTGCGACCCTGCTGGGACTGGCTTTCAAGCTTTATGATCCGGACCACCTGGCGGGCGGCGAGACCGAGCGCGGCATCACCCTGGCGCTGATTCCCACCGATACGCCGGGCGTGGTCACCGGCCGCCGCCATTTCCCGCTGAATTCCGCCTTCCTCAACGGTCCGACGCAGGGCCACGACGTATTCATTCCCATGGATTTCGTCATCGGCGGCTTTGCGCGCGTCGGCGAGGGCTGGCGCATGCTGATGGAATGCCTGTCGGCCGGACGCGGCATTTCCCTGCCCTCCAGCGCCACCGGCGCCGGCAAGCTCGCGGCCCGCGCCAGCGGCGCCTACGCCCGGGTGCGCAAGCAGTTCAAGCTGCCCATCGGCAAGTTCGAGGGCGTGGAGGAGCCCCTGGCGCGCATCGGCGGCCACCTCTACATGATGGACGCCGCCAGGCTGATGACCACCGTCGGCATCGACCTCGGCGAAAAGCCCTCTGTGGTGTCGGCCATCGTCAAGTACCACTGCACCGAGCGCGGCCGCATCATTGCCAACGATGCCATGGACGTGCATGGCGGCAAGGGCATTTGCCTCGGCCCCAGCAATTATCTCGGGCGAGGCTACCAGCAGGTGCCCATCGGCATTACGGTCGAGGGCGCGAACATCCTGACGCGCAGCATGATCATATTCGGCCAGGGCGCCATCCGCGCCCATCCCTACGTGATCCGGGAAATCCGCGCCGCGCACGACACCAGCAACAAGGAGCGTGCACAGCAGGAGTTCGACGATGCCTTCTTCTCCCATGTCGGCTTCGTCGCCAGCAACGCGGTCCGCGCCCTCGTCTTCGGCCTGACGAATGGACGCTTCATACCGGTGCCGCTGGTCGCCAACGAGCGCTATTACCAGAAGCTTACGCGCTATGCCACGGCCTTTGCGCTGCTGGCCGATGCCTCGCTCCTGATCCTGGGCGGCAGCCTGAAGCGGCGGGAGAAAATCTCCGCGCGGCTGGGCGACATCCTGAGCCAGCTCTATCTGTGCTCCGCCACGCTCAAGCGCTTCGAGGACGACGGCCGGTGCGAGGCCGACCTGCCCTTGTTCCAGTGGGCGATGGACGATGCGATCTTCCGTATCGAGGAGGCGTTCGACGGCGTGCTGCGCAACTTCCCGAACCGCATGGCGGCGCTGGGATTGCGCGTGCTGATCTTTCCCAAGGGGCGCAGGGCGCGGCCGCCTTCGGACCTGCTGGGGCACCAGGTCACCGCGCTGCTCATGCAGCCGGGCGAGACGCGTGATCGCCTCACCGCCGGCATGTATTTGCCGCAAGGATCGGACGACCCGGTGGCCGCCCTGGAGCTTGCGCTGCACAGCACGCTGGAGTGCGAGCCGCTGCAGGCCAGGGTGGAAGCGGCGCGCAAGGCGCGCGGCTCGTCCAGGGTGCGCGGCATGACCGAGCTGGAACGCATTGCCGACGCGCAGGAAAAGGGGGTGTTGCAGCAGGAAGAGGCGCTGCTGCTGGAGTGCGACTATGATCTCAGGCGCAAGGTGGTGATGGTGGACGACTTTGCGCCGGAAGAACTGCCTGCCGGCGCCCGGCGCGGACATGGCTGAACTTGCCGGAAAAACCCTGTTCATCACCGGCGCCAGCCGCGGCATCGGGCGCGAGATCGCGCTGCGCTGCGCGCGCGACGGCGCCAATGTGGTGATCACCGGCAAGACCGAGCAGCCGCATCCCAAGCTGCCCGGCACCATCCATACCGTGGCGGAGGAGGTGCGGGCGGCGGGCGGCCAGGCGCTGGCCATCCGCCTGGACGTGCGCGACGAAACGGCGCTGGCGGCCGCGGCGGAGCAGGCAGCCTCGCATTTCGGCGGGCTGGACGTGCTGGTGAACAACGCCAGCGCCATCAGTCTCACCGGCACGCTGGATACGCCGCCCAGGCGCCTGGACCTGATGTGGAGCGTGAACATGCGCGCCACCTTCCTGGCTTCGCAGGCCTGCATACCCTGGCTGAGGAAATCGGCCAACCCGCACATCCTGATGCTGTCGCCTCCGCCCAACCTGGATCCGAAATGGTTTGCGCCGCACCTGGCCTATACCATCTCGAAATACGGCATGAGCCTGTGCGCGCTGGGCCTGGCGCGCGAATTCGCTGCCGACGGCATCGCCGTCAACTGCCTGTGGCCACGTACAACCATAGCCACGGCCGCCATCGAGTTCAACTTTCCCGAAGCCGTGCTGCGGGCCTCGCGCAAGCCCGCGATCATGGCCGACGCAGCGCACTTTATCCTCACCCGCGACAGCCGCGCATGCAGCGGCAACTTCTATCTGGACGAGGACGTGCTGCGCCAGGCGGGGATAGAGGATTTTGCGCCGTATGCGGTGATGCCCGGCCAGCCCCTGTTTCAGGATCTGTTCCTGTAGCGCGCGCCGTCGGGGGCGGCCGCTTGGGCATGTGCGAGCGGGTAAGCCGGACAATGGACCAGAAAAAGTGAAGGAGAGCGAGACCGCCATGGATGGCCACATCATCACCCCGGAAGAGGCCGGCACGCTGCACGGCCTGTTTCTTGCGCGCGTGCGGCGCTCGCCGGATCATATCGCCTACCGCTATTACGATCCGCGCCGTGATCACTGGGTCGGCCTCACCTGGAGGCAGATGCACGATCAGGTGGCGCGCTGGCAGGCGGCGCTGTTGCGCGAAAATCTCCAGGCGGGAGACCGTGTCGCCATCATGCTGCACAACTGCCCGCAGTGGGTGATGTTCGACCAGGCCGCACTTTCCCTGGGCCTGGTGCTGGTGCCGCTGTATGTGGTGGATCGCCCGGACAACGTCGCCTATATCGTGAACGATGCCGGCGTGAAGGTGCTGCTGTTTGCGGGGGAAGAGCAATGGCAGGAGCTGCATACCGTCAAGGACCAGATGAAGACGGTGCAGCGCTTCATCAGCCTGGAAGCCGTCGCCCGCAACGCCGATGCGCGCCTGCAATGGGCCGAGGACTGGCTCCCCGGCGGCGCCGAACTGCAGCCGGACCGTGTGCGCGACCCGGCCCAGCTCGCCACCATAATGTACACCTCCGGCACCACGGGCAAGCCCAAGGGGGTGATGCTTTCGCACAACAATCTGCTGCGCAATGCGTATGCCGCGGTCTCCACCTTCCATGGCGGCATAGGCGGCAGCGACATTGCGCTTTCCTTCCTGCCGCTGTCGCACGCCTTCGAGCGCCTGGCGGGCTATTACATGCTGGTGATGTCGGGATCCACCGTGGCCTATGCACGCTCCATCCCGCTGCTGCCCGAGGATTTCAAGATCGTCCGGCCCACCATCCTGCTTTCCGTGCCGCGTATCTACGAGCGCGTCTATAACGCCATTCATGCCAAGCTGGACGAGGGGCCGCCTTTCCGCCACAAGCTCTTCACCCTTGCCGTGGATGTGGGCTGGGATCGCTTCGAATACCAGCAGGGCCGTGCAGGCTGGCGTCCCAAGCTCCTGCTGTGGCCGCTGCTGAAGGTGCTCGTCGCCGACAAGGTGCTGGACCGCATGGGCGGCCGCCTGCGCGTGTGCATCAGCGGCAGCGCCTCGCTTCCGCCCAAGGTGTCGCGCCTGTTCATTGCGCTGGGGCTGCCGCTGCTGCAAGGCTATGGCATGACCGAAACCAGCCCCGTGGCCACCGTCAACCGCATCGAGCACAACGTGCCGTCCACCGTGGGCCCGCCGCTGGACGGCATCGAGGTGCGAATCGGGGAGAACAACGCGCTGCTGGTGCGCGGTCACTGCGTGATGATGGGCTACTGGAACAACCCGGAGGCCACGGCCGCCATGATAGACAAGGACGGCTGGCTCAACACCGGGGATACAGCCACCATCGCCGGCAACGGCTATGTCACCATCACCGGGCGGCTGAAGGAGATCATCGTCATGTCCAACGGCGAAAAGGTGCCGCCGGGCGACATCGAGGAAGCGATCATGCGCGACGGCCTGTTCGACCAGGTGATGGTATACGGCGAGGCGCGATCGACCCTGGTGCTGCTCGCGGTGGTCAATCCCGAACAATGGGAGGCGCTGGCCCGCGCGGTGGGCGTGCGGCCCGACATGCCGGAATCGCTGCGCGACACGCGGGTGGAAAAGGAAGTGCTGGCGCGCGTGAGCGAACAGATGAAGTCATTCCCGGGCTATGCGCGAGTGCGCCGCGTGCTGCTCATGCGCGAGCCCTGGACCATAGAGAACGGCCTGCTGACGCCCACCCTCAAGATCAAGCGGGCGCAGGTTACGCAGCGTTTCGTGAACGAGATCAGCGAACTTTATCGCGGACATTGATGGCTGACATTGATACAGGGGACTTACCGGCATGAATGGAATGACGAATCAGGCGGAGGCGGCAGCATGACTGACGCGGACCAATCCGAAATATCGCTGCCGCAGCGCGAGCCGACGATACGCGTGGTGGCAATGCCCACGGACGCCAATTACAGCGGCGACATCTTCGGCGGCTGGCTGATGGGGCAGGTTGACGTGGCGGGCAGCATTCCCGCCCTGCATCGCGCCAAGGGCAGGGTGGCGACGGTTGCGGTGAATTCCTTCGTATTCAAGCAACCCATCATGGTCGGGGACCTGGTGAGCTTCTACACCCGCATCGTGAAGGTGGGCAACACCTCCATCACGGTCGACGTGGAAGTCTACGTGCAGCGCGACCCGGCCAAACTCGTGTGCGCCAAGGTGACGGAAGCCACGCTGACCTACGTCGCGGTGGGGGACGATCGCAGGCCGCGCCCCTTGCCGCCCGAGGAACCATAGCAGCATAGACCTGCGGCGCGCGCGGCGGTATCCGCCACGATGTGGCAATCGTCGCGGCGATGGTGGAGAATCACGCGATCAATCGGGAAAAACGCTGGACTGGAGAAACGTAAATGGCTGAAAACTTCCACATCCGCAATGCCGCCGTGCTCGGCGCGGGCGTCATGGGCGCGCAGATTGCCGCCCATCTGGTGAACGCGGGCGTCGAGACCCTGCTCTTCGAGTTGCCGGCCAAGGAAGGCGACCCCAACGGCAACGTTCAGCGCGCGCTGGACAACCTGAAGAAGCTGGAACCCGCGCCCGGCGCCAGCCCCGGCAAGCTTGCCCACATCCAGGCCGCAAACTACGAGCAGCATTTGGCGCGCCTGCGCGAGTGCGACCTCATCATCGAGGCAGTGGCCGAGCAGATGGAGATAAAGTCCGCGCTGTACCAGAAGGTGGCGCCCCATCTCAACGATCAGGCCATTTTCGCGACCAACACCTCGGGCCTTTCCATCAACAAGCTGGCCGAAGCCTTTCCCGACGCCCAGCGCCATCGTTTCTGCGGCATCCACTTCTTCAATCCGCCGCGCTACATGCACCTGGTCGAGCTGATCCCCTGCCGCGGCACCGAGCCTGCCTTGCTCGACAACCTGGAAACCTTCCTCGTCTCCACCCTGGGCAAGGGCGTGGTGCGCGCCAAGGACACGCCCAACTTCATCGCCAACCGCATCGGCGTGTTCTCCATGCTCGCCACCAAGCACCACGCGGCGGCATTCAACCTCGGCTTCGACATGGTGGATGCGCTCACCGGCCGTTACCTCGGCCGCCCCAAGAGCGCCACCTTCCGCACGCTGGACGTGGTCGGCCTCGACGTGTTCGCGCACGTGGTCAACACCATGCGCGAGAACCTCACCGAAGACCCGTGGCACAA
>Ga0075276_10000096_pt1 | contig 26544 bp, 16 predicted proteins | sample SF_Rice_5C_80N_4_FD_69770 | JGI IMG/M metagenome (GOLD analysis project Ga0075276, IMG submission 69770) | Rice paddy soil microbial communities from Twitchell Island, California, USA - SF_Rice_5C_80N_405 | ecosystem: Environmental > Terrestrial > Soil > Paddy field/soil | place: USA: Twitchell... | reverse complement strand
TCCAGGCCGGTCCAGGCGGGCGGCAGGGCTCCCCACTGTTCGGAACCGGTTAAAACGTTGGCCGGCACCCAAATGGCCATGTCGTTTCCATTCACGCTGTAATCAGGCACCGGAGTCCCGGTCATGAATTGGGTTATCCCCGATAACTGGAAGTTGTCGGTCACGTAAGACAGCCACTTCGGCCCGCCAAAATGCTTGGTGAGGCTTGGCAGGCTGTAGACATAGTTGATGGCCACGACGTGGGTCCGGTCCCAGCTTGCGGTTCGATAGTCAAGGGCGCGCGTGAACTGGGTGTATTGAAAGTCCTGGTCGCCATTCGCCGTGGTGAGAGTGTGCGACCAGGTGTAGGCTCCGCCAAACGTCAGGTTGTGGGTGAAGCGCCGCTGCACCGATACCTGCAGTGAGTTGTAGTTGGAGGTGCCGTCGAATTGGTAATACTGGATTTGGCCATATCCCTTGTAGGGAACCAGGAAGTTAGTCGGATACGCGTACTGCCCCGAAAAGTCCAGTCCCGCCGCAGCGTACTCCGGGGGAAGGTTGGGCTCTACCGCCGGCACCACGTTCCCGGCGAAATTAGCCGGATTCTGTGCCGCCCGGGTAAAGCTTGTGCCGAACGGTACGGAGTTGAGATCGCGAGCGGTTACCAGATGACGTCCCTGTGTTCCCACATAAGACATATCAAGCGTTGTGTCCGCTCCCAGTTCACGCTGCACTCCCAGGCTGTAGCTATAGACAACTGGCACCTTTCCGGTCTGATCCGCTCCATAGATGCCGCTCAGAACGCCGGGTGCTGATTGCGGCAGACTGGCAATGTCCAGCATGTTGCCATTGTTCACGGAGGGAGTGACAACATTGATCGGATTCTGGAAAACGGTGTTGAACACCAGGTTCCCCTGCTCCCGGTCATGGGAAGTGCCAAGTCCGCCGCGCAGAACGGTTTTGTGGTCCTGGGTCAGTTCGTATGCGAATCCCACGCGTGGCTCGGGCATGATGCCGCGGCTCTTCCACCCACCTTTAGGCAGCGTGCCGTTTTTGCTGTAGCCAATGCCATCCAGCAGGTTCCCGCTGCCGGGAATGATATTGCCATCGGCATCAATCTTCACCGCACTGGCGGGGTCGTATAACGCTGGGTTGAACAGCGCGATTTGATTCTTGGCGTCGTATTGCGGGGGAATCCACGCAAAACGCATTCCATAATCGAGGGTCAAACGCGGAGTGACCTTCCATGTGTCCTGGCCGTAGAACTCCAGCTGGTTGTACCTGAAATAACCGATCGGCCGCGAGCTGCTTTGGTCGAAGGAACGGAAGTATCCCAGCAGCGCGCTGGCGTAGGCCATACCGGAATTGTTGTCGGTGCAGCCCACGGCGTCGCTGGAGGTGGCACAGTTGTCAATGGAGTACTGCCCGTTGGAGTTGCCCCAGGCGATCTGGTCTTTGCGGCTGCGCTGGTAAAAGAGACCGAATTTCAGAACGTGGCTGTTCTTTACCCAAGTGACGTTGTCATTGAAGTCAATCGTGGTATTAGCCTGAAACCAGGGGTTGGCCCCGAAATACGACCATGGGTACGGTAGGTTATTGCCGTTGAAACCCATGTCCGGTATCGAGGTAGAGGGTGGGACCGGATAAAGCATGGGCAGGCTGATGCCGTTCTTCCCAATCGAGAGATTGCCGTTGGTTCCACCCCAGCTGCTGCGGGTCACGCTGGGGCCTACCGAGACTTCATTCAACAGAGTAGGAGTGATGGTAGTTACAAGGTCCAACGCCAGATTCCAACTCGGGGCGTTGTTGACGCAACCCCCTGGAAGCTGCAACTGTCCCATGCAGTTCAGATTCCAGGTTTGCATGGGGGAAGTACTTTGCTCCGAGTTATTCACCCAGCGTCCAAAAAAACGGTTCTTATCGTTGATCTGATAATCGACCCGCAGGATGTCTTCGCGACGCGGATTGTTGTACGACAACTGGGTCGCAAAATTGGGGTCGGTGGCGCTGGCGGGTGTCAAGTTCGGGAGAGAGTAAAGAGACAGAAGCTTTGATACGTTATCGAAAATGTTGCGCTGAGCGGCATTGAGCGTGCTCGGGTCTATCTTATTCCCCGGGAAAGGCAGGCCGGTGGCCGGATTGTAAATGGTAAATGGAGTTTGCGAAAAATCGCCCACCCGTTCCAGCGCGGTTGGGGTGCGGAACTGATCCAAGCCGCCGGTTGGAATCAATTGCCGGTAGTATTCCTGGCCCCAGAAAAAATACGCCTTGTTTTTCTTGATGGGCCCGCCAACCTGATAACCAATGTAGTTGTAGCGGTAAAGCGCGATCGGCACCGAACCGGGCGTCGCTGCGTTGGCTTGATCGGCAAACCAGTTGTTGGCATTCATGCCCTCATTGCGATGAAAGAACCGGGCATTGCCGTGGAATTCGTTGCTGCCGCTCTTGGTGACCACCGCCACCTGTCCCCCGCCGGCCTTGCCGAATTCGGCCTGATAGTTGGAGGTAAGCACCTTCATTTCAGCGATGGCATCGGGGTTTACAGTCACGTGGGTGGTGGCATTGTCCCCGGTATCCACGTTCGAGGAACCGTCAATGGTGTACTCGTGTGTATTGGCGCGCGTACCGTTCACGTTGAAGGCGCCGATCCCATAAGTCGTAGAAGCCGAGCCATCGAAGTCACTGACCACGCCGGGAATCAGCCTCATGTAATCCAGAACCATGCGGCCGTTGAGGGCCACATCGTTGAGCTGCTTGCCGCTGATCAGGTCCGAGCGCTCGCCGGAATTGGTCTGCAGCTGCAATTGCCCGGCGTCGGCGGTCACCGTCACCGACTGGGTTGCCGCCCCAACCTGCAGGATGAATGCGCCCGCATCCACGCGATCGGCGGCGCTGAGAATCACGTTGGTCTTCTCCACCTTCTTGAACCCGGACGCTTCCGCGCTCACGGTATAGGTTCCCGGCAACAGGTTGGGAGCTACGAAGTCGCCGTGATCGCCCGTTACCACGGTGCGGGTAACGCCGATGGCCGGGCTGGTGATGGTCACCGTGGCCTTGCTGATGTAGGCGCCGCTCTGGTCTTTTACTTCGCCATAGATGGCGCCAGAGGTTATCTGCGCCAGCAGCGCAACACCGCCGCAGCACGCCATAAACACAACGAGCAATGCGCCGGTGAGCGTAATTTTTTTCAGGGACTGAAACGGAACCATAACCCCTCCTTGCCAGCCTTTGCGGAGCGCGAGAGTGGGCCGCCACTCCGCGAAATTGCTTTGGACAAGCGAAAGAATCTTGGCCAACGAAGACTCAGAAGACTCAAGAGTTTGCCATGCGCCGGGTGGGCGTGGGAATAATACTTTTGTATAGATTAGCTGCGGAAGCACTATTCCAGCACGATAATCCCCCGCTGCAGGGCTGCCGTAACCGCCTCCGTCCGGTCCCTGGCATTCAGTTTCTCCAGGACATGGCTCACGTGAAGTTTGACCGTGATTTCGGCAATGTCCAAAGCGGCGGCGATTTCCTTGTTGCCGTGACCTTTGGCGACCATCTGCAGCACCTCCATCTCACGTCCCGTCAAGGAGCGCTGCGAGAGGCGGTCCGCCAGAGCCGAGGCCGCGGTGGAATCCATGTAGCGGCGGCCGGCGTGAACATCGCGAATGGCCTGCAGCAGTTCATCACGCATCACACTCTTCAAAACGTAACCTCGGGCCCCCGCCTGTAAGGCACGGTAGACTTCTTCCTGCCCGGAATGGGTGGAGAGCATCAGCACGGCCGCCTGGGGAAATTCCTGCAGCAGGCCGGCAGTAGCCTCAGCTCCGCTCATGCCAGGAAGCCGCACATCCATCAGGACGAGGTTGGGGTGATGCTTGCGATATGCCGCCCGCGCGGTCTCGCCGTCGTTGGCCTCCGCCACCACTTCCATATCCGGCTCCACATTAAGGGAGGCGGACAGGCCCATGCGCACCATGAAATGGTCGTCAACCACCAGAATACGAATTGATTTTGAGTGCTTGGTCAAGGGATTGTTGCTGCCCAACGCCTACCTCTAAGCTGACGCGAGTGCCCTCTCCCGGCGCGCTCGCCACAGCCAACTGGCAGCCCATGGATTGAGCCCGCTCCCGCATGTCCAGCAGCCCAAAATGGCCGCTGCTGCCGGCGATCTCGGGGCGGAAGCCGCAGCCATCATCGCTTACGCACAAGGAAACAGACTCGAGAGCATAGCGCAACTCCACGCTGATCCGGGTTGCGCTTCCGTGCTTAACGGCGTTGGCCACCGCTTCCTGGGCAATACGCAGCAGATTCATCTCAATAGCAACGGGGAGGCGGATGGCATGGCCGTGAACCCTCACTGCAACCCGGTCATGGCCGCAGGCCGGTGAGTGCACCACTTGAGTAAGAGCCGAAACCAGGTCCCCATGTTCCAGCAGGTGGCAGCGCAAGTCCCAGACCGAACGGCGGGCCTCAACCATGCTGTGGCGGCTCATGTTGCGGGCCGTCTGCATGGCCTGGCGGGCCACTTCTGGCGCCTGCTGGAAGCAATCCACCGCCAGATCCAACTGCATGGTTATGCCCGCCAGTTCCTGCTCCAGAGTGTCGTGCAGTTCACGCGCAATGCGGTTGCGCTCCTTCAGAACCGCTCCGCTGCGCAGCTTTTGACGGATTAGCTCCATCTGCTCGCGCAAACGGCGGCCTAACACTACCACCCAAGCCATCACCAGAAGCAAGGCGCCGAGGGTGATGCCCAGGAGCCAGAGCGTATGACGCAGGTTCCACCAGGAGGGAGCGCGCAGCACGGCGACATCCTGGGGCGAACGCAGCAACACCCGAAACGACTGCGGAGTGGACCAAAGCCCGCCGCTGCGCACCAGGCAAATGCCCGTGACCTTAACTTGGCTGCTCAGCGGAATGTACCTCAGGGATCCCGCCTCGCTCTGCAAAGTCGCGTCAAACACCGTCTGCCCCTGCTGTAAGAGCAACCGCAAACCGTCAGGCTGCGGCTCGCGATGCAACACGGTGGCCTCCGTGGTGACCAGCATGCCATCGTATTTTTCCCACGGCATCGAAAGATCGAGTCGAACTGGGGAGGGCGGCGTGCCGTGGCGCACCAGTTGAAATACCGAATCTTCCAGCACCGGGGCGGATTCTCCCATGGCCGGAAAACCAACCACGTCCACGATATCGCCGGGGGCCATCCGGAAATCCTGCTGGCTGCGCGCCCTCAGTCCTTTGCCCTGATTTTGCAGGAAAACGGCTTGCCCGGGCTGCTGGTATTCCACAGCGCCCCTCACCCGCACTCGATGGCGCGTGCCCGTGCCCGGCGAAAATGTCAGCAGCGACGCGAAGGGAATTTCCTTGGCCGGGGCCTCCAGTCTCACCAGGTACAGTCGCGGCACATATAACAACACGCCGCTCAGTTGGCGCTGCCCATTGAACAGGCTGCCGCATACGCCTTCCAGCAGAACCTCGCTGTCAATCCACCGCGAAAAATTACGCTCCTCATGTACCGGAATGCGCACCGTCAGTTGGCCCGCACCCGTGCCCAGGTTCAAGGCCAAAGTCATTTCCCGCCATGAAGTGCGATCTACCGCCACCGAGCGCACAATGCCGCGAACCTGCACCCACTGGCTGTCCATTTGCCCATCCGCAAGCTCCTCAAAGGAATAAACACGGGTTTTGGGCAAGCGGCCTTGGCCCAGAACCCGCAGACTTTTTTCCTGGATCACGGGGGCGAATTTTCCCGGCCCCGTTATTCCTTCCACCTCTACCTGGTCGCCGAAGTGGTGAGGAAAACTGTGCAGCTTGCTGCCTTCCACGTAGATACCGGCGTAGGAGTCCTGCACGAAAAAATCGGGAGCGGGCACATCATCCGTAATAACCCCACGAATGCGCACCGGGTAGCCTTGCGCCGCCTGTTCCGGCGTCAGCCTCCTTACCTGGTCGGCATGCGTCAACACCGCAGGAGGTTGGGGAGGAGCCTGCGCCCACAGGTTTAACCCGAGTAGAAGGAGGGGCAAACATTGCCCTGTGCGGCGAAATGCTGCTGCTTCCAACAAGAGCACTCCCTCTATCCCGTCTGAATTCCAAGACGCTCGAACAAGAGTAGCTGAAAGCAATACCCAGGAAAAGGGGACTTCGGCGAACAGCCCGCGCTACGGGCCGGAGCGGCGGTACACCCGGACATAGTCCACCAGCATTTTCTGCGGAAACATGGTGCTGGAGTCCGGATTGCCCGGCCAGTTTCCACCTACCGCTACATTTAATATGAGAAAAAAGGGCTGGTTGAACACCCACGCTGTACCCTTGGGCAGCTCCCCAGGGGTGCGCGTCGCGTAAAGATGTTGATCAACATAAAAACGAATTACTTTCGGCTCCCACTCCACTGCGAACTCGTGGTATTGCTCGGCGAAGCGGGTACCTCGCAGCACGAACGGGGCGCCAATGCCTTTATCACCTGAGTAGCCGGGGCCGTGAATGGTGCCATGGACGGTTGAGGGTTCCCTGCCGATATTTTCCATAATGTCAATTTCCCCGCAGGTTGGCCAGCCTACCTGGTCTATATCGTTGCCCAGCATCCAAAAAGCCGGCCATATGCCTTGCCCGTAGGGAATCCGAATGCGGGCTTCGAATCGGCCATAGGCTTGGGCAAACTTGCCCTGTGTCTTGATGCGGGCGGAAGTGAAGTGGCGGCTCACGCCATCCTTCCCGCTATAGTCTTCCCGGCGCGCCGTGATTACCAGCTGGCCGTGTTCCACATATATATTCTTGGTCCGGCCGGTGTAGTACTCCAGTTCCTGGTTACCCCAGCCGTTTCCTCCGTTCTCGATGCTCCACTTGCTGGCCTCAGGAAGAGACCCGTCGGCTCCATTAAATTCATCGCTCCAGGCGAGCCTCCACGGAGACTTGCCGCCTGACCTGGCGGAAGTTTTGGATTGACTGTATCCACTTGCAATAAGGACGAACGTGAGCAAGAAGACTCCGGCAAAAATGCGCTGTTTCATATGAATGCAAAGCTGGCAGCTCGAATCGGGCGTTACCGCGTTCAACCAAGCCCTCGCTCCTTTGTATCCCAGTCACCGTGACGCAACAAGCTCCAGACCGCAACCGGCTCCGCTATTGACATCGCAAGTACACTGTCCCACATCAGAACATGCCCGTCTGGGACAGCATCTTTGTTGGCAGTGGGATCAACTCGCTGGTGGGCGCCGCTTTGCTCGCTAGGGCGGGATGGAAAGTGTGCGTGCTGGAGCGAAATTCCTGGCTGGGAGGCGCCATCCGCACCGCCGAGATTACCGAGCCTGGCTTCATTCACGATGTGTTCTCTGCCTGGCATCCATTGTTTGCAGGTTCGGAAGCCTTCGGACTGCTGAAAAACGATCTGGCGGCGCGCGGACTGGAATACCTCAACACTGACTATCCGACAGCAGCCCTCCTGCCGGACGGCAACGCGGCTTTTCTTTCCACCTCGCAGGCGGCAAACCTGCAGGAATTCGAGCGCCTGGCGCCGGGAGACGGCGGCGCATGGTCGCGCAACGTAGATGAGTTCATGAAAAACGCCGAACTCGCCTTCGGGCTGTTGGGCACTGAGCTTTGGTCCGCTTCCGGGTTGCGGCTGGCGGCCAAGTCCCTCCGCCGGTTGCGCACCCGAGGGGCGCTGGAATTTTCCGCCGAATTGCTGGGCACCAGCCGTCACTGGCTTACCTCCACCTTTCGCTCTAATGCCATTCATGGACTCCTCGCTCCCTGGGTGCTGCACATGGGATTAGGCCCGGAAGGCGCCGGTTCTGGCCTGATGAACAAGCTCATCGCCGTGGCCCTGCAGATGGGAGGCATGCCCGTTCCACGCGGTGGCGGGGCCCGCCTGGCAGACGCCCTGGTTCGCCTGATCCGGGATGCCGGCGGCCAACTGGAAACCGGAGCCCACGTGGAGCGGGTGGAAATCAGGAATCGCCGGGCGGTGGGCGTGCGCTGCCAGGGCAAACTGATGGAGGCGCGCAAAGCGGTGGTCTGCAGCGTCACACCGCAGCAACTCTATACTCAGTTGCTGGAGCGCAGCCTTCTCCCGGACTGGGCTGTCTCGCGAGCCCAGCGTTTCCGCTACGGCCGCGCCGACATGCAGATCCATCTTTCGCTCTCCGAGCCGCCGCGGTGGCCGGGCAACGATCACCGCTTTCTGCGTACTGCAATTGTTCACGTGAATGACGGCCTGGACGGTGTTTCGCGAGCCGTCAACGAGGCCGAGCGCGGTCTCATCCCCGCTGATCCCACCGTGGTGGCGGGCCAGCCTATGGCCGTGGATTCGTCGCGCGCCCCCCAGGGCCGCTGGATTCTATGGCTGCAGTTACAAGAATTGCCCAGCCGCCCCAAGGGTGATGCCGCCGGGAAACTGCAGACTCCTGACAGCACATGGACCGAATCCTTGCGCGAGCGTTATGCCGATCGAGTAATAGCCAAGCTGGCGCGGCAAATTCCTAACCTGGAAAGCACGATACGTAAACGAGTCGTGCTCTCGCCCGCCGACCTGGAATCGGCCAACATCAACCTGGTCGGCGGCGATCCCTACAGCGGCTCCTGCGCGCCCGACCAGTTTTTCTTGTTTCGTCCCTTCGCGGGAGTGGCCAATCATCGCACCCCTATCGCCGGCTTGTACCATATTGGCGCCTCCACCCATCCTGGCCCCGGGCTGCACGGCACCTCAGGTCTCTTGGTAGCCAAACACCTTTTGGGGAGGAGCTTTCCCAAGGCGGCCGCGAGCTAGAGCTATTCCGGAAGGTCGGGATGTCGGGTGGCCAGGCGGTAGCGGCCAGAATGAAACACCAGGGGCTCACCGTCTGTGTACTTGTAGTCTTCCACCTCGCCAAGGAAGATCACATGGTCGCCGCCATCGTACTGGCGCACATTTCGGCAAACGAAGTGCGCATTCACCCCCGTGAGCAGGGGCACTCCAGCCGGACCTTCGACGAACTCAACTCCGGCAAATTTGTCGGGCAGCGGGGTGGAAAACTGGCGCGAGAGATGGTGCTGGTTGGCGGCCAGGACGTTGATGGCAACGTGTGTGGCATGGGTGAAATCGGCAAAGCTGGGGGCTTGCCGCGATAGGCTCCAGAGCAGCAGGGGCGGATCCAGCGATACCGAGGAAAATGAGTTGACGGTCACTCCGACTTTGCGCCCGTCGGAGGTGCGCGTGGTCACTACCGTCACTCCGGTGGCGAATTGGCCAAGGGCGCGCCGAAAATCGCGGCGGTCCATCCGGTCGGCTACCGCTTTGGCCTCCTGACGCACGAACTTGTCCGCCTCCACCGAGTCCATGAACCAGGGGAATAGGGTCCGGGGATCATCGAAGCCATTCACCAGGGCCGAACCCACGGTTTTGATCTTGCCGGCACAATCCAGCAGCTTGAGCACGTGTCCTGGCGGCTTCAGCAGCAGATTGGTCCAGCTCACTACCCACTGCGCGTACCCCGTCCAGTACCGCTCAAAAGTTTGCCGCATCCACTCTGTATCCGCGGGCCTTTCACCCTGTTCCAGAATGCTTTCCATATAAATTTCGGCGCAGCGCGCCGCGTTGTTGGAACCCTGGCCGGTGATAGGATCGTTGAGCACCACCGCGTCCGCCATGCCCAGCACGGCGCGGCCGGAAGGCAAGACACCTACCGGCTTGCGCACGACAGGAGTAACCCGCCCGGTCAGGATGCCGTGTTCGTCGCTAAGTTCAATTTCGGTGCAGCGCGCTGCCTCCCATGGCATAAAGCTTTGCAGGATCCACTGGCTGCGCGCCAGGTGGGCGGCGGGCGTATTTACGTCCGCCCAGCAATCCATCGGCCCGCCCGGCACCCCTTCGAACACCATGATTTCGCAGGCGCCACAGGTGGTGAGCGCGGGAAATACGAAATACTCACCCACGTTGGGAATCAGATTGAAGCACACCGCGGGAGAGGGTCGGCGCGGCCGCATGTTGCGCACATAGGTGAGGGCCAGGACCCGCTGCGGTTCGGAATAAGGCGAGCGCCGGGGATCACGCTCGAATGTGCCGCCCAGTGAGCCCTTGCCGCTGGCCACTATCACCAGGTCGTGGCTGCGGGTGCAGCTTTCGAGCTCCTCCACGCCCACGGCGCAAATCCGCAGGTTTCCCCCGCGTTTTTCAAATTCGGCCATCCAGCGCGGAATCTTTACACGCTGGTCCACCGATTGCGCGTAATCATCCAGCCGCGCAGCCCAGTCCAGACTCTTGCCTCCCACCCCGTCGGGGACAGCGAAGGCGATGCCCTCCACCTTGGGGCACTCTTCTTCCCAGTAGTTCAGTTTGAGGGTGCGTTCAATCTCCAGCCCCGAATCAAACATGCACTGGCTCGACATCACGTACCCGTCATGGATTTCCTGGGCTGAACGATCCGAGTAAAGCGTCACTTCGTAACCGGCGTCGAGCAGGCCCAGGGCAAGCTGGAGGCCTGACTGGCCGGCTCCGACAATGGCGATGCGCTTCATGGCAGCAGAACGACCTTATTCCATGAGCTTGGGGATAGCCGGCGCCGCCATCTCCGGACCCATGGCGGAATAACCCCCGTCCACCGCCAGGTCGGTGCCGGTAATGAACGATGCGTGACTGGAGCAGAGAAACAACACCGCCTGCGCTACTTCTTCCGGCTCACCTATCCGGCCCAGCAAGTGGAAGGCGCCGCCCACGCGGTTGGTCTTGGCTTTGTCGCCATGGGTGAGGTCATCCATGAGGCGGCACCAGGTCCAACCGGGAGAAACAGAATTAACCCGAATCTTGTCGGCGGCCAAATCCATGGCCTCGTTACGCGTGAGCTGCAAAATCGCCGCCTTGGTCACCGGGTAGAGCCAGCGGCCGGTCTGCGCCACCTTGGCGCTGATGCTGCCAAAGTTCACTACCGCGCCGCCGCCTCGCTTCACCATGTGCGGGCGCGCCGCCTTCAGCATCATCACCCCGCCCACCACGTTCACGTTGTAGCTGTCCAGCCAGTCTTTGCGGGTGGAATTCAGGGCATCATCTATATAGACGCATGCCAGGTTGACCAGAAAATCCACGCCGCCGAAGGTGGATACCGCGCGTTCGACGCAGGCTCCAATCTGCGCGTCGTCGCCCAAATCGGTTTTCACGAACAGCACATCCTTGCCCGCTTGTCTGGCGACGGCCTTCCCGCCCTCCTCGTTAACGTCGGCGATTACCACCTTGGCGCCCTCACGCTGGAAGGCACTCACCACCGCGGCTCCCATCAGGGTGGCGCCGCCGGTTAATATGCTTACTTTGCCTTTGATTCCGTCCATACAGTTTCCCCCGGTTTTGGGAAGGCAAACCTATCATGTCGCTCACACCGCGAACAAGTACGCCCACATCAGCCCTGCCGCGGGCGCATACTTTTTGCCGGATGCCCGCCATTGGGGTTATAGTAGGCACCCTGTTTTTGAGGGTTCCGCAATACCACTTGCATCCCAAGGCCACAGGAGCGAACACATGCGCAAAATCGTGATCGTCGGCGGCGGTCAATCCGGACTGCAGTTGGCCCTGGGCCTCCTGCAGCACAAGTATGAAGTCACCGTGGTCTCCAACCGCACCCCGGAGCAGATTTTTCAGGGCAGTGTCTCCTCCAGCCAATTCATGTTTCATGATTCGCTGCAGAACGAGCGCGAACTGGGCATCAACTTCTGGGAAAAGGAATGTCCCATTACCGAGGGCATAGCTTTCACCATTCCCGGCCCCAACCGCACCAAGGCGCTTTTCTGGGAATCGAAGCTGGATCACTACGGCCAGTCGGTGGATCAGCGGGTGAAATTTTCCGGATGGATGAAGGAATTCGCCAAGCGCGGCGGGAATCTCAAGATTCAGGAGGCCGGGCCCAAGGACGTGGATGAGTTCAGCAAGAAAAACGACCTGGTGATTGTGGCAGCGGGCAAGGGCGACATTAACCGCATGTTCGAGCGCGACGCGGAGAAATCTCCCTTCGACCAGCCTATGCGTGCCCTGGCGCTCACCTACGTCAAGGGCATGCTCCCACGGAAGCCGTTTACCGCTGTTTCCTTCAATCTGCTCCCCGGCGTTGGCGAGTACTTTGTGTTCCCCGCGCTAACCACGACCGGCGCCTGCGAGATCATGGTGTTCGAAGGGGTGCCGGGCGGACCCATGGATTGCTGGGCGGATGTGAAGACGCCGGAGCAGCACTTGGCCAAGAGCAAATGGATTCTGAACACGATGATGCCCCTGGAGGGGGATCGCTGCCGTGAGGTTGAACTCACCGATGATAACGGCATCCTCACAGGCCGCTTTGCGCCCACGGTGCGTAAGCCCATCTGCAAGCTGCCTTCCGGCAACCTGGCGCTGGGAATGGCTGACGTCGTCTGCACCAACGATCCCATCACCGGACAAGGCTCCAATACCGCCAGCAAAGGAGCCGCCATTTACCTGCAGCGCATTCTCGACCGCGGCAACAAGCCCTTTGATGCCGCCTGGATGCAACAGTCTTTCGATCAATTCTGGGATTATGCCCAGTGGGTCACCCGCTGGACCAATTCCCTGCTGGTGCCGCCGGCGCCTCAGATACTGCAACTGATGGGTGCCGCCAGCCAGATTCCGCGCTTAGCCTCCAAGATCAGCAACGGCTTCAATAATCCGCCCGACTACACACCCTGGTGGTTTGATGCCAAGGAAGCAGAGAAATTGATCAACGGCATGGCGGCAGGGGCAGCTTGAGGCCCGGGAGAGTCTACAGAACCAACTTGGCATGGGTGTTGTGATTTTCATCGCCGCGACGCTCCCTCCCATACGTGTCTGAATTTTCGCCCAAGCTCTTGACAATGCTCCTGCTCCGTTGTTGAATAGGCCGCTTTCTTTCCCACCGGTCTCCAGTATTGTGTAACGGCGGCCGGAGTTGTCGCAGGCCCGGCAAGAAGATTCTTCCGGCCAGCTGCTTATTACGTAATTATTTCATTCGACAACGCTCAGTATTCACGCGGGGTGGTGCTGAGTTGCGCTTCACTTTACAAGTGTTAGCGGCAACGGCCTTCTCAGAAAGCCGCGCGCTTGCTTTTCAATGACAACTTGGGAACGTGGTGCGGACTGAACGCTGATTGTCTAGGGGGAGAAATGCGCCGAACTTCGCTTCGCCTGCTGGGTGTCGCTCTTGCGCTTGTTCTGTTGTCCGCCTTACTGGCAGGCCAGGAACTGGCAACTCTCAGGGTAACTGTTCAGGACCAGACAGGGGCCGTGATTCCCGGGGCTACGGTTAGCCTCAAGAACACGCAAACCGGGGTGCTGCGCACCGACATCACCGAATCCCACGGGCTCTCCGTCATTCCAGGACTTGCTCCCGGCAGCTACCAGTTGACCGCCGAAATCAAAGGGTTTACGCCCCGCAAGATGCCCGTCACCCTTTCCGTGGGGCAAACCGCATCAATGACGGTCACCCTGGGCATCACCGTCAAACAGGAAATCGACGTGCAGGAAACAGCACAGGGCATTGACACCGAGCAGTCGGAAGTCAGCCAGGTTATTGACACCCCCAAGATCAACGACCTCCCTATTTCGGGCCGTGACTTCATTGATTTCGTCCTGCTCACGCCCAGTGTGGATGTGGGCCGCAGCACCGCCGTAGGCTCCCAGTCGCCCTTCACGGAGACCGTGCTCAAACTCAGTTTTGGCGGTATCCGCGAAAGCCACAGCTCCTTTTTTGCCCTCGATGGCATTGATTACACCACCAGCATCTCCGGGGTGCAGCGGGTCAGCCCATCTCAGGATTGGGTGCAGGAATTTCGCGTGGTGGACAGCCCCTATACCGCCGACAACGGGCGCAATCTCGGCTCGGTGGTCAATACCGTCACCAAATCCGGTACCAACAGCATTCACGGCGCCGCCTATGAGTATTTCCGCAACAACGACCTGAACGCCAAGAACCTGCTGTCCGCTCCCGGCTTCAACACCCTTCGTTCCAACCTCTTCGGAGCTGAAGTGGGTGGCCCCATCCGCAAGGATAAGAATTTCTATTTCCTCGGATTTGAAGGCCAGCGCCGGGCCGAGTCGCCGCTGTATTCCTCCTTCATTCTTCACTGCCTCGATACCCCGAATTGCCTGGGGCCGGGCACTCCCAGCATCAACCAGGTAAAAGAGATGCTCGGTCTGAAGCCGGAGAATCTGGGCTCAATCCTTCAGGTTGATAACTACGATAAGTTCATCGCCAAAACCAACAACACGCTGAGCGCAAACACGTTTCTCAACATCACCTACTTGTTTAACGACTCGCGCAAGCAGAATGTGCGGGGTGCGGCACCCGGCGAAGGCCTGCCTTCCTCCTACCGCGATAACCCGGTTCGCGATCAAACCCTGTACAGCAACTTGATTCACGTGTTCAACCACGATCTGACTTCGGAAACCCTCATGCAGTACAACAAGCGCACCTTCAACCTGCAGCCCAAGGGCCTGGGCTTCGAGCCCGCGCTGGGGATTCCCGACCTCATGTCGTCGGGCGGATTTGTGGGCAGCGTCCGCTTCTATCGGGAACAGCACTTCCAGACCGCCGAGAACCTCACCTATACCCGCGGCAAACACACGTTCAAGTTCGGTGGCAGCTTCCAGCCAGTGTGGACCAGCACCCAGGTGACTCTGTTCAGCCCCGGCTTCGCCATCTTCGCTCCCCAGAGCTTTTTCGGGGTGGGTCCGTTCCAGGGCCTTCCACCCGGCTCTCCGGTCGCCTTCCTTTTCTTGGAACCGCGCTCGCTTTTCGGGCAGCAGATTCCCAACCGCGACCCCAATTTCCAGAACGGTCTCTACGCCGGGCCCAGCCAGCAGACCTTCAACAATGCCACCTCTCTGAACTACCTGCACACCATGTATTCGGCCTATGCGCAGGACCAGTGGAAAGCGCGCCCTAACCTGAGCTTCAACTTTGGCCTGCGCTACGACGTGGACAAGATGCCTTCGGCCAGCGATGTAAAAATTCAAGGCGCCTTCCATCCCACCAACTATGGCAACGTGCAGCCTCGGGTGGGCTTTGCCTATTCCTTCAGCGGAGGCAAAGGGGTGGTGCGCGGCGGCGCCGGCCTGTTTACCGGCCCCTTTGTGTACAGCGACGTCTTGGTGAGCTGGATCGGGGCGTCAGAATTCAGCTACATGAACCAGCCGATGCTGCCGGAATTCGCCAATCCCAGCCAGAACCTGATTGGCTTTGGCGCTTCGGGAGCGGTAGGCGCTTGTTCCACTAGTGTTGTCCCTGGACTCTGCCTTCCCGACCCCGTATTCCTGCGCCAGTCGTTCATGAACTTCGTTCAAACCGGGGCTTATCCCGCGCCCAACAATCTGGTGCAGGTCCCGCTGGGATATGCCAAGCGCAAGTTCCCCCAGCCCCTATCCGAGCAGGCCAGCCTGGAAGTGGAACGCCAGATCGGCAGGGACTGGTACGCCTCCATTGGCTACCAGTGGATGCATGCCGACCGCTTGCCCGTCTATTCCAGCATTAACGGTCTGCCCTTGCCCGGTTGCGATCCGCTCGTGGCTTCCGGCTGCAAACAAGACTTCCGGCCCGCCGACCCCAATTTTGGCTTTGTGCTCTACGTCAAGCCCATCGGCTTTTCCATTTACAACGCCGGCACCGCCACCTTGCGCAAAACTTTTTCCAACCACTTCAATGTTCTCGCTAACTACACCTATTCCAAGTCCATTGACATCTCCACCACCGTTAACCTGCCGAATACGCCGGAAAACTACCTGTTCCCACAATACGACCGCGCGGTGGGCGACAATGACATTCGCAACCGCTTTACCCTCGCCCTGTTGACCGACACCCCCGCGCAGTGGCCGCGCCTGGTGCGCGATTTCAAGTTCTCCCTGCTGAACAACCTGCAGAGCGCCCGATATTTCACCATCAACACCGGCTTTGACACCAACGGCGACATCTTTCCCTTCCCCGACCGGGCGGGCGTGAGCGCGCGCAATGCCTACAGGGGCGATCCCTACTACGACACCGATTTCCGGGTGCAGCGAGTGATCCCCATTTCAGAGCGAGTGAAGACGGAGGCCAGCCTGGAGATCTTCAACCTGTTCAACCGCCCCAACGTGCTGGATGTGGACCACGTCTATGGCGCGCCCGATTTCATCGGTCCGGTGCCGCAGGCCTTTGGCGACCATATCTCCAGCCCGGCCAATCCCAGTTTTGGCTCGCCCAAGTTCGTTTCGCCCGCCAGGCAGTTGCAATTGTCGCTGCGGTTCACTTTCTAGAAGGGACGGGTGATATTCTGGGCGCCGGTCGCCTGACCATGTTGAGGTGCTGCAAACCGTGGTGAAACCTTATACCGCAGTGGGCCTTATCCCTTCGGTACGGGGAATACGCCGCCGCAGGGACATTAAGATCAACCTGGAACACCTGAAGCACCTGGTCAAGGCGGCCAGTTGGCTCTCCGCACTCGACCTGCCGGTGCGCCTCATTGCCTTCCCCGAGGGCGCTCTTCAGGCTTTCAACGACGAAGTGCTTGACCTCGACCATGTGAAATTCGCCCGTGAATGCGCCATAGACATTCCCGGCGAGGAGACCGAGGAACTCGGAAAGCTCGCCCGCGAATATGACGCCTTCATCATGGCCCAGGCCAAAGCGCGCCATCCCGATCTCAAGGACCGCTACTTCAACGTCGGCTTCATCCTCGATCCTAAGGGCAAGGTGATCCTGCAGCATTACAAGGTTTCACCCCTGTTCCCGGTGGAGCACTCGGTCTGCCCCCATGATGTGTACGACTGGTGGGTTGAAAAATACGGGCGCACTCTGGACGCCTTCTGGCCAGTAGCGGATACCTCCATCGGACGGCTCGGTATCATGATGGCCAACGAAGGCTCCTATCCCGAGAATGCCCGTGCCCTGGCGCTCAACGGCGCCGAGGTGGTGTATCGCGCCTCCTACCCCCATCCCGCAACCGGCAACGAGATATTTGAAATCCAGAGCCGCGCCCGCGCCCTCGACAATAACTTCTATATTGTCGCCCCTAACATGGGCACCTATTACCTGTTTCCCGAAGAGACTACGCCCATTGACACCTTCGGCGGGCGCTCATTCATCATTAATTACAAGGGACAGATCGTGGGACGGCAGGAGTACGGGGCGGGCTCAACCTACGTTGGCGGGGTGGTAGACATTGAGGCCTTGCGCGATCACCGGGCGCGGGCCCAATGGGATAACTGGCTGAAAGACCTGCGCACCGAACTTTACCAGATCCTTTATGAACAGCCCATTTATCCCAAGAACCTCTACCTGAAGCGGGCGCCCATGAAGCACGCAGAGTATCGCGATAAGGTCATCAAACGTCAGATTCGATTGCTGCACGATCGCGGCATCTGGAAGAAACCAGGGCGCTAGACAAGAGCTCCCTTCCCCGGATCATCCCGTGATTACCTACGTGCAGCAAATGGAGAGTACCATCGTGCTATTTTCAAATCTGGCCGATTGTCATAGCCTTTCCGAGTCGCCACCATTCATTAAACGTTTCAGGAGACTCTTTGCTGAGTCCGGCCCCGAGAGAATCCACGCCAAAACAGAGCGAGGACTTGCCCCATGGACGTAGCTGCATGCAATCCCGCTGAAGTGAGTACCGGCCCAGTTCAAGCGCCGGCCACACTAGAGGAATTTGATATCCCTGTAAATCTGCTCGAAGAGCTGGCTTTGAAGATTCTCTTCATGGCTGGCCAAATGTCCGTTCTCGATATTGCGGAGCGCATGCGAGTGTGCTTCCCCGTAGCCAATGAGCTCTTTCAGCGGCTTCGTAAGGAGCAGCTCTGCGACGCCACCGGGATGCTGGGAAATGTGTATCGCATCGCGATCAGCTCTTCCGGACGGGCTCGAGCTATGGATTTGCTCGCCTTAAACCAGTACACCGGACCTGCGCCCGTATCGCTCGACAACTACATACGGCAAACCCGAGCCCAGGGAGTACACAACTTTGAGGTCCACCCCCAGGACCTCGCGCGAGCTTTTGCCAAGCTGGTACTTGACGACAAAACGCTCTATCAGCTTGGAACGGCTATCAATTCCGGCAATTCGATTTTTCTGTATGGGCCTACCGGGACCGGTAAAACCACCATTGCCGCCACTCTCTCTCAAGTGTTTGCGGAACAATCCGTCTGGATGCCCTTCGCGGTCGAGGTGGATGGACAAATTATCACTGTGTACGACCCCGTCATCCACCGGAAGGTGCAGGATGATCGCCGTAATCTTGACGAGCGCTGGGTCCTCTGTGAGCGTCCGGCGGTTCAGGTTGGCGGTGAACTGACCATTGACATGCTGGATCTTCAGTTCAACCCCGTTACTAAGTTCTATGCCGGTCCGGTGCAGATGAAGGCCAACTGCGGCATCCTTATCGTTGACGATTTCGGCCGGCAGCGGCTGCGCCCCGAAGAACTTCTCAACCGTTGGGTCGTCCCCCTCGATCGCAGAATCGATTTTCTCACCTTGTCAGGCGGCAAAAAAATCGAAATTCCCTTCGAGTTGGTTGTCGTTTTCGCCACCAACATAAACCCCGATACTCTGGCCGATGAGGCCTTCCTGCGCAGGCTGCAGACAAAAATCAGGATAGATGCCGTTTCCCAGGAGCAATTTCACGAAATCTTCCGTCGCGTCTGCAACGGCCTGGGACTGCAATATGAGGCTGAAATTGTCGCCCAGCTTATAGATGTGATCCGCACCCGCTTGAAGCAGCCTTTGCGGGCCTGCTACCCCCGCGACATTGTCAACCAGGTCTGTTGGGCAGCCAAATACGAGGGAAGATCGCCCAAACTCGAGCCTGCCGCTCTCATGCGTGCCGTTGAGGGCTACTTCTTGCCCGCCGCACCAGAGGAAGTAAATTGAGAATGGCGCGATGCTTATGGCCTATCGGCTTGCAGCATCACAGACCTGACAAGGCGTTCTGAACTCCGGTGAAAATACGGTTCGAGATCATTGGCAAATTCGTACACTCGTTCGCTCGCGGGTCCGGCCTGGTGAACGTCGTCTGCGGCTGTGCAGATGCTGACCAGTTCAGCATTTTGCGGTGTTTGCGTTACCGTGGCCCAGCGCTGCCGCAGCCAATCCCTGAGATAATTGTCCACAGTCCGGTTGTTGCGCCGCCAGTAGAACGCGCAGGCAAGGGGATGGTCGGTGGGATTGTCGGAGACTGCCACGATGATCTGAAGTTCGATCGCTGGATTGGCTGGCAGAGTACGGTAACGGCGTTCAATGATGGACCATCCCATGTAGGGCAAACAGTTTTCCGGCGCATGGTTGTTCGCTGTCGGAGCCGCAATCAGCTCGATTGGGTTTCCGCCCGCCTGGCGATACAGGCGGTGAATTTCTCCGGGATAGCCTTTGACATCTCGGCCGTGCGCTTCCCTGCCGGTGAAAGGGCCTAGGTGGTAGGGCAGAGATAAGAGTGCCTCGCGGTCAGGCGCCGCACGCTCGGCGTAGCTGGTCGGGAGCTTTGCCTCGACCACCATGGCTACCGCCAGGCAGCTCAAAACAATTACCAGATTTGCATTAGATTTCTGCATTTCACGATCCGCGCCCACGTGAGAAGCGTCCCCACACACCCGCCGAACACCAGGAGCCCGAATACGTGATCGAACGTCTGCTCATGCTCCAGGAACCGCCCGCCCAGCAAGTGGGCCCCAGACACAATCCCGAACAGCCGCACCAGGTTGGCGAAGTAGGCTAGCGGAACGGCTGCGGCTACAACCGCAAATTTGGAGTACCAGCGGCCGCGGCTCAGGTACACGAAGATAATCGCCAGCATTAGCATCGTGAGGGCGGAGCGGACGCCGTTGCACGCGGGGGCGACGTTAATGCTTCCCGAGCCCGGAAACAGAATGAGCGAACCCATCCGCTCGACGGGCAGACTCAAAGTATGCGACAAACCTGCGACTGCCCTGGCGCACAGGATCTGCAGCGGCAGGTCAATCCTCTCCAGGAGCGCCGGCGGGACGGGCACGAGCAGGAGCAGGAACGCGATGGGAAAAAGCAGCTCCTTCAGAATCGCGGTTCCCCACAGCGCCAGAACGATTCCGCAAAGCAGGCTTACCACCAGCAGCGGGGTCAGGGAGTGCAGCATGTCGAACCAATCAGTCGCAACCGTGATGGCTGCAGCGCCCATCACCAGCGCGATGCCCGCACCCGATGGATTAAGTTGCAGCGCAGCAAGCTTTTTTCGCTTCCCGTTCGCGATTCCCAGACTAATGAGTGGGACCACAGCGGAGAGGGAATAGAGACTGTCTGACCACCAGAGGTGGCCCATCCACACCAGCCGGTGCCAGAAAACTCCGACAGCGCAGGCAACAAGCAAACCGTACCGCAGCAACTCACGCAAGGTAAGCCCGAAGCACCTCACGGTTACGTGCTCGAACCGGAGCGTGCGTACTGCCACATCAGGATCGCACCGCCCACCAGACCCAGAACGATCGTCGGGTTCTCAGGGGAAGGGTGGCCACGATTACAGCCAGCTGACAGTGCCCACAGCGGCAGAGCAGCCATCGCAATGCCGGCGATAACAGCAACGAGTCGCATCCAACCTCCACATCAAGTATTAGTAGGCATTTACACCTAAGCGTAGTTTAGCTTCGTAGGTAAAACCCTTACACAGCTAAACGCGGCCAGGGTTTACCTGGATGGCACTCCCTCCCTCCCCACGCCCACCCGAACAGCAACATGCTCGTCCCGTTCCCCTGTTTAGAGAGCTTATTCCGCTGCTATTGAGCGAAGGCGCACCTGTCGCTCGTATCGAGGAACGTAATGGGATTGATTTAGCGCTATGGAAGCCGGATGGGAGAAATTACGGAGGTGGAGCAACACGGGAAGCTACCAGGGACGGTGTCGGCAGGTGCTGCAACGGGATGGCTGGCGTTGCCAACAGGTGTGGAAGCAGGACCAACCTGCAGGTGCGCCACATCCAACCGCGGAGCCAATCAGGAGATGATGTTGAAGGAAACCTGATTACGCTGTGCTCAGAGTGTCACCATCAGATTCGCTGTGAATAGTTCCCGGTCACACAACGGATCTCAGACAAAAGCTGAGCCCTTCCCCAGGCATCAGACCCTCCCCACTCGGAAATGGCTGTTGGTGCTAATCGGCCCCAGCGGCTGCTTTCATAGGAACAGCGGCCTGATACGGTTCGGCGAAGACAAATTTTTCGCGCTGCTCAAAGGCGCGCTCCAGGGCATTGGCCAGAGCCGTGCTGAACCTGGACCCGAGAAGGTTCAGGTCAATCATTAAGGGCTGGTCATCGCGAACCCGGTACACAGAAAAAAATCCCTGAGGACGATTAGCACTGGTTCGTAGTTCCAGAGTCAGATTCCATCTGCCGGCCAAGGCATTGTCCCGCGAATTTTTCTGCCAGCTGTGATAGGCACAGGAATCAGAGCTTCCGCGATATAGGACGCCACGAAACCAGTCCGCTGGCGGATGAATTCCCAACCGAAACGCGTCGAAGTCGTTGCTCTCGAAACCCTTTTCCAGGATTTCGCAGATATCAATAAAGCTCTGTGCCCGCGACAGTTGTTCCTTGGCACGTCGGATAGCCAGATTATTGCGGATGACATCCCTCTGCTCCACGGTCCGCCGTGCTACCCGTCCCAGTTCCAGGAACTCAGGATAGCGAAGGTACTGCACACCGAACCAGATACCGGCGGCCAGGATGAAGAACACGACCGCCACAGTTCGCTGCCCGGGAACTAGAACAAACAGGCTCAGCAGCCCGCAAGCTGCAGAAATCCCGTAGAGCAGGATTACCACCTGTCTATGGGAGAGACCCCGTTCCATCAGTTTGTGATGGATGTGCTGGCGGTCAGCGGAAAAAAGCGGCTGCCCACTCAGAAAGCGGCGCACAACCGAAATCACCGTATCCAGGATCGGCAGCCCAAAAGAGATTACCGGAACACTTACCGCCACCAAGGTGGAAGTCTTCCCGCCCCCGACCAGGGCCAGCGCACTCAAGGTAAAGCCGATAAACAGGCTGCCGGAATCACCTAGAAAAATCGTGGCCGGATTGAAGTTGTATTTAAGAAACCCCAGCGTGGCTCCTGCCAGGGCGATGGTTAACACCGACACCAGCGCGTTCTGGTTGATCAGGGAGACCGTGAATACCGCCAGTGTTGAAAGCAGTGCCGATCCCGCCGCCAGTCCGTCCAAGCCGTCAATCAAATTAAAGGCGTTGGTAACCCACAAAACCCATAGTACCGTCAGGGGCAGCGCGCCCATCCACGCGAACACATGATGTCCGAAAAAAAGAGGCAGCGACATCACGCGAAAATCCCCTAAGAAAAGGATCAGCGCTGCCGCCACCTGCACGGCAAACTTGGAGCGTGGGCGTACTGACCAGATGTCATCCACCACTCCGATCCCGAAAACCAGCGTTGCCGGCACGATTACCCACAAAATATTGCGCGCCGGAAATCCTAAACCGAAGTGAAGGAGACGTGACGCCAATAACAGCAGTAGGATGACGGAAAGAAAAGTTCCGTAAACCGCAACGCCGCCGAAGCGGGGGATGGGAGCGGTATGGAGATGGTGCGGTTGGACAGGACCGGTCGCCCAACGGTTGCTGACCGCAAGGTTACGAACCTTGCGGGTAAAGAATAGCGAAAAAAACAGCGCGCCAAAGAATAGAGCAACCGCGATCAGAAGCATTTCGCCCTATACCGGACAAAGCGGCTCTTGATCTATCCTCGCTTGTCGCCCAGCAACTCAAATTTAGGAAACTTGCGCCTGAATATAGCATTGGAGTTCCGAATATTAAACGTGCTTAATTTGGTGACCGTGTGGAAAACCTGGAGAAAATTGCAGCCGATGGGCTGAATTGGGAGGGAAAGAAAGCGGGCAGGGAAAGCGGGAAAAAACTAAGGCTCGATTGCGCTCGAGATATGCGGGGCCAGGGTAGCGGCCGTGTGTTCCGTAATTGAGTCAAGCAACCTGATGTATTCGTTGGCGGTCTGGCACCGCGACAAATTCTGCTCAATATAACTCCGGCCGTTTCGTCCGAAGTTTCGGCATAGGTCGGCATTTTCAAAAAGCTGCCGCAGAGCGCTGACCATGGCCGCCGCATCCTGCGGCTGAATACAAATGCCTGCGCCGGCGCTCTTGAGCAGTTCTCCCGCCTGCCCTTCCACCCCCAGCACGATTGGCTTGGCGCAGGACATGAATTCCAGCATCTTGGTGGGAATCACCGTCTTAAACACCTCAGAGCGTTTCAGCGTAACCAGGCAAACGTCTGATGCCGCCACCAGAGCGGGAACTTTTTCTCTCGGCTGTTGCGGCAAAAAGCGTACATTGTTGATTTGGCGCTGGCGGGCGAGAGCAATAAGTCGTTCCTTGTCGGCGCCCTCCCCAACCAGCAGGAACATGATTTTCGGCATTGCCTCCGCGCAACTGCTGGCCGCATCCAGTACGGTTCCCAGGTCGTGCGCCATACCCAGCGTCCCAATATAAGAAACGACAAATCTCCCCTGCAGGCCAAGTTCGTTCCGCGCTGCCTCGCCCTCCACCGCCGGAGAAAATAATTCGGTTTCCACTCCGTTGGGAACAACCGATATCTTCCCTCCCGCCACCCCGTATTCCCGGACAATGTGGTCTTTGAATGCGGGAGTCACCACCACCAGGTGATCGCATGCCCCGTACAGAAATCCGGCGATTCGCCCCAGCCCCCTGTGCAGCAGCGACCGGCTGTCCCCCACCCCCACTGCCGCCAGCGATTCCGGCCACAAATCGCGGATTTCAAGCACGAAGCGAGTGTTCTTGATATGGCTGATCCACCAGCCACTCATGCCCACAAGTAATTGCGGCGAGGTGGCGATAACCACATCCGGGCGCCCGATGAATGTTCCCGTAACGCTGGCCGACAAGCAAAACGAACTGTAGTTAAGCATGCGCTCGTGCGGCTTTCGGTTGGGCAAAGGAATCAGCCAGGTACGAACGACATTCATACCGGCCACCTGCTCGCGGCACACCAGTCGTCGGAATTGCGCCCTATACTCCGCCCGTAACACCCCTGTTGGATGATTAGGAAATCCGGTAAGCACCGTCACCTCGTGGCCGGCGGCAGCCCAGTATCCAGCCAACTCTGAGACCCGTGCCGCCGGCGCCCCCATTTCCGGCGGAAAATACTGCGATATGTACAGGATTTTCAATCTTCGGCTCAGTAGTAGAGAAGCTTGAAAGCGCTTTTGTAGGCCAAAGCGGCGTTTCGATTGAAGAACTTCTTGCGATATAAGCTCCACTGTTCCGCATAGCCAGCAAACACGTCGTCTGCCGTCAGTTTGTGAAGCACCCCAAGTTGGGCGATGTGCAGCCGATGGTAGAAAGGGCTGGCCAGCATTTTCAGCCTGGTTCCCGCTAGTTCGTACAACGACCAGAAGCCCACATCATATTTATCCAGGTTGCGCTTGAGCGTTTTCACCGCGGCGGCAAACAGGTGCCGGGCATCCTCATCTCCGGTCGCCAGCCAGTAGTCGTAAATACCCCACGACGCCCACATGAAGCCGTTGAGAATGTGGGTGGGGGGAGCAACAATGTACTCCTCCAGCCAGACGTCCCCGCGTTCATCTATGTGAAGCATGCCCCCTTCCCGCGTTTCCTTTTTGAAAGCCGCAAAGGCACTGCCCGCCGCTTCCATGTACTTGGCATTGCGGGTTTCGCTGAAGGCCCGAACCAGCACTGAAATTCCCTGCCCTTGTGCCAGCGCGGACTGCCACGGAGCGCGGAGTGTGCTGCGATATTCCCAGTCGAAGTGGTGGTTCCACACGCGCAGGCCCGCCCGGTTTGTCTCCAGGTGTGCCACCAGCCAAGCAGCCACGGCGAGAAACTTCTGCCGGCGTTCCACCTCCCCGGTCCGACAAAAAGCATTAAAGTTCCCCAGCCCGAACTGGGCGATTGCTATGGGGTTGTATTGCCGCCCCAGGCGCCCCTGGTAATCGAGCAGCGGAATTCCCTCCTCGTCGTAAGGACCGGCATAGTCCGCCTTCTCCAGAAATGGCTGGTAATATTCCCCCAGCTGATGCGGCGAGCACCGAGGGTTCATCTCCGGGGAATCGTGCCAAAACGTGAGATGGCTGTTTCCCCGCCCCAGGTATGCGGGAAGGATCCGCCGGTAATAATTCAGACGACGTCCTAAATGCATAAGTGCAAGACGGTTCTGCTAGCTGGAGGCAGCGATCTGCTGCCGTTGCTCGGACCTTGCAGGAGCCATGCACCGCTCGGCGTCGAGCGATACTGGTTCCCCTGAATGCGCGCTCTTCATCGCGGCAAAAGTTGCCAGGCTGGTTGTGGCTATTTCGGCGATGCCGATAGGACTGGGCTGATTATTGGCCACCGCCTCACTAAATGCACGCCATCCGTTGCGATGACCCTTATCCTGACGCAGCAGGGAACGGTGAAGCTTCACGCGGCCATTCTGCCGCAACTCCAGGCGGCGAAAATCATCGAGCACGGCCGCTTTCCCCCCGCTAAAAACCTCGAAGCGCTCCTTGGGCAGGGATTTATCGCCATTGGCTACATAAAGAACGCTTCCAATGGAACCATTCGAGAACTGCAGAGTGGCTGCCAGATTATCGTCACAATACGTGGCCCCGTTCGGCAGAACCTGCGACCACACCTTCACCGGCAGCGCCCCCGCTATATAGGTCATGAAATCCACGAAATGGCATACCTCCCCAATGGTTCGTCCCCCACCTCGCTCCGGGTCCTGTATCCAGTGCTGGCGCGAAATAAGCCCCGCGTTTACCCGGTAGGACATCATCATCGCCTCGCTGGCTCCTCCAATGAACTCCTTCAAAACTCGTGCCATGGGCGAAAACCGGCGGTTGTAGCCGGCCATGAGCAACCTGGCCGGTGCGTCCTGCCAGGCGGCAAGAATCTTGCTCAGCTCTTCTTCTGATAGGCAGAGCGGCTTCTCACAGAAAACGTGCTTGCCTGCGCTTAGCGCCGCGACTACCTGGCGGCCGTGGAGGTGATGAGGGGTGGTGATGACCACAGCGTCAATATTGTCGTCGGCAAGCACTTGCGCTTCGCTGCTGGTGGCATATGCGAACCCGAACTTGCGCCCGCTGTTCTGCGCTGTAAGTCCCGAGCGGCTGCAGATGGCCACCAGCTGTGCGCTCTCAGTTGCCTTGATTGCGGGCAGCAAAATGCGGTTGGCGAAACTCCCCGCGCCCAGCACGCCCACCCTTACCCTTGCATGCTCGTTGCCCGCTGCCGGCAGGCGCTCTGTGTCCAGTTCCACCTTCGGCTGCAGCAGGGATTCACCGGGGTAGGTCAGAACCACTCCCAGGTAGCGTTGACCGGTCCTCCCGCCGATCAGCTCGTAAGCCCGAACCCCATCGGCTATCGGGAAGCGATGGGTAATCAGCGCCTGTACGTCCAGCTTGCCGTCTGCCAGCAGCTTCAGGAATGCTTCCATGTTGCGCGTCTGCGTCCAAGGGACGTAACCAACCGGATAGCTCAATCCCTTCTCTTCGTAGCCCGCGTCGTAGCGCCCCGGCCCGTAAGAGCGGGAGATGCGAAAGTCGAGTTCCTTCTCGTAATAGAGCTTGCGGGGAATGGTCAATCCCACCGCGCCCACAGCTAC
>Ga0075276_10000095_pt1 | contig 26546 bp, 17 predicted proteins | sample SF_Rice_5C_80N_4_FD_69770 | JGI IMG/M metagenome (GOLD analysis project Ga0075276, IMG submission 69770) | Rice paddy soil microbial communities from Twitchell Island, California, USA - SF_Rice_5C_80N_405 | ecosystem: Environmental > Terrestrial > Soil > Paddy field/soil | place: USA: Twitchell... | reverse complement strand
CCCAGGTACTTCGCCGAAACCAATACTACCCAGATAGCCTGCAGGGTGGAATGGCACGAAAGTGGCGGCATACCGGCCCGCAGGTAACCCCGAAAACAAAAAAAAACACCCGCCAGGAAGCGGGTGTTCACAATCGGTAAAACTGTAGAGGCCGATGAGGGTAAAGAGCGATGAGGCAGAGGAAGAAGAAGAAAAAGGGGGAGATTAACTGCGAGTGCCGCAATGGTGATACTAGGACCCAATAGCGCTGGCTGTCTGCGAGAAAACGTTGTTCGCCTGCGTGCCGATCAGCCGGATCGTGCCCACCACGATGACCAGGATCACAGCCAACATCACGGCGTACTCGGCAATGTCCTGTCCCTCATCGTTGGACCACAGGTTCTGCAAAAGTTCCTTCACGGTCGTTCTCCGAACTTCCTAAATTTCGCCCCGCTTCGGGCGATGGTGATGCCATGCTACGGGGAGGCGGGGAGCGGGAGAATAGCCCATAGGTGCCATGCCGCCCCCGGTCGTAATTCACATGAGGTTACCGTCGGCAAGTGGTTACTATTTAGCCACTTAGGGCCGCGTGCCCTTTGGGACTTCGTCATCTCTCCTTCGGCGGGGAGGCGTCATCCCCGAAATGGGGGAGAAGTCACCCCCAAATGAGAGGGGCGCCATCCCAAAAGTGAAGGCGTAATCCCGAGGGCCCTTAGGCCTGAAGGATCTGGCATGCGCAACTACGGCCCTCAGTGGCGCGGGCGCCCTCGCCCGCGAACACAGCTTCTGGGGGGAACCCTGCGCGGGGAATTCCTTTTCTCTTGCGGGGCTGATTTTTTGCGGTCGCAAGGCCAGCCGGCAAGATTTTTTCGCGACGCCCGCTTGCATCCGTCATATAATCGCCTTGCTCCCCCAGGGCGCGCCGACTCCCAGGAACCTCCGGTTCCTTCAAGCAGGCCTCAGGATGGCGGCGGTTTCAAATATCGGAAATGGCGTCGTAGAGCTACGCACCGATGTGGGCCGGTTATATGTTTGCCCCACAGGCTGGCAGAGCCTGTATCTGCGCTGGACGTTCCGCAACTTTCACAGCCTGCCGCAGCAGATTCTGAACCGGCGCCAGAAACGCCTGATTGAGCGCCTCTCTCGCACCGCTCTTCTCAATTTGGCTGAGCCCGTGCCCAGCAGTGCGATTATCGGCATTGTCGAAAACATGAGAGTGTTCGGCCTGCCTTCCGTAGCCGAAGCGGCGGAGCCTGCCACCAAGGCAAAACCGGCAGTTCCCGCGGACAAAGTTGCGGTGCTGCATGCCCGGGCGGAGAATCCCGCGCTCGAATCCACTCCTCCTGCGCGCGTGGAACGGGCGCCGGCCGAGCCTGCCGCTATTCCAGAAGTAGTTCACCACTACCCCGCGCCTTTTCCGTTGTCCGAGGCGGAAGCGCCTCCCGTTCCGGCGCCGCCAAATGATTTTGCCGGCCGCACAAGACCGATTCTGTGGGCGGCAGCCTCGGTGGCCATGAGCGCGGCCCTGGTGTTGATCCTCGCCTTCTGGCTGGTGCCACTGTGGAGATTGCCGCAGCTCAGCATCGCTCCCGCGCCCGTGCCGGCGGCCCCGCCGCTGGCAGTTGCGTTCGCGCCGCGGTCAGCGGTGGCGCAGGCGAGGCGCGTTTCCCCGGTCAAGCCCGTGACCGCCGCCGCGCATTCTGCGGCCCAGCCGGAGGTCCCCGCCGCCGCTGTTCCAGATTCGACAAGCCTGCCCCAGATTGCGGAAGCTCCGCGTTCCGGCTTTATGTATCCCGTTGCTCCCAATCCCAACCTGGTGGGCAAGGTGGCGCTCAAGGCGGTGGTAGCCAGCGATGGTACGGTCAAGGAAGTTGAGGTGCTGAGCGGCGACCGCGCCCTGGCCGCTGCCGCTGTTCGCGCGGTGAAACAGTGGCGCTACGCTCCCGCCCAGGTGGGAGGGCGCACGGTGGAAGCGCAGACCCGGGTTACCATCAGCTTCCTCGGCGACGACGCCGTCTCCATCACCGTGCCCAACCCGTAGTAGCCGGCCCTTCAGTTCATCTTATCCTCAATGCCGCAGAATGCCCGGCCGATGAGGAAACCGCGGCTCATTCCCACACAATGAAAACCGCTTGTGTGGGCCACCCGCCAATTGGGAATACACACGAATGGGCTGCGCGCGGTTTTTACCGAGACCACAAGGGTAAAAATGGAGCCCATTTCCCCTTGCGCTGCTTTGGAGGCACCGTACCATTGGGTTGCATTCTGCCCCAAAATCAGTGCAGGATTCGTAAAGTATGTGAAGGACCTGGGAGACCGGCCTTCTCCCTCGAAAACACTTCGTCAAGCGGTGCGCGGTTGAAGTATTACCGAATGTCCGAGGCTTTCCAGTCGCTTCACGAGGTACCGCTTCAGACCATCCGCGTGGAGTCGATCGAAATAACTGCTGCCTAAGTCCGTATAAGTACAGTGCGTGCGCTGGAGGTGATATCCGATCACCAGAATGGTGTGGGCAACCGCAATGATGGCGCACTTTCTGCCCCGACGCGCAGCGAGTCTCTTAAACTGTGCCGACAGATAGGTGTTCTTTGTGCGTGCGGCGGCCCACGCGGACTGGCAAGCCATGCGACGCAACCATGGACTCCCTTTACGGGTCTTGCTACTGATGCGCTTACCTGCGCTCTCGTTGTTGCCTGGGCAAACGCCGGCCCAACTGGCTAGGTGAGCTGCGGTCGGGAACTGAGCGACATCGATTCCCATCTCCGCGATAAAACTCCATGCTGCAACACGGTCCACACCTGGAACAGTGATCCAACGATCCAATGCCTCTGCCAGATCGAGATGTTCTCGCCCGATTTGGTCGAGCCGAGCATCCAGCAACTCGATCTCAGCTTCTAGGAACTGCAACTGGCGGAGCAAACTACGCAGAAGGAAGCGATGGTGGTCACGCACTTGGCCCTCCAGAGCTGTCTGGAGTTGAGGAATCTTTACGCGCAAGTGACCGAGAGCCAGATCGGCTAGCCGCTCCGAACTCTCTTCTCCCTCAATGATTGCTCCCAGCATGGCTCTGCCACTCTTGCCAAGCGTGTTGCTTGCTACACTGGCCAGCTTGATGTTGGCATCCTCGAGAACTTTTTGAATGCGACTTGCAATGCGAGAGTGTTCCTGGGACAGGCTGGTCCGGGCTCGGGTGAGATCCCGTAGATCGCGAATCAGCACGGATGGGATGTAGCTGGCACGCAGCAGCCCATGCTGTAGCAGCTCAGCTATCCACTGACAATCTTTGGTGTCCGTCTTGCGCCCGGGAACCGCCTTGATGTGCTGCGCATTGGCCAGCACGATCTGAAAGTGATCTTCAAGTACGTTCCACACAGGTTTCCAATAGACACCCGTGGACTCCATCGCCACGTGCTCAACCCCGAACTCACGTAACCAAGCCACCAGTTCACGAAGTTCACGTGTGGTGGATCCGAAGCGTCGAATGTGCTTCAGTGGTTTGCCGGCCTGTGCGATAAGAACACAGGCAGTGATCGAGGACTTATGTACATCCAGTCCGCAGCACCGCGCATATAAGACTTCCATGGCTGTCTCCTTCCGCCGTGCGACGTAAGGATGCACAAATCGCGAAAATCTCCCTCGCGTGCTCTCCTCCGAAGAGAAGGCGACAGTCTGTTGTTCTTTATGGCATCCAGGGTCAAACTCATCCACGGGCTGTTGGCGCCACTAAGGCCGACGACCACATACGTCCACGGCTCCGGCAGCTTAACCCGTTTTCATAGCCCGTTGTGCTCGGAAGAGCATGTAGAACTCATCCCATCTCATCCCATCTGTTAGCGCCAATCGCCCGCTGTGCTCAACACCGGCTGCCCCCAGCGGCTCTATAATTGGCGGCCACTTCGATGAGGATCTGGCCTATGCGAGTTCATCACTGTCTGTTTGCTCTCGCTCTCGCTCTCCCGGTCATCGGTGCTCCACTCGGCTTGACCGCCGCCGATCGGTTATCCACGAAGATCATCATGTTAGGTACCGGCACGCCCCGGCCGAATCCGGATCGTTCAGGACCGGCGACGGCGATTGTTGTGGGCGACCGTGCCTACCTGATCGATTTCGGTCCGGGAGTTGTTCGACGCGCGGCAGCAGCTGCAGCAAAGGGATATCCGGCGGTTGAGCCGACAAAAATCAAAGTCGCGTTCCTCACGCACCTGCATTCCGATCACACCGCAGGTTATCCAGACTTGATGCTCACTCCGTGGATATTTGGCCGAACCAAATTGGACGTGTACGGTCCCGACGGGACCGAGGATATGACCAAACATCTCCGGGAGGCTTATCGCCGCGACATCGAGAACCGTACCCAGGGGATGGAGCACGCGCCTCCGCTCGTCGTCCACGCTCATGATGTAAAGCCAGGCGTTGTGTACCAAGACGACCGCGTGACCGTGAAGGCCTTTCCCGTTGCACACGGAGAGTGGCCGCAGGCATTCGGGTATCGTTTTGAAACCCACGATCGCATCATCGTTATCTCCGGCGACACCAGTCCCAGCAAGGAACTGATCGCCAATTGCCAACCCTGTGATGTTCTTATTCACGAGGTGCAGTCGACGACATACAACGTGGAGACCATACCCGATTGGCCGGCTTACCGCGCCCGTTATCACACGACCACGGATCAACTCGCCGACATTGCCAACCGCACCAAGCCAGGTCTGCTGATCGTTTACCACAACGCCGCAAACGAATCGGGACTCCAGGAGATACTGCGACAGATCCAGCGGACCTATCATGGACGGGTCGTCATCGGCCATGATCTAGACGTGTTCTGATAGATGTCAGTGTTCTGCGCCCAGATGAGCAGACGAATCGCTGAGCGGCGATGATTGGTGTGAAGTCGTCATATCAATATCACTTTCATTCACCGACGCTACTGTGCAACAGCCAGTTGTTAAAGGCCAAGGGCCCCTTTGCTATCATTCCCGGTATGTCCCTGGAACGCGCCCGCAAAATCAAGCTGCTGTTGTTTGACGTGGATGGAGTGCTCACCGATGGTACTATCTGGTTATTTCCCGCGCCCGCGGGAGCGCAGCTTTCCATCCAGCAGCATGCCCAAAAGCATGGCGGTGAAGGCGGCTTCGGCATTGTCAGCCAGAACATGGTGGAGGCCAAAGGCTTCCACGCCCACGACGGCGCCGCTGTCTCTCTGGCCCGGCTGGCGGGCATCAAGTCCGGCCTTATCACCAAGCGCATTTCGGAAACCGTGGCCCTGCGCGCCCGCGACTTAAAGCTGGAGCACGTTTACCAGGGCATCCAGGACAAGCTGACCGTCTTTGAGGAGATCCTGGCCCAGGAAGGCCTGCGCCCCGAGCAGGCCGCCTATGTGGGCGACGATGTGATTGACTTGCCCGTCATGCGCAACTGTGGCCTGGCGGTGGCTGTGGCCAATGCCCGGGCCGAGGTCAAAGAGGAAGCCCATTACATAACCGAGCACCGGGGAGGGGAGGGGGCCCTGCGGGACGCGGTGGAGTACATCCTGAAAGCACAAGGTAAGTGGGATGAGGTGGTGCGGATCTACATTCGCGAGCGCAGTCCGGCTAAGTAATTGAGTAATTTGGTAATCAGCTAATTTGTAAGATGCGGAACTTGCAAACGTCTGGCCGGGCCCTGGCTTCCATGCCCCCGAGACATCAAGGCACCATTCTTCATAGATTTAGAGAGATAACGAGGAGGGAAGACTTAGAGAGATAACTCAGGACGGAAACCGCAACTAGCCGGTTTTGCAGGACCTCAGGCGGCAAAAAAAAAACGCCCACTGGCTGCGTGCTTGGGGCGTGCTCGGGTGTGCAGCCAGTGGGTTTACCGTTTCTCCTTACTCACCCTGTTGCTTTCAGGAGGCTTTGATAACCTTATACCCCTTTTCCGGCCAAAAGTTTCGCGTCCTGAACATTTTTTTTTAGAAGCACCTACTAATTGGGGATGGCCGCGGGCCGGGTCTTCATTAACTCCAGAAACCTGGGATCTTTGCGCACAGCGGCGAACTCGGAATCCTTGTAAACATCGTCAATTTCCTTGTAGCCCTCCTCCATAGCCATCCTCAGGTAGAGCAGAGAACGACCCGCCATCCCCATATGGGCGAAGGCCTTGGCCAGCATGTAGTGATAATGGGCGCGGTCGTTCACCGAGGAGGTTTGGGCGATCACTCCCTGCGACGAGGTGCGGTCCAGAATGCTGGGGTCAAGTTGCAGGGCGCGACTGTACTCCACAATCGCCAAGTCGAACTTTTTCTTGGCAAAGTAGGCCGTTCCCAGGTTGCTATGGAAGGAAGCGGAATCGTCGTAGAGCTTGATGGCTTTGCGGTATTCCTTAATGGCCTTGCCGTACTTCTTGCGAAAATAATAAACCGCTCCCAGGTTGTTATAGGCCTCGGCGTAAGTTTTGTCGGCTTTAATAGAGCGGTGGAAGTCCTTTTCCGCGTCCTTCAGGCGCTGCAGCATCAGCTCCACAATTCCCATCTTGTTATAAAGCAGGGAGTTCTTGGAATTTTTCGCCAGGGCCGCTTTGTAGTAGTCAATGGCGTCGAGGTACAGCTTCTGGGTGCGTAAGGAATCGGCGCGTTGTTCCAACTCCTGCGCGGACCAGTCTCTGGGCGGAGGCTCCACCACATGGACCGGGGGTGGCGCCGGTTGGAGTTGAGCCAGGGCGGGAACGCTGAACCACGCCAGTGCGGCAACAGAAATCATCAGCAGGAACAGCGAGGAGCGCGAACTGCGGCTGTAAGCGCGAGGCATGGTGCACCTCCTGTGACCGATCCCCACAACCGGTCAACTGTCGCCGTCAATGAGGCTGGGCTGGCGGCGGAGACGGAGCCGAAGGCTTGTCGTCCTCTTTAAAGATACCCACAATCTTGCCAAACAAACCTTTTTTCTTTTTTTGCGGGTCGTCGGCTTGTCCCTGCGCTCCCGCGGCCTGCTGGCCGGATTGAGCGCTGGCGGTCTGTCCGGGAGGAACCGGAGGCAGGGGCTTGGGGCCGCCCAATCCCAGGATGCGGGCGAGGAAGCCCCGGTGCTCGCCCATGGCCTGATCGCAGGTCTCCGTGGGTTCGGTGCCGGCGATAAAAGCGGCCACATAATCATTCGTGCAGGTCGAAGTGGCCAGGGCGTTAGTCACCTTGTCCAGTTGTACGTTCACCACTCCCGTAGGCTGCTCAAAATCGCTTACGTCGCGATATTGGGGAAGGGCAATAGCCCGTTTCATGAAGTCGGTCCAGATGGGAGCAGCAATTTCAGCCCCGCTCAGGCGGATATCGCTGTAATCGTCATATCCAACCCAGACGATACACAGCAGGTCGCTGGTGTAGCCGGCGAACCAGGCGTCGTGCGAGGTGCCGGTCTTACCGGCGGCGGGCACGTTGAATCCAGCGGAGCGCACGCCAAAAGCCGTTCCGAAATTGAGCACCCCTTCCATCATGTTGGTCATGATGTAGGCCACTCGCGGATCGAGCACCGGCTTCTGTTCCGGCTGGTAGTTGGCCAGCACGTCTCCGTTGGACTTGCGTACGGAATTAATCAGAACAGGACTTAATTTGATGCCGTTGTTGGCGAAGACCGTATAAGCCGAAGCCATCTCCAGCGGGGTAGCGTCATAAGCGCCCAATGCCATGGCGGGAGTGGCTTTCACCGAGGTAATGCCGGCCGCGCGCGCCAGGTCCGCCACTCTGTCATAGCCCACCATCTGGGCCAACGCCACCGTAGCGTTGTTCAAGGAGAGCGCCAGAGCGTAGCGGGCGGTCACCTGGCCGTGGTACTCGTCCTTGTAGTTGCGCGGCTCGTAGATCTGATCGCCATAACTGAAGGTGGTGGGTTCGTCGTTGATCATGGTGACCGGCGTGACCACTACCGGAGCGGTGGGAACCTCGGCGGGAACGGGCGCGGCATTTGTGTTCGCGGTTTGGGGTGCAGCGTTGGCCGGAGTAACCGCATTCGCAACCGGCGCGGGGTTGACGGTGCTGTTGGCTTGGGCTGCCGCCACTTCAGCCGGAGGAATTCCCCCGGTGAGCGCGGTATTGATGGCCGCGGCGTAGACAAAAGGCTTGAAGATGGAACCCGTGGGCCGCTTCGCCATGGCATGGTCCAACTGGCTGAAGGCGTAATTACGGCCTCCCACCAGGGCGAGCACGTGTCCGGTGTGCGGGTCCATGGCCACCAGGGCGACTTGCGCATCCGGACCCGGCAGCACCCGGGTTTCATACTTGGCCTTGCGCCCTTTGCCAATACGGATGCGGCGAGTGCGCAATTTCAGCAGCTTGGCATCCACTACCTTCAGCCCCTCGGCCACCGCCTGGGCGGCGCCGCGCTGCAAATCGGGATCGAGGGTGCTGTAGACGTGGTAATTGCCATCCGTCAGTTCCGGCTCGCTGAAGTGATTGGTGAGGTTATCCTTCACTAGATCAATAAAATAGGGCGCGTCACTGGCTTCCACATTCATGGGGGCGAGCTTGAGAGGGGCGGCCTTGGCGCGCTCGGCATCGTCGCGTGTAACAGCGTGGTTTTCCACCATCGCGTCCAGAACCAGGTTGCGCCGGTCCAGCGCACGCTCGGGATGGCGATAGGGCGAGAGATAGCTGGGGCGCTGAATGAGCCCCGCGAGCAACGCCGCCTCCGGCAGGGTTATGGCCTGCAAGTCCTTGTTGAAGAAGGCGTGGGAGGCTTCGGCAAAGCCGTGAATGGCGAAGGAGCCGCGCTGCCCCAGGTCAACCTGGTTGGCGTAAAACTCAAAAATCTGTTCCTTGCTGAAGCGGTTTTCCAGTTCGATGGAGATCAGCATCTCCACCAGTTTGCGATGGAAGGTTTTCTGCGGCGTAAGGAAGAACATGCGCGCCACCTGCATGGTGATGGTGGAGCCGCCTTGCTCGTGGCGTCCTTCGCGTAAGTCCACCAATGCGGCTTCCACCAGGCGGAAGTAGTTGACTCCACCATGCTGGAAAAAACGGCGGTCTTCGACGGAAAGCACCGCTTCGCGCATGACCCTGGGAATGTCCTGGTACTTAACCACCTGGCGCTTGGCACGCTGCTGGGTGGAAAGTGCGGTGATCAGCTGCGGCTCCAGATCATAGCCGCCAAGTTGCTTGCCGCCCGCCAGAATGCCGGAGACTTTGCCTTTTTCAATGTTGATTTCAGCCTCGCCGGGCCCCTCATACGATTCCGGTCCGGGCGCAATGGCGATGCCGTCGCGTCGCAACTGGTAAACACCGATGCGGGAAACCGTCTTAGCGCCTTCCTGGCTGTAGCCGGCGCGCTGCAGTTCAGCGGCAATGTCGCTGCTGGTAATGCGCTCGCCCACCCGCACCGGTTCCGGTGTGCCGTAGATCTTGGCGGTGTTATCGAAGATGGGGCCGCTCAGGCGGCGATCCACCACGCGGGCATACTTTACCCAATAAAAAGTGAACACCCCGGCAACCGCAACGGCCATGAATAGAAAAATTGCCAGGCCGGCGCGGAGCACGGCATCCTGGGGGAGAAATTTACCAATCCCCGAATCGCTGCCTCTCGGAATCCTGATCTTGATGCTCACGGAGATGGGCGAAGAAACTGCAAAATTAAGACGATGGCGGGCACGTTGGCGTTATCCAGAGCCTTGCTGGATGCGCTCCGCCGGTAGGCCAGTACCGGACATCCTTACACCAGCACACCATAGCCTTATTTTAAATCATGTTTCCCCCCGGATAGTGATAGCAACTGAGATGCCAACAGGGCATGGCCGAAGGGGCAGGCCTTCGGCCATGGCATGGACAACCCGCACTGACGAGTGGCTAATCCTCGAAGCTCCTGGCGCCGGCGCCGAAGCCGTTTCGCGCCTGTTTCCACATCCACTTCAGCACCCGGGCATCGTTGTAGCAATACGCCAAATTGTGGTTGAGGGTGGAAAAGCAGTGCCGCTGGCAGGTCTTCTTCATCTCCCGCAGCTCACCGGCTTCAAATTTGGGCGTGTCAATATTTCCCCAGTTGTAGCTGGCGGGATACATGGGGAAACAGGGAGCTACGGTGCCATCGGTGCGGATAATCACGTTGTTCTGACCGGCGCGGCAGTTCCATTCGGTAAAGTGCACCTCGCCGTCAGGCTCTTGCACGATGCCGTCCATAGAAGCCAGCAACTGGGTGACATCGCCATTACCGTTGTCGCCGGCCCCGTACCAACCCAGGTCTTTCAGGTTCGCGCCCGAGGACATGCGCATGAAGGCTTTCATTTCCCGCAGGCGCTGCACCGAATTCACCATCTGGTAGCCGGAGCGGTTCTTCTCGATCAACCAGTCAATGAGCGCATCCACCTCCCGCCAGTCCTGGGGACGAATGTAGGTGGGATTCTCCTCCAGATGTTTGAAATGCTCATCCTGTTCCAGCATGGGGGTTTCATTGATGTGGTAGTCGGTGGCCACGCGGTGAGCGCGGGCGTAATCGGTGAGCTGACGCACATCTTCCAGGTTGTTGCGGCAGATGTTGATGTTGAAAAAGACCATGTAGCCGTAGACATACTGCTTGCGCAGCACATGCTCCAGATTCTGTCGCGCCGGCACCAGGGCCTTGGGCAGTCCGGGCTTGAGGTCCCAGGCATCCATGGCAAAGTTAAATATCGCCACCCCGGCATCGCCGAGCCGGTCCGCAACATCCGGCCGCAGCAGGCGGCCGTTGGTGCCGATGTAAACCCAGAAGCCCTTCTTGGCGGCGTAGTACACCACCTTGTGGGCGAATTGCGGCCGCAGCAGCGGTTCGCCGCCCATGAGGGCCAATACCCGGCAGCCGTGGTCGTGCAGCCAGTCAATGGAGCGGCGGGCCACATCCTCCGTCATCCCCTTCACACGGTTGTCGAAGGCCCAGCAGTACCAGCAATCCAGGTTGCACTTGTATTCCACAAAGAGGTAGGAGGTGATGGGATGAAAGTCCCCGGGCAGCACACGCGAACGCAGGTAAGGAAAGAGCCATCCCCGCATCTTGCGATAGATGTCGCCGCGGCTCCATTGCCGCTTCTCCGGCGGGGTCTCTGGGCCTTCTCGCGCCAGCAATTCGGGATGCTGGGGAAAAACGGGTTCTGGGAGAGTCAAACCTTTGGGCTGAAGTGTTGGCGGCATCTGGGTGCCGCCGTTCATGAGCAGATCGTGGATAGCAACGTCAATGCGGAATTTGGGAGCGGTGGCCATGAGTAGTTCCTCCTGGTTGGTTAAGCACACCGTGGACGAGACCGAGGGCAACGCCACAGGGTATGCGTGCCTCAGGATTACCAACTATCACCCACAGATGATGGAGGAAGTGCTCCGCCGCTATTTTTTTACCGGCAACCGGCTTGCCCATACTTGCCATGATGCCGCAGCAAGGACCCGTGTTATCCGTGATCGATTGAGCAGGGTAGAGAAGGCGGTGGGGGCGCCTGCTGGCGCCCGCCAGAGAGAGCTTTATGCTGCCGCGGAGTGGTATTCGGTATGCTTTTTTACGTGGGCCACCGGCTTTTCATTCAGCAGCAACTCCGTAGCTTGCACGTAGGGATTGTTGTGGAACCAGCGCCGCACGACCCCGGCATGGAGGAAGTTGGCGACAGCCAGCAGGCTCATGCCCTGGTGGTGCGCCATCCAGCAACGCACCAGTTCGTGGCTGTGCCGCCGGGGATGCTGCACGGACGGTGTGTAGTCCCCCGCTTCGTAGAAGCCGTAGGATCCCAGCCAGCCCTGGCCGGCCATGCGGTGCAGGTTTTTGATCGCCCCGCAAGGATCTACGCTCAAAGCCAGCACGCTGGAGTAAGGCGAGATGACCAGGGCTTCCAGTTCGTCCTTGTGCAAGGCCAGGCGCGGCAGGCCGAAGGCGTGGTACTGATAGTTGCCGGCTTCATCGGTCTGGAAATAAGCCGATTCGGAAATGCCCCAGGGAATATGCCGGCGGGCAGCATAGTCCTGCTGCGAGCGTACCGCCGCCAGGCGGGAGCGTTCCAGCAGAGTGTTGGGATAGGTGCGCATCCACAGCCCGGGCATCAGGTACTCGAACATGGTTCCGGTCCAGGAGATCAGAACCGGACGTCCGTAGGCGAGGGTGTGCGCGCGCCCGAGCAGGAACCATGCCTCCTGAGCGATATCCTCTTTGGCGATGGCGGCAAACACGGCCACACGCGCCTCGGTGGCCAGCAGGTCATAGCAGGCGGAGTGCAGTTCCTGGGATTCAACGTCGAAGCCGACTGACAGCAGCTTGCGGCGCTTGTTCAGTAAGAGGCGAAAATCCATTTCCTCGGCCAGGCGGGCGGCCTGGTTGGCCAGGCTCTCCAACTCGCGAATCAGTTGCAGGGCGCGTGTCCGGGCTTCCGGCAACATCGCCAGCAGCGCCTGGTAGAGGGCCCGGCGTTCCGGAGCGGCGGTGCTGTCTTCCATGGCCAGTTGCAGGCGGTCCGCCAGTTGCTCGATGAACTGCGGCGTGCGCTCCAGTACCAGCTGTTTTCCCGCGAGCGCCAGCTTCAGAGCGGGATCGATGCGCAGGCAGGCGAACTCCGGGAGCATCCAGGGAGCGTAAAAGCGCGCCGTTTCCTTCAGATTCTTCAGGCGGCGGCCCAGCTCGCGAGCAAACCACTGAGCGTCCGCAGAGCTCTCGGCCTCGTCCTGGGACAGGTGATCGAAGATGCTCTCGGGCAAGGCCAGCATGCGCTCCAGCCAGTCCTCCTGATGAGCAACCGAAGCCAGCCCGGCGGCGATGCGGCGGGGCACTCCGCCCGCGTCGCCCAACACCAGCAAGTGATCGAGGAAGCCCTGCGCCAGGCTGCGCTCCAACACCGGCCGTTGCAGCCGCTCCAGGCAGCCCTGCTGCAGAGTCCAGAACGAAGCCATCAGGTTGCCGCTATCCACGCAGGACACAAACATCGGCGGCAGCGGCACCAGGGTGCGCGTGTCATACCAGTTGAGCAGGTGACCACGGTAGCGCGGCAGCCTGCGTACCGTGTCCAGCGTCCGCTGGGTGAGCAGCGCGAATTCGGGCACGGTGAGATAGCCGAACTCGCACGCCACCTGGCGCGCGTTGAGCAGGAATCCCAGGTTGGTGGGGGAAATGCGGGCCGCCACGCGGGCGGGCGTTTCCTGCACGTTGTCTGGAATCAGCCAGTTGTGCTCCTCATTGCTGAACTCGGCAAAATAGCGCCAGGTGCGTAAGGCGGCGCGGCGCAGCAGCAGTTGATCCTGGGGCGTGACTTGGCAGCGGCAGGTGCGCGGCGGCCGGTTCAGCCACTTTGACAGTTGCTTGCCGGAAGCCCACAAGCCCAGAATCGGAGCCGCCGCCAGCAGGGCGTGCGGACGCAGGAAGACGACGCTCACGGCCACGGCGAAAGCCAGGCCGGAGGTCCAATCCAAATAAACATCCACGGGAGTGCGGCGTTGCCCGCCCAACTCAGCTTCGGCGGCGGTCTCCCATTCCAGCAGGCGCTTGCCCGTGACCATGCGCCGCACCAGCGCGCGAACTATGGCATCCAGCGAGAGCAGCGTCTGGTGGGCAAGAAAAGTGAGATTCAGGAACAGGCTGACGTTTTGCGTCACGAACCCGCTGAACGCGTTACGCGCCATTTCCACGCTGCGGTTCTTGAGGGCGCGCGCCAAATTGAGCACGCACTCCAGCCAGGCGGGGAAGAAGAGGACGGCGATGGCGGCCACCGTCCAATGCGCCGCGCGCCCGGGCAGCAGGAGCCAGCCCAGCAGCAGAAGCAGGAAGGTGGCCGGTTCCACCAGACTGCGGCGGAGATTGTCCAGAATTTTCCAGCGCGAGATCAGGGAAATGGGATTGAGCACGCGGGCGCCGGTCTGGTCGGGTACGCGCGAGAACAGCCATCCCGCCACCTGCCAGTCACCGCGCAGCCAGCGATGCTTGCGGCGGTTGTAGGCGCTGTAGTGCGAAGGATAATCGTCAATCAGTTCAATGTCGCTGGCCAGTCCGGCGCGGGCGTAGGCACCTTCGATCAGGTCATGGCTGAGCAGGGCGTTGCAGGGGAAGCGACCGTCCAGCACCTGGTGCAGGGTATCCACTTCGTAGATCCCTTTGCCGGCGAAGATGCCCTCGCCGCACAGGTCCTGGTAAACGTCGGAGACGGCGTGGGTGTAAATGTCGAGGCCGGTCTGGCCGGAGTAAATATGGGCCAGGCGCGAGCGGGCGGCGCTGTGCACACTAACGCCCACGCGCGGCTGCAGGATTCCATATCCGGAAACAACCACGTTGCGCCGGTTGTCCACGATGGCCCGGTTCAGAGGATGGGCGAGTGCTCCCACCATGCGCTGCGCGGTGCCCCGCGGAAGTTCCGTATCCGAATCCAGAGTGATGACGAACCGCACCTGGGGCAGAACCGCGATGTTGCCGACCTTTACCGGGAAGCTGTCATACTGCTGCCGCAGCAGCTTGTTGAGGTCCTGCAGCTTGCCGCGCTTGCGCTCCCAGCCCATCCACACGCCTTCGCGCTCGTCATAAACCCGGTGGCGGTGCAGCAGCAGGAACGAGCCCGTGCTCTGCCCGGAATATTTTTCGTTGAGTTTGGCAATCAGGTCGGCGCAAAGCGTGACCAGCGGGTCATCTTCAGGCGCCTGTTCCGCCGAATCGCGCAAATCGGTCAACAGGGCGAAATGCAGGTTGGAATCGCGGTTGCCCAGGTAGCGGATTTCCAGGTCTTCCACCAGCTTGTGTACCTGGCGGGCGTTCAGCAGAAGTGCGGGAACGGCGACCAGGGTGACGCAGTCTTCGGGAATGCCGCCCTCGGAAAAGTCCAGCTTGGGCAAAATTTGCGCCGGCAGCAGCACGGTGGTGAGATAGTTCATCACCTCGACCGCCGCCTGCGAACTGGGCAAGAACAGCGCCAGCATGGCCAGCAGCACCATGGCGGGTGAGCCCACCGTGCCGATTACACCCAGCAGAACCGCGACCATGATCCCGAACGTGATCAGTTGTATGCCGGTGAGATAGTAGGCGTCAGGATGGTGGCGCAGGAATGCCCGCGCCTTTTCCAGCAGCGGCGGTTGGAAGTTGCTGCGCTCTTTGAGCAGGCTGCTTCCTCGGCCCACCAGGTAGTAGCCGACATGGGAACGGCGGGCGGCGATTCGCGGATCGTGGTACTGGTGATGCCAGGCTTCCCGCGCCAGGGACAAGGCCTCAATGGCCACATCCATTTCCGTTTGCCGGCTGTGGAGCGCGATGTTGGCTACCGCCTTGCGGTACAGATCGCGGCTCTCATAGTCCATGCCGGAGTAGGCGTGCTGCGGGTCTTCGCGCAGCACCCGATCGAAGAGAATCAGAGGCTCCAGCACTTCCTTCCAGGAAATCTGCCCTACATCGTGAAGGCTGTGGACGCAGGCGCCCACACCGCAGGAGGCTTGCCGGTCGAGCAATACGCGCGGTGCACGCTCAGCGACCCGCTCCAGCAGGACCAGCTTGAGGCAGAAGGCCAGAGCGGACAGTTCTTCCAGGTCCAGCGCCGTGCTTTCCTGAAAGGAGTCCACGTACGTCGCGAGCGAGCGTTCATCGAAGCGGTAATCAGCGACAGCCAGAAAACCCTCAGCCACCGCCAGAACACGCGGCATCTGGTCGCCATTGCGGCGGCGCGCCTGAGGCAGGGGCTTGAGGGTGCGGCTGGCGTCGCTCAGTTCCTGCAGCGTGCTGTATAGCAGGCGGGCATTGTCGTGCAGCCAGCGGAAATCGTCGCCGATAGCTTCTTTGGGCAGGGGAGTATCGAGCACGCTCCACAGCGGCTTCAGGCTCTTGCGTAACCTCCGGCAACGTTGCGCGAAGAAACGGCGCGAACGAGACCGGGGCAGGGAAGCCAGCCCAGCGGCGAATTGCGCGGCCTGGGCCCGCAAAGCGGAGAGATCGGCGGCGGTCTCCGGCCAGTGTTCCGGCCAGCGTTCGGCCTCGGCACAAATAATCTCCAGGTGAGTGTTCTGCGGCATTAAGGATCCCTAGCGATAACTGGCGGCCTGCATTTCGAACATCTCGGCGTAGCGGCCGCCCAAGCTCGCCAGCTCGTTATGACTGCCTTCTTCGGCAATCCTGCCGTTTTCCAGGACCACAATGCGTTCGGCCATGCGCACGGTGGAGAACCGGTGAGAGATAAACAAAGCCATCTTGCCTGCGGTCAGTTCGGCGAAGCGCTGAAATACTTCACATTCGCTGCGCGCGTCCAGTGAGGCGGTGGGTTCATCGAGAATGAGCAGTTGGGCGTCGCGCAAGTACGCGCGCGCCAGCGCCAGCTTCTGCCACTCGCCGCCGGAAAGGTCCACGCCGCCTTCAAAGCGCCGGCCCAGCATCTGCTCGTAGCGGGAAGGCAGCTTCTCCACCACTTCGTGGGCCAGGCTCTTGAAAGCCGCGTTCTGCAGCAGGTGGAGGTTCCCGACCTGCTCGATTTTGCCCACCGCGATGTTTTCGCGCGCGGTGAGTTCGTAGCGCATGAAGTCCTGGAAGATGACGCCGATTTCGCGGTACAGGTCTTCCAGGTCGTATTCGCGCAGGTCCACGCCATCGAGAAGAATCTGGCCCTCGGTGGGGTCGTAGAGGCGCGTGATCAGCTTGACGATGGTGGTCTTGCCCTGCCCGTTCTCGCCGATCAGGGCGACGCGCTCTCTCGGACGAAGCTGGAAGTTCAGCCGGTCCAGCACCAGGCGCGAAGTGCCAGGATAGGAGAAGGACACGTTGCGGAATTCGAAGCCGCGGGTAATGGGCCGGGGCGCAGGCAGCGCATTCGGCTTCGAGCGGATCGTGGGCTGCATTTCAAAGAAGGCCAGCAGGTCGGTCAGGAACAGCGCCTGGTCGGCAATGCCGGACAAGGTGGAGAAAATCTGCTGGATGTTGCCGCTGACCTGCACGATGGCGCCGGTCAGCGCGGTTAACGTGCCGATGCTGATGGAGCCGATCAGGGCGCGCCAGATTACGTAGACGTAGGCCGAGTAGTAGCCCACCGTGCCCAGCAGCGAGAGCAGAGCTCCGGCGATCAGGCGGCGGCGGGAGAGAGCGACATTCTCTTCGTAGATCTGGTCCCATAGGCGAGTAAAGCGGTCGCCTAGAAAACCCTTCAGACCGAACAGCTTCAGTTCTTTTGCGGCCTCCCGGCTGCCGCCCAGCAAGCGCAGATAATCCAGCTGCCGCCGGATCGGAGTCTGGCGGAAGTTCTTGGCATAACCTAGAAAGGCGAAATGACTTTCTCCCAGGAACGCGGGAAGAATTCCGCCCACCAGCAACAGCAGCAGCCAGGGAGAGTAGGCGATGATGTAAATGGAGAGAGATACGGCCGTCACCATCTGCTGAATCAGGCTGCCAATCTGCTGAATCATGCCCAGGCGGTCGGTGGCTTGCACCCGTGCCCGCTCCAGGCGGTCATAGAAGACAGGGTCTTCGTAGGCGATCAGGTCCAGCTCAGCCGCGTGCTTCATCACCCGGATGCTGACGTGGCGGGTGTACTTGTCGGCCAGCAGGGCGTCCATGAAGTCAATGGTCCGGCTCAGTAAGCTGCCCAACACTGCGAGCAAGAATTCCGCTGCCACCAGCCACCAGAAATGCGGCTGCACCGGGTGAGTGGGGGTCTGCACCGTCCTCACAATGGCATCAATGATCAGCCGGGTGACGGCCAGCAAGGCCAGGGGAAGCAGCGCAACCAGAAGGCGCAGCCCAACGCCCGCGGCCACCACGGCCGGGCCCGACTCCCACACGATGTGCAGGACCGGGGGGATGTTGCGCATCGCCGCAAGGCGTTCCCCCCACCCGCCCCAGAAACTGTGGTTTTGCTTCATCTGCCCTTCGACCAAAGATCTACTGTGTTTTGTTTAAGTTCGATTTCGAGGTTGACGAGACAAGCGAATTGGCTGGTGCCAAGGTGTGCCTTGAACTGGCTGACCCATGTAGGGACAGACCTGGAAGCCACCTACCTGGCTCTGAACAGTTAAAAATCGCCACAACCCTCATAATTTTCCACAACGAAGTAATTTTTACTTGCTTTTGCCCCGCATCTGTCTCAATCCCCGGGTTTCGCCTTAGTTAATTGCATTCAAAGGACCATCACGGCCAAAAAATTTCCGCAGGTTTTCCGCGTAGCTGCTGGATTTTTAGGGGCTTAATTCTGTGTCGCACTTGCCTTGTTCGAGAAACTCAGACTCGCTCGATGGGGGAACAAAACTGGTAACTGCTTAGGCTAATTGACTGATAAGGAAGGTGAGTAGCTTCAGGCATACTGAGCCGACGAGAGCGCGATATTGCACCGAAGCAGAGGCACTCCCCCAGCCCAGGCTTAGGGTCGCTCCCGATGCGAGCTGGCCGGATTGCCCTGAGGCTGGTCCGCAACAAAGCCGCCACTTCAAATGGACCGGACCCGACGCGGATTTTTGCGGACGCTTGTCGCGGGGAGTATGATTCTGCCCTTCGCCGGTGGCAGGGGTGTTTCCGATCTCTTGCTTGCCGAGGTGGAGGAGCCGGACAATCCGAACTTTCTCAACGAGTTGGAGCGCGCATGCTTCGAATTCTTCTGGCATGAGGCTGACCCCCTCAGTGGGCTGGTACGCGACCGGGCTTCCGCCGATGGCGGCGACAAGCGTCGGACCGCCAGTATTGCCGCTACCGGCTTCGGGCTGACTGCGCTGTGCATTGGCCATGAGCGCGGGTACCGGCCCCGAGCCGAAATTGGCGAGCGCGTGCAAGCTACTCTGGATTTTCTGCTCAACCAGGCTTCTCATCACCAAGGGTTCTTCTACCATTTTCTCGACATCCACGATGGACGCCGGGTAAGGTTCTCGGAAGTTTCTCCGGTGGATACCGCCATCCTGCTGTGCGGGGTTCTGACCTGCCGGGAGTATTTCGAGAGTGACAGCCTGCGGTCAGTGGCGAGCCAGATCTATGACCGGGTTCGCTGGCCCTGGGCGCTGAACGGAAGCAGCACCTTCGCGCTTTCCTGGAGGCCGGAATACGGCTTCAGCCCCCTGCGTTGGGACACTTACTGCGAATCCATGATGCTCTATCTGCTAGCCATGGGCTCTGGCCGCCACCCCATTCCAGCGGAATGCTGGCGCAGCATTCGCCGGCCCTGGATGGAATACGACAAGTACCGGTTCATTTCAGGAGCCAGCCCTTTATTCATTCACCAGTTCTCGCATGCCTGGTTCGACTTCCGCGGACAGCACGATGATTACGCCGACTACTTCGCCAATTCGGTGCTGGCCTGCCAAGCGCACCGGAGTTTCTGCCAGGAGCTGAGCCGCCGATTTCCCAGCTACAGTGGTGGCGTGTGGGGCATTACCGCATCCGATTCGCGGCGTGGTTACGTAGCCTGGGGTGGTCCGCCATTACAGGGCCCGATTGACGGCACCATCGTTCCCGCCGCTGCCGCAGGCTCGCTGCCATTTCTGTTTTCCGAGGCTCTAGGTGTACTGCGCCTTTTGCGCAGCCGTTATGGCAGCCAGATCTGGAGGCGTTACGGCTTCGTGGATGCGTTTAATCCCCTGGTGGGCTGGTCCAGCCGCGATGTTCTGGGAATAGATGTGGGCATCAGCCTGTTGATGGCGGAAAACGCCCGCAGCGAGTTCGTGTGGCAGACTTTCATGCGCAACCCGGAGGCACGCCTGGGGATGGAAAAGGCCGGATTTTCGCTTCTGAGGCAGGCGCCTGTGCTCTACGCCATCAGCCAGCCTGCGGCCCTGGCTCCAGGCAGGTCCGGCAAACTGGTTTCCACGGCCGCGGGGCGAGCGGCAGGGAAATCCTAACCCATGGTTTTGCTTACACTTGCCGATACCTCCCAAGCTGATTCCCGGTCCAGTCAGAGCTCTGTGGTGTGACCGCCGGCAGGGTTCATGACCTTGGTTATGTGGACTAAGCAGGTGCGGTGCCTAATACTGGCGCCGTGTCCCAAAACAGGACGTAGTCCCGATCCTGGACGAAGAGGGCCCAAACCCTCGGGACAGAGATGCCGTACCAAACCAAGGAGAGATCATGAAGGCTCGTTTTCATCTGTTTGCCAGCCTGCTGGCGGTAGCCGTGGCGGTCACCCTGCTGACCATTCCGGCGGCGGCAGCATCTGCGAATTCCAACATCGGCAATGTGCAGTTGAACGCCACTCTGAACGAATCCTTAACGGTGACGGTGAGTGCCGGCACTACGGTGAATTTCGCGCTCGCGCCCAACACCGCTTCTAATGCGGGCAGCACCACTTCTACCGTCAACACCGCCTGGGTATTGAAGCCGGGCCGGAATAACATTGCGGTTTGGGCGTACTTCACCAGCGCCACAGGCGCCCTGACCTCAACCACCGGTGGCACGGCCACCATACCGTCTTCGGCGGTGGGGGTGCAGGTAAATGGTGCAGGAGGGTTCACGGCTTGCACTACGGTAAGCCCCTTCAATGCGGCAGCTTCCGGAATGCTGATCGGCAACACTACGATCACCGGCAACACCAACACCAACAGCAGCCGGACCGACACGCTGGCGTACAACATTGACACCACCGTGGTACCGCAGCTTCCTGCGGACAGCTACGCGGGCGTGCTCAACATCCAGGCGCAAGCCACGCCGTAATTTCCCATAACCAGAACCGCGGTCTCCCCTGGTTTTCTGAACAAGAACGGCCCGGAGCGAGCAAGCTCCGGGCTTTTTTCTTGTCCATTTTCAAGCGAAGGCTGGGCGGCTGAGTGGCTGCAGATGCCGTGTTTTCAGGGACATACTTGAAACGCCCGCGACGTTTGTGTTCTGAGGCCAGAACAATTGCGGCAATCCAGTTGACAAATCTGAAACTCGCAGTAAGCTACGGCGGTCGGCGCCGCCTGCGCGGTGGCGAACACGGCCGCAGTTTCTCCCCTCGGCCGGCCCGGCAGACCAGCGATGCCGGCGGCCACGATTTCCGCACGCCAGCGCGGACCTTTACTGGAGATAAAAACATGCATCAAGGAAAGGCGCTTTGCCTGTGGTTGGGGATAGGTGTCTTTTTGCCGCTGCTGAGCGCATTGCCGTCCCACGCGGCGGACAAATGGGTGGAGGTTCGTTCTCCCCATTTTGTGGTAGCCACTGATGCGGGGGAAAAGCGCGGCCGCGAGGTGGCCCAGCGCTTCGAGCAGATGCGGGCCATCTTCGGACAGTTGATGCTGAAGGATAAAGTTAACATTCCGGTTCCGCTGCAGATCATCGCCTTCCGCAACAACAAAGAACTCAAGCAGCACGGGCCGCTCTACAACGGCAAAGCGGTGGAAGTGGCGGGATTTTTTCAGCAGGCGACCGACCGCGACTACATCCTGCTGGACACCTCGGGCGAGGACAACTGGGCCACGGTGTTCCACGAGTATGCACACCTGCTGCTGAATGGGAACTTTCCGCCTTCGGACGCATGGTTTGACGAGGGATTTGCCGAGTATTTCTCGACCATTGACGTTATCGGCGACAGCGTAGAGATCGGCAAGCCGCCGATGGGCAGTATGGAACTGCTTACCAGCAGCGGCTGGATACCGATGGCAGGCCTGCTGCGGGTGCAGCACGATTCCAAGATCTATAACGAAGGCAGCGGACGCCCGCTGTTCTATGCCGAGTCCTGGGTGCTGGTGCATTACTTGTACGACATGAACAAGCTGCACCAGGCCGGCGTCTACTTCAACCTGGAACTCGACCGGCACGTGCCGGTGGAAGCGGCACTGCAGCAGGCTTTTGGCCTGACCCCGAAGGAACTGCAAAAGGCGGTGGACAACTACTATCGCTCGCCCAAGGCGGTGTACCGCCGCTACAAGCTGCCGCTGAACCTGGCGAAGATGAGCACGTATTCGGCAGCGCCCTTGAGCCCGCTGGAGGCGGAAGCCATGCTGGGCGACTCCGATTTGCATTTGCAGGACCGGCAGGAGCAGGGTGTCGCTTCGCTGCAGGGGGTGCTGAAGCAGGACGCGAACAACGCCACCGCGCAGCGCGGGCTGGGATACGCCTGCCTGTACAAGAAGCAATACGAGCAGGCGGCACAATACTTCAGCCGCGCCGCAGCACTCAATTCCAATGACCCCTGGGTTCACTATTACGTGGCTTTGCTACGGGCACGCAGCGGCGGGGTGGGGGGAGGGGACGCCCAAAAGGTGGAAAACGAGTTAAAAACCGCCATCGCGCTCAATCCGCAGTTCGCAGACGCGTACAACCTGCTGGGCGTGGCTGAAATGCAGAACGGCCAAATGGCGGAGTCAATGCAGCACTTGAGCACGGCCATCCGCATGAGCCCGCGCAACGAGATGTACATCTCCAATCTGGCGCTTGCCTGCCTGAATGCCCACAACTGGGATCAGGCGGACGCCTTGCTGGAGCGGCTCAAGAACAGCAGTGATGCGGGAATCGCCGCGGCTGCACGATACAACCTGGCGCGGCTGGCGGAAATAAGAAGCGTGCAACAGGCCGGCACAGTGCGGTCCCCCAGGGTGGCCATGGCCCCGGCGGGGCAGTCGCTGGTGGGCGCGAGCACGCCGGCCTCACTGCCGACAGCGACAGCAGCGCCGCATGCTTCCGCGGACGAGAGCGGGCCGATCTTGTTTCTGAAAGGCACGCTGACGGCGGTGGATTGCTCCTCTGCTCCCGCCGCCACCCTAACGATTCAGGAAGGGGCGAAGAGCTGGAAGATGCTTACTTCCGACTACCAGCACCTGATTGTGATCGGAGCGGACCAGTTCTCCTGCTCTTGGAGCAGCCGCAAGGTAGCGGTGAACTACCGGCAGACGGAGACGGGGCAGGGTAAGCTGGTGTCACTGGAGGTGGAGTAAAGCAAGATTTCAAAGTTTCACAGGTTTCAAGTCGCCTGATTCAGTGCTAAGGCTTCCGCAACCAGATGTGGAGATAACCGGGAAACCTTCCTGCGAAAAAGCGAAAGCCTCTAGACGCGGATGATCATGACCTCAGTGGCCTTGATGAGGGCGGCGGCGGTCTGGCCGGGTCTGAGGTGCATTTCGCGGGCGGAGCTGGCGGTGATGATGGAGGTGATGCGCTGCCCCCCGATGGAAATTTTTACCTCGGCCATAAGGCCGCTGATGCGCACTTCCTCAATCCGTCCCACCAGTTGATTGCGGCCGCTGATGCGCCGCAGCACCTCCTGGCGAACCGCTTCGTTGTGTCCGCGAGTGCGAAACAGCAGGCGGTCTACCTCTGTCCGTGGAATACGATGGTGGCCGCCGGGGGTGCGCACACTGCGGATCTTCTTTTTGTAGATCCATTGCTTGATGGTGGGGAAGCTGATGCGCAGCTCAAGAGCGGCCTCGCGGGGGGTGAGCAGGGACTCGGTTTTCGCGGCTTTCATAGAATCTGGGTGGTGCCGTCCCTCCGGGACTCCGCATTTTAGCCGGCGTGTTACCCAGGACTGCCGTCCGGGGCTTTACTATACCGCCCCTGCGGGGCTGGTCGGGTTGCAATGTGTGGTGTATGCGCTCATTGAGCGGCTGGCGCCGTCCTGAAGTCAGCACGCCTTGGATTCGTCCGTTCTCCTGCAGAGGTCCTCAGCAGGACAGCAACATGAGTAATTCCTCGTCGTCGCCACGCTACTAGAAGGGGAAGCGCACGCTCAGCACCCGGTTGTGATTGAAGGTATGGAAGCGGGTGACCGCGATCTGCTCACCCGCGCCCACGGTCAGGCCCAGGCGGCGCCAGAGATGAATTTTACCCACCACCAGGCCGGGCGAGAGAAACACCTGCTGCTGGCCGTCGTTCTTCCCGTCGTGAAATAGAACGCCATTTACTTCCAGTTCCGGCCAGAGTTTCCTCAGCAGGTGGTACTGGAAGGCGGTGTTGTAGGCCAGAGCTGTGCCCAGGTGGGCAACATGGCCCACGGGCAGGGCAATGCCAAGCGTGCTCTGCAGGTCAAAGGCGCCCCAACCCTTGCCCAGCGCGATGGTAGGAGTGACCACCGCGTTCTCAGCGCCATTGCTGTAGGAACCTGTTGGAATCGAGCCGCCCAGGAAAGCAGTGACGATGTAGCTGCCGTTTTCCTCGTTGCCGGCGGCAAAGCGATATTTCAGAAGAAAGGAGGTGTCGCCGAAACCGTCGGGTAGGGTCGGATTCTGGTGGGCGAAATAAGGGGGCGGGCTGAGGATAATTTCGATGTGCTCGCTGGGGATCAATTCCAAGCCTTTGCCGCCGCCGTAGTTGGTGACGTCGCCTTTGGTCGTGTTCTGCCAGCCGATATCGTAGCGAAATTCTTCTTCCAATCGGGGAGTGGTGGTGAACACCGGAGTAATCCAGTGGGGCTGCTCCGCCTGAGTGCGGGAGACGCGCTGGAACCATGAGCCTAAGTAGGAATCATCGGGGGGCAGGTTCTGAGCCATGGCACAGTTGAGCATGCCAAGCAGGAGCAACAGCGGGAGCCAGCGAACGAGCGACAAACCATCCTCCCTGAATCGTGTAAAAGCGTGTAGTTTATTAGATGTAACTCATCCAGGAAATACCTATGGATGGCTGCACTTACGGCTGAATCGCCGCGCCACATTTCACTTGCTCGCATGTAGCTATGGGCAAGGCTCTTCGGGGAAGGAAGAAGCCGCGTAAAATACATCGTCGCGGAACAGGAAGTCGTAGCGGGGTGGCGGCAGGACTTGTAGTTCTCAGGCGCTCAAAGCTTTCAGGAGGCAGCGGGGAGAGGAGTCCACGGGCAGATCAGAGGTTGCTGTCCACCTTGAAGCCCCAAGCCTGCAGCAAGGCGGTGGGAACGTATTTGACGTCTTTATTTTTGCGCACCCATTCCTTGAGCACAGCGGAGCTCTCGTACTGCTCCGGGGAGAGCCCCAGTTGTTTGACCATCTGGTCAAAGGAGGTGGGAGCGGAGGAAGGCACCGCCAGTTGTTCCGGGTTATTCCAGTTCTTGTTTCCGCGAGTGGCCATCGGCACTGAGTTGATCCTCCCGAATTATAGGCTAGGGCAGGTGTGCAAGTAAGGTGCCAAGTTGAAATTGGGGAAAATCGCCAGATTTGCGTGGTTTTCCATGGCTCCAGGAAATCTGGGCCTTAGCTGAAATGACAAAGTCTGGCATTTAAGACCGAAAGAATAACAATTCTTCGCACCGAGGCCGGAGGGCGAAGGGCTACGGGGAGGCGCACCACGAGATCTGGCGCGAAACATATGAGACGAGGGCTACACGAAAGGCTAGCCCTCTTAGAAATGGAAGGAGCAGCATTCCAGAAAATGAAGACCACCTCATGTGCGCCGGGGAATTTGGCTACGACCAGTTCCCCAGATTCACGTTTCCCAGGGAGGTGCCGAAATCGGAAGCCGCAGCGCGCCTCCCGGACCGCACTTTAGCTGCGGTCTTGGCCCGGCGTTCGGCGCGGCGGGAGGCAGCCATTTCTTCGCCGCCTGACCAGGCGTCCAAGTCTTCCTGGTGGTACTCGATGAATCGGCCAACATTGTAGAACTTCGGTCCTGACCCTTTACGCCTCCACAAGCGCAGGGTGGCAGGGGAGTATCCGATGTAGGCTGCTGCAAAGCGTGTATCCATCTTCATCTCTCTTGGCCAGAGGTTAAATTTTGTTTGATAACTGCCGAACCCGAGCACTGAACGAATACCGCCGGTAAGGGGCGGCAGCTTACCACGGCACTTCCGTGCAAGGCAAATCCGCGCTTCAATAATAGCCACGGAACGTGCTGCTGCCGTGATACTTAGAGTATTATGCATGGAAGCTAAAATTGTTTTGAGAAAGAGATGCATTTCTCAACCGACCTGGGAGCGCGGTTTTCATCAACTGAGTGTGAAGTAAGCGCGATTGCGTGCCCCTGATTGAAGCACTACCATGAATTTGTCATGCCGGTAGAAACGGAAATTCATTCTGCAACTTATACACCCGTGCGCGCGCCGCGCGGCACCGCCCTCTCCTGCCTCGGCTGGCAGCAGGAAGCAGCCATGCGGATGCTGATGAACAACCTGGATGAAGAAGTGGGAGAGCGTCCGCGCGACCTGGTCATTTATGGCGGCACGGGCAAGGCGGCACGCAACTGGGAGTGCTATCACGCCATCGTCACGGCGCTGCAGGCGCTGCAGAGCGACGAAACGCTGCTGGTGCAGTCCGGCAAACCGGTGGGCGTGTTTAAGACTCACGAGTACGCGCCCCGGGTGCTGATCGCCAACGCCAACCTGGTAGGCCACTGGTCGAACTGGGAAAAGTTTAACGAACTGGAACGCGCCGGGCTGATGATGTACGGGCAGATGACGGCGGGGTCGTGGATTTACATCGGCTCGCAGGGAATTATTCAGGGCACGTTTGAGACGTTCTCCGCGGCGGGCGAAAAGCACTTCGGCGGGGAACTGGAAGGCAAGCTGATCGTGAGCGGCGGCATGGGCGGGATGGGGGGCGCGCAGCCGCTGGCAGCCACCATGACCGGGGCGGCGTTTCTGGGCGTGGAGGCGGACCCGGAACGCATCAAGAAGCGCCTGAAGACCGGTTATTGCGACTTCATGGTCAACTCGCTGGATGAGGCGCTGCGCATTCTGAAGAACGTGGTGCGCAAGAAGGAAAATATTTCCGTCGGGCTGGTGGGAAACTGCGCCGATGTGATTCCCGAGCTGGCCGAGCGCGGCGTGGTGCCCGACATTCTGACCGACCAGACCTCGGCGCA
>Ga0075276_10000094_pt1 | contig 26585 bp, 30 predicted proteins | sample SF_Rice_5C_80N_4_FD_69770 | JGI IMG/M metagenome (GOLD analysis project Ga0075276, IMG submission 69770) | Rice paddy soil microbial communities from Twitchell Island, California, USA - SF_Rice_5C_80N_405 | ecosystem: Environmental > Terrestrial > Soil > Paddy field/soil | place: USA: Twitchell... | reverse complement strand
GTCCGCGCGTTGTTGAATGACGGGATCCCGACCACGATGTCGGCACTGCCGATGCGTTCGATCTGCTCGTGCACATCGCTTCTTAAAGCGACAGTCCCCATCGATAACTGGCCTCCTGAACGTGCAATCCGCATGGCACTGCGGTTGCTCTGGTTGATATTGCAGCCTCTGGCGCGGTGCCAGGCCCGGTGTTATTTGCTCAACAGGACGATCTGGATGTCCATCACATTCGTGCCTGTCGGTCCTGTCTTGAAATGGCTGCCCGTCGCGGTCGCGGCATCTAGGCGTTGAAAGAACGCGTATGAATTGTTGTCGTTCAGATACTGCACGGGATCGATGCCCGCCTGCCGCGCCTTCTGTGCCGTGGTGCCGTCCACTATCGCGCCCGCGGCATCGGTCGGCCCATCCGTCCCGTCCGTGCCGGCGGAAAGCAGCGTGATCCCCGCTAACCGTTCGATTTCCAGCGCAAAGGCCAGGGCCAGTTCCTGGTTTCTGCCGCCCAGGCCTGTGCCGCGCACGGTGACAGTTGTTTCGCCGCCGTAAAGCAAGGCATGCCGATCGCCTGCTGCCATTGTCGCCAGTTCTTCACGCGCGGCCAGCGCCATCATGCGTGCTGCGTCGCGCGCCTCGCCTTGGATTGTATCGGAAATCACTCGTGGCGTGAATCCGCGCCGCGCCAGTTCGGCCTCTGCGGCCGTCATCGCCAGGCGGATACTGCCGATGATGGCGTTCCGGGTGTGCGCTAGTGCGGCCGCACCTCGCTTAAGCGTTTCCGGCAGTTGGCCGGCTGCCCCCTGTTCGAGGCGCGCAATCACGCGCGGGGGCATTCGTCCGCGCAGCGCGTAGCGGTCGATGACGGCCAGCGCGTCGGAAAAGGTGGAGACGTCGCACGCAGTGGGGCCGGAGGCGATTACGCCGGGCGGGTCTCCGATCACATCGGACAGGATCAGCGACACCACCTGCGCGGGGTAGGCCGCCTGGGTCAAACGCCCGCCCTTGACCGCGGATAAGTGCTTGCGCACGGCGTTGAGCTCGGTGATGTCCGCCCCGGCATTCATCAGCAGACGGGTGGCATCCTGCTTGTCCTGCAGGGTGAGCCCGGCGGCGGGCGCCACCAGCAGCGCAGAGGCGCCGCCGGAAAGCAGGCACAGCACCAAGGTATGTTCATCGGCGTTTTCGAGCAGGGCCAGAATGCTTTGCGCGCCCGCCACGCCCGCTGCGTCCGGGAGGGGGTGGGTAGCTTCGGTCTGGCGGATGACGGTCAGCGGCGCACCGTGGCCGGTTTTTACCACGATCTGACCGGCGGTGATGCGGCCACCGAGCAGGTGTTCCACCGCCTGCGCCATTCGTGCCGTGGCCTTGCCGGCGCCCACCACGAGAATGCGGCGGAAGCCCGACAGGTCATAGCGGGCGCCTTCCACCTGCAAGTGGTCACCTTCCACCGTCACGGCATTGAGCACGGCCTGATAGGGATCGGCAGCCTTCAGTGCGGCGGCGAGGGCGGCCTGCAGAACACAAATGTGCTCATTCATGGGGACGTTTCCTCGGCTATCAACTTCAGGATCGCGGCGTTCCAGCCGGCCGGGCCGGGTAATTCCGTCCTGATCAGGCCGGGCAGGTCGATGCTCGGGTCGCAGCCACCGTCGGGGCGGCGCACCAGCACGGCGTGATCGACCGCGGCGAGCAGGGGCAGGTCGTTGTACGCGTCACCGAGGCCGATGCTGACGACCGCGCCATATGCGGTGCGGTAACGATCGAGCAGTAGGCGCACTGCGCGCCCCTTGTCGTGATCGCCGAGGATGTGAAAGACGCGGCCCCGGGTCCAGTTGAGGTTGCTGGATTCGATGGCATGCAGAAAGGCCTCGTCCGGCTCGCCATCGAAGACGAACGGTTCCTCGAAGTCTCGCTGTTGCGCAAGGGTTGCCTCCGCTTCGTTCAAGCCGGTGAGCGCGGCTACCTCCCCCGCGCTCATGTCGCCGAAGCCGCGCACCGCCGCATGCCGTGCGCTGCGCAGTTCGGTGAACCGGGCGCGGATTTCCGCATACGGCAGGCCCAGCAGCAGCGCCTCGTAGCCGCCTATGGTCACGGTGCGTGGCGCTGCTTCGTGGGTGACACCGGAAAAATAGCCGGGCGGGATGAACACGCCGCCGCCGTTTTCCGCAATGAAGGGGTGGGGATTGCCGAGCTGGCGGCGCAATGCCTCGATTTCCGCCCGTGTCTTGCTTGAGGCGCAGACGAGCGGGATGTTCAATCGGTCGATCAGCGCCAGCGCGGGACGCGCAGCATCGAACGAATAGGATTCGGCATCGAGCAGGGTGCCGTCGAGGTCGGTGAAGATGACGATTTTTTTCATGGACCGCAGGCGGTGCGGAAGAGGCCAAGGCCTATGATATACCGGCCACGCGGAATCGGGCCAGCCCGGCACGGCGGGCTGGCGCGATTAATCTGTCAGGTGGCCTGCCAGTGTCCGGAGCGGCCGCCCTGCTTTTCCAGCAGGCGGATGTTTTCCAGCACCATGCCGCGATCGGCGGCCTTGCACATGTCATAGATCGTGAGCAGGGCGGTGCCGACGGCCGTAAGCGCCTCCATTTCCACCCCGGTTCGCCCCAGGGTTTCCGCGGTGACCGTGCATTCCACGGCATGCTCCGCGTCGTCGATGAGGAATTCCACCGCAATGCGGGTGAGGGCGAGCGGGTGGCACAGCGGGATCAGGTCCGATGTGCGCTTCGCGCCCTGGATGGCGGCAATGCGCGCGACGCCGAGCACGTCGCCTTTTTTTGCGGTGCCGTCCGCGATGAGTTGCAGGGTGGCGGGGTTCATGCGTATCCGCCCCGATGCCCGCGCGATGCGTCTGGTTTCGGCCTTGTCGCCGACATCCACCATGTGCGCCTGGCCATGCTGGTCGAAGTGGGTGAGGGGGTTGCTCATTCCATGTCTCCTTGCTGGATCCAGCGCTCGGCGCGGGCTACATCCGATGCCTTGGTGTCCAGCCATGTCGTGCCGCCCGCAGTCTGTTCGCGTTTCCAGAACGGGGCCGAGGTTTTCAGGTAATCCATGATGAATTCGCAGGCCGCGAAGGCGTCTGCCCGGTGGGCGGATGCGGTGGCGACCATCACGATCTGGTCGTTGGGGCGCAACTCTCCCACGCGATGGATGACGCGCACGCCGAGCAGTTGCCAGCGGCTGTTTGCCTCGACCAGGATATTTTGCAGCGCCTTTTCGCTCATCCCGGGATAGTGCTCGAGCAAGATATTCTCGACCTTCCCCGCGTTGCTCATGTCGCGCACCAGTCCCACGAAGCTTACCAGCGCGCCAGCATTGACGCTTGCCGTTCGCAGCGCCTGCATCTCGGCCGCGAGGTCGAAGTCCCCGGTCTGGATCGAGATGCTCATGTCAGCCGCCGGAAATGGGGGAGAAGATCGCGACTTCGTCGCCGTCATGCAAAGGCGCGGTGAGCGGGCACAACTCCTGGTTGACGGAGCAGCGCACACGGGTCTCCTCGAGTTCGTGCGCCCAGTCGCCGCCGCGTGTGCGCAGCGAGGCGAGCAGGTCCGCAACGGTGGCGGCGTTTGCAGACAGTTCGGCAGTTTCACCGGCAAGTTTCAGGTACTCGCGCGGACGTCCGAAATAGAGCAGGTTTACTTTCATCGGTCGTTCAGGGAAAAATATTCAAGAATATGGTCGGCTACTTGTTGTGGCGCGTCAACATCCAGCCGCGGCACCGGGAAGTTCGCCGTGCTGTCCGTCACCACGGCGATGATATTGGCATCGTTCGGGTGCAGCAGGGGATGGCCGGTCGCCGGGCGGTGTATTTCCAGTTTGGGGATGTCGGAGAACTTGTAGCCTTCCACCAGCAGCAGGTCACAGGGTGACAGGCGGCCGATCAGTTCATCCAGACTGGGCTCCGCTTCGTCGCGCAGTTCGTGCATCAGCGCCCAGCGGTGGCCGGAGACGATAAGCACCTCCTGGGCGCCGGCTTCGCGGTGGCGGAAGCTGTCCTTGCCGGGACGGTCGATGTCGAAATTGTGGTGTGCATGCTTGATCACCGAAATGCGCAGACCGTGCGCGCGCAACAGCGGTATGACTTTCTCCAGCAGCGTGGTCTTGCCGCTGCCGGAATAGCCGGCGATACCGAGTACCTTGGTTTTGTGGCCTTGCTGCATGGGCTGCGATTTCCTTGCGGGCGGTCAGCGCACGGGGCCGGTGGAAATCCGCGAACCCGGCAGCCCAAGGTCTAGGAAGAACTGCTCCGCGGCGGCGGCGGCTTCTTGCGGACCGGCGATGTAGAGGTTGCCTTCCTTCAGTTCCGGGTCGTGTTCAACAATGCCGCGCAGCACGCTCTCCAGCGTATCCCGGCGCTTCGCGTTCAGGGCGCGCAGGTCGAAGCCGGTGATGTGCTCTTCATAGCCGAAATTGTCGAGGGCGTCCGCCCAGGCATGGGGTACCCTGGGCAGATAGATGGATGAGGCGTGCGATCCGAACCAATGCAACTGGATGTTCTCGGCGTCAATGGAGAGGGCATGCTCGATCAGACTCTTGACGGGCGCGAAGCCGTCGCCGAAGGCGAAGAAATACAGCTTGCGGGGCACGCCCTGGTGCAGGATGAATTCGCCCTGCGGGCCCTCGACCTGCACCGTGTCGTGGCGGCGCAGCTGGTGGAAGACGAAATCGGAGAAATGGTTGCCTGGCTGGCGCCGTACGTGGAACATCAGGTTGCGGTCGTCGCAGGGACAGCTCGCGATGGGCAGTTCTGCGGTGTAGGCATGGGAGATCTGCAGGTTCACGCCTTGTCCCGCGAGGAAGCGCAGGCGCTGGCTGCGTGGCGTTTCCAGGTGCAGCAGCATGAATTCCTCGGTCAGCGGGGTGAGTGCCTTGACCCGGGCGTTAATCTGCTGGAAGGGGATGTCCTGCACGCTGTTGGCGGCGGTGGCCTCGATGACGAGGTCGCTCACGGCGGTATGGCTGCACAGCAGGATCATGCCCCGGCTCTTCTCAGCCTCCGACAGGACGTAGTCGTGGTGACGAGTCTTCATCACCTGTCCGGATACGACCCGGGCCTTGCACAATCCGCAATTGCCGCCGCTGCAGCCGTAGCTGAGCGGGATGCCCGCGCGGATTGCGGCCTCCAGCAAGGTGTCCTGCCCTTCGACCAGAAATTCCTGCTTGCCAGGGAGTACGGTTACATGCGCGCTCATGATGCTCAGCAGGCGGTCCTTGACCGCCAGGGGGTTGTTGAATCCGGGTTCCATTGCTGCACCAGCTTCATTCCTTATCCACCTCTTCACAGCATCCCAGTCGGCCGGAATGCCGGCGGCCTGCTGGCGTTCCAGTTCGTCCAGCTTGTCATACACCCGGGTGAGCAGGGCATGCAGCTTGTCGACCTGTGCTTCGTTGCGCTCCAGGGTCTTGCCCAATTCCGTCACGCGTGCGGCGAGCACTTCGGCATCGGGCAGGGCGCGCTCGAAGACGCGCTTGCCGAAGGCGCGCTCCTTGATCTGCGCAACCCGCATCAGCTCAGCCGTGCTCTCGAGTTGAGCATCCGGATAGCAGCGCAGCAGGCTGTCGCTGTCCACCCTGCCGTCGAAAGACGCGAGTTCGCCGCTCTGTATCTTCTTCTGCAGGGCGGAGCGATTCACTCCCACCAGTCTTGCCGCGCGCACCAGACTCAGCATGTGCCCCATGGCTGGTTCCCGTTCGCGCTAGCGCGGTGCACCTACTGCGGGTGGAACCACGCTAGCTTGTCGCGCAGCGTGACCACGCCTCCCACGATAATCAGGGTCGGCGCATGGAGTTCGGCGACCTTGGGATCCTGCGGCAGGGTGGCCAGCGTGCCGGTGACCACGCGCTGGTGCATGGTGGTGCCTTGTTGCACGATGGCGATGGGTGTGGTGCCGGGCAGGCCGTGCGCGATCAGTTGCTCGCACAGGGTCTCCAGGCCGTGCAGGCCCATGTACACCACCACCGTCTGGCGCGGCCGAGCGAGCTGCTCCCAGTCCAGGTTCATCGTACCGTCCTTGAGGTGGCCAGTGACGAACATGCAGGCCTGTGCATGATCGCGGTGGGTGAGCGGTATGCCCGCGTAGGAGGCTACGCCCGAGGCCGCGGTGATGCCCGGCACCACCTGGAACGGGATGCCATGCGCTGCGAGTTTCTCGATCTCCTCGCCGCCGCGGCCGAAGATGAACGGGTCGCCGCCCTTGAGGCGCAGCACGCGCTTGCCCTCCTGGGCCAGGCGCACCAGCAGTTCGTTGATATCTTCCTGCTGCATGGTGTGGTCAGCGCGCTTCTTGCCCACATAGATGCGCTGCGCGTCGCGCCGCGTCATGTCGACGATGGGCTTCGCCACCAGGTTGTCGTAAACCACGACGTCTGCCTTCTGCATCAGGCGCAGGGCGCGGAAGGTCAGCAGGTCGGGGTCGCCGGGGCCGGCGCCGACCAGATATACTTCGCCGCGCTGGATGTTGTCCTCGTCCGCCAGCATCTGACGCAGCATCTGCTCGGCGCCGGCTTCGTCGCCGGTCAGCACCTTTTCGGAAACGATGCCGTCGAAGACGTTTTCCCAGAAGATGCGGCGCTTGGCGGGGTTGGTGACCCGCGTCTTCACCTGCTCGCGGAAACGCTCGGCGAAGCTCGCGAGGCGGCTGAAATTCTGGGGAATCACGGTTTCCAGCTTGCCGCGCAGCATGCGCGTGAGCACGGGGGAGGCGCCGCCGCTGGAAAATGCCACCATCAGCGGCGAGCGGTCGAGGATGGCGGGCATGATGAAGCTGCATAGCGCGGGCGCATCCACGACGTTCACCGGGATGTTGCGGGCTTGGGCCAGCTCAGATACCTGGCGATTGACCTCAGCGTCGTTGGTCGCTGCAATGACCAACGTTGCGCCTTCCAGGTGCTCGGGCGCGAAGCGCGCTGTGATGAGCTCTATGCCTTGCAGGTCGTCGAAGCCCTCGACATGTTCCGGGCTGACCACCCTCACGCGAGCGCCCGCATCCAGCAGCACGCCGGTCTTGCGCAGGCCCACTTCGCCGCCGCCCACCACCAGGCAGAGGCGGCCCTTGATGTTCTGAAATACCGGCAGAAAATCCATTACCCGCGCGCCCTCTCCAGATAGCCGGCATCGCGCGTCTGCCAGAGTTTCGCGGCCAAGGCTTGGGCTTCGGCGAGGCTGCCGGCGCGTCCCATTGCGCGCAGCGCAATGGCGGCAGTGCCGGTGACGGCGGCCAGGCCGTATTCGTCTTCGATCTCGCCGCGCCAGAGTTTGCCGAGGCGAGTTACGTCCATCGCTTCGTCCTTCATGTGGCGGCTGCCGAACAGCGCGGGCCACTCTTCCTCATGGGCTTTACCCTTCAGCACGAATTTCACTTTGCATGCGGCATCGGGGTTGCGCTCCGCTTCGCCGCCTTCGCCCTTGAACACTGCGAGGTTTTCATCGCCAAGCAGGACACCGGCTTGCTGGTGGGTGTCGTCGTAACCGGGATGGAAGATGCCCATCATTGAGGTGCGGGCGCGGAAGGGGTTGAGCATGCGGATCACCGTATGCACGGGGGAGCGCAGGCCAAGCAGGGGTTTGAGGTCCAGGATGCGTTCCAGGTCGGGGTTCAACGCGCCCAGGGGGATGAATGCGAAGTTCGTGCGGGTGATGCGGGCGGTGACGTCCTCGAAGGAAACGGCCAGTTCGATGCCCAGCGCGCGCAGTGCCTCGGGAACGAAGACGCGGCCCGGGATGCCGCCGCCGATGCCGTGCATCACTACGGTGTTGCCGTGGCTCGCCAGCAGCAGGGCGGACAGGACGTACCACGGCAGCTGGCGGCGCTTGCCGGCGTAGCTCGCCCAGTCCAGGTCGACGCCGGGCACGTCGGGGGGCAGCAGCACCGAGGCGCGCGCCGCTTTCACGAAGCCGGCTACTTCGGCCGGGGTTTCTTCCTTCACGCGCATCAGCATCAGGAAGGCGCCAAGCTGGACTGGCTCGACCTTGCCCGCCAGTATCATGTCGAGTGCAGTTTCGGCCTCCTGTTGTGTCAGGTCGCGGGAGCCTTTCCGGCCCTTGCCGAGCATTTGTATGTATTGTGCGAATGGATGTTCCATGGTGTTCACGTCAATGTTTTCGATGTACTTGAGGATACCGCACTGCGCGGAAAAATGGTGGAAAACCGGCTACGTTTTGCTGCTATCGAATTGAATCTGAACCATTTTGTTGGCGAGGTTTTTTCGGGCGGAGGGATGGGCATGAATTTCTGGATCAAGGTGGCTTGTCATCCTTCGCCCCTGCCTGTCGAGGAGGCGGGCAGGGGCGGGATGGGCGCTGCTACTTCAAACGTGTAATGCCGAACTTCTTCAGTACGAACTTCTCGTAGATCGGTTCGGAGTTGCCGTTCTTCATCTTCTTGATGAAGTACTTCTCGAAGGCGATCTTGGCCCAGTGTACCCAGCGGCCTTTCTTGAACCAGCTCACATTGCGCGGCCCGATCTGGGGCAGGGCGACGAAGGCGGCGCCGGTGGTGCCCATGTCGGCCAGGCAGATCGCCCCCCAGGTGCCAGCGGCATGGGTGGGCTTGTTCTGCAGTTCGTCGCGGATGTTGTGGGCGACGGCGGTGACCATGGTCTCGATCATGAAACCGGTCTTGGGCGCGCCGGTCGCAACGGGGGTGGCTTCCACCGGCGGAATGGCGATGCACACGCCCACCGAGAAGATGTTCTTGTACTTCTTGCTGCGCTGGTGATCATCCACGATCACGAAGCCGCGCGGGTTGCACAGGCCCTCGACGCCGGCCACCGCATCCACGCCCTTGAAGGAAGGCAGCATCATGGAATATTTGAACGGGAGTTCGTGCTCCTTGATGACTTCGCCCTTATCGTTGCACTCGGAGACGAACATTTTGCCGTCTTCCACCTTTGTGGTCTTCGCATTGCAGATCCACTTGATGTCGAAGGCGCGCAGTTCGGATTCGAGCAGCCCCTTGGAATCGCCGACGCCGGCGAGGCCGAGGTGGCCGATGTAGGGCTCGGAGGTGACGTAGGTCATCGGCACCTTGCTGCGGATCTTGCGCTTGCGCAGATCTGCATTGAGGATGAAGGCGTATTCATACGCCGGGCCGAAGCAGCTTGCTCCCGGCATGGCGCCCACGATCACGGGGCCGGGGTCGGCCACCAGCTTCTGGTACGCGTCGTAGGCTTTCTCGGCATGGTCCACCGTGCACACGGAGTGGGTGTAGCCGTTAAGGGGGCCGGAGCCGGGGACTTCCTCAAATGCCAGGCGCGGGCCGGTGGAAATCACGAGGTAGTCATAATTCACGGTCTCGCCGTTGGCCAGATGCAGCGTATTGCCCTCCGCATCGATTTTGGTGACGGCCTGCGCGATAAAATTGATGCCCTTCTTCTCAACGCGCGGCCGGATGTCGAAGGTAACTTCGTCCCTGTTGCGCCAGCCTACCGCGACCCAGGGATTGGAGGGAACGAACTGGAAGGTTTCCGACGCATTGATCAAAGTAACCTGGTGTTCTTTGCCGAGTTCAGCCCGGATTTCGTAGGCGGCCGGCATGCCGCCCGTTCCTGCTCCTAATATTACGATGTGTGCCATGTTTATCTCCCGATATTAACAACCGTATTCCCCGGATCAACATCCGCTGCCGGGGCGTGGGAAACGTGCCACGGCGTTCGCCTGCCGTTGCTCACAGGCGAAATACCGGAGTGCTGTCCTCTGGTACTACATGGTGCATCTTTCCCGTTTGCGCTTGCTTCACGCGCCGTGCGAAGGCGACGAAACGCGAAGCCCAATAGCAGTTACCTATTGTTCGCAAATGGGTATATGATGCTAGCAGGTTTTTGTGAATTAGTCCGTCCGATTTCCCACCGATGCCGTGGCCGCGGGTAACGCGGTAGGCGAAGCGGGTGTCCGGGGGAAGATTTTCCAGGCTGGAATAATGGAATTCGTGGGCGCGGATTTCGCTGGCGCGCATGCTGGGGCGCGGCCAGGGATGATCTTCGCTCTCGCTCAGGTGCACGTAGCCCCGGCCGACAGGCCTGGCATGCATCATAACGTCGCCGGGAATGGCGCCGACCATGTCGTAGCTGCGGCCCTCGTGGGTCAGGGTGCGGGCGAGATACATGAGCCCGCCGCACTCGGCGTAGGCGGGCATGCCCGATTCGATTGCCTGCCGGATCTCAGCACGCAGCGTGGCATTGGCCTGAAGTTCCGCGGCGCACATTTCGGGGAAGCCGCCGCCGATGTAGAGCGCGTCCACCTGCGGCAGGTGCGCGTCGTGCAGCGCGTCGAAAGGCACCAGTTCGGCGCCTGCGGCGCGCAAGGCGTCCAGGTCGTCCTCGTAATAAAAGCCGAAGGCGCGGTCGCGCGCGATGCCGATGCGGATGTTATCCCCGATTGGCAAGGCCGTGATCTCCGAGGCCGGCGCGTCAGGCAAGGGGGGCTGCTCGGCCAGTTGCAGCAGGCGGTCTAGGTCCACGTTGGCCGCCACCGTGGCGCCTATGGTCCGGATGTAGTTTTCCGACTCGGTCGATTCGTTGCTCGGCATCAAACCCAGGTGGCGCTCGGCGATCTGCAGTTTGTCGTCATGATGCACGGCGCCGATCACTGGCACGTCGGTGTAGTGCTCGATCACCTGGCGCAGCTTGGATTCGTGGCGGCTGCCGCCGAGATTGTTCAGGATGACCCCGGCAATGTTGATCTCGCGGTCGAATGCCTGGTAGCCCAGTATCAGCGGGGCGATGCCGCGGGTCATGCCGCGCGCATCTATCACCAGCACCACCGGCAGGCCGAGCAGCTTGGCGAGTGCGGCGTTGCTGTTGCTGCCGTCCAGCGCCAGCCCGTCATACAGGCCCTTGTTGCCTTCGACGATGCTGATGTCCGCGCCCTGCGCGTGGCGGCGGAAGGTCGCGGTGACGTCCCCGCTGTCCATCAGATAAAGGTCGAGGTTGCGGCAGGCGCGGCCGCTCGCCTGCGCAAGCCACATGGGGTCGATATAGTCCGGCCCCTTCTTGAAGGGCTGGACGATCAGCCCGCGCTGCCGGAGGGCAGCGCACAGGCCGATGCTGATCGTGGTCTTACCTGAGGACTTGTGCGCGGCGGAGACGAGGATGCGGCGCATGGGAGGGCTAGTCCTGATGTACGGCCTTCGGGTCGTCGTGCGGCAGGAAGTTGAGGGCGCGCACGCCGGCGATGGTAATCATGAAGGCAATGGCGAGACCGCCGGTGCCCAGCACGATTTCAGGCAGGCTGGGGGCGTAGGAGGCAACCTGTCCATCGCCAAAGCTGCTGCTGATCACCTGGTAGCCGGGGAAGATGTCCAGGGGGAACGCTTCACCACCGATGATGAACACGTAGAGCAGGGCGAATGCACCCGCCAGCGTGAGCAGGGACGCGGCCAGTACGTGGATGCCTTTACCCATGCCCGGTGTGAAGATCAGGAGCAGGGGCAGGGCGCTGCCGACCACAACGTAGCCGCCCCAGAACAACGCCGGATAGATGCCGCCGCTGACCAGGATGAAGTGCTCGAAAGCCGATTCCCGCGCGAAATACAAGTTGGTCAGGTGATAGGCGGCGACCAGGTAGAGCGAACCGACGATGAATACGCCGAGCAGGTTTTTCATGCGTTGCTGGATGGCCGGGTTGAGCTTCAGTTCATTCCAGCTGAACATGGCCGACTGCACGATGAGGAACACGGCCAGGCCCCAGGCAAACGACAGCACGATGAACATGGGCGGCAGGATGGCAGAGGCATAGGCCTGGCGCGCCACCAGGAAGGCGAAGATCAGGCCGGTGCCGGTGGTGAGGATGATGCGCCAGCCGAACACCACGAAGCCCATGGGCTTGGACCAGGGGTTCATGCGCTTTTCCATCAGCGTCCACAGGTACAGCGCGACTGTGGTGAACAGGCCGGAGTAGAGCAGCGCATTCCAGGCGAACATGGAAGTCGGGTTGTAGTTGGTGAGCGCCACGATGATGCGGTCGGGGCGTCCCAGGTCCAGCATCAGGACGGTGAGGCCGCCGGCCAGCAAGGCGATGGAGAGCAGGCCGGCGAGCGGCGCGCGCGCCTTGTACACGTGCTTGCCGAATACCGAGCCGACAGAGGCGACGTTCAGCACGCCGGAGGCGGCAACGATCATGAAGATGGCGAACACATGCGGCATGCCCCACACGACATGGTTGTTCATGCCGGTGACGACGTGCCCGTGTGATTCCATGAAATAGGCAGAGTAGAGCCCGGCACCGACCACCAGGGCGCCAAGCGCCGCGAGGAGCCAGAAATAGCGGCTTTCGATCTGCGCAAAGGTTTTTTCTTGTGCCATATTACAGCCCCACGAAAGAAAAGGCGGTGTCCAGACCCAGGTCTTCGCGCAGCTTGATGCTGGCTACGCTGCGGATGCGCTGGGAGATTTCGCTGTTGGGGTTGTTGAGATCCCCGAACACGAGGGCCTTGTGGCCCTCCTTGGCGCAGGATTCCACGCAGGCGGGCTGTTCGCCCCGATCCACGCGATCCACGCACAGGGTGCAGCTTTCCACGGTGCCCTGTCCGCGCGGCATCTCGGAGCTATGGTCTACCACCGGTTCGTGCACGAACGAGCGTGCCTGGTAGGGGCAGGCCATCATGCAATAGCGGCAACCGATGCAGCGGTGCTTGTCCACCAGCACGATGCCGTCGGCGCGCTTGAACGAGGCAGCGGTCGGGCAAACGTCCACGCACGGCGGCTCCGCACAATGCTGGCACATCATGGGCAAGTTTATCTGTTTGCCGGTGGAGATCTGCTTGATCTCGACCTTGCGGATCCACTGCACGTCCTGCGCGGTCTTGGGCTCGGGCCAGCCATTTTCCTTGCGGCAGGCGGTCACGCATGCGTCGCACCCGCTCTCGCACTGCGTGGTGTCGATCAGCATCCCCCAGCGCACGGCGCTGGACGCCGGCACGCCGGCGGGCCGGGCATGGGCGAAATCGAACAGCAGCATCCCCGGGGCGATGGCGATACCCGCCGCCAAGGCGGAACCCTGCGCCAGGAACTGCCTGCGTCCGTGGTTGATGTCGCTCATTGCTTTTCCTTTGGTGCTATTGGTGCTGTTGGATCGATCGCGGCATTGTCCGCGACGGCCGGAAAGTGCTGCGGCTTGCTCGAATGGCACTCGAAGCAGTCTATCTTGACTGCGGCATAAACGTGGCAGCCCTGACAGAAGTTCTGGTTGGTGCCCAGTACGCTGTTGTTCACCTTGCTGGCGTGGCAATCCACGCAGTTGGTCAACTCATACTTGCTGCCCCGGATGCCCTGCCGCACCACCAGGTCACGCTGGTGCAGGATAAGGTACATGTGGTTGGCCCGCATGAATTTCGGGTCTCTCACACAATGTCCGCCCTTGCCGATGTCCAGCTTGGGCAGGAGCGAGTCACCCCAGGCGGGCGTCATGGCAAGCAGCAGCACCGCGAACAGTGCAGCAATGCGGGCGCGAGACGAGGCGTAAAGGCTGCGCAGCACGTTCATGGCCGTATTACTCTCCGAGACCCATCTGGATGTACCCGGTCGGGCACACGTCGTGGCAAATGTGGCAGCCGATGCACTTGTCGTAGTCGGTGTCCACATAGCGGCCGAGGGAGGCCTTGGCCTTGGGCACGCGGAATACGGCGGTCTGGGGGCAATATACCACGCAGTTGTCGCACTCGAAACACATGCCGCAGCTCATGCAGCGCTTGGCTTCGGCCACCGCGTCGGTCTCCGACAGCACCTCCAGGCGCTCCTCGAAGTTGCCCAGGGCGGTCTTCTCATCCAGGGTGATCACGTGGCGATGCTTGCGCTCGACATAGCCGAAGTGTCCCAGGAACAGTTCATCGTGCGGGATGATATAGCGGCCGGAGCGGTTGTCGAAGTTGTGCACCACGTTGACGTGGTCGGTGCCGCGCAGCGGCTCATGCACTTCTTCGACGGGCAGGCCCTTTTCGACCATCTTGCGCAACATGTCGAAGGTATGCACGTCGATCTTGGGACGCTTCTCCAGCTCTTCTCCGGCGAGGAAGCGGTCGATGCCGTCGGCGGCGATGGAGCCGTGACCGATGGCGGTGGTCAGCAGGTGGGGACGGATAATGTCGCCACCGGCGAACACGCCGGCCTTGCCGGCCACCTGGTAGTTCTTGTCGGCGTTTACCGCGCCGCGGCCATTGTCGAATTCTTCCAGGCCGGTGAAATCAACGGCCTGGCCGATGGCGGAAACGATGAGGTCGGCGGGGATGTCCTGCTCGGAGCCTTCCTTCTGCACGATGTCCAGCTTGCCGCCGGCCATCTTGGCCTCACACTCGATCACGCGCAGCGCGGTGGCGCGGCCATCCGCACCCTTGACCACGCCGATGGGCACCAGGCCGCCCTTGATGTGGATGCCTTCGGCCAGGGCCTGCTCGATTTCGTGCTTGTTGGCCTGCATCTTGTCGATGGGGAAGATGGAGGTCAGGGTGACGTGCGCGCCCTGCTTGGCGGAAACGTCGGCGACATCCTGGGCCAGACGGCCGGCGATGGCCTGCTCAAAATCGGTTGGCTTGGCATGCGCGATGTGGCCCAGGCGGCGCGCCACGGTGGCAACGTCGATGGAGGTATCGCCGCCGCCGACCACGACCACGCGCTTGCCCACGTGCTGCAGGCGACCGTCGTTGAAGGCACGCAGGAAGGCGGTCGCGGTCACCACGTTGGCGGCCTCGCTGTCCTTCACCGGCAGTGCACGGCCGGCCTGGGCGCCCATGCCCAGGAACACGGCGTCATAGTCCTTGCGGATCTGCTCCAGGGTGATGTCCTTGCCGATATGCACGTTCAGCTTGGCTTCGACGCCCAGCTCCAGGATGCGCTCGATTTCGGCGTCGAGCACGTCACGCGGGGTACGGAAGCCCGGAATGCCGTAGCGCATCATGCCGCCCAGGTACTCATGCTCGTCGAAAATGGTGACGGCATGGCCCTTCAGGGTCAGCTGGTAGGCGCAGGACAGGCCGGCGGGGCCGCCGCCGATGATGGCGACTTTTTTCCCGGTGGGCTTCACCTGGGGCTTGGCGTACTTCAGGTTGTTGGCGATGGCGTATTCGCCCAGGAAGTGCTCTACGGAGTTGATGCCGACGTGGTCTTCCACTTCGTTGCGGTTACAGCCGGTCTCGCACGGCGCGGGGCACACGCGGCCCATCACGGACGGGAAGGGATTGGCCTCGGTCAGCACGCGCCAGGCGTATTCCTGCCACGGCATGGTGGGTTTGCCGTCGGCGCCGACGGGCGGCTTCTCCATGCCGCGTGCGATCTGCAGGTAGCGGCGGATGTCCTCACCTGCCGGGCAGCTGCCCTGGCAGGGGGGGGTGGACTGGATGTAGGTGGGGCACTTGTAGGACCAGCTGGACTGGAAGATCCGGTCGCGGTTCTCTATCTCGGTATCGCCTTCATGGTAACGGCGGAAGGTCAGGTTGGTATCTTTGGGTTCTGTCGTTGCTGACATCTCAATGCCTCCAGTCAAAAATCCAGTTTCTATTCCTGGGGTTCCAGGATGATTGCGTTGCTTACCAGTTGGTGCACGCCACCTATCATGTCGCGCTTGAATCCGTAGTAAGGCAGGGTCTTGCTGAACTGTGTCTTGCAGATGGCGCAGATGGCGGCGAGGTAGTTCACGCCGTGATCGTCGGCCACCTTCTGCAGCGCTTCCATGCGCGGCAGCGCGCCCTTCACGCGCAGGTCGAGCAGGTCGTCGGTGAGCAGGCCGCCACCGCCACCGCAGCAGAAGGTCTTCTCGCGGATGGTGTTCTCGTCCATGTCGACGAAATTGTTGGCCACCGCCTTGATGATGTTGCGCGGGATCTCGAACTGGCCGCCCGGCTCATCGCCCATGCGCGAGGCGCGCGCCACGTTGCACGAGTCGTGGAAGGTGATGGTGTACTTGTCGTTTCTGGATTTGTCGAACTTGAGCTTGCCCTGCTGGATCAGGTCCCAAGTGTATTCGCAGATGTGGGTGGGCTGCTTGTAGCGGGGGTCGAGCTGGCTCTGCAATTGCACGGCGAAGGGGTCGTTCGCGCCGGCGCCGATGCCGGCAAGCGTATTCCAGAAGCTGTAGGCGACCCGCCAGGCGTGGCCGCATTCGCCGACGATGATGCGCTTCACACCCAGGTCCAGTGCGGCCTTGCGAATGCGCAGCGCGATCTCGCGCATCTGCTCGTAGTTGCCGATGAACAGGCCGAAGTTCGCGCCTTCCGAGGCCATCGAGGACAGCGTCCAGCTTGCGCCCACGGCATGGAACACCTTGGCGTAGCCGATCAGACCGTCGATGTGCGGTTCGGCGAAGAAGTCGGCGGACGGGGTGATCAACAGGATCTCCGCACCCTTCACGTCAACAGGGAATTTCACGTCGACGCCGGTGTCTTCCTTGACGTCCTCTTCCAGGCCGGCCAGGGTGTCTTCCAGCGCAGGGCCGGGCAGGCCGAGGTTGTTGCCGATCTTGTGCACCTTGCCGATGATCTCGTTGGAATACTTCTGGCCGTAGCCGACCGCGTCGAGGATGTCGCGCGCGGCCATGGTGATCTCGGCGGTGTCGATGCCGTAGGGGCAGAACACCGAGCAGCGGCGGCATTCCGAGCATTGGTGGTAATAGCTGTACCACTCATCCAGCACTTCCTTGGTCAGGTCGCGAGCACCCACGAGTTTGGGGAATAGCTTGCCGGCCAGAGTGAAATAGCGGCGGTAGACGCTGCGCAGCAGGTCCTGGCGCGCTACCGGCATGTTTTTCGGATCCTGGGTGCCGATGAAGTAGTGGCACTTGTCGGTGCAGGCACCGCAGTGCACGCAGGCATCGAGATAGACCTTAAACGCGCGATATTTCTTCAGCAGCTCGCCCATCTTGGCGATGGCGCGGTCATGCCAGTCTTCGACCAGTTCGCCCGGGAATCCCAGGGCTTCCTGGATCTTGTCGTTGGCGATAAAGGGCTTGGTGCCTTCCATGGCGCCCGGCTTCAGCGCGGGCACGATGGGAATGACGCGATAGGGAGGTGCTGTGATCTCGCCGGCCATGTCTTATTTCTCCAACTCTGCGGCCCAGGGGGCAAGGTGGCGTTGTTCGCGGGGATTGTCAGCCTGGTTGCGCGAGGGCGAAAAGAATACGCCCGGTGCGTGCAGCAGCTTGCTGAACGGGAAAATGATTGCCAGCGTGGCGACCAGGCCAAGGTGGACATAGAGCAGGGCGTTGTCCGGTAGCGGCTGGATGTCGAAGCGCAGCAGGCCGATGATGAAGGCTTTCACGCCCACGATGTCGGGATGGTCCAGGAAGCGCAGGGACAGGCCCGAGATGCCGATGGCCAGCAGCAGCACCAGCATCAGGTGATCGGAAGGGGTCGAGATGTAACGGATGCGCTCGACGAAGATGCGGCGCGCCCACAGGCCGGCCAGGCCGACAATCATGGGGATGCCGGCATACATGCCGAAGGGCTGGATCAGCGCGACCCAGGACCACACCGGCTCGGTGAAGTAGCGCAGGTGGCGCAGCAACACCAGCGCCAGGCTGAAATGGAACATGGCGCCGAAAATCCAGATCCACAGATTGGATTTGAACAGGCTTTCAAACAGCAACACTTCGCGCATCATGCGCAGCACCACGCCGCCGGACGTGGTCGGCGCCGGGGTGGTGGGAATCTTGAGGGGCACAGGTGTGCGCCAGTAGTCGGCGATGCGCCAGGCGAGTCCGCCCAGCAGCAGAATGCCGGCAAAGTAAAACAGGACAGCAAACAGTATGGCCATATCGATCACAAGTGACGGGTAGTCGGCAATATCCGGGCGGCGGCGCCGCCCGGTTGCAACGGGCTTGCCTGCAGATGCTTATACGCAGCCGGTAGGCTTGGGCAGGCCGGCGATCTTGCAGGCCTGCTTCGCGGGACCGTACGGGAACAGGTCGTACAGGTACTGGCTGTTGCCCTTCTCCGGCCCGAGCTTCTTGCCGATGGCCTTGGTCAGCACACGCACTGCCGGAGCGATCTGGTACTCGTCGTAGTATTCACGCAGGAAGTTCACGACCTCCCAGTGCTGGTCGGTCATGTTCACGTTCTCGGTCTGGGCGATGTACTCGGCAACGTCCTTGTTCCAGTCGGCGAGGTTGACCAGGTAGCCTTCCTCGTCGGTTTCGTATGATTTGCCATGGACTTCAATGTTGGCCATTTCTTTACTCCTTGCGTTGTAGTATGGGTGGTTGGTATTGCAGCCGGGTGGCCGTCAGAGCCAGGATTGGCAACTGTCGTTCTTGGCGACCAAATCGACAAAGCCGGCATAATCCACCTTGTTGATGCCGGCTATGACCTTGTCGGCGATGCCTCGCGCTTCCAGGTCGGATTGCAGCACGTGAATCTTGAACTGCTTCATTGCCTCGCTTACCTGCTTCTCGGCGGCTCCGCCCACCGCCGCATAGACGGCGTCCTCGATCAGGAGGATGTCGCCGCTCTGGGCAACGCGCACGCAGGAATCCAGCGAATTGTTTTCGTAAGGGGACTTGTTGATGATATGCAGCATGACTTTAATCCTCTTCAGAAGCTCAGGACGACATTCTGCTCGGCCATCAACTCGCCAAGCTCCTTTCGGCCCATCACGGTGACGTCTACCAGCAGGTCATCCTCGGTCAGGCCGCGGGCTTCCATCGATTCCTTTTCGACATAAAGCTTTTCGATGTCGTAGCCCTCCAGCGCCCGATAGGTGGGCGAGAAGTTCTTGGTATCGATGCCCTTGGTCTGCTGGCCCTTCTTGAGCTGGTACACGCCGTCGTCCAGGAAGGCCAGGGACACGTCCTGGTCGAAGGCGGCGGTGATCAGCACGACCTCCAGCGATTCCAGCGCGTAGATGGTGCCGTAGGGCGCCTTGCGGTTTACGAACATGAATTTCTTGATGCTTGCGTCTTCGCTCATTTTCGTTCCCTTTAATCGCCGAACGTCACCATGCGGTCCGCCTGAATGCCGGCTTCGACCAGTTGGCCCAGGCCAGAGATGCGGAAGCCGGGAGCCAGGTTTTCGTCCTTGATGCCGCGCCGCAGCGCGGCAGCCACGCATACCACGAGGTCAACTTTGTGCTCTTCAGCCAGCTTGCTCCAGCGGGCGACGATGTTGCGGTCGTCCTGCGGAGGCTCGGTGAGGCGCGAAGCGTTGTTCACGCCGTCATGGTAGAAGAACACACGGAAAACCTCGTGCCCCTTTTCGATGGCCGCCTTGCAGAACAGGTAAGCAGAATCGCTTGCCTGGTGCTGGTAGGGGCCTTCGTTAACGACTATGCCAAATTTCATTTCTTACCCGCCCAATCAGAACCGGATGTGCGCCGAGGCGTTCAGGTTGTAGCGGGAACCGCGCCAGTCGTCCACCAGGTACTTGGTGAAGGGCAAACCGGTCTTCTCGAAGAAACGGGGCCAGCCGATGCGGTCGATCCAGTCGGCCAGGCGTTCCCACGGGCGGCCGTCTTCCTTGTAGGTGTGCAGGATCTTCTTCACGACGTCGCCCGCTTCGGTCCAGCGCGGCGGGTTGTTGGGAATGCCGGAGGCGACCATCTTCATGAAGGTGGGCTTGCCGCGGGCATTCGAGTTCTTGCCGCCGACCCAGATTGCCAGCTTGGAGTATTCCGGATCGTTGATCTGCATGGGCGGGCAGGGAGGATAGCAGGCGCCGCAGCATACGCACTTCGCTTCATCCACTTCAAGAGAGGGCTTGCCGTTCACCATGGCCGGACGGATCGCCGCGACCGGGCAACGTGCCACCACGGCAGGACGTTCGCACACGTTGGCCACCAGATCATGGTTGATCTTGGGCGGTTTGGTGTGCTGCACGATGATCGCGAGGTCGGCCTGGCCGCCGCAGTTGATTTCGCAGCAGGAGGTGGACAGGTGCACGCGGTTGGGCATCTGCTCGCTCTTGAACTCGTCGATCAGCTCGTCCATCAGCGACTTCACCACGCCCGACGCGTCCGTGCCGGGAATGTCGCAGTGCAGCCAGCCCTGGGTATGGGCGATCATGGTCACGGAGTTGCCGGTGCCGCCAACGGGGAAGCCGTTCTTTTCCAGTTCGGCGATCAGCGGGGCGACCTTCTTCTCGTTCGACACGATGAACTCGATGTTGGAACGGATGGTGAAGCGCACGCGGCCTTCGGCGAACTTGTCGCCGATGTCGCACAGCTTGCGGATGGTGTGAACGTCCATCTGGCGCTGGGTGCCGGCGCGAACCGACCACACTTCGTCACCGGAGTGGGAGACGTGGTGCAGCACGCCGGGACGGGGACGGTCGTGGTATTTCCAGTTGCCGTAGTTCTTGGCAAGCACGGGATGCAGGTACTTCTGGTTATCCGGAACGCCGGACTCGACCGGGCGGCGCATTTGCGGTTGACTCATTCTGCTGTCTCCTGTTTAAGCGGCTTTTTTCTTGGCGTTGATCTTGGCGACTTCGTCATCCCAGCCATCCATGCGGATGTAGGGATTCATGCGCGGGTTGTTGACCATGTTCGCGTCTACCTCGACTTCCATTGCATCCAGGAAGGTGGGCAGGCCGATACGCTCGATCATTTCGCCGGTACGCTCATGTTCCAGCGCATTTTCGGCAAAGAAGTCGATGGTGCGCTGCGCGAAATCGACGAGCTGTTCGATGTCCTCGTCCGTATCCAGTTTGACGAACGGCAGGATCACGGTGCCCATGGTGGCGCCGATCTTCAGGTGGCTCTTGCCGCCGACCAGGATGGTCGCGCCCTTGTCCTTGCCCGGGCTCAGTGCGCCGGTCATGACGTTCACGCAGTGCATGCAGCGCACGCAGTCCTGGTTGTCGATTTCCAGGGCCTGGGAGTCGTTCAGCTTGACGCTGGTGACGTGGGCATCCTTGCGCACATCCTTGATGTCCTTGATCTGCAGCGCCTTGGTGGGGCAGCGCGCCACAACGTCGTTCACCAGTTCGTTCATGCCGTGCTTGGCGAACCACTTCTTGCCCAGCTCGTCGTCGGTGCGCATGTTGTCGCGCCAGGTCCCGATCACGGACATGTCCGCACGCTGGATGGAGTTCATGCAGTCGTTGGGGCAGCCGGAGAACTTGAACTTGAACTTGTAGGGGAGGGAGGGGCGGTGGATGTCGTCGGTGAAGGTGTTGAGCACTGCCCGGTGCACCTTGGCCTCGTTGAAGCAGCTCTGCTCGCAGCGTGCCGCGCCAACGCAGGACATTGCGGTGCGCACTGCGGGACCGGCGCCGCCCAAGTCAAAGCCCATCTCGTTGATCTCGTCGAACGCCTTCTGCACGTTCTCGGTGGTTGCGCCCTGGAACATGATATCGCCGGACTGGCCGTGGAAGGCGATCAGGCCGGAACCGTGCTCTTCCCAGATGTCGCAGAATTTGCGCAGGGTGTCGGTATCATAGTGCATGCCGGGAGGGGGCATCACACGCAGGGTGTGGAACTCGGCTGCGTCCTTGTAGATGGGCTCGCCATTTTCATCCTTCAGCTCGGTGAAGCGCGGGATCACGCCGCCGCCATAACCAAACACGCCGACGGTGCCGCCTTTCCAGTAGCCCTTCTTGGTTTCGTAGGAGGTCTCGAGCTGGCCGAGCAAGTCAACCATCTGGTCCTTGTCTTTCGCCAGACGTTTGATGCCTGTCACAAAGCTGGGCCAGGGGCCGGACTCGAGTTGGTCGAGATTTGGTGTATCATGCAGTTTCTTGGCCATGGGTCTTCCTTTCCTAATTCCCAGCGTGTGTGCTGGCGTTCGTTACAAAGTACCCGGCTGGTCCGGGAGTTCCTCCGCCGAACCCGCGCAGTTGCCCGAGCCAGTTCAGCAAATCATGATTTCGGTGAATGTTGACGCATATTTTGCATATGTTAAATAACCCAAATGGGGGGTATCTAATATCCCATTGGGTTATGCGCTTTCCCCCTCTACAGGCTATAGACTAAAGGGCCCCAAATTGCGCTCAATAGCGGCTGTGCCGGTGCACGAACATGCGGTATGGCGCGGCTTGGGCGGCCGGATCGGCACGCTCCGCGCTACTCTCGCGATTATGCGGCATGACTAGCCGCAGTTGCAGTAGATGCAGTTTAGACGCAGGGGCAGTAAATTGGCAATGACCATGGAGCTGCTAGATAAATGACCGAAATTACAGAACTTGAAAAATTCACCCTGCCGTTGGGCCAGCAACAGGTCGATCTGCAACAGATCATACATGCGGAAGGTGCAATGCCCATGCTAAGGGTGCGGATTAGAGAGGGGAAGCGGTTCACCATATTCGACCTGGATCCGGTGACAACGGCTGCCCTCGCGAACGCGATGCTGCAATGGGCTGGATCGCAGAAAACGTAGTTGAACCATGAGGTGGGCGCCATGATGAAGGAAATGACAGACATCGTATTTGCGCTGACGGGAGATACGCTTCCGGCAGACCACGCCTACGCCGTGTGGCGCGAGGCGGTACGCATCCTGCCGTGGCTGGAGAGCGAGCCGGCTGCGGGCATATTGCCGTTGCGCGCCCCCGAGCGGGGGGACGGGTTGCTGCTCTCGCGGCGGGCGCGGCTGATCCTGCGCGTGCCCGCGGCGGCTGCGGCAGAGGTGGCGCGGTTGCGCGGCCAGGTGCTGGATGTGGGCGGCCACGCGCTGTCCGTGGGTGAGGGCCGCGAGCGGCCGTTGCAGCCCGCCCCAACGCTGCATGCGCAACTGGTCGCGAGCGCTGCCGGAGAGGGTGCGTTCATGGAGGCAATGGACGCCGAATTGAGGAAATCTGGAATCGCGGGCAAGCTCATCTGCGGCAAGCGCCACGTACTGCCGGGTAGCGGCGGGAAGATTGCAGGCTACAGCCTGGTGGCGCACGAACTGAAGCCTGAGGATGCGCTGTCCCTGCAATGTTGCGGGCTGGGAGGCGAGCGCCATTTTGGCTGCGGCATGTTCATTCCCTACAAGGTGATCGCCAATCTGGACGGTTAGACCTGCAGGGATGTTTTGTAAATCGAGTAAGGTAAACGGAGATTGATATGTCATATGTCGTTGAGGGTGCAGAGTTGGAAACCGATTCCGAAGGTTATCTGCTGGAGCCGGACTACCGCGATGAGACGGTGCGCGTGATCGCGGCCGCGGAAAGCATTGTGTTGACGGATGCACACTGGCAGGTCATCAACTACATGCGCGACCAGTATCGCGAGGAAGGCCACACGCCGAACTTCCGCAATATGCTTAAGGGCGTTCAGGAATTTATGCCTGATGCGGACAGCAAATCGCTGTATGATTTGTTTCCCGTAGGGCCCGCGAAGCAAGCGGCGAAAGTTGCCGGCCTGCCGCAACCCCTCGGCAAGGGTGGTTATTAGCCCGGTGGCATGAAGCTGCCGCGCGCCGCAGCAAGGCGCCGCGGCAGCCGGCGGAGCGGGACGCGTCTGCGTCTCCCCTGACCGGCGCACCGCACGTTCGCGCTGGTGCATTCTGCAGGCTTCAATGCCGCGTATGGACCGTATGACCGGAACAGGGCGGCCAGGGCGCACTGGTCGAAACGAGCTGCATAAAGCGATAGGGAACAGAAAATGGAAACGCAAACTTTGCATGCCAATGTGGTGCTGGATCTCAAGGGATTGACCTGCCCGGGGCCGTTGCTGGGCGCGAAAAATGTCGTGGATGAGCTTGCGCCGGGACAGGTGCTGCTGCTGCTGTCGGACTGCCCCGGCACGCAGGACGACCTGTTTGCGTGGACCAAGCAGACCGGCAACCAGGTGATGAAGATCGAAAAGCGGCCCGAGGGTGGCAGCGGCTACTACATCCAGAAAGGCAAGGGCGTCCCGCACAAGGTCAGCGTGCTGCTCGACATCCGTGGCGTGGTATGCCCGGGTCCCATCGTCGAAGCCAAGAAGCTGCTGAACGGGATGAAAGGGGGCGAGGTACTCAAGCTGGTGAGCAATTGCCCGGGCATCAACACCGACATTGAGGGATGGGCTACGGCCACCCATCTGAAGTTGCTGGACAGCATCGAAGTCGCTTCCGGCGAATTCGAGTTCTACATCAGCAAGTGACGAATCCGTCCGGGGCAGAGGGTAGATGCGCGTCAAGAGTAACTGGTTCCAGAGCGGGCGCAGCAAGACCCCGCAAGAAATTGCGGGGGCCGCCGCCTCCATCGTCTGGCGTATTGCGCTGAATGCGCTCAATAACATGCGGCGCGCCGATTTCGACATCGCCGTCGGCCCGCAGTACTTCGAGTTCCTCTCCGAATTTCTTATCTTCCTGGTACAGGTCGGCGACCGCATCGCCTATCGGCATTTCAGTGCGGAAGACCGGGTCGCCTTCACCGCGGCGCTGGCCAACCGCGTGGGCGAAATCCTGGGGGACAATCGTGAGGAATATCTGGACGGGACGCTGCCTGTGCACAAGGCCAATTTCATTGCACGGCTCAACGTGCGCGCGGATGAATACGCCAGATACGAATATGAAAAAGGCAGCGAAAACTTTTCCTTTATTCGCGGCTTGGGGTTGTTCATGCAGGACGTGATGGATGAGCGCGACCGGCAATGGGTGGTCGATCAGATCATGGCCGTCGAGGCGCCGGGGGCCATCGAAACCCTGGAAAAGGCGATGAGCGGCCTGCTCGAGCTTGAGCCGCGCCGCCCGCGCGGCGCCGGTCACGGCGGGGGAGAGTGACGCATGGCTGCCGTCGCGGATTTCACCATGCAGGCGGCCCCCGCAGGACCCTTTGACCTGCGGGATGCCGATGCCTGGCTGCGCTGGCGCGACTGGAAGCTGGCGCATGCGCCGCGCTCCGCCGACGAACTGATCGTCGAGGTATGCGACCCGCGGGCGCTTACCGCGGCCGAGCACGAGGCCCTGATGGCGCGTATTCGGCGCTGCAATATGGCGATCTATGCGGGCAGGCTGCGCGAGGCGGACCCTGCCATTCCGCGCGAACTGGGGCGGCAATTCGGCCTGGAAAACCTGGACGCCAACTGGCTTGCGGGCGAGGACGGCATTTCCGAAATCAAGGTCAATCAGGGCGGTGCGCGGCAGCTCTATATCCCCTACACCGATCGCCCGATAAAATGGCATACCGACGGCTACTACAACCCGCCGGAGCGCCTCATCCGCGCCATGGTGCTGCACTGCGTGCGGCCCGCCGCGGAGGGCGGCGAAAACCGCCTGCTCGATCACGAAATGGCCTGGCTGTGGCTGCGCGAGGAAAACCCGGAACATATCCGCGCGCTGATGCAGCCCGACGCCATGCTGATTCCCGAGCGCGCCGGCGAAGAGGGCGTGGCGCGGGTGGAGCAGTCGGGGCCGGTGTTTTCACTGGACCGCGACGGCAACCTGCACATGCGCTACACCGCGCGGACGCGCAGCATCGCCTGGAATCAGGATGCCGGCGTGCTGGCAGCCGTGGCTGCGCTGGAGCGCCTGCTGGCGGACGAAACCGGTCCGTTCGTGGTGCATGCGCAGCTCGAGCCCGGCATGGGCCTGCTGTGCAACAATGTCCTGCATGACCGGTCGGCCTTCCACGACGACCCTGCACATCCGCGCCTGCTTTACCGGGCGCGCTATCTCGATCGCATCACTCCGCTCGACCGCATTGCCGACGGCCGCTGAGCGCAGCCATTGCGCTCACGGTTTGCCGCGCCCAGCATCCTCTCTTTCAGGTTTACCCCCGCGCGCCGGATGAAAAAAAACGACCCGCCGAAGCGGGTCGTTCAGGGTATTGCCGGTACGGGGCAGGTTGCTTACCAGCCGTACATCACGCCGATGGAGTCCTCGGACATCTTGATGCTGGCGTTGCCGCCGCCCACCGTTGAAGCGATCGGGCCGCTGACGGTCTGGCTGAAGGCGTGGATGTAGGCCACGCTCAGTTCGGCCTTGTTGGCCAGCTTCCAGGTCCCGCCCAGGGTGAGGTGGTTCTGCACCACGCCGGGCGCCAGGAGGTTCAGGAAGGCATCGTTCGAGCCGATCTGCTGGCTGTTGTGGTTGAAACCGGCACGCAGAGTCACATCGGGCTCGTACTGGTAGGCTACGCCTAGCTTGAACACCGTCATGTCCTTCCAGCCGAAGCCGGGGCCGCCGCTCGAACCGAAGGGCAGCGGAATGGCCGAGCTGTTGCCCACGGAACTTACGCCGGAATACTTGATTTGCGTGATATCCAGAGCGGTGGTGACCTGCGGAGTGGCCTTGTAGGCGATGCCCACGCCATAGTTCGCCGGAATGTCGAAGCTGCCCTGGTCGGCGAACAAGCCCGCATACTTGCTGAACTTGCTCATCTTGGTCTTGGGCTGGTAGGTCGCACCCAGGGTGATCTGCGGTGTGATATCGCCGGTCCAGCCCAGGCGCAAGCCGATGCCGGTGGAAGTGTCGGTGCCGTTATTGGTCATATTGCCGGGCGAGGACGACATTCCCTGGAACGGCTGCAGGCCGGTGGCGGAGAACATCTGGTAGGCAAGGTTGATCGCGATGCCGATCGAGTTGGTGTCGTTGATCTTCCTCGACCAGGTCGGGGAGATGAACAACTGCTCCAGGTTGATGCCCGCCGGGCCGGTGCCGCCGATCGAGCGGAAGGGGTTGGTGTCATACTGGGTATTCATCCCGCCGTTGCCGTAGACCGCGACGCCCAGCGAGGTCTCGTTGCTGATCATCTTGTTGTAAC
>Ga0075276_10000093_pt1 | contig 26670 bp, 21 predicted proteins | sample SF_Rice_5C_80N_4_FD_69770 | JGI IMG/M metagenome (GOLD analysis project Ga0075276, IMG submission 69770) | Rice paddy soil microbial communities from Twitchell Island, California, USA - SF_Rice_5C_80N_405 | ecosystem: Environmental > Terrestrial > Soil > Paddy field/soil | place: USA: Twitchell... | reverse complement strand
CGTAATACGGCCACCAGGCCCGCTGGTGTGCTGAAAGCAGAATCACAAACACGTCCACGCTGCCGGGCAGAGGTATCAGCGAGTTGTCGGCCAGACCCAGCAGGATCAGCCCTGGACCGCCTAGGCGGTGCAGCCACGTCCATACCGGATTGACCAGGAGAACTGATATCAGGAGATTTCGCATGCCTGGACCTGGGGCAACTGCCAATGCCAGATGGAAGCCAAGAGCCTGCCTAAGGCTAACAGCCCGTTAGAAGCATCAGGTGGCCAGCGAGATACTCAGGAAAGCTGCAACCCGTCCTTCACGCCCGCAGCCGGCCCGGCGTCGTGGGCTGCAGGAAGCTAATGGGTTGAAGCCGCTCGACCGCCCCGCACTCTGCGGCATAGCGGAAGAACAGCTCCATGCCTTCCAGGCAATCTGGGTCGAGCTGGTAATAGATATTTCTGGTCAGGTAATCCTTCACTTCTGCGGGAGCGATCTGGAGTCGCTTCGACCATTCCCTGGCAATCTGCTCCAAAGCCGCTGGCTCCAGCCCATGGTTTCGGGACGCCTGGAAAATCGCTGCCAGGTCCAATTCCGGCTGCATCTCCGCCAGGGCGGCCTCGCGCACCGCCCAGAAGGCGAAGACGAATGACTTGCCCGAGAGCCGTTTCCACTCTTCCGCCAGGTCCAACACCTGGTAGCGGGAGCGGTCCACCTTAAGTGCCGGATCGCCAATGATCAGTGCGGCATCGCATTCCCGCAGCATGGACGTCAGCTTCGGCTCCAGGGAGCGGAAGTCCCGCCCTCCTCCCCACCACTTCTCAAACAGCACCCTGGAGAGCGCAACCGAGGTCATGGAGGAATTATCCGTGGCAACCGTGCGCACCCTCTCCAGCGGCACTTTGCTGATCAGCAGAATGGACCGCACCGCTCCCCGCGCGGCAATGGCCACCTCCGGGATAATCACCAGCCCTGGAATGCTGTTGTAGGCGATGGCCGGGATGATGCCGATGTCGCCTGTTCCCTCCCGCAGCGCGGCTGCGCACGAGGAGGGCACACTATAAAAGATGTCGAAATCCTTTGCCGCCCCGCCATGGTCGAAGTCCCACATCAGGGGCGCGGTATTCAGATAAGAGATGGCGGAGATGCGAAGCCGGCGCATGCTGCGGGACTGCCAATTCTAGCAGACAGATGGGCTGCTAGTGCTCGCCTCTGGGGGCAGCTGGTGTGAAACTTAGTCAGGGATAGTTGCTTTGAAAAGGCGCCGCTTCAACTACCCCGCAAATAAGAATTGTCATCCTGAGCTGCGCGACCGATCCCGCTCTGCGGGAGAGGCAGCGCAGCGAACGGACCTGCTTTTCGGCTCCCGCAGGGCTCGTGCGCACAGGCGCACATCCGCCCTGTGCTCTGCTTCCTTGACACCCCCTTCTACCGGTGCTTTAGTCGCAAGAGAGGCGAAATGCCGTTCTGAAAAGGCCGTATCGGTTGAGACGTTGCCTGCACGTCTCATGAATCATGAGCACCAACCCCTCCCCCGCGCGCACCGACGAAACCCGCGCTCTTCATTGGATGGCCCTCGCCCTCACCCCAGGTCTGGGACCCACGCGCGCCCGCCACTTGGCTGAGTATTTTGGCTCCGTTGATCACGTCTTCCAGTCCTCCCTCACCAGTCTGGAAGCCGCCGGAATTCCCGCCGCGTCAGCGCAGTCGCTGGCCACAGGCAAATCCCTCGAACTCGCGGATGAAGAGCTGGTGCGCGCTCACGTCGCCGGAGCCAACATAGTCACACTGGACGCCCCCGCCTACCCTACCCAGCTGCGCCAGATATACGACCCGCCGCTTGCTCTTTATGTGCGCGGCGACCCGGACTTGCTCTCCCAACCCGCGCTGGCCGTGGTGGGCACTCGTCACCCTACTCCTTACGGCCTGGGCATGGCCGAGCGCCTTTCCTGCGATCTGGCCGCGCGCCACCTGGTGATTGTCAGCGGCCTGGCTCGCGGCATTGACGCCGCCGGCCACCGCGGCGCACTCGCCGGCCGGGGCAAGACCGTCGCCATTTTCGGCACCGGCGTGGACGTCATCTATCCCCGCGAAAACCAGCGCCTGGCCGACCAGATCCTGGCCACCGGCGGCGCCTTGTGCTCCGAGTTCCCCATGGCCACCTTCGCGGCGCCGCAGAATTTCCCCATTCGCAACCGCATTATCAGCGGCCTCGCTCTTGGTGTTCTGGTCATCGAGGCGGGCGAATATAGCGGCACCCGCATTACTGCCCGTTGCGCCCTGGAGCAAAACCGCGAAATGTTCGCTGTCCCTGGCAATGTGACCAACCGCCAGGCTTGGGGCCCTAACACCTTGATTAAACAGGGCGCCAAACTGGTGGCCACTTGGGAAGACGTCTGGGAAGAACTGCCTACCCAAATCCGCCTGCAGCTTGCCCCTCCCGACTCTGAATCCTCAGCCCCTGCTACGGCATCCTTGTTTGAAGAGGAGGCGCTCTCTCCTCACGAACGGCGCATCCTCAGCCTCCTCCGACGCGACGAGTCCACCCACATTGACGAACTGGTGGAACGCCTGGAGCCTGAACTTTCTTCCTCGGCGATTTTTGCCGCCCTTTTCGAACTGGAGCTGGCCGGCAAAGTTCGCCAGCTGCCTGGCAAGAATTTTGTGAAGAGCTTCTAGCTGCCAGCTCCTAGCTCCTAGCCAGAGCTCGAAGCGAAGGCCGAAGGTCCTTAATGGAGGCGATTTATGAAGGACTTTGGGGTTTGAAGGTTTGGGTGAAAGCACATGAAGTAACGCTCGCCATTTACCAGTGCACCCGCAATTTTCCGCGCGAGGAGATCTACGGCTTGACTAGCCAGATGAGACGAGCGGCAGCATCCATTGCCGCGAATATCGCTGAAGGTTGTGGGCGACGCTCCGACGCGGAATTGCATCGTTTCCTGCAGATTGCTCGCGGTTCCGCTAGGGAGTTGGAATACCACCTCCTGCTCGCGCGAGATCTGCGTCCAGGGTCTGGGGGGAGCGCACTGCCCTGGTTTTAGCCAGAGGCTAGGAGCTAGTAGCTAGCGGCTTCAAGCTGAATCGTGCTAGTTTGAGATACAGCCACCGCCCATAGAGGAAAGTTTTGGCAAAGGGATTAGTCATCGTCGAATCGCCGGCCAAGGCGAAAACCATTAAGAAATATCTTGGCCGCGGCTATGAGGTCGAAGCCTCGCTCGGCCACGTTAAGGACTTGCCCAAGAGCAAGCTTGGCGTGGACATTCAGAACGACTTCGAAACCGATTACATCGTCATCCCCGGTAAGGAGAAGGTCCTCGCCAAGCTCAAGAAGCTGGCTAAGGATGCGGACGCCATCTACTTGGCCCCTGACCCGGACCGCGAGGGTGAAGCCATCGCCGCCCACCTGGCCGAAGAACTGGGCGACGGCAGTGCCCGCAAAAAGAAGAAGAGCGGCGTGCCCGTGCACCGCGTCACTTTTAATGAGATCACCCAGCGCGGCGTGAAGGAAGGCTTTGCCCAGCCCCGCGAGATTGACTGGAAATTAGTGGACGCGCAGCAGGCCCGCCGCGTTCTCGACCGCCTGGTGGGATACCAGGTCTCGCCCCTGCTTTGGGATAAGGTACGTCGCGGCCTCTCTGCTGGCCGCGTGCAAACTGTCGCTCTCCGCCTCATCGTCGAGCGCGAGCGCGAAATCAAAGCCTTCCAGAAGGTGGAGTACTGGACCATTGACGCCCACCTTGCGGCTGATAAAGGTCCCGCTTTTGATGCGCGCTTCCTGGGCAAGGGCGAAGAGAAAATTGATGTCCCCAACTCCGAGGAAGCCGAAAAGCTGCGCGCCGTGCTCGAGCAGGCTACATGGTCGGTGCGCTCGGTGGAGAAGAAGGAGCGCCGCCGCAACGCCGCCCCGCCCTTTACCACCAGCAAATTCCAGCAGGACGCCTCCCGCAAGCTGCGCTTCAGCGTCAAGCGCGCCATGATGCTGGCCCAGCGCCTCTATGAAGGCGTGGAACTGGGCGATGAGGGCCTGGTCGGACTCATCACCTACATGCGTACCGACTCCGTGCGCGTCTCCCAGGACGCGATTACAGAGGTACGCGAGCTCATCGGCTCACAGTACGGCACCGAGTATCTGCCCGAAGCGCCCAACACCTATAAGTCGAAGAAAGCGGCCCAGGAAGCCCACGAAGCCATTCGTCCCACTTCTCCGGCGCGCCATCCGGATTCCATCAAGCAGTATCTGCAGGAAGACGAATACAAGGTTTACAAGCTCATCTGGCAGCGCTTTATCGCATCACAGATGAACCCCGCCGTGTTCGACCAGACCACGGTGGACATTGATGCCGCCAGCGGCCAGGAGAAGTACTGGTTCCGTGTGACCGGTTCGGTGCTCAAGTTTGACGGTTTCCTCAAGGTGTACGAGGAATCCAAGGAAGGCAAGGACGAGGAGGACGAAGCCCTCAAGCACAAGCTGCCGCCGCTGGAAGCAGGCCAGGCGCTCACCCTGCGCGAGCTCAAGCCGGAGCAGCACTTTACCGAGCCGCCCCCGCGCTACAACGAAGCCTCGCTGGTCAAGGAATTGGAGGAGCGCGGCATCGGCCGTCCCTCTACCTACGCCGCCATCCTGGGCACCATTCAGGAGCGGCAGTATGTGCAGAAGACCGGTGGCAAGTTCGTGCCCACTGAAATCGGCATGGTCGTTACCGACCTGCTGGTGGAGAATTTCAAGGATATCTTCGACCCCCAGTACACCGCCCGCCTGGAAGAGGAACTGGACGAGATCGAAGAAGGCCAGGAGAAGTGGACCGACGCCCTGCGCGACTTCTACAAAAAATTCCAGAAGGATCTCAAATACGCTGAGAAGCACATGGAAAACATCAAGCGTATGGAGAAGCCGACGGAAGAGAAGTGCGAACGCTGCGGCGCGCCCCTGGTCATCAAGTGGGGCCGCCACGGTTCCTTCTACGCCTGCAGCACCTACGACAAGGACGATCCCAACACCTGCACCTTCACCAAGGAAAATCCCATTGACCTGCCCGACCTGGATTCGGCCGATATCCAGGAAACTTCGCAGGAGGAATACTGCGAGAACTGCGGCCGCACCATGGTGCTGAAGCGCGGGCGTTTCGGCCAGTTCATGGCCTGTACCGGCTATCCCGAGTGCAAGACCACTCGGCGCCTCGACCAGGGCCGCAAGGTGCCGGATATTCCGCTTGACGAAACCTGCCCTCAGTGCGGGCGCAACCTGATCCTGCGGCACGGCCGCTATGGCGAGTTCACTTCCTGCAGCGGCTACCCGGAGTGCAAGTACGTCAAACAGAACTTCATCGGCGTGAAGTGTCCCGAGTGCAAAACTGGCGAAATCGTGGAAAAGCGCGCCCGCCGCAAGGGCAACACTTTCTACGGCTGCTCCAACTACCCCAAGTGCAAGTTCACCTCCGCCAGCAGGCCCATCGCCGAGAAGTGCCCCAAATGCGGCGGCGACTATCTGGTGGAAAAGACCTTGAAGGCCGGCCCCGTCATCTCCTGCCCCAACAAGGAGTGCGACTACGAGCGCGCCGCTCCCGAACCTGCCACCGTCGGCTAAGCAACCTTAGGCGCGCAACGGCTCCCCAAGGTCGTCATCACTGGGAATTGTCCTCCTGAGCGCAGCCAAGGACCTGCTTCTCTACTGTGCCTCGTCGCTTGCATCTCCTGCTTGTTCCCTCTCGGCCGCCTGTTCGGTTAAAATTCCTGTGCCCTGACCCGCGGCTTGTCACTCCAACTCTCAGCCGTCACTCAAAAGGAGGAACTACTCATGCCCAAGCAGACCAAGGCCACCAGCGCCGACGCCCAAACCATTCTCCAGCTCTACGATTTCCGTCGCGAAGCCGAGATGCGCAAAGCCCGCGACTTCGTCGCCAATTTCTGGCCCAAGAGCGCTGACGACATCGTCAATTTGGCCATGTCCTTCGGCACCCAGGAAAATGCCTGGATGCGGCAGGTGTTCACTTATTGGGACATGGCTGCCTGCCTGGCCTTGCGCGGGGCTATTCATCCCGGGCTGGCCTTCGATACCCTGGGTGAAATGTGGTTCGTTTACGCCAAGGTAAAGCCGTTCATAAAGGAGTATCGGCAGAAGATGGGTGTTCCGGAAGCGTTTGCCAATATCGAGAAGTTCGTCGAAAGCACGCCCGAAGGCCGGCAGCGCCTGAAGATGATGCAGGAGCGCCTGGCCCGCTTCGTCGATCGCTTATCCAAGGCCAAAGCCGCTGACTAGTGGTTTTGGGTGGCGCAGCGCTTCAGCGCTGCTCCCCCCCAAATTTCTCAGGAAATATATTCCCGGATGTACTCGTCCCGGCTGCTGGCCAACTGGTGGGCGCTGCCGTCGAAGATCACTTTGCCATCGCGCAGCACCAGGAAGCTGGTGCGCGTGTCCACCGGGGCGCCGTTCAAAGGCACCATGCGGTTCTGCCCTCGGTCGAAGTAGTGGGTGGCCATGGTAAAGGCGTCCTGCAGGCGGTGGCTCACCAGCAGCGAGCTGTTGTGGTACACGTCGCGCTGCTTGACGATGAGCTCGATGATGGTGGTGGAGGTTACCGGGTCCAGGCCTCCGGTGGGCGAGTCGTAAAGCACAATCTCCGGCTGGTCCACAATGGCGCGGGCAATGGCCACCCGCCGCCTCATGCCCCCGGAAAGCTCGCTGGGCAGCATGTTGAGCGTGTGTTCCAGCTCCACGAAGCGCAGCGCCTCCTCCACCCGCTTCTGGAGCTTCTCTTCCGGCACGCCCTCCTCGATCAGCCGGTAGGCAACGTTGTCGCGCACCGTGAGCGAGTCGAACAGGGCGCTCTCCTGGAAGACCATGCCGATTTTGCGCCGCAGCTCGAACAGGTCTTCCTCCTTCATGGCGCTCACCTCCTGGCCCAGCACCCAGATCTGGCCGCGCGCAGGTTTCACCAGCCCCATGGCGAGCTTCAGAATGGTGCTTTTGCCCGAGCCCGCCACGCCCAGCAGCGCCTTGGTTTCGCCGCGTTCCAGGGAAAAGGAGATTCCATCCAGAACCGTGTTGCCCTCGAAGCTGATGGAGACGTCTTGAAAGACAATGACTGGTTGCATCTGTGCGCCGCTTATAGAGGCGGGCGATTCGGCGGGGAGGACAGGCGCGGGCATCTCACTTGAGCAGATAAAGCAGCAGCTGCGACGAGAAGTAGTTTACCGCCAAAATCATGATGGACGCGGCCACCACCGCCTGGGTGGTGGCGCGGCCCACCCCCTGGGTGCCCCCGCGGGAGGTGAGCCCGTAATAGCAGCCGATGGTGGCCACCAGGAAGCCGAACAGCAGCGGCTTGACCAGGCCAATTATTACGTCGCCGAATTCCAGGCTCTGGTAGGCGTTGCTCCAGTACTGGTGCGCGTCCAGGTGCAGCCCCAGCGCCGAAACGGCAAACCCGCCGGTCAGCCCGAAGAAGTCGCAAATAATGGTGAGGAAGAACAGCATGATAATGGTGGCCACCACCCGCGGGGTCACCAGCTTCTTGGAGGGATCGGTGCCCAGGGCGCGCATGGCGTCAATCTGCTCGGTCACCTTCATGGAGCCCAGTTCGCTGGCCATGCCGGAAGCGTTGCGCCCCGCCACCATCAGGCCCGCCAGCGTGGGGCCCAGCTCGCGCACCATGGAGATGGATACCAGCTGCCCGGTCAGGCTGAGCGAACCGTATTGTTCCAGGGTGCGGGCGGCATTTAGCGCCAGCACACCGCCGGTGAAGAAGCCGGTGAGCACCACGATGGGCAGCGAGCCGACGCCAATCAGGTCGGCCTGCTGCAGCGTGTCTGCCACGTAGCGCGGCTGGCGGAACACATTACCGATGGAGCGCGCCGCCAGGTAGGTCCACTCCTGGATGGCCAGCACCAGGTTCTTGGTCCAGTCGGTTGGTGAGATAAGTTCCATCTGGAGCGTTATCAGAAATATAGCAGAGGAGAAGGGGGAGAGATGTTAGTTGGGCAGCTTCGGGGCGTGGGGCAAGCGCTATCCCCGGCAAGCGCTATCCCTGAAGTGGAGGCGGAGCCGGCGTGAGGCCGTGGCGGCGCATAATCTCCGCCATCCTGGCCCGGTCCGGCGGGCCGCCAGCCGCCGCATTGATCACCTCCGCCGACTCGCGGAAATACTGCGGGCCTATGGCGGCGGGTGTGATTACGCAAAGCGCCTTCGCCTCCTGCGCTCCATGGTTCTCGAAGCGGTGAACAGCGCCGCGGGGAATGCATAGCGCCTGTCCCGGCCCGACCTCAATTTGCTGCCCATCCACCGTCCAGGTCAGCGTTCCATCCATGCCGTAAATGGTCTCTTCATAGTGGTCGTGGCTGTGGGCCGGGGCCGCAAGGCGCTGCGCGCCCGGAACCATCAGCTCAAAGGCCGCGATGCTGCCGCTTGAGTTCTCTGCCGTGATCAGGAAGCGCACACCCAAGGGTCCCAGCCGTATGGTTTCCTGGGAAGGATTGACTTGCAGTTCGGCAACGCGTTCCGCCATGTGGGTCCCCTTGCAGTAACTGGTCTTTACCGTGTGTAGCTGCCGCTTGCCCAAATGTCAACCAGTAAGCTCACAGCAATATGCATAGGTCCTTCGGTCGCGCTCGCCGCGCAAGCACCGCTCAAGTTTCTCAGGATGACAGGGGAAGATCGGTGGTCGGGAGTTGAGAGTCCGTTGTGGGTGCCGCCAAAGCGCCGCTGACTCCTGACTACTGACTCCTGGTCTTTACTCCCGCATGCGCTTTTTAATCTCAATGCTCAGCCGCTTGATTTTCTGATTGAGGGTGGAAAGGGGCACGCGGAAGCGCTCGGCGGCCTCGGTCTGGTTCCAGTTGCACTTCTCCAGCATCTCCACGATGATGCGGCGCTCGCAGTCTTCGACGATGTCGAAGAGCGAGGCGTCAGGCCGGTGTTCGAGCACAGGCAGGCTGGAGCCGCGCCCGGCAATGTGGTCGGGCAGAAGATCGGGCACGACGCAGGGGCCGGAGGAGAGCACCACGGCGCGCTCGATCACGTTTTCCAGTTCGCGCACGTTGCCCGGCCAGGAGTAGCTGACCAGGGGGCGCAGGGCTTCCGGGCTCACCTCGCGCACCGGGCGCTGGTTTTCCGCGGCGTATTTCTTCAGGAAGAAATTCACCAGCAGGGGAATATCCTCGCGGCGGCGGCGCAGCGGCGGCAGGTCAATGCTGATGACGTTCAGGCGGTAGAACAGGTCCTCGCGGAAGCGGCCCTCGCGCACCAGTTGCTTCAAATCCACGTTGGTGGCGGCGATGATGCGCACGTCCACCTGGACTTCATGCACTCCGCCCAGGTGCATGAACTTGCGGTCCTGCAGGACGCGCAGGATCTTGCTCTGCGTGTCCATGTTCATGGTGCCGATTTCGTCGAGGAAGAGGGTGCCGTGATCGGCCACCTCGAACAGGCCTTTCTTGGAGGCGATGGCGCTGGTGAAGGCGCCCTTGACGTGGCCGAAGAGGGTGGATTCCAGCAGGTCAGCGGGCATGGAGCCGGCGTTGACGGGCACAAAGGCGCGGTCGGCGCGGGTGGAGTTCAGGTGGATGGCCTTGGCGATCAGTTCCTTGCCGGTGCCGCTTTCGCCCTGCAGCAGGACGGTGGAGCGGCTGGCGGCGATCTGGGCCACCAGGTCGAAGACGCGCAGCATGGGCTCGCTTTTGCCCACGATGTTTTCGAAGTTGTAGCGCTGCTTGAGGGCGCGCTTGAGCTGGACGTTTTCCTCTTCGGCGCGGCGGCGGGCCACGGCGGCGCGCACATCGGCCAGCAGCTTTTCGTTGTCCCAGGGCTTCTGGATGAAGTTGGCGGCGCCGGTCTGCATGGCCGCTACCGCGTTCTCCACCGTGCCGTAGGCGGTAATCATGATGACGGAAAGCTGGGAATCGCGGGCGCGGATTTCCTGCAGCACTTCCATGCCGTTGCGGTCAGGCAGGGCCAGGTCAAGCAGCACCAGGTCGAAGGGGCGCTCGCCCAGGTGGAGCAGGCCGTCCTGGCCGTCCGCCGCGGTTTCTACCTCGTAGCCTTCCATCTCCAGCAGAGTCTCGAGCGATTCGCGGATTTCAGCCTCGTCGTCAATAATGAGCACGCAGCCGGCCGAGCCCTCATGGGGCTGGCTCAGGGCGTGGCGGGAAATAACAGCAGCTTCAGCCATAATTTATGCTCCCAGGCAGCGAGCAGGCGCTGCGCCACGGGTAACTAACCTCGGGTCAAGCGTTGACCGCCTTGCGAATCAGGGGGAACTCCAAATAGAACGTGGTGCCTTCCCCCGGGCGGCTTTCCACGGTGATTTTGCCCGCGTGTTCCTGAATGATGCCGTAGGTAACCGAGAGCCCCAGGCCGGTGCCGCGGGGCTGGCCATCGCGCGGCGAATTTTTGGTAGTGAAGAACGGGTCGTAAATGCGGTGGATGTGCTCCTGGGCGATGCCCTCTCCGGTATCGCTGATGGCCACATTCACCCCGCTGCCGTTGCTGGTGCGCACGCGCAGGGTGCCGCCGTGAGGCATGGCGTCTTTCGCATTCAGAAACAGGTTGAGAAACACCTGCTGCAGCTTGCCGGAGTTGCCCTGGATGGCGGGCAGATGCTCGTCCAAAGCCGCGTCCACCTGCACGCGCGCCGTCTTAAACTGGTGTTCCAGCAGGGTGAGTGTGTCTCGGATGACCTTGTTCACGTCCACATGGGCGAACTCGGTGCTGCTGGTGCGGGAAAAGTTGAGCAGGTTGTTGACGATTTCCGAGGCGCGGAACGTCTGGCGCGTGATTTTGTCGAGCAGGGTCGATTTGCGCTCGTCGCCCTGCACCTGCTTGGCCAGCATCTGGGCGTAGGAGGAGATGACGGCCAGAGGGGTGTTGACTTCGTGGGCCACGCCGGCGGCGAGCAGGCCGATGGACGACATTTTTTCCGCGTGCGAGAGCTGCGATTCCAGCTCGATGCGGTCGGTGATATCGTCCACAATAATGATGCGGCCGATGACGCTGAACTTTTTCGTGACCAGCGGGGCAATGGCGACGTTGGTGACCCGGCTTTCGCCCGAAGGCGTGCCCAGGCGGAACTTGTAGAGGTTGTGCACGCCCGGGCTCTGCCGCACCCGGTAGTACTCCTCCATAAAAGCGGCGGGAAAAATTTCGCTAAGAGAACGGTTCAGCACCTGCCAGCGCGGCAGGGCGTACATGACTTCCATCTGCGAGTTCCAGGATTCCACCCGGTCTTCCAGATCCACCGCCAGCACGCCCACGCTGATGGATTCCACGATGTTCTCGTTGAATTCCTTGAGACGCTCGTACTCGGTGGCTTTTTGCTGCAGGGAGGCGTAGAGGCGGGCGTTCTGGATGGCGATGCCGATGTATCCGGCCAGCGTCTCCAGCAATTCCACGTCTTCAGTGGAGAGAAAGTCGCCTTCCACCGTTTTGCCCAGCCCCAGCACCGCCACCGTGCCCTGCTGCGAGGTGCAGGGGATGTAGTAATTGAGGTCGAGACGGGCGATGGTTTCCTGGGCGGTGGGTGTTTCGCGGATGGCCTGATGGGTGTTCTCAAAAAACAAATGGCCGGCACCGGTTTCCGGGCGGGGCTTACTGAGAAAGCTCAGGTCCAGGCCGTGGGTGTGGCTCATGCGGAATGATTTGGCCAGGCTGAAGAGTTCCGGCTGCTCGCCGCCCGCCAGGAAAATGGCGATGCGGTCCACGGCCAGCGTATGCGACAAGCGGTCCACCACCATGCCCAGCATCTTGTCCAGGTCGGGCTCCGAGCTCAGCTCGCGGCCGAAGCCCACCAGGGTGCGCCGGTAGTCATAACGCTTGTGATAGAACACCTGGTCGAGCCGCGCCTGAATCCAGTTCTTCACCGGATTGAAGAGCAGGGCGGTGACCGCGATGGCCACGAACATGCCCACCGTGCCCGTGCTGGGCAGGCGCATGTGCACCAGTTCGGCGATGCCCGCCACCACCGCGAAGTACGCGCCGGCGATGGCGGCGGCGGTCAAGGTGTAAGCCACGCCGCGCTTGAAGATCAGGTCCACGTCCATTAGTCGGTAGCGGAAGATGGCGTAGCCGAAAGTGAGCGGCAGGAAAATCAGCGACAGCACCGACACCTTCATCAGCGCCGTGGGCACGTCGCCGCGCAGGTAGGGAATGACGTAGAAAAGAGTGAAGGGCGCGATGGCCAGGATGGTGCCCCGCGTCACCCACTTCATCTGCTGCCGCAGAATGGTGGTGCGGGCCTCGCGATAGCTGTGCCACAACACCGCCGCAGCCAGCGCGAACAGCAGCGCCAGGTAGGACATTTCCACCCGGTCGAGGTTCCAGCGCAGGGTTTCGCTGGCCTGCAGGAACTCGCGGGCGCCAATGTGCAGCGCCAGCAGCACCAGCCCGGGCAGATAAACCAGGGCCTGAATCCAGCGGTGGCGGCGCACAAACTGTTTGTTTTCCGGGAAGGTGAGCGTGAAATGCAGGAATAGCGCCGGTTGCAGAAGCAAGGCGACGGCGTTCACCCAGTAGATGGCAGTGTCGAACGTGCTCCAGTTGCCCACGTAATGGAAGGCATAGAGGATGAACGAGACCAGGCAGAAAATGTAGAAGTGCAGCGACTTGGGCGCGGTCCAGCGGCGCAGCAGCACGTAAATGCCGATTCCCAGGTAAAACAGAGCAATAAAGCGCAGGCCGATATAGAGAGACTTGTCTGCCGGGACCAGGATTACCGGGGTTTCCAGGGGAATGGAGCCGCGCGTCAGCTGGTACTTGGCCTGGGTCCACACCCCCACGCGATAGAACTGGTGCTCCAGGCCGGCCACGCTGGTAACGGCGCGGCCGTCAACGCCACGCAGCCGGTCGCCTTGTTTGACGCCGGCGCGGGCACCAGGGCCCTCGGCGTCTACCCGCTTGGCCACCAGTTGGCCGCCCTGCTCCACCCACCAGACGCCATCCACCGGGATTTGCAGTTGCCGCTCTTTGGAGAAGTTGAGGACCGCAAAGGTAGCCGCTGCCACCGTCAGCAACGCCAATACCACGGCGGTGAACCGGATCTGCAGCTCTTTGTTCATGGACGCGAGCGGCGGTCCGGGGCGTGGTGAAGGCCGCGCAGACCTGTCCCGATCCGGTTTAAGCAACTCAGGTGCCACGCTCACAGCCATGGGAAAAAAGCTAAGCCCCAGTGGAACCAAGGCTTACACGATTATAAAGCGGATTCCTGCGGCAATTTACAATTATTGGAAGACCGCTTCGGATTATGGGATTTTTATTTATTGCTTCTATGTCCCAATTACACAATGACTTGGCGGGGGTGTGGCCGGCACCCTGCCAGCCCGCTCTGATTGTTTGTTATTTTCCGCTGGAACTCCAACCAGGGGTGCGCCTGTGGGAATGCGTAGATAGTGTTTCTGGCGCAGAAGAACGCGTCCGCTTCAGGCGGCCGCCTGGGACAGGGCAGTGGAGGCTCGGGCGCGGTAGCGGCGATAGTCGCGCAGCAGGCGTTCCTCTTCCGCGCTGCCGGAGAGGCTTTCTGCCGCCATCTTGCAGTAACCCAGGCGAAACGCCCTGTAAGCCTGCAACCAGGCGGGCAAGCGGTTGCGGACGGAGTCGCCGCTCAGTGCGGTGTAGCGCCGCAGCAGATAATCGGCGGCATCACGCCCCATGTCCCACTCCACGATGGCGCCGGCCAAGTCCCAGGCAATGTCAGCGCAACCGGGAAAGAAGTGGTCGTCCCCGTGGTTGGCGCCGTCAGTCTTGAGAATTCCGCGTTCGCTCAGCAGCCACTCGTGGGGCTGCATGCGGCCATCGGCGACAATGGGAATTTTCATCTCCAGGCTTGCCGCTTGCGGGTCGTAGTTCACGCCAAACTCCTCGTGCAGGTTCCATGCAGACATGGCCGCCAGATCTTCCGAGTGAGCCGACGGCTCGGGGAACGCTGAGGCACGGAACGCGCAATATTGCGCCAGGTGCTCCAGTAGCCGGTGGCACAACTCGCTGCGTGTAGCGGGAGGGCCGTTCTCTTTTGCGTACGCGAGGTAACCCCCGCCCGCGTTTTCGCAGCCCGGCGCGAAGCCCGCCTCGGCCAGGGCCTGGGCGCGCTCCGCCACCTTCGCTCCAAAATGTCCCAGACCTTCAAATTTGAATAGCCGCCGCCCGTCGCGGGAAAGGAACTTGGCGCGCTCCATGGTCACCCAGGAGCCCGGCCAGTTGCAGGGAATGTCGACCAGATGCCGCCGCCACAGGCCGCCACTGAGGTTGAGGTCCGCATCGGCAGGCGAAGCCGGCCGTGGCAGCAGGGCGCAGGAGCGGTATTCCGACCAGCGCCGCCCGCCATTGTGTGCTCGCAGCCGCGAAGGCTCGGGCTGTGCGCTGCAAAGAAAAGTGATGCTGTTGCGCGCCACCCCCGCCTGCAGCAAGGCATCGCCCACGGAGAGGAATGACGAACCGCTCAGTCCGGGGCCTTCGTCCACCACCAGAAACTCGGCGCGACGGGCGCGCTGGGCCGCCACCCAGCGCAGCTCAGCGGGAGTGAATTCCATTTTGCGGTCGAAGGGATGGCCGCTGGGGCGCACCGTGATGCGCTCCGCTTCAACTCCACGCCGTCCCAGGGCAGCAGCTACCACCGCGCTCAGGGTGCTGCCGATGCTGCGGATTCCCACCACGGCCGCGCGCCGCGAGACTAAGGGAAGGCTGCCCGCCAAATCCGCGTACTGCAGCGGGTGCAACGCGTAATACGCAAAACCTTCCGGTGTGGAAACGGTGATTTCTTCGGGCAGGCGAACCCGTCCCAGGCGCCGGAGCGGCTCGGAGGGAGGGATTCGCGAGGCGCCGCCCAGCAGCATTTCCGCCAGGGCGTTGGTCCCCGCCGCCGCTTGCGGGGCATGCGGCGAATCCAAATCCGCCAGCCCACACTCCAATTCTCCGCAGCGTAGCAGCGCCTCCAGCAGCACCTCGGGAGGCGAGCCTGTGCCTGCCGCATCCAGTTGCTGGAGCAACGGGAGCAGTGCCTGCAGCAAGGCGGTGCCGGAGTGGACACGCCGACCTTGGCGAAAAACCAGCATGGGAATCAGATCAGGCGGCGCGATTCTTGCCGCCGCGGCGCGAGCGGGCTACGTCGCCGTCCTTATCAATGAAATACAGGTACTGGTTGTCGCGTTCGACGGCACGGGGCACCAGCACCTTGCCCTCGCCTTTGCCGGACTTGGATTTCTGGCAGACGTTGCCTTCGCCGTCGAGGTAATACAGGTAGTTCTTATAGTCGCGTTCCAGGTTGAGCTTCTTGACCTTTTCCGCCATTGGGCATGACCTCGCTCCAACTTGGATTCGTCCCAGGGCTGGGCTGATGCCTTGGGGAGAGGAGAAAAGCGGCCTAGCGCGGGCGTCGCCGGGGGCGCCGAACCGCCGGATGGGCCGCCTTTTCCGCCTCTTCCGCCGGCGAGAGCACGCGCCTCACAATGGGGGTATTCAGCTTGTACTTGCGTTCCACCACTTTGCCGCTGTCGTCCTGTACCCGCAGGATGAATACCGGCAGCACTCCCTCTTTGTCGAAATTTTCCTGGCTGATGGTAACCGGAAATACGCCGAACAGTTTGCGCTCGCGGTAGGCGGTCTCGTAACGGTGGCGGCGCAGGTTCCAGGTGAAAACCCGAATCTGGTTGTAATCGAAAGCCATGCCGTCGTGCGGTTCGGTCAGGACCATGAGGTACTGGGGAACTTTCTTGTCCTCATCCTGCACCTGGTCGAGAACAAAAGCGCCGACGATGCGTTGTCCTTCGGCATACTGCGCCACATCCAGGGGCAGATCAATATCCACCATGCGGGCCAGAACCCAGCCCACCCGGCCCAGTGGATCGCGCACCAGCCACCAGTCTTCCAGCGCCGGTTTGGGCGCGGCGTTTTTCCCGCTTGCGTCTTCGCGCACGGGAAGGATGGCGGACTGAGGTTTGGCGGCGGTGGCACGCTTCAGAATTTGAACTTTGGTCCCGCCCTTCACCTGGTACAGGTGTTTAGTGTCGCGCCCGGGAGCAACGTGGATGTTGGTATCGTTTTCCGTGAGGCCGGTGGCCACGAGCGGGGCGTTGCGATTGGCGGCCGCCAGTTGCTTCATCTGATCAAAAACATCCTGTCCGGCCAGGTAGCGCTCCTCGACCCAGCCCTCCTTGCCATCGCTGGTGCGCACCCTCACGAACCGGCGCGAGTGCTCCAGTACCTGCACGCGGTCGCCGTTTTTGACCAGGGCCACCCGGTTGTACACGGCGGCAACGCGGTCGCGCAGGTACACCTGGGGGGCGGTGACATAGGCGTTTTCTTCCGGCTTGCCGCGGCGGGAGCAGCCTGCCAGCAGCAGCGCGCAAAAACAAAGCAGGGCGGCTGCGAGCATGCCGGATTGCGCAGACCTGCGCGCCACAAGTGGTGGGGCCGACTTCATGAGAGGGTTGCTGCTCTAACTATAGCGCCGGGCGAGGCTCGGTGGGGAGCTGAGTTGCTGCCGCATCAGAACTGTTACGGAGTCGCGGCAGCACTCAGCATCCGCACCTGTCATCAGCTTCGCTCAGCGGCAGGGAGGGGAAGACGGAGTTTCCAACCCGCTCTGCGGCGAGCCTTGCGTGGGCACAACAAAATCCGGCGGGCGCCCCGTCCACCGCAGGGCAATGGTGGGATCGTTGCGGCGCAGTGCAGGTTCGTAGGGATGGCGGACCCACAAGTCCTGTCGTCCGTATGCCAGCTGGGCGCTTGGTCCCAGCCCGATCAGAAAGAAGCGCACACCGCAAACTTCAATCGGCATCCCGGTGATAAGAAATTCGGAATTGGGCGGAGGCGAGGGCTCCAGGCGGGGAAGGGCGGCGAGAAACTGGCGGGTAATTCTGCTGTTAGCTTGCCAGGCAGAGAGGTTGTGCCAGAGTCCAAATAAAAAACAGATCAGCAGCAGCACAAAGGCGTCGCGCCGCGGGCGCCCGTCCGCAATGCCGCTCAATAGCGTCGCCAGCAGCAGGGCCATGCCGATGGCGCCAATGTAGAGGACGCGGGACCACAGCAGGGCGGGATCGAAGTTCCACAGCAGGAAATGAACCGGCAATACAGCAATCACCATCCAGCCCAGCGCAAACCAGGCTAGCCGGCGGAGGTGCGGCCCCGGCCGGCTGATGAGAAGAAGCGAAAATACCACCGCCGTGGTCGCGGCCGCAATGGCGACGATCCGCCATGCCGGCGGCTGATGCCAGTTGTATCCCATCAGGGTTTCCGATGGAGTGCGCAGGAAGACGGCGACAAGTGTCTTGCGCCCAAGTTGCAGCACGTCTGGAGCTCCGGGCGTGCTCTGGTAACCGCCAATGCCGTGCAGCACGCGCCAACGCCAGGCGAAGGTGGCGGCGGCAACCGCGAAGAAGCCACCCACTGCTTTCCATTTGCGTGCGGGCACGACCATTACTTCCAGCCACACCAGCAGCAGGGGCAGGACATATATGCTTTCCTTAGCAAAGGTGCCAACAAAGAACAAAAGCAAGGCCAGCGCGTACATCCCCGCCGAGCCGCCCTTGCGGAAACGCAAATAAGCCACCAACGACCAGATTCCCAGGGTGGTCGCAAGCAGGTCAAAGCGCGCCGCAATGTAGGTGACCGGTTCCACCGTAATGGGCGCGATCCCAAACAAGAGCGCGGCCATGGCCGCCGGTTTCCGCGGGAGGCCCAGCCCCAGGCTCAGGAAGTAAACCGCTGTCACCACCGCCAGGTGCAGCGCCAGGTTCACCAGGTGATAACCGGGCGCCCAGTCGTGGAACAAACGGTAATCCACCATGAGGCTGGCGAAACCCAAGGGCCGAAAAAAGAGGTGATAGCCCGAGCCCACCATCTGGCCCTGCGATAGCTGCCGCGCAATGAAAGGCAGGAGGGCAAAGCGCCCCTGCGCGAGGTGGGCAAAGTCATCGCTTACGAAATATGTGCTCAGAGCGGGCAGGTAAGCCACGGCAGGGAGCAGAAAAATAAGTGCGGGATGGAAAGGGAGAGCCTCCGTGTCGCCGCTATCGCCGGCAATATACCCCTTCGAGCGCGCCAGCAGGACAGTCACCAGCAAATAGAAAACAGCAGCAAAGCCCTGCACCCACGCAATTCTTCTGTCCGGCCGGACCAGGCTGAGAGTGGCGCCCGTCAAGATAAGAGCGGCAAGGCCGCCCAGCGCCGCGCGGGAGTATGGATTATGAAGAACTTTGAGGCGATCCTGCATTTGCAATCTGAGCGCTGCTGAGCTTCAGGAGGGCACGCCGCGCGGCAGCGCGGATGCCCATGTCAATCCTGCGAGCGCAGCCGCGGCCATGCTGGCAGCGCGGATATCCACTGGGCGAGAATATCACTGCACCGTAAGAATCGTGGTCGCCGTCTGGGTGGTGCCGCCGCTCGGAGTATAGGTGGCGGTGATGGTGGCCTGCCCGGTGCCCTGCAGCGTAGCCAGCCCCGGAGTCACGCCAGTAAACACGGCCACACTCTGGTTAGAAGAAGTGAACGTGGTCAGCGAGGTCACATCCGTTCCATTGCTGGTAGCACTGAACTGCTCCGAGCCGGTGGACAGGCTCACGGTCGGGTTGCTGGGAGAGAGGAGAAGATTGTTGGCATTGGTGCCGACAGTCAGGGTAGCGGAGCCGCTCACCGTTCCTTCAGTCGCGGTGATGGTGGTGGTGCCGATCTTCACGCCTTTGGCGAGGCCGCCGGTAGAGATGGTGGCAACCGTGGTGTCCGAACTGCTCCAAACCAGGTTATGCAGCGAGCCCGTGGTGCCGTCGTTGTTTACGCCGGTGGCCGTAAACTGCTGGCTAGCGCCGACCGCCACCGAGCCGGTGGTTGGAGTCACATTGATGGAAGACAAAGTGGGGTTAACGAAAAATCCTCGGCAGGATACGCCACCCAAGGCGACCAGCACAGCCAGCGCGAGCAGCGGCAGCACGCGTCTATTCGACATCAGCCAGGACTCCCACGCCCCAGATGGGCTATCAGCTTCAATTGTCAGTGGTCGCGCTGCCCGCATTCTAGCAAATCAGGGTGGCGGGAAAGCAGCGGCCGGCCGCTCGGCACCACCCTGGGCACTGCATTTCCTGTCAGCCACAGAGGCACCGAGACACAGAGGTAACCAGAATAAGAGCACTCGGCTACCGTGCCAGTGCCTGCGCTAAGAACGACGCCAAGCCCCGGGATTGCGAAGCAAAACCAGGCTAAATCTGGCGCTTGGGCTTGGCCCGCGGTATGCGGTCATCAATAGGCTTGCGGCCGGCGTAGCCCTCTTGTACCCCGTGCCAGTGGGTGATCTTCGGTTCTCCCAGCTTCCAGCACAGCAGCACGGTGTGGCTGTCCACCACGCAGGGGAAATCGAGCAGGCCGATGTCCAGGTCTTTCACCTGCACCCCGGTGGAGTTGATTTCGCTCACCGCGTCTTTCACTTGCTGCGCGGTTTTTTCCCGCTCCGCTTTGCGTCGGGCCAGGCGCGCCAGAGGCAACAGCATGCCCCCGGTGAGAAAAACGCGATGCGCCACGTCCTTCAGTTCTTTGTCAATTTCCTCGATTTGCTTCTTACCGTCGATGGCCTGGCGTAGCAGGCTCTCCAGCACCGGTAATAGCTCGTGGGCTTCGTCCAGGGTAAACGTCCGTTCTGACATAGGGTGATTTGACTCGCGCCTGGGGTGGCTGAAACGTATTCTCATTATACGTGGAAAAGAAATGGTGGGTAGCTGGTAGTTGAGGTTAGCTGCCTGTCGTGCATGGACTCTCGACCCCTGGCACTCGCTTACCGGCTTCGGACCCGCGTCTGCTGCAACCCTGGCGACCAAACAGGATTGAAGGCCTGCCCAGTCAGGATTTGGGCGGGCGAGCCGCCGGCGACGGATATCTTGAACAATCCAAGCCCATGGTCCCCTCGTCCGCCGGTCACAATCCATTTGCCGTCAGGCGACCAGGCAGCTGTGCCTCGCACTTCTATTCCCCCGCCGATGCTGTGCAGGTCAGAACCGTCGGCCGTCATCAGGTGCAGCCGCAGCTTGCCATCGGTTGTGCTCTTGTCGTCCGGATTCAACGCCCACAACCATGGTCCTGAGCCGTCCTCGCCACGAGCGAGAACTTAGATGGCCCATCCCCTGTGCGCCTGAGCCTGCAAACCAATAGCGGGCCAACTGAACCCACCGGAGAGCTCGTGGGCGCGTACAGCTGAACTGGCAATCATCAATCGGCGCCCGGGCCGCCGACGTTATGGACAATGCTCCGAGCCGCGCGCCGCCGGTACGCGTTCAGGATGTCGGGCAATGCCACCACGCCCTGAAGTTGGGTGAGATCGGCGCGATGCACCACCGGCAACAGCGGCCAGTCGTAAATATGGCGCAGGGCCGTGTCCAGAGGATGGTCAGGATGGAGCAGCGGGGCCACGCTGTTCTCCGCCCCCACCGTCTTCAAGGGCAACTCGGCATCTCCCTGGTCCGCCAGTTCCGCCAATTTTTTGCGCGTTACCCCTCGCCACATTCCGTCGGGTAAGCGGAACAGCAACAGCGGCTCGGTGGATTGCTCCAGCTCGCGCAGCGCCACCTTGACCGGCTCCTCCCCGGTGAGCATTGGGGTCCGCGGCGCCCGCATGGCGTCCTCCACACGCAGCAACGGCTGCTCCCGCTGTTCTTCCATGGAGGGAAGGTCCAGCCCCGACTGCCGGGAGAGCTCGTCGAAAATAGGCGTGGGCTGGGCCGCTCGCGAAATCACGTAGGCGATAGTGTTGGAAATGATCACCGGCACGATGATCGTGTAGTCGCCGCTTACCTCCAGAACCATGAACACCGAAGTCATGGGCGCGCGTATGAAGCCGGCAAACAGAGTTCCCATTCCCACCAGACAATAGGCACCGATGGGTCCGCTCAAATTAGGCAGCAAATGGTGTTCCAGGGCGCCCACCGAGCCGCCCAGCATAGCCCCCACGAACAGAGTAGGCGCGAACATGCCGCCGGGAGTCCCGCTCACAAAGGAAATGGTGGTGGCCAGAATTTTCAGTCCCGCCAAAATGCCCAGTATCTGCCAGGTGTACTGGCTGTGCATGGCCTGGTCCATATAGGCGTAGCCCGCACCCATCACCTGGGGAAAGCCAAGATATCCGATAAGGCCGATCAGCAGCCCGGCCGCGCCCGGTTGCAAGTGTTGGGTCCATCGGGGAGCATTCTTCAGCCGCAAGCGGAAGAACAGGATCAGCTTCAGGAAGACGACGGACGCAATGCCGCCCACTACCCCCAGCACGGCATAAGCCAGCAGTTCACTGGGATTGACAGCCCCGATGGGGGGAACGCGGAACAGCGGCTCCGAGCCTAGGAACCAGCGTTCCACCACCACGCTGGACACCGCCGCCAGCACCACCGCGCCCAGCACGCCCGCGCTCCAGCGCCCGATGACCTCCTCGATCACAAACAGAACGGCGGAAATGGGCGCGTTGAAGGCGGCAGCCAGGCCGGCAGCTGCGCCCACCGGAGCAATCAGGCGCATGCGCTCGCGCGAGAGCCGCAGCTTTTCCCCCAGCAGCGAGGCAATGCCGGCGCCGATTTGCAGCGACGGGTCTTCCGGTCCCAAAGATTGCCCGCTGCCGATGGCCAGCGCCGAGCAGATGAATTTTCCGATCACGGTGCGAAAGGGAATGCGCCCGTTGTAGATGTAGAGCGCCGCCTTGGTTTGGTTTACCCCGCTGCCGCGCACGTAAGGGAAAACATAAATGACCAGCAGAGCGATTACTATCCCGGTCAGCGAGGGCACGAGCAGCAAGTGCGAAGGCGCGGGCGACAGAGATGTGCTTAACAGCCAGGTGCGGGTGGATAGATAGGCGATGCGGAAGCACACTACCGCCAGCCCGGAAAGAATGCCGATGAAAATGGCCAGCAACAGAAAGAAGGGCTCTTCCCGGATAATCTGATGGCGCGAGGGCCAGAGGCGCCGTGTGTGCGGCCTGGTTCCGCTGCCGCTCGCGGCTGGGGGCGAGCTCGCGCCTTCGCTCACTGTTCCTCCGGCTGGTGCGCCAGGAGCAGAAGGGCCAGGTCAGCGCCCTTGGGGGTGCCGCACTGCTGCGCGGTGACGCTTTCGATCTGGCTCACCAGCCCCATCGCCAGGTCGGCAAGCTGGGGATCGCGTTCCAATTTGTAGGTGCGCACCCCGCGGCTCATTTGCGTAACCTGCTGCTGCAGTTGCTGCATCCTATCCGCATCGAGCTGGATGGACTTCGGATGAGCCGCAGGCGCAGCGCTTTTTCCTGCTTCTATTTTGCCGAAGATCTTGGCCACCAGTCCGGAACGGGAGTTCCGGGGAGCAGGTGTAGCGGCGGGAGTGGAGGCGGTGGTGCCGGCCGGCGGCGCCGCCGAAGCTGAGGCCGGGGCTAAGGTGATGTCCTTCACGGTGGCGCATTGCTGCAGCCGCTGCCTGGCCTGACGAAATGCCTGCACGATCCGTGCCGCTCTCTGTTTGGAACTAATGCCTGGAGCGTAAGGGTTCCACTCCAGAATTAGCCGGCTGGTGGCCAGCAGTTCTTCCGTTCCCGGGTCATGTTGGCCGTTGCGCACGGCGCGCTCCAGGTATTGGGCGGCATCGCTATATCGCGATAACTGGAACGCGGCCTCGCCGGCGCCCTGCAAGGCGGCCCGGTCCTTTGGATTCAGGCGCAGCGCTTCCTCAAACTCCTGTAAGGCGCGGTACTGATCCTCCGCCCGGAGAAATAACTCGCCGACCTCGGTGTGCGCCGGCGCGCTGCGGGGAAGTTCCGGAATCAAGGCAATCAATTCTCCATCCGCCTGGGTCGCATCGTGCAGCCCCAGCAGATAGTGAGTCAGCTCCAGGCGGGTCTGTCGCCGGCGGACGGGGGCCGCGCCCTCCGGCCATAGCCCGTAGATAGCGCCGTGGTAATACCGCAGCGCTGCCTGGGTTTGTCCCTGCTTGGCCGAAAGCCGTGCCAGTTGCAGATTGATGGTGCTGTTGCTGGGTTCGTCCTGCCACAAGGTCAGCAGGTAAGATTGCGCCTCCGGAATGTGGGTGGCGGCCAGCAGCGCCTCCGCCAGCCGCAGGCGGTACCGGCGATCGTCGTGCGAGTAGTAAAGCGCGTTGCGGAAGTCCTGAATTGCCGCCTTCGGCTGCCCCGCCGCCAGAGCCGCCTCCCCTCGCCCAAACCACATTTGTCCCAACCGCAGCTGCGTGGACTGGTAGAACCGGTTGGCGAATACAGTCACGGTGCAAAAAGCCACGGCTGCGATTACTACCAGCGCCAGGAACAGCGGCCGCACTTGAAAGCTTCCCGGCGCGTGCTCCCCGCAATAGCGGCAGACCTCTCCCGCCCGGGGCAGGGGCCGCTTACAATCGGGGCATATGGCTTCTTGAATGGCTTCCAATGCGGGTGCTTCGTGTGGCGATTAATTCGTGCTACGACTAGTGTAAACGGAATAACAGGTTAAAGTTAAGGTCTATACCGAAGCGTATATTTGGCCCGCAGCTTTGCTCCGCGCCTCCCCGGCGTTCGCCTCCGGCCCGCCCCCTTGCCATCACCTTTAATGGTGATGGCGGTCACAGTGACTTTGTTCTTCCTGCGATATTTTTTATACCCAGATTTTGCTGGGTGAGACGCTTGCTGCATCGCGACCTGGGAACTATTCAACCCGAGCTGTTGCGCGCCTTTGATGCCTCCGCCCTGGTCCGGCAGTACCGGAAGGGGGTAGCCCTGTACCGTCGCGGTCGCGCCGTGCGCGGGATTTTTCTCATTCAGAAAGGTCGCGTCCGGCTCCTGCTCGGCGAGCGTGCCGCCGGCCTGGCTTTGAACGTGGCCGGTCCCGGCTCGGTGCTGGGGCTAGGGGAAACCATGTCCGGAAACCCCTATGAGGCCAGCGTGGAAACCCTGGAGCCCTGCCAAGTCGCCTTTCTGCCGCGGGATGCCTTCCTCAGCTACCTGCGCCAGAACTGCGCCCTGTGCATGCAACTGGTGCGGCTGCTCAGCGAGGACCTGCACCAGCTTTATCAGCAGTACCGCACCATCGGCGGCCCGGCCTCGCGCTCTCGCAAGCCGCGGGCCAATGGTTCGGCTCCATCCCGCAGCGATTCCCGAAGCTAGTCCGCTACCCCAGATGCGGATTGCGCTCCTCGGAGACGGGTCTCAGTTCCCGGGGATAAACCCCGCCGTTGTACTCCAGCAGCCGGTTCTTCCATTTGAGGAACTCGGTGATGGTTTGCGGTTCGATGCGGATTTCCACCCGGCGCAGGCTGGCCAGCAGCAGGTTCATTTCATGTTCCATGCCGGCGGCGGTGCGCAGGCTGCGTGGCGGCGGCTTGACCCGCATTTCCACCTTGCGCCCGGCGCACTCCAGCAGGCCCCAGCCCGCGGGCAGTTCCGGCGGTGCGATCAGGCCGGCTGGCGTCATGTAGAAGCGCTCACAGCCCAGTGCGATTTCCGAATTCTGGCGGAAGGGTTTGCCGCGGTCGGCAACAAAATCCGCCCGGCTTATCTTGCATTCCACCACTACCGAGCGGCATTTGCCTTTCCAGCCGATGGCGTCCGGCATTTCGCCGCTGGCGCAGGCCTGTTCCGAGAGCACCACCCCGCAGCGGTACCTCCGCAGCCAGTCAACCGCGAGATTCACCAGTTGTGCATGGGTCATGGCGTTCTGATCCTGGTGCTCATATTGAGGCGGTTTGGCACCCAGGCAATCTTGCGGCCAATTGATGATGCTGATTGGGAAAACGCCAAACCTGCGGCGATTTTCAATCGTCAATCTGCAATCGTCAATCTGCAATCGTCAATCTTAGACAGTTTCGCGTGCGGGGCAAGGCGCCGGCTAGTACTGTTCTGGTTCCCTGCCCACTGCGCTTAGGCCAGCGGCTGCAGGGGAAGGGGTTCCCGTTCCTGAGCAGCTTTTTCTATGGCGGACAGCACATCCGCTGAGAGCAAGCCGCGGTCCCTGGCGTCCTGGAGGGAGGTATAGGGCCGCCGGCCTATGATTTTGGATACCAGCTCAGGGTCAATCCCGGCGGCGCGCAGCTCTTTCTCGGTGGCCATATTAAGGAGAGCAACGGGGTGAATGCCCGTGCGTACGGCGGCGGCGTGGCTCATGTATTCCGGCCTGCGCGGGCGGCTGAAGCGGTCCCGCTCCTGGATAGCGGAGCGCTGCAGTTCGCGCTCCTTGTGTTGCGGCAGGCTGCGTTGCAGCTCCCGGGTTCGTTCGCGGATCAACTCGTCATGTTCGGTGCTGCTTTTGGGCAGCAGCAGAAAGCCAATGCCGAAGCCCAGGGCCAATCCCACAAAAAACGCCTTCATCGTTCCTCCCCGCCTGGAACACGCGCATTGCGCCGCTATTTACAACGATGCGGCCAGTGGAGAAGAATTTGCCCGAAAGCCGGCAATTGGCACTTAGCAATTAGCACTTAGCCCTGAGCTGTTTCTGCAGAATGCCGGATTACTTATGCGCGCCAGGTGCGGAATCGAAGCCAACCCAGATCCGCGGCGCGAGTTATTCTCGCCCAGGAGAACGTCGAGTAGCTAAATGCTAAGTGCTTATGGCCAATTGCTGCTCTTCAGAATTTCGTTACTTCCGTGAAGTTGAACTCGCGCACCTTCATTGCCGGAACCACCATGTCAAACGACTCTTCGCCGCTGGCGCGTACCGGCGTGCCCATCTCCTCCACATTGGAGAGCATGTGCAGCAGACTTTCATTGAAACGGAAATTGCGGATGCCATTCTTGAGCTGCCCGTCCTCGATATAAAACGTGCCGTCCCGGGTCATGCCGGTCAGGATCTTCTCGTAGGGGTCAACTTCGCGGATGTACCACAAGCGGGTGACGAGCACGCCGCGTTCGGTGCCCGCGATCATCTGGTCCACGCCCTTGGACTGTGCCTGCCCCGGTCCTTCAAAAACAATGTTGATGGGCGCTTCCCCAATCTCATTGGGCAGGGGAAAGCCGTGCCCGGTGGGCTCGAGGGGACCAACTTTGGCGGCGTGTTCCGATTCCCGCATCTTCTTGGCGGTCGAACGGGCATAGACCAGGCGCTTGACCACGCCCTTCTCCACCAGTTGCACCCGCTGGCGGCTGACCCCTTCGCCGTCGAAGGGCGCGCCCGACTGCAGCGGGTGGGATACGTCGTCCCACACCGTAATATTGCCGCCAAATACCTGCGTGCCCACCCGGTTGTTGAGAAACGAGCGCTGGTCCAGGATGGCCATACCGCCGAAATCCCAGAACATGAATCCAACCAGGTCGAGCACGGCGGCGGGCTCCAGGATCACCGTGTACTTGCCCGCCGCCAGTTCGCGAGGTTTTGCCGACTGCAGCGCCTTGCGGGCCGCGGTTTCCGCCAGCGCCACTGGGTTCAGGTTGCGCACGTCGGGCGAATTGAATTTCTGCCAGCCGGAAGAATCGCCCCCCAGCATGGTCACCGAAATTTCCGACGAAGTCTGCGTATGGTAGGCCGCCAGGCCGCGCGAGTTGAGCACCGCCTCCACCGATTCCGAATTGGAAAAAATGCCGGCCGCGGTGAGCTTTTGTTTTTTGGCGACGCTGACGATCTTCTCCACTGCTTGCGCGCGCTGCCCGGGGGTGAGCGAAGAAGTCTCATAGAAGGCGCGCCCTACCTGGGCGTCGCCCTCGCAGGCTTCCGGTCCGGGCACGGGCAGCAGGTCGGGATCGGGCTCCTGCACCTTGGCCAGCGCCTCGGAAGCCAGTACCGCCTGCTTCAGGCTCTCGTCATCA